>Ga0116227_10015511_pt1 | contig 11261 bp, 6 predicted proteins | sample S1TSphgellanicum_FD_89693 | JGI IMG/M metagenome (GOLD analysis project Ga0116227, IMG submission 89693) | Host-associated microbial communities from peat moss isolated from Minnesota, USA - S1T2_Fb - Sphagnum magellanicum MG | ecosystem: Host-associated > Plants > Peat moss > Unclassified... | reverse complement strand
TGGTGCACCGCGAAGGACTCGAACCTTCAACCAATTGATTAAGAGTCAACTGCTCTACCATTGAGCTAGCGGTGCGCGACCCGGACAATTCGTGCTTTCCCCGAGCGCCCCTTTCGTACGCGCCCGACACCGTCAACTCGCGACCGGCGCGCGCAACATACCCGGAACGAGCGCCGCAGCGGACGGCGAGCCGAACAGAAATCCTTGCACGGCACCGCAACCGAGCGCGCGTAAGCGTTCGACCTGCTCGGGCGTCTCCGCGCCCTCGGCGATCACTTGCACGCCGACCGCTTTGCCCAGCGCGACGAGCATCGTCACGATCGCCTCGCTCGCGAGCCCACCGTCCTTACCGCGCACGAACGAACCATCGATCTTGAGGTAATCGAAGGGGAATTCTTGCAGGTAACGCAGCGATGAATAACCGGTGCCGAAGTCGTAGATCGCAAGTAGCAAACCCGCTTGGCGCAAGCGATCGAGCGTCGCCGCCGCGAATCGGCCGCTGCGCAGCATCGTGCTCTCGGTAATCTCCAGCACGATGTCGCCGGGATTCAACGCGTGGCGCGCGACCGTGCGTTCGACGAATTCGCAATAACCGGGCTGCAAGAGTTCGAGCACCGATGCGTTGACCGACAAATGCAACGACTGGAAGTCGCCGGCACCGCGCTTTTCGCGCCAGCGTGCGAGTTGCGCGCAGGCGCGTTCGAAAACCCAGCGCCCGATCGGAACGATCAGCCCGACTTCCTCGGCCACGGGAACGAACTCCGCCGGATTGACCAACCCCAGTTCGGGATGCTCCCAGCGCAGCAGCACTTCAAAGGATTGGATCCGGCCCGTCGAGAGCGACGTGATCGGCTGATAGAGCAAGAGGAGCTGGTCGCGTTCGATCGCGCGCCGCAATTGGGCGGCGAGTTCCATGCGCCGGTGCGAGCGCGCGCGCATCGCCGCGTCGAAGACGGCGAAGTGAGTCCGGCCGCTCGTCTTCGCGGCGTACATCGCGGTGTCGGCGTCGCGCACGATCTCCTCGACGGTCTCATAGCTGCGTTCAACAACCGCCAATCCGACGTTGACCGTGACGTACGCGTCCCGTTCGTCGAGAGAAATCGGTTCTTCCAGCACGCCGAGCATCCGCTTGGCATCGGCGATCAGCGCTTCGCGCGACTCGCGGCCAGGCAGCAACACGACGAATTCGTCTCCTCCGAAGCGCGCGACCATATCGTCGTGATCGACCGCCGCGCTCAGCCGCCGCGCCGCCTCGCGCAGCAGGCGTTCGCCCGCGATGTGACCGAGGTTGTCGTTGATCAGCTTGAAGCCGTCGAAATCGATAAAGACGACGCCGGCAACCGAGTGCGCATCGGGGCGTTCGAGGAACGTCTCGCGCATGCGTTCGTAGAGAAACGCACGGTTGGGAAGATCGACCGCCAGATCGTGCGTGGCGGCGTACGCTAGACGTTCGGCCGCTTCGCGGCGCTCCGTCGCGTCGGTAACCATTGAAACGACGAAGAGCGGGGCGCCGGCGTCGTCGCGCACGAGCGATACGACGGCTTCCAGCCAGCGGCCGGACCGCTCGCGCGGCGGCGCGAGCTCGACCGAGTACGACTCGCGTCGCCCGGCCACGAGATCGGCGAATTCCGGCGCGGCGGCGCCGACGCCGGCCCCGTCCGCCCCCGGCGCGAGCCCCGCGAGTGCCGCATTGCGACGGATGACCCTTCCTTCCACGTCGAGGATCGCGACCCCGAAGGCCGCGCGTTCGAGGACCGCGTCGAAGCGCGCCTCCGTTAGCGCGAGAAGCTCGCGCATGCGGCGGTTTTCGGCGTCGGCGCTCAAACGTTCCGCCTCGGCCTCCAGCCGCCGGAAATCGCTGCGGTCACGCGCGCGCACGGCCCACACGAGCAGCGCCGCGGCGACCAAAGCAAACGCGAAGGTCCCACAGAGACCCGATTCCAGGAGCGCGAGCCGCCGGAGCTGGCCGCTCAGCTGGGTCGCCAGGGCGCGCCGCGAGGCGGTCGCCGCGGCGTAGGTCGCGTCATCGGTCGCGCGAAAAAGACCGGTACCGGCCGCCGCGACGGCCGCGACGCTGGAGGCGCGCTCGAGGCGGCTCCAGTCGGACGCGACCGGCCCGAGCGCGGCAAGCGCGGGAGAAGCGGCCTGATCCGCGGCAGCCGCGCGCGTCAAGTCCGTCCGAATGCTCGAGAGGGTCGCGTCGGCCTGAGCCGACAAGATTCCGTTTGCCAAGCTCACGCCGGTTCGCGCGCCCGGCCGCGCCGACGAGATCAGGACGAGCGTTCGGATTTCGTCGGCGGTCGCTTCGAATGCGGGGAAGCCTACGGCAAAAGCGTCGATCGCGTCGGCCGCGCCGTCGTCGGCCGAGGCGCGCAGGTCCGCGCGGTCGTAAATCTCGCGCTGCAGATCGCGGGCCTCATCGATCGCCGCCTCGACCGCGGGCATCGCGCGCCCGCGCTCCGGCACGGCCGTCCAAGCATTTTGCAGGCGCTCGAGTCGCTTCTCGAGCGCGAGGCCGCGCGCGGCACCCGAGTTGAAGTCGTACAGCCGAGTCAACGCCGCTTCGACTTCGAGCCGGTCGGTCAGCGAGATCGCGCCGTGCCGCAACAGTCCCGCTCGCAAGCGCCTCAAGCGGCTGATGACCGCGGCATCGCGCAGTCCGTACTCGATTCCGACCGTCTGGCTCTCGGTCGCCGCGATGTCGCGGTTTTGTCGTGCCAGCACCAGCGAACCGGCGACGACGAGCGGCATTACGATGACGACGACGAACGCAACAACAGAGAGCAACACCGCACGCGAGCGCCCGTATGCCGTTACTGAAAGAATCGCTCCTCGGATCGTCTACCTCGCGTCCCACGCCTCCGGCCCCGAGACTGCATCGCTTCGTTCCCCGAGCGACGGGCCATCAAACCGGATCCGGCACCCACACCTTACGTGGAGCGCCCGGCCGCCGTTTCGCTGCTCGGCAAACGAGCCCTCGGTCGATTGTGGGCGATTGTTCCCAGGAACACCCCCTTCAATGCCGTTCGGTCCCCCGGCCTGTCGTTTTTGCTCACGTTTCGACATCGCCACGCTCGCGGACGAGATACGCCGAACCGCGCGCTCGGTCAAAAACAGGCGCCCGCGCGCCGCGCGTATGAGGAGAGCGTCATGACTCGGTTTCTCGTTTGGAGCGTCACGGCGGTAGGCCTCGGCATCGCTCTGCTGTCGTCCGCTCCGGCGGCCGGCCGCGGCGAGCCGCGCGCGAGCGGCGGCGGGGCCCGCGCGATTTCGGTGCCACTCGCGCCCCGCGCCGGCGCGGGGTACGCGTCGCTCTACAGCTTTCGGGGGCCGCTGGACGGCGTCGGGCCCGTCGGCCTGCTGCAAGTCGGGACGAACTTTTACGGCACCACGCAAACCGGAGGCAGCGCTGATGACGGGACCGTTTTCGAAGTTAGCCCGGCCGGCCAGGAACGCGTGATCTACGTTTTCCCAGGCGCGACCGGCGAGTACCCGCTCGCGGGCCTGACGGCATTGGCCGGCACGCTCTACGGCGCGACCTCCGGCGGCGGCGACTCGGATAATGGGACGGTCTTCTCGCTGACCCCGGCCGGTGCCGAACGCGTCCTAGCTGAATTTCCCTCCGCGGGCTCATACCCCGCGGCCGCGCTGACGGTCCTGGGCGGTTTGTTATACGGCACGCTGGAGTCTGGCGGAACCTACGGGGATGGCTCGGTCTTTTCGCTCCGGCCATCGGGAGCCGAAGACCTCATCTACGATTTCGCAGGCGGGCGCGACGGGGCCAACCCGGCCGCGCCCCTGACCGTCATGGGCAACACGCTATACGGCACGACGCCCTACGGCGGAACGGCGTCCGGCGGCACCGTGTACGCGCTGACCCCGGCCGGCGCGGAGCGCGTGGTGCACAGCTTCGGCACCGGGGCCGACGGCTACGAGCCGACCGGCCCCCTCATCGCGGCCGGAGGTACGCTGTACGGCACGACCTCCGCCGGCGGCTCCCACTCCGACGGCACGGTCTTTTCCGTGGACCCAGCGGGCACGGAGCGGGTCGTGTACAGCTTCAAGGGCGGACGCGATGGATTCGCGCCGGCGACCCTCAGCGCGGCGAGCGGCGGCGGTTTCTACGGCGCGACCGCGTCGGGCGGGGCGCACGGCGACGGCACGGTTTTCAAGGTCGACGCGGCCGGCGCGGAAGCGCCGATTTTCGCGTTCGACGGCCGCGACGGCGAGGGTGACGCGGCCAATCTGATCGCGAGCGGCGACACCTTGTACGGGACGTCCGCTGGAGGCGCGTTCGGGCGCGGCGTGTTCTTCTCACTCACCGCGGCCGGCGTGGAGCACGTGTTGCACGATTTCGGCGGCGGCGCGTCCGGTGAAAGCCCGGAAGGGCCGCTCGTCGCCATCAACGGCACGCTCTACGGAACGACGGCGGGCGGTGGTGAATTCGGCGAAGGCGACTTCAACGGCGCCGGCAGCGTGATCGCGGTCAACCCGGCGGGCGTGCCGCGCATTCTTTACAATTTCAGAGGGATGCCGGATGGCGCCACCCCGGAAGGGGGCTTGGTGTCCGCAGGCGGCACCCTGTACGGAACGACGTCAGCCGGCGGCGCGCATGCGAACGGCACCATCTTCGCCCTGACTTCGACCGGCGCGGAGCACGTGCTCTACAGTTTCGCGGACGCGCCGGACGGCGCGAATCCGCAGGGGAGTTTGACCGAGCTCGGCGGGGCTTTCTACGGCACGACCATCGACGGCGGGACGAGCGGCAACGGGACCGTCTTCGCGGCGACGGCGTCCGGCACGGAACGCGTGGTGCACCGCTTCGGCGCCGGGGCCGACGGCGCCGGGCCGGGTCCGGCGCTAATCGAGGCCGGCGGCGCGCTGTACGGCGTCACGACGTACGGCGGTGCGCACGGGGCGGGGACCGTCTTCGAAATCGACCCTACCGGCAACGAGCGGGTCGTTTACAGCTTCAAGGGTACCCCGGACGGCGCGACTCCGTACGCCGGTCTGATCGCTTCCGGCACCCTCCTCTACGGTTCGACGGTGTCGGGTGGCGCAGACGGCGCGGGCTCGATCTTCGCCGTCACCACCGCCGGCGCGGAGAGGGTTCTTTACAGCTTCAAGAACGGCGCAGACGGCGCAAACCCGACCTCGGGGCTCGTGTCGCTGGGCGGCGAGCTTTATGGAACCACCGAAAACGGCGGTTCGGGTGACTCCGGCACGATCTTCGAGCTGACCGCGCAAGGCGTGGAACGCGTTCTCCACGAGTTCGCGGGCACGCCGGACGGCGGCGGACCAAATGGTCTCGTTGGCCTCGATGGCGTCCTGTATGGCACGGCCTCGCAGGGCGGCCAGGATGGGACGGGCACCGTCTTCAAATTCGCGCCCTGAGCTCACCGCCGTTCCGGGAAGGCCGGCAACGCGAGCCTCGGTGGTGCGCCCTCTGGGACTCGAACCCAGAACCAGCGGCTTAAAAGGCCGATGCTCTAACCAATTGAGCTAAGAGCGCGCGCTCACGAGGGCACTTCGTTCGCGGCACTCGGGCACGGTCCTCGGAGGTGATAGATGGCGGAACGGGTCAGTACACGACGGTCTTGGCCGAGGAACTCTTCTGCTTGTAAGCGACGATGGCGTTCAACTCGCCCGAAATGCGTTGACCCGCGGTATCGTCTCTGACCGCGTCTTCGCGCCGCTCGTGGAGCACGAACGTGAACCCTTCGCCGATCTCCTTATGCCGTGGAAGCCCTCCGAGCGGGCCGCCGCTGGGAGCTCCGTCGATCGTCAAGGTGACGATCTCGAAACTGCCGTCTTTGACCCGATACCACGTGCCGTCGACGAGCAACACGGCTTGGATGTCACCGGTCAGAATCTGCGTCTTCATCGAGCGAACGTTTGACGACGAGCGCGATCGCGGCTGCCGAGCAGGCGTCGCTGCGACGCCGCGTGAGTTCTTGGGGTGATTGACGGGGCTCGAACCCGCGACCTCCGGAGTCACAGTCCAGCGCTCTAACCAACTGAGCTACAATCACCGCGCTTTGCCGTCGCTCGGGAAGGGGTTACCACGGCCCGAGCCGACTGAGTCCAGTTCGTAGGCGGCAGCACCATTCCCGCCGCGGTAGACGCTTTTGAGACGCACGCCCGAGTATGCTCCGGTGAAGATGAAGCAATTTCGGTGTTTCCCCGCCGTCATCGCGGCTCTGGCAGTCGCTCTTTGGTCGGCTCGCGGACTCGCCCAAGAAGCCTCCGACACGGGCCTCTCGCAAACCGAGCGGGCCAAACTCCATCAGTTGGGTTTCGCGGTCGTGCCGGATCCCGTCCCGGCGGGTTTTCGCATCAAGGACGTGCACGTCGACACGAGCGGCCGGACGTATCAGATCGAATACGCGCGCGCTCGCGACGGCGCGACGATGCTCTTCTCGGGCAGCGCCGCCGCGCAGAACCCGCCGAAGAAGCGAGGCTTCTTCAGCGGACTCGGGTCGTCGCTCGCTCATCTCGGTCACACCGCGTCCACGACTTCCAGTTCGATGCGCTCGACCTCGAGCGAACAAACGACGCCCGAGCAAGAACAGGAACTGACTTCGGTGGAATCCGACTCGGCGCTGACCGGACCGATTCACTTCACGAACGACCACGGCTGCCTCAAGGGCTCGCCGGATTCGAACAAGGCCCTGATCACGAACGCGCACTTCACGGTGCAGGCTTGCAGCATGCGCCAACCCGATCCGCTGATTCGCGCGTACAAGTCGGTGGCGCGGGTCTGATGCGCTTAGCGGCTTTCATAACGCTGCTGGTGCTCGCGACCGCGGCGCGCGCCTCGGCCGACCACGGTGACGAGCTGCGCCAGGGCCAAGCCGTGTATAACGACGTGCGGGGAAAGCACCAACTGGTCACCGATTCGCCTTACGATGCGATCCTACAACGCACCGGCGCTCGCATCTCGCACGCTGCCGAGCCGCACTGGTGGACCGAACGCTTTTACGTCGTGCGCGGAAACCAGATGAATGCGTTCTCCGCGCCCGGCGGGTATGTCTTCGTGAACGAGGGGTTGCTGCGCTCGGTCGACAACGTCGCCGAACTCGCGAACGTGCTGGGGCACGAGACCGCCCACATCGTCCTCGGGCACCTGGTGGCGCAAGAGAAGCAGACGAAGATGCGGCAGACGATCTTCACGAAAATGGGCGGCCTCTTCGGACACTCTCAAAACTCGCAAAGCTCGCAATACACGCTCGACGCCGCGCAGCTCGCGAGCAACTACACGTTCCTGAACTACACGCGCCAGCAGGAGTATGAAGCAGATCAGCGCGGTGCGCTACTGGCGGCCGAAGCCGGTTACGACCCGTGGGGATCGATCTGGTTCGCGCGCGCGGTCCAGCGTCTCGAGGGCGATGCGGGTTATGAAGCGTACGTCCAGCATCACCCGTCGATGAGCGACCGCATCAACCACCTCCAGACGTACCTCAAAGCGCATCCCGCCACGTTCGCGCGCTGGTCCAGAACGCCGCCGCCAGGGACGGGACTGCCCATCTAAGTGACGGGACACGAAGTGCCGGCCGGTTCGCTTTCGGTTGTGTCCCTCGTGCTCGCCTTCGCGGTCTCGGCGACGTCCGCCGGCACGGGAGGCTCCGGGAACGCCGCGGCGCAATTGCGGCTCGGGCGAGCGGCGGCGGCGGCCGGCCGGACGGCGGAAGCGCTGGGAAAATTCGAGCAAGCCGTGAGGCTGGCGGCGAGGCAAGGTGACCGGACCGACGAGGCCGCCGCGCTCGCGGGGCGTGGCGAAGCTCAGGAGGTGCTGGGCCGCTTCGCCGACGCGCTCGCGTCCGCGCGAAGCGCACGCACGCTGCATCTGACCCTTGGCGATCGAACGCGGGCCGCGGCCGATCTCGTAGACAGCGGCATCGCACAGGAAGATCTGAACCACTACGCGGCGGCGCTGGCCGACGACGAACGCGCGCTTGCCGAAGCCCGGGCCTGCCACGACCGCCTCGACGAAGCCGGCGCGCTCGGCGGAATCGGAATCGTGACGATGCGCGAGGGCCGGCTCGCGACCGCGCAAAGCGCGGACGAAGCATCGTTGCGTTTAGATCGGAGCATCGGCAATCGCACGGGCGAAGGCGACGAACTGGGTCGAATCGGCATCGTCGAAGAAATGCTCGGCCGCTATCGGGAGGCGCTGCGGGAATTCGCGCGGGCGCTGGCCGTGCATCGAGCGATCGCAAACCGTCGCGGCGAGGCCAAGACGCTCAACAATATCGGCATCGTCGAGGAACACCTCGGGCGTTACTCGGCGGCGCTACGATCGCACGAAGAAGCGTTACCCCTTTTTCGAGCGATCGGCAATCGCCTCGGCGAAGCCAGCGACGAAGATAACATCGGCGTCGTCGAAGAGGACCTCGGCCGCTACCTGCCGGCACTCGCGGCCCACGAGGCGGCTTTGCGGATTTTCCGCGGGCTCGCGAACGTGGCCGGCGAGGCCGCCGATCTGGCCAACACGGCGATCGTCGATAACGACCTGGGCCGTTACGACGAGGCGTTACGTGCGCTGGACCGCGCGCTCGCGCTGGACCGCGCCATCGACGACCCCTCCGGCGTGGCCGACGCGCTGGGCAGCGTCGGTGTGGTGTACGAAGATCTGGGCCGCTACGAGGACGCGCTTGCCGAATTTCAAGAAGCGCTCGCGCTTCATCGCAAGCTCCGCGACCTGCGCGGTCAAGCCGGTGATCTCGGCAACATCGGCGTCGTGCTGGCGGAACTCGACCGCGCCGGCGACGCGGTCGATGCGGAAGGCGAAGCTTTCGAACTGGACCGCAAGCTCGACAACCCGGCGGGCGAAGCCGCCGACCTCAACAACGCCGGCAACGTGTTGGAACGCGCCGGCCGTAACGAAGAGGCGTTGCGCGCTCACCGGCGCGCGCTAAGCCTCGATCGCGCCGACGGCAACCGCTTGCAGACCGCCCAAGACCTCAGCAACGTCGGCAACGAAGAGAATCTGCTCGGCCAAAACACCGAGGCACTGTCCGCGGCGCGCGAGGCCCTGCGAATCGAGCGTGGCCTCGGCGCGCCCGAAGCGATCTGGCACGCGTTACGCGTTGCGGCGCGGGCCGAAGCCCAACTCGACCGCCGCGACGAAGCGCTGGCCGACTACGACGCGACGCTCGAACGGATCGAGGCGTTGCGCGCCTCGCTCGAGGCAAGCTCCGAACGCCGCTCGTTCTTCGAAAACAAGCTCTTCGTCTACGACGAGTACCTCGATTACCTGCGCGAGCTTGACGCCCGCTACCCCGGTCGCGGTTACGACCGTAGAGCGCTCGACGTGTTCGAACGCGAACAAGGGCGCGCCTTTCTCGAGGAGATCGGGCAGAGTTCGGCTCGCGCGTTTTCCGGCGTGCCGCCGCAAGTGACGGCGCGTGAGTCGCAACTGGCTGCCGAAACGGAACGAGTCCAAGGGCTGCTCGCGAAATCGCGGTCGGCCGCCGCCGTGGATGAAGCGGCGGTCTCGGCCCTGGCGAGCGAACTCGCGGGCCTGCTGCGTTCGCGCTCGGCCCTCGAGAGCAGGTTGCGCGTCGCCTATCCCGCGTACTATGCGCTGACCCACCCGCAACCGCGGGACCCCGCGACCTTGCAGCGTCTGCTCGGGCCGGGCGAAGTCGCGCTCGTGTACGCGGTGCTCGATGATGCGACGGCGCTCTGGGTGATCGACCGTTCGCACCTGAGCTTGTATTCGCTACCTGGCGGGACGCGGGACGTCACCGCGAAGGTCCAAGCGGTCTTACGAGGTCCGCAGGCGATGCAAGACGATCTCGACCACGCGATTACGAGCCGTCGCATCCTCACGGATCGGGCAGAGGCGCTCGCGCCGCAAATCGCGAGCGACGCGTACGCACTCTACTCGTGGCTCGTTCCTCCAGCGGCGAGCGCGCGCGTGGAAGCGGCCACGCAGCTGCTCATCGTGCCGACCGGGCCGCTTTACCAGCTCGCGTTCGAGGCCCTCGTGACCGGGGACCCGTCGACCGTGCCCGAGCCACACTTCCTGATCGAGGATCACTCCGTCAGTTATCTTTCCTCGGCATCGTTGTTAGCGGTTTTACGTGCCGCCGAAGCCGCGCGGCGCGCACCGCGCTACCCGGTCGTTGCGTTCGCGAACCCCGCCTATGCGGATTCGGAGCAGCTCACCACGGATGAAGACCATTCGCCGTTGGCAAAGCTGCAAACCAACGTGCTAGCTTCTTACTTCGGACCGCAAGGTTTCTTCCCGGCGCTGCCGGGTAGCGAAAGCGAGGCTAAAGCCGTGGTCGCTGCGTTGGGCGCGCCCGAAGACAGCCGGCCGCTTTACGAAGGCGAGGATGCGTCGCGCGACAAGGTCCTCCAGTTGCAAGCGGCGGATTGCGCTAAGGGACCATGCCTACGCGATTACCGTTACCTGCTCTTCGCGACCCACGCCGTCTTGCCCGATCAAGTGGAAGGGCTCGCGCAACCCTCACTCGTTCTCGCGCACCCCGAACGCGGCGAAGGTTTTCTCACGATGGGCGACGTCCTGGGCCTTTCGCTCGACGCGGACGTCGTCTCGCTTTCGGCGTGTAACACGGGGCGAGGAACGGTGAGCCACGGCGACGGCGTTCGCGGCCTCACGCAGGCCTTCATGTATGCCGGCACGCCGGTCGTTTCGGTGACCCTTTGGGAGCTCTCCGACCTCGCCGCGTCGCAGCTGACGCCCGCATTCTACGCAGGCCTGCGGGCCGGCAAGTCGCCGGCGGCGGCGCTGCGCGATGCCAAGCTCGAGCTGCTTCATGGCGACGACGCGATCTTGCACTTCCCCTACTTCTGGGCGTCGACCGTGATCTTTGGAGACGGGGCGAGAGGCGGACCGCGCGGATGATCGCGCGCGTCTGGGCGCCCGCCAAGGGGCGGTTCGCAGCCTGGTGGAGCGGACGCGACGACGAGGCCAAACACTTTTGGACGAACGTGGCTATCGGTGTCGCGCTAACGCTCGCGCTGCAAGTTTCCGAAGTCTTCGGCGCGTTCGCGGCACTGCGGCAATTCGGCCTGGATTGGCAGATTGCGGCGCTCGCCGGGACGCACACGGGGCCGCACGTCGCGCTCATCGACATCGACGAACCGTCGGAGCTTTCGTTCGCCGACAAAGGGATGCCGCCGCCTTTCTTCACGCCGCGCGACAAGCTGGCCCGGTTAATCGCGGCGGCCGTCAACGCCGGCGCCGCGGCCGTCGTCGTCGACATCGACCTCAGCGAGCCGCGCGGCGA
>Ga0116227_10015510_pt1 | contig 11263 bp, 9 predicted proteins | sample S1TSphgellanicum_FD_89693 | JGI IMG/M metagenome (GOLD analysis project Ga0116227, IMG submission 89693) | Host-associated microbial communities from peat moss isolated from Minnesota, USA - S1T2_Fb - Sphagnum magellanicum MG | ecosystem: Host-associated > Plants > Peat moss > Unclassified... | reverse complement strand
GCGAGCGCCGAGCCCAAGGCCAGGGTCGCGTAGCCGCTATACGCGCCGGTGGAATCGGGCCCCGGAATCGCGAGCAGCAGTTTTTTGTCCGGTATCGCCGCGAAGATCTTGGCGAAGCCGCCGAGCTGCAGCGGGATCACGATGATCGCCGTCAGTGCCGTGACATAGATCAAGATGTCCTTGACGATCGCGATCGAGGCCGGTGCGCGCAGACCACTGGAATACGTGAACGCGGCCAGCACCACGAAGGCGATGAACAGCGGCAAGTCGGCGGCAAGGCCCGTGCCGGAAATGCCGAGCGCACCGATCACCACCTGGATCCCGACCAGCTGCAAGGCGATGTACGGCATGGTCGCGACGATGCCGGTGACGGTGACGGCGAGCGCCAGCCAGCGATTGCCGAATCGGCCGCGCACGAAGTCGCCCGCGGTGATGTAGCCATGCTTGTGGCACACGTGCCAGAGGCGGCGAAACGCCAGGAACAGCAAGGGGTAGATCATGATGGTATACGGCACCGCGAAGAAGGCCACGGCGCCGGCGCCGAACGCGAGCGCGGGAATCGCGATGAACGTGTATGCGGTGTAGATGTCGCCGCCGACCAGAAACCAGGTGATGAGCGTCCCGAAGCGCCGTCCCCCTAAGCCCCATTCATGCAGCTGATCGAGATCGCCCTTGCGCCAGCGCGCGGCGGCGAATCCCAGCCAGGAAATGAAGCCGAACAGCACCACGAAAACGGCCAGCGCCGCCCAATTTACTTGCTGCACGATGGCCTAGTCGCTGGCGGCAAAATAAACGATCGCGGTAAACGCCGCGCTCACGAACACCCATAGCAACTGGAACCAATAAAAGAAGGGGACCCCGAGCAATGTGGGCTCGATTTTGTTGTACAGGGGCGGCCAGAGCACGACGGCGAACTGCACGACGAACAAGAGATACCACCAACTCCATCCGCCGCGGGTCCTCGGTGCGGAATTCATTTGTCTTTACAACTCCCCGGTCACGTATGCCTGGCATGCCACACTACCGGAACCGCGGTGAATTGCAAAAAGTCGACCTCACGGCCTTTCGGTGCGGCCATGAGGTCGACTCGAGTATCGATGCTGCTCAGAATTTAAATCGCGCACCCACGGTCGTGGTGATGTCGGTCCTGCTGAAGTCGTAACCGGCGGCCAGACCGTTCTTCACGCCGGAGTACATCACGCCCGCAAAGGTGTCGAAACGCTTGGTCAAGCGATAGTCGGCATCGAACGAGATGACATCCTCGGTGCCGCTGCAGGTTCCGGAGGAGTTGTTCGAGCACCCTTCCGTGGCGGTCGTGGCGCCGTACGCGTTCTGCCTGTAGCCGTAATACGCGGCCACCAGATCGAGCGGTGGGAGGACCGTGTACCGAACACCGGCCCAGTAGACCTGCAATTTTTTGTCGTTGAGATAGGTGGAACCGGTGCCGCTTTGTTTGTTGACGAAGGCAATGGTGTAGGCAGCGACATTGAAGCCGGCCTTCAACGGGTCATCCGGGTTCGCGTATTGAATATGCTCGTAGCCCCCGAAGAACTTCAAAAAGCCCATGTTGTACAACGCCATGACGGAAAAGGTGGTGTTGTCGGAAATGGTCGCCGCCAGGGCGTTGCTCGGACTGGCTGCGATGCAGTTGGTGTCGGCCGGCAGCGGGTCGGGGCACAAGCCCGGCAGATCAGCGACTTGGCCGGCACTGAGCGCGGCCACGGAAACCGCATCCTTGATCTTGGCGTAGTAGGCATCGGCCGAGAAGCCGGCGTACTCGCCGCCGAACGACACCTCATAGGCCGTATTGGCGCTGCCGGTGGATTGATTGAATTTGTACTGGGCGGACAGGTGCGCCAAGCCGCCGAACGACCCCGTGTATTTCAACGAGGAGTCCAAGCGCCGATTCTGCGTGTCCCCGCCGCCGGCGGCGGTTCCCGAGATTCCGATCAACGAGTACGCCTGCGAGGCGTAGTTCGGATCGTACTTGGCGATGCCGTCGGCCAGCACCGTGTTTTGACGGCCGAAGGTGACGGTACCGAAGGTCTTGGAGCTCAAGCCCACAAAGGACTGCATGAAAGTCTGGCCCGAAGCGCTCGAATCCACATTCGTGCTCTGATTCGCCGGGCTCCGGCCGTTATTCTGAACCAGCGACTTCAGCGCGTCACTGATTTGGCCGGACTGCGGATTGAAGAAGGTTTCCAGTTTGAACACGCCCGCCCAGTCGTCGATGATGGGCTCATTGCCTTGCAAGCCGATCCGCGACTGGCTCAAGTTGCTGGGGGTGACGCCCGTCACCGAGTGATTGCTGTTCTTCTGGACGACATCCGCACTACCACCGACGAAGTAATCGCTGATCGGCGCGCCGTGAGTCTGATTCTGAAGGCCCACGTCGACGGTGCCGTACAAGGTAATTCCGTGCCAGGTCAAACTATCATCGGCGGCAGGCGCGGGTGCTGTGGCGGTCTGCGCCTGAGCTACGCCCGTGACGGCCGCCAACAGAGCGGGAACGAGCAGTCCGACGGTTCGCGTGCCTGCATCGCGTCGTCTGGAATCACCGCGGAATAACGTTGTGTTTGGATCAATCATGGTTCGAAACCCCCTTCGATTTTGAATGTTGGATTTAATCGACGATTTGTTACAGTATTATTACCGCAGCACAAATCCCCTGCATTTTGCGGAATTGGCCTAAAACCAGGCGTTGCTGATCTGGCTCGGAGCCGATCCGATCTAGTGATGGTCCTGTTGTATTATTTTCGCAACGCCTCGCCGCGCGGCAGGAGGAGTCTGAGATACGGCATCGAATGTGCGACCGACCGAGTCGGCATCGTCGGCGCCGGCGATGGAACATGTCTCATCGCCCAACGTCCAACTGGCCTATGAATTTCAATTGTGCAATCGATAACTGATGCGCCCGATCATGCTTGCCCTGCTCCTGCTGGCGGGCTCTGGCGGAGGATGCGCAGCAATTGATCACTGCGGATTGGGCGGTTGCCCGGGGGATGCGAAGACGACTGCGGATGTACGCGCTCTGTTCGAGCAACATCCTGCATTGGAACCCCCCAATTTGCTCAGCGTCCAGACCCTCGATCGGGTGGTCTATTTATATGGACTGGTCGACACGGATTTGGAGCGTCAACTCGCGGAATCGGTCGCCCGCGAAGCTCCGGGCGTCGACGAGGTCGTAAACTCGATCGGCATCAGCGGTAACCGCTAACCCTTCAGCAGGGACGGGAGCGCCGCCGGCCGCGCCACATTCCCACGTTCGCCAAAGGGACGTTCGGCGAAGGCGCGGTTAATTCAACTGCGGGTGTTGCAGGGGGGGATGGTGCCGTCCCGGCACAGAGCCGGGCCTTCGTCGCGCTTTTGGGCGGCCGGACTGTCCTCATGAGTGATGTTGCCGCCCGCTACGCATGCGGACATTGCGACTGCGGCTAGAAGGACACTCAAGACTGGTTTCACGGACACACGGCGGGTCGCGAGAGTTTTGGCGTACATGGCGGAACTATGGCGCGCTGCCGGAGAAGAAGATAGAGCCTGATAGCGCGCGTCGGCGTCGGGAGTGTCCTACAGGGCACACAGGATTCGCGCGATTGTTTCCGCACGTTCAAGATAATCAGCCAAGGCCGTTGCAATTCCGCAGCACTCGCCGTTCGGGAGCAGACGTACCCCGCGGAGTGCTGCCGACATATGCATATAACAACCGCATATTTCCCAAACAAAAACTTGCATGACAATCTGCGGCGCGTCGCATAAAGCGTCGCTTAAATCCAACATGTAACGGAAGGGAGTTTCAGCTTTGGGCAAACAACACAGCAACTGCAACGCACCCACAGTGGAACACCGCGCGCGCCGCAGGCTCCCCAGCCTTGATTCGGGTCTTCTGGCGATCGCTTTGACGGTCTGCGCCGTTGCGCACGCGCAAACTGCCGGCGTACCCGCCGCCGATGACAGCCTGACCTGGCATGGCATCACGCTGTACGGGACCATCGATATCGGCTTGCAATATGAGACGCACGGCGCCCCATTCAGCGATTACTACACACCGGGCAGCACTAACATCATCCAGAAGGACGGCCGCGAATCGGTACTGGGCGCAACCAGCAGCAACGTCGGTCAATCGAAGATCGGCCTGAAGGGCCTCGAACCCATAACCGGCGATTGGTCGGGAGTGTTCGACGTCGAGACTTATTATAATCCGCAATCGGGTCAGCTCAGCGATTCGTTGAAATCACTGACCGTGAACAATGGCCTCACCGCCGGCCAGCAGACGACCAACAACGATGGCGCGAGCGCGGGACAGGCATTTCAAATAGCCTACGTCGGCTTGAGTTCACCGACCTTCGGCAGCGTGACCTTCGGCCGCCAACTGCAACTCGTGGCCGCGGCCATCAATGTCTACGATCCGAATCTCGCCGCCCCGGCATATTCTCTGCTCGGCGCATCCGGCGCTTACCAGGGCGCCGGTTCCACCGAGGACAAGCGTCTGGATTCGACTCTGAAGTACGCCATCAGCTATGCGGATCTGGTGCATTTTGCGGCTTTGTACAAATTCAACCAAGCCAACGGCTCCGACGGCGGCCAGGCATTTCAAGCCGACATCGGCGGCCAATACGCGGGCTTCTCGATCGATGGACTCTATTCAAAGATCAACGATGCGGTGTCGGCGTCCTCGCTCACGGCGACGCAGGTGAGCGGATTGGCGAAGCTCGGATACTCGGTCAGCAATTCAGTCTCCGCGACCATTTCCGATAATACGACCCTCTCCATCATGGCCTCGTACAAGCTCACGCCGATCCCGGTGAAAATCTCCGGCGGCTACGAGCACATCCAATATGCGAATCCGACCACACCGGTGGCGGCGGGCACGTCCGGCATCGGCGGCTACATATTGGCCTACGTCAACGTTCAAAGCGGCCCAAAATCCACCTACGTCAACGACAAGAAGCTCGACGTGTACTGGGGCGGCGTGCGTTACACCGTCATACCGAGCCTGGACCTCACCGCGGCTTACTACGGCTATAAGCAGAACGCGTACGGCACGGGCGCCAACGCCGGGTGCTCGACGAATAAGTCCGGCACCTGCAGCGGAACCTTCGAAGCGTTTTCATTTGATGCCGACTATCGATTCACCAAGAAATTCGACGGCTACGCCGGCATCATGTACAGCGGCGTGTCCGACGGCCTGGCCAACGGCTACCTGTTCAACACCACCAACCTCAATCCCACCATCGGCGTCCGTTACAGCTTCTAATCTCGGTCACGGTCTTTGGGTTGGTGCCGGCCCCCAAATTGGTCGAGCCGAACTTCGCGGAGCCTAGAATCCGCGAAGTTCGGCAAGACACGCCCAGTGAATTTCACCTGGATATTTGCGCAATAAATCACACTTTGGCGCGGCCGGTGCGTCAACCGACCTGCTCAACGAGCGTTTTGTGATCCATCTGGCAGTATTTGCAAGGACTTGCACTAAAGTCTTTCGCCGACGCTGCCATTCGCTCGACCACTCAGGGAGATATCATGAAGACATCGAACATTTATTTGAACGTTGCGGGGCTCGTATGTGCCACGCTGATCTCCATGCAATCGATGGCGCAGAGCGCTCCCGTACCGGACCACCCGCGCGAGAACGAGGTCAATCAGCGACTCGACAATCAGCAGGCGCGAATCAACCAAGGCCTGGCGAACGGCACCATGACCGGGAAGCAGGCCGCACGCGACGAACAACATGACGCAAACATCGCCCAGCGCGAATCGGTCGACGAGTCCAAGCACGGCGGACACATTACCAAGGCCGAGCAAGCCCGTCTGAACAAGTCGGAAAACAAGAACAGCAAGCGGATCTATAAGCAAAAACATTCTTAGAATTGTTTATGCGGCGGGAGCGCCGTGAGTGCCTGAACATGGATGACGTGGTCGAGTCGCGGCTTAATCAAGCTTCGCGCGCACCGATGTTTTCATGTCAGGCTTGGAATGCCGGATAAGTGTTCCAATCAGGGCGTGGAGACGCTTAGCTGTCATCCTCGCAAAGTCCCGCTCCAATTCTCGATAGCTCTTGATCAAGGCGTCGCCGAATTCGGTGACCAGCATGCCGCCTCCGTCCTTACCTCCCGTACTTGCCACCGTCACGGGATCCCGGAAAGATTGGTTCAGGTTTTCCACCAAGAGCCACGCGCGACGGTAACTCATCCCGATGTTGCGCGCGCCTTGCGACAGTGAACCGGAATCTCGAATGGATTCGAGAAGACGGATTTTGCCGGGCCCAAGGCTGGAATGTTCCGCGAAATCGATCCTGAATCGAACAACGGGAGCAGGCATTAATTCCCTCCTCACGGCATCATATCGGAGGCGGACCCCTGTAATCATCTCGTCAGCGCCCCCTTCTGCATCACCTTGATCTGCCGGCTGGCCGGCGGACCCTGTGGTTTACGACCTCGGCTATATATGGTCAAATATAACGAAGTTACCGGCGATGATAGCAGCAGGGAGAATAACAACAGTGAAAAAGTCAGTCCTGGCCTTGGCAGTTCTGAGCGCAATCGCGTGCGTCGCGCGCGCAGAGCCCGCCGCCGATCTTCCAACCGCCGAACCGGTTCAGGCTGCACCAGCCACCTCCGAAGCCTGTGCGAGCTTTCACGAGTTCGTCGCCACCGCCTGCCCGCTGACCTGGCACGGCATTACGGTGTACGGTGCATATGACGTCGGCTTGGGCTGGGTCAGCCACGGCTTACCGGAGAACGGCTATAACTACGAAGGCGAATCGCTGGTCAACCGGAACGGCAATCACTCCCAATGGGTACTCGCGCCGAATAACCTGCAGCAAACGGGTCTGGGCATCAGGGGCAAGATAGAGTTCATGGACGACTGGTACGCCGTGTTCAATGCTTCGACCGGCATCAATCCACAGTCCGGCCAACTCGCGAACATGGCCGCCACCAACACCACGAACAACGGCCTACCCCGCTACGCTTATTCGGAGACCGGCGACGGTGCGCGCGCGGGCCAATCCTTCAACGACGAACTCTATGCCGGTGCATCGTCGACGGATTTCGGCACGCTCACCTTCGGTCGTCAGCGCTCGCTCGGTACCGATGCGATGCTCGCTTATGATCCGGCCGGCGGTGCCTACTCCTTTTCATACATCGGCTATAACGGCACGATGGCCGGCGGCGGCGACACCGAGGACACCCGTTGGGACGAAGCCATCAAATATCGCTTGAGTATGGGTCCGGTCCATATCGGCGCGATGTATAAATTCGCCGACGGCTCCGGCGGCTGCTACTCCGCCTCCGGAACCTGGAGCGCCGCCACGTGTACCCCGGAACAGGCGCATAACACCGCCTATGGATTCGATCTTGGCGGGGAGTACGACAAGTTCTCCGCCGACGTCGTCTTTCAACACTACAACCAGGCGATCAGCGTGCTCAATCCGTTGCTGGGGCCTCAGAGTCGGTCGGCGCCCTTCCAGTCGACCACCGACAGCATCAATACCAACCCCATCACGGGGGCCAATCTGATCGGGACCGACAACACTGAATATGGCATCGTGACCGACAACACGGCGATCATGCTCGCCGCCAAGTACACCTTGGACCCGTTCAAATTCTTTCTCGGCTACGAACACATCCAGCAGTTCAATCCGTCGAACCCGCTGGGCGTTGGCGCCTCGGCCCAGGGCGGTTATTTATTGAGCGGCGTCGAGGACAACAATCTTGATTCTCCCAAGCTCGTGCAGGTCGCCTGGACGGGCGTGAAATACGCTTACGACAGCAAAACCGACATCACTGTGTCCGCCTATCATCAGTGGCAGAACGACTTTCGTGTGCCGTCGGCCTGCCCGCCCACCAGTTTCCGCGCATCCTGCTCAGGCTTTCTCAACGAGGTCTCGCTCTATACGGACCATCACTTCACCAAGCGCTTCGACGTTTATGCCGGAATCGCGTATTCCAACGTCAGCGGCGGTCTGGCGATCGCCATTCCTCATGGCCCCGGCGTCCCCTATAACTACGACAACAACGTTGCTCCGACGGTGGGCGCTCGCTTCACCTTTTGATCGCATTTCCCGTGAGCACACTGCGAAACGCCGCCACGATGGCAGGCGTCGGCAAGCGGATTTTCGGTACTGCCTGGTAATTTTGCCAGCCGCCCCCGAGACTCTTGTAGAGCTGCACGAACTGCTCGCCCTGACTGACTTGTGCTTCGGCGTATTGCTCCTGAAGGTCATAGAATTGCCGCTCGGCATCGACCACGTTGAGAAAGTCCGTAAGACCTCGGTTGTACCGTTCAGTGGACAAGTCGACGGCTCGTTGCCCCGCCACCATCGCCTCTGTCAGCTTTTCCATGCGGTCTTGCTCGGCCTGGTATGCATCGAGCGACGAGTCCACCTGCTGCACCGCCGTCAATATGGTCTTGCGGTAATTCGCCAATCTCGCTTGAGTCGCAAAATCGGCCACCTCCACTTCCGCGTCGAGGGCACCGAAATCGAGCAGCGGCCACACCGCTCCCGGTCCGAACGACCAAATGTGTTTACCGATGCCGGGAACCGTGCCCCACCCTTGAGCCTCGGCGCCGATCGCGCCGATGATCGCAACCTGTGGGAACAGGTTCGCGGTGGCGACGCCGACTCGTGCGGTCGCCGCCGCCAGCTCGCGCTCGGCTTGCTGAATGTCCGGCCGCCTTTTGAGTAAATCAATCGGCGCGCCGGGCGCGGTGGCCGCGGGCATCGTCGGAATCAGCGCGGGATTGCGGAGTTCTTGCACCATGGTTTCGGGATATTCGCCGATGAGCATGGCGAGCGTGTATTCCGCGGCGTTCGCTGCGGCGTCAACCGGCGCTATCTCCGATTCGAGTGCCGCGAGCTCCCGCGCGGCGAGTGCGGCATCCAGCTCATTGATGATGCCGCGCTCATAACGAATATTGACGATGCGCAGCGATTCGCGCAGCACCTCGCTCGCCTTGCGCAAGATGCCCGCCCGCAGCTGAAATCCGCGCAGATCGATGTACGCATGGACCACGTCGGCCACCACCGAGGTCAGCACGTCGAAGCGCGCGGCCCGGGCGGCAGCGGCGTCGGCGCGCGCGGCCTCGAACTCGCGCCGGTATTTGCCGAACAGATCGATCTCCCACCCCGCATCGAATCCGGCAATGGTGTTGATGTGCTGCAATCCGTTGCTGCTGTCCGCCGACACCAACCCTTGTTCGGCGCGCCCGCGGGAGAGATCGGTTCCCGTGCCGCGCGCGGCCGCGGCGCTCGCGTCGACTTCCGGCAGCGCGTGTCCCAGCACCACCGATTCATACGTGCGCGCCTGCTGCAGCCGGTCGAGCGCGACTTCGATGTCCGGATTGGATTTAACCGCCCGCTCGACCAGGGAATTTAATTCCTCGTCATTGAGTGCGCGCCACCACAGGGCCAAATCGACGGCAGGCGCCGCCGACTGTGCGCTCGATGCCTCCGAGTGCGTGCCGGCCTTGGCAGCGAAGTTCGCGGGCACTTGGGAATTTGGGACGCGGTAACTCGGACCCGCCGCGCAGGCGGTCAAACCCACGACCCATCCGAAGAGAAGTCCGACGTCGAATAGGCGTCGCGCGCGCATCGTGCCTCCCCTCAACGCTTGGCGCCCAAGGGCGGCGGCGTGACTGCGTCCGGCTGATTGACTGTCACCGTTTGACCCGACGCCACTTGGCTGCTGATGTTGAGCACCAAGCGGTCTCCGGGTTGCACGCCCGAAGCGAGTTCGACCACACTGCCGTTGTCGCGCGCAATCACGACATCGTCGAATCTCACCTTTCCCGCGGAGTCCACTTGGGCCACCTGGGCGCCGCCGGCGCGAAAAATCAAGGCCGCCGCAGGGACCTCCACCGTGCCTCGAGGGGGCAGGCGGAAGGCCACATTCACGTACATCCCCGGCACCAGCGCATGATTCTCATTCGGCATGTCGACCTCCACCCGCATGGTCCGTGCCTGCGCATTGAGCGACTCCGCAGAGCGGGCGATTTTTCCGACGAACACGCCGCCCACCGCGCCGGCGGCGCGGATGTCAGCGGGTACGCCGGGGTTCATGAGCTCCCCCGCGGCGCTTTGCGGAACATCCACGAAGATGCGCAGCGGATCGGTCTGGGCCATCCGATACAGCGACGTCGTGGTCGAACCGCTGCCCGCCGTCACCAGCATGCCCACGTCGACCTTGCGTTCGGTGATGGTCCCGTCAAAGGGCGCCCTGACCTGCCGGAACTCGGTCATCGCGTTGTATTGATCCACTTTGGACCTGTCGAGAGCCACCTGCGCATGGGCCGCATAGAGGCGCGCCTCCGCGCTCTGATAGTCCGCTTTCTTCGACTCCCGCTCCTGCTCGGAGACCACGCCCTTCGGCGAATCCCGCCAGCGGTCGTAGGTCGTCTTGCCGAACGCCGCTTCGGCCTTGCGCGCTTGCACCTGGGCCTCGGAGGCTTGCAGCTGCGCACGGGCCGCGGCAAGTTCCGCATCGAGTTCAGGCGTTTCGATGGTGGCGAGTACCTGACCCTTCTTGACGTGATCGCCGATGTCGACCTTCCAGTCGGCAACATAGCCGTTGACCCGCGCATAAATAGTCGCCTCGTACCAGGCGGCAGTCTGTCCCGGCAGCACGAGATCCTGTCCGACCGAGGGCGAGCGAGCGATCACCACGTCGACCGGCGGCGGGCGCGAATAAGCGGTCTCCGATGCACCGGCGACGGCGTGCGCATGAAAATATCGCAGGACACTCACCAGCAAGAAGCCGGCGCACAAAACGACCGCTGCCATGATGACGCCCTTCTTCGTACGCCGCCCCGTGTCCGGCGCAAAGTCCGTGGCCACCGCCTCGTGTTCATCGCGCGACACTTGATCCGGGTAGCGGCTGCGAGACGCGTCATCGCTCAGCACGTCGGACGCTTCCGTGTCGTCGGGTGCTTCGGGACGTTTCGGATCATGCGGTTGCATTGGCGCGGCCTTCGGTTTGCGGGTCAGTGACGGGAACCGGTTGACGGCGGAGCAATCGATACATGGTGGGCACGAATATCAATGTCGCCAACGTCGCGAACAGCAACCCGCCGATCACCGCTCTACCGAGCGGCGCATTCTGCTCGCCCCCCTCGCCGATCCCCAACGCCATCGGCACCATGCCGAGCACCATCGCGCTCGCGGTCATCAGAACCGGCCGCAATCGGGTGTAGCCCGCAGTCGTCGCCGCCACCAAGGGGCTGTCGCCGGCGTCCATCCGTTGATTGGCAAAACTCACCACCAAGATGC
>Ga0116227_10015507_pt1 | contig 11264 bp, 19 predicted proteins | sample S1TSphgellanicum_FD_89693 | JGI IMG/M metagenome (GOLD analysis project Ga0116227, IMG submission 89693) | Host-associated microbial communities from peat moss isolated from Minnesota, USA - S1T2_Fb - Sphagnum magellanicum MG | ecosystem: Host-associated > Plants > Peat moss > Unclassified... | reverse complement strand
GTAAAATTTTTTTTTTTATTTTTGATATCAAAAAAGCTTCAAATTATTGATGAATTTGTTTTTCCAAGTTTTTTCTGAAAAATAATTCACAAAATATTAAAAAATCACCATTAAAAAAAAATGGCGATTAGTTCTCAAGAAAAAGAAAAAAATTGTGCGAAAAAAACACTATTTATCATGGCTGAAATTGGATTACAATGGATTTTAAACTACAGCCTTAATGAATGAAAAATGACAACGATGAGCGAATAGTATACACTTCATGGATGAACGAGTCGCTTGAAACATTAGCAAATGAAATTCATCCATTGGTTGAAAGAATTCAGGTTGCTTGCCAATTCCATCCATGGGTTGCTCTCCATGTGACTTGGCTCTTCTTCTTTAATTTCATCTTCATTTCCCCTTCCTTCCATCCATCCATCCACCCATCCATCCTACCACCACTTCATTTCATCTTCCTTTCCCCTTCCATCTATCCACCCATCCATCCATCCTTCCTTCTTTTTCATCTTGTTTTCTCCTTCTCCCATCCATCCATCCATCCTACTACTACTTCTTCTTTTCATCCTCCTTCCCCTTTCATCTATCCACTCTCACCCATCCATCCACCCATCCATCCTTCGTGTTCTTGTTTCATCTAGTTTTTCTCTTCTCCATCCAACCAATCCAAACATCCATCCCACTACTTCTTTATGCTCCTTCTCCTTCCATCTATCCACCCATCCATCCATCCATCCATCCATCTTCTTCTTCTTCTTCCTCCTCTTCTCTGTGGGTGTGGCGGCGGTGGTCATGTGCGTGTTGTGGGTGTTTTGTTCTTTTGTATGCAATAAGGAAAATGGCAGGATTTCATCATTTGCAATAGAATCACACTTGATGTTTTTTGTTCATGTTTGTGGTACTTACACAAACATCTACTTCAAACTGCTTCCTTGTCTTTTTTCTTTTTTTCCTCGTCTCACTCTCTCTCTCTTTGTGTTTTTGAAAAAAAATTCCATGTGCAACAACAGCAAAACTCAGATTTTGCGAGAGAGAGAGAGAGAAGAGAAGACACCTGGATTGTACATATAAGCTTGCCAGACTTTCTCCACTCCATTCCTAGTCACACTAGCTAGTCATTGAGCTGCTGCACTGCACTGCAGCACTTTTTGCTGCTGCTGCTGCTGTTGCAGTGTTTTTGATGTGTGTCAGTCAGGCTGCCTTGTTACTGCTGCAGTTTTTGTTCTGTAAATCCCATTTTTCCAGAAGACAACTGACACTTTCTCTTGTTTTTTCTCTTCCCTCTCCCTCTCGCTCTCTTCTGTCTCTGTGACTTTCTCTTTCTCTCTCTCTCTCTCTCCCAATCTCCCGTCTGCTGCTGTTGGTTTCCTTTTTGCCGCACTAGTTTTTTTTGTCTTTCTTGCTGACATTTTTGTATTCTTCTTTCTTTGTTTGTGGCAGTCGTGCACTCATGAGCCTACTCAAGTTTTTTTTCCCCCTTTTTTCTTTCCAGCGGTTTTTTGAGGTTTTGTTGCAGAGAACTCACAAATAATGTAGGTTTGCCAGTGGTCTTTTGTGATCACATTTTTTTGTTTTTGGAATGTAAGCTTCTTCCTGTGAGAGGTGATCCTGGAAGACTTGCTTTGGGCTTTACAAACAAGAGCTCCAGGAGTAGAGGAGGAGTAGCAGCAGCCGAAGAGCTTCCTGTTGTTGTTGCAGCAAGTTTTTATTTGAGGTTGGCGACTGTTGATTTTTTTTGCCGCAGCATTGTCGAGGAGAGGTGCAAGAAGCATTCGCTTGAGTTATGTCACAAGGTTTGCAGCAGCAGCAGCTGGTGGTCATGGCATGCATGCTTCTGAGGAGGAGGAGGAGGAGGAGTTGGTTCTAGTGTTGGAGGGTTTTATTTCCTTGGGTGAAAACAGGAGAGATGGGGATGGAGAGACAGATTGTCCGGGAGCTTTCGCGGACGACAAATGTGTTTGGACTGAAGCTCTGGACAGTGATAACAGTAAGCGCAGTGGCGGTGATCTTTGTGACCATTGTCGTCGTCTTCTGGCTCTTGTGTTCTTCGTCGTCGTCGCAGCGTAGCCCCAAGTCCTCCTCACGTAAGAAGCTCTCATCAGGTACTAGGAACACACCACCAAGCTGTTGTTGGTATGCACAGACGCTGTTGGAAAGACGGTCGCAGCAGCAGGCGGAGAGAGAGTCTGCAGATGATTCTCTCACCTGCATCTCGGTTACCGTCTCCACCAAAACAGGTGTGGAGAAGAAGAAGGAGAACGGGAAGGAGGAGGAAGGAGTGGCAGGAGAAAGCGCGACTATGGATGCTGCTGCTGGTGCAGCAAAGATCATAGCTTTAGCCACAGCATTCAAACTGGAGGACGAGTATCAGGAGAAGAAGAAGCATAACAATAACAACAATGGCTTGTCGTGGACGGAGATGGTGTCTCTAGGACACCGCAAAGTGTCGGGAGAGGACTCGATGTTGCAGCGACAAGACGAGCTCCATCGCCATGTGTTCTTGCCCGCCAAACAACAACAGCCGCAGCAGAATGTGGCAGCATTGCAGCAGGTATCAGCAGAAGGGAACTGTAGATTGTGGGTCGATGCGCAAACTCCACGCCCACTAAAACAAGAACAAGAACAAGACTCGAGGAGGGATGGTAGTGGTGGCGGTGGTGAAGATCGTCTCTCCTACTCTGGATCAGGGGATTCAAACCCAATTCAGCCCCCAACGGATTTGGGGTGGGGACAATCGTACTCGTTGCGAGAGATCGAGATTGCCACTAACGGCTTCGCCGACGAGACTTTGTTGGGAGAAGGCGGATATGGCATTGTGTATCGAGGCGAGCTCCCGGATGGTACTCTTGTCGCTGTGAAAAATCTGCTCAACAACAAGTAGGTCACCATCTCTCTCTCTCTCATTGCATGAATCTGTTTTCCGAATCCTGATCATGACCATCTTTACAGTGTGCTGCTGCTCTGCACAGACATGCAGAACAAAAGTTCTTCACATCCAGGGTTGCTGCTGTAACAGAGAAAGAGTCACAGATAGTGAGAGAGGGAGACTGAGAGAGAGAGATCTTAAATGCACAAGGAAATGGGAAACAAAGGAATAGAGCTTGGAGAACTGAGAAAAAAGCTCGAGCCCATTTAGGGTTGCTGCTGCAAAGAGATACAGAGAGAAAGAGGGATCTTGAATGCAGAAGGGAATGAGAAACAATGGAACAGAGCTTGGAGAACTGAGAAAAAAGCTTGAAGCCAGTCAGGTTTGCTGCTGCACAGAGAGAGAGAGAGAGAGGAACATCTTGAATGCAAAAGGGAATGGGAAATAAATCAACAGAGCTTGGAAAGCTGAGTAAAAGGCTTAAACCCATTTGTTGTGATGATGGCAGGGGCCGTGCAGAGAAAGAATTCCTGGTGGAAGTGGAAGCAATTGGACGTGTGCGGCACAAGAATTTGGTGCAGTTGCTTGGCTATTGTGCTGAAGGCACTCAAAGGTAAGTAATCTCCTTCCTTACTTCTATTGCTGCCATATCTTCTTCTACTTCTTGTGTGCTTGTTCAAAATCTGTTGCTCCTCAAGTTTTACCAAAATCTTTGGTGAGTGTGCATGCTTCACTTTGCTCCTAGCTAGTTGTGATTCCTGAGAAAACACAGTGTGCTGCTGCAACAGATCACAGTTTTGAGAGTCAGGACTCTGCCAAAAGACTTGCAGCTAAAGCAGCAGATTCCTGAATCTTTTGAGATTCCTTCTGATGTTGAAGCGAATGTGGTTGTGGCTCTTGTCTTGCCAGGATGCTTGTATATGAGTATGTGGACAATGGTAACTTGGATCAGTGGTTGCATGGGCCACTTGCGGAGACAAATCCACTGACATGGCAAGCACGCATGAGGATTGTTTTGGGGACTGCAAAGGCGTAAGAGTATTGAATGTCCTTGTCATTGTTTTTGGGACTTGGGAATAATGTTGCTCTGTTGTTGCTCTGTTGTATCAAAAGCTTTGATTATGAGTTTGGCAAGCTTTTCTTTTTTAATGGTTGTAGATTTCTTTCCTCTTGGTTGTTTTAGTCTGTTTGCTTCAAGAACCAAGGTGCAAACAAAATGATGACACCTATTACCCATCTGATGAAAATAGCTTAAACCATTCATTCTGGTAGCGCACCTAATAATCTTCATGGCATAGGGAGGAAGTTTTCAACTGACAGGATTTCTTGAGAGTTGTAATTTTTTTCTTCTGTCTTTGTGATATGCAGCTTAGCGTACTTGCATGAAGCTCTGGAGCCAAAGGTTGTGCACCGTGATATCAAGTCCAGCAACATTCTGGTGGATACGTCCTGGGAGGCAAAGGTGTCAGACTTTGGGTTAGCCAAGCTTCTTGGTTCTGACAAGAGCCATGTTACCACACGAGTAATGGGCACTTTTGGGTAAGTACAGTACACTACCGCATCATGGCAATATGGTTCTGTTTGGATCTGGGCTTTTTGCAGCCATCCTCAAAACCTAGTAGAACCTTTCTTTCTCATCAGAAAACGTAGAAATGGAATGATGAGGCACAAGGGTGGGCTCCCTCGGTGAAGTCAACAATGTATGTGAAAGTCGTCTTCTTCTGTACTGCAGCCATCTTACTTCTGTTTTTTTGTGGGTCTTTGTGATGGATTGTGGCAGATATGTGGCACCAGAATATTGCAGTACAGGACTGCTGAATGAGAGAAGTGACGTTTACAGCTTTGGTGTGCTACTCACAGAGGTGATCACTGGGCGTGACCCTGTGGATTATAGTCGGGCTACTGGCGAGGTACCTATTCTGAATACTCCCACAAAAACTCTTGCTTGTAGATAATGGACTAATATGTGGTGATTTGTACCTTGTGCAGCTGGACTGCATTGGTGGATCTGCATACATCTTTGGACTAGAGAGAACTCCTGCTTACAAAACTGTGTATTTTGCCTGAATGTATGGCCAGACTACTTTTGAGCTGGTAACATTCTTTCCTTGCTTGCTAATTGTTGTTGCTAATCTTTAATGACCATGGATGTTACTGCAGGTAAACTTGGTGGACTGGTTGAAGCAAATGGTGGCAAGTAAGCGATCAGAAGAAGTTGCAGATCCACAAATGAAAGTGAAGCCAACGATACGGACTCTGAAACGGGCTATTCTTGTTGCACTCCGCTGTGTTGATCCTGATGCCCAGAAGCGGCCCAAGATGGGACATGTTGTTCACATGCTGGAGGCTGATGATTTCCCATTCTGAAATGTTAGCATTTCCTCTTCCCTCTCTAATGTTAGCATTTCCAGACTGACAAAACCTTTCTGTTTATCATCACATGAGTTTCTATGCTATGCTTCTGACTACAACTTAGTGTGATGTGCAGGGTTGAAGTTGAGAGGAAGTGTGTAATGCACACTACTGGGATCACTGTCATCAAGAACCAAGTGTTGCAGCACATATCATCATCGTCAACATCATCAGGCATGGATGATGTTTGCTTGAATTGCTGAATGATTTCACATAGACAAAGAGCCCTCAAAGCACAGGTCATATCCGATGGATATGCTATGGAGGCTCAGGTGAGAGTTCTCTGAAGAGAAATGGAAGGTAGTTTTGAGCACTCCTTTTATCATTTGGGGCCATGCACATTGTTTTACTGATTTCATCTTTCAATGATCCATTTCTTATGCTCCATGTGAAAATGTCCATGATGGGTGGAATGAAGATGGAGGTACAAGGTGATGGGTAAGTGCTGGAAAAACTTTCCCTTCCAGCCAACATGAAAAGGGCACTCATAGCTAGAGATCTATATCTATATCCATTGTTTCTGTATTTCTACTGTCATGGTTTCCACAATCTGAATTTCAGTAATTGGAATTACAAAATTCCTCTCAAAATGCTTGACATTGGAATGTATGTTCGTCTCCCACTATAACTAATTGCATTGTGTGCTGTGTCTGATGTACAATGGATAAACTGAAAAATTGTACAAGATGAAACCAAAACCCAAAATAATGCAACTATGGTAGCCAGATATATGTCCATCAGCAGGGGAGCATCTGTAGAATGCAACTGGCATGTAGAATTTCTGTCTGCGTCCTTGAACTCTTGTTTCCAGTAGTTTAACATTGGATTCCATACAGTCACCAAGGCCTTTTGAAAAGAATGCACACATCTGATACTTCTGGCTCCTATGTGGTCTTTATAAGAGTCAGGCCTTGCACCTGCTCTTGAATCCGCCTCTTGAATACAATGGGTACTAATGCAAGAATAGCAATCACAGAAATGGTGAGGACAGTCTCAAGATCATATAGATCAGTGACAGAGTTGAGCTTAGAGAGGATGCAGCCTGCCTTCACTGCCACGATGCTTGCAGGAATTTCACCAATAAATGTGCCTAGAACAAACTGCCTGCCAGAAAACACAAAAGCATTTATTACTATCATCAGCATACAGAAGGTAATACATCTGCATTTTGGAAAAGGAGCAGAAAACGGCTTGATCACTCATTTCTCAAATGCTTTGCTTTCACAGTGTTGCAAGCACCTTCTGCCATTAGGGTCTTGCAACAGCTTTCTGCCATAAGTTTCTGCCTAATCCCCAAACCCTGAAAAGTCCCATATTAAGGTTTTACTTACTGCAATGGGACAGAAACAATTGGTGCAGACACATTGATGAACCAGTTTGGAAAAATAGGTGTTATCCGTAAGAAGAGGATATAGTTGAGCAGATTGTGGCGATGGTGGTGAACCTCCTGAGCCAACCATCCACAACGCTCGGGGAAGTAATAGTATACAATCTCCTTCAAGATGAGATAGGAGAGCATGTAACACACTGCTGATCCTATTGTTGCCAACACCTGCATTCCTTCAAAACACCAGAAAGCCAAAACATATCTCCATCAGCACAGCTGCTACCTCAAACTAATTTAGACTAACATTATTCCACAGGTATTCAGGATCTCTCTAACAGTCTGCTAACTGATTCTGAAGTGTGCAGTAGATGGGCAAGAAACACTGTCTCATGCATTGTGATATGATTGATGGTGAGATTAGCAACTTTGTAGTTTGATTTTGGGAGAAAAAAGTTCTCGCAAGTGGAAGGAAAATGGGTGGCTTCACAAAACAAGTCAGGAAGCAGGTGATGGTGATGAGGAGTGAAGATGATCGTACCAGAACAAGAATCAAAGCCTTGTAAAAACCATAGAGTGATCCAGCAAGGATGTTTAGGAAGATGGAACCAGGAATTATGAATGCTTGCAGGAAAACATAAACACATATGATGCTAATCTGGACCTGAAAATCACACACAATTCGAGTAGGATCATCAGAACAAAGCATGGAGGAAAATTTATGAGATTGCTGTAGATTGATCTCCACCCTCCAGAACAAAATCACATGAAATACTCTACCATGGGGTGGTCTAGCCTGGAAATGCATCAAACCCAATGAAGCCACATCTGGCAATACCTTAACTGACCTGGAATCTTAATATGGCAATTTTTTCACTTACCTCTAAACCCTGAAAATGCTATGAAAGAATGAAGAGTGATCATGCCTGGATTTGATGCTCCTTTTGATAGATGAGCAGAGTTTCTCGAACTGCTTGAAGCTCTGTAATGTTCTTTGGCAATTTGAAAGCAAGTTGCAGCTGGTGCTGGGAGTGATCCACTCCACCACCACTACCATTGTCTTCATGGGCCTCTTGACTTGTATGAAGACTCTGAATCTCATCCTCCCCAAAGTTGCTTCTTTTGCTTGTCAGACCATGGAGCTTTGGTAGTGACATGAAGAGGAAAAACACAAAGGAAAATGAGATTGTGAAAATGAGACACAGAAGAAGCAGCTTACGGAACCACACAAACTTGTCAATGTGACCTGACGATGCCTTGAGACCCAAAAGCAGCTCAGAACCCAGTGAAGAAGAAGCATTATCAGCGTGCTGAGATTGAGTATTTTCATTGGATGGCAGCAGCAGTGTCTTTCCAAACATGGCCCCTGTCATGCCAGAATCTTTTGAGAAGCTATTTTCTTTTTCTTCTGGATCCATGGCTGATGATGATGATCTACTTGTTGTGGACAACCGATCCACACCAAGGGGCATCTCCCTGCATGCAGTCAATCAAAAACTTTCTTCTCAAAACCCATGACATATCTCCAATGGATTCATGCAGTTCAGAACTTCATGCTCATTTTGGTGGTTCTGTATATTCTGACAGCAAATACTGACTTACTTGTCACCATGGACATGAGGGTGGTGATACATAAAAAATTGTTGAACTTGAATTTTTCACACAAAATTATTTTCTTGGTGGCTGCTGCTACTGCTGCTGTCTGCATCATCAGTCCCTGTGTTCTCCCCTACTCCAATCCACTCTGAAACAAGAAACACGCTCATTTACTTGCAGAAGGAAAAAACTGAACTGGGACTTTCTCACTAGAAAAGACCCAACCCTAATTCTGTAAAACCCCATCCAACCACCTCAACTTCTTGCTGATCCACCAAGCTTCAAAAGAACAACAAAATTCTCATACAAAATTCACATGCAAGCTGAGAAAATATCTCAGTTGCATACTACCAAATTGAAACAAAGAACTCACATCACAACAAAACCAGATGAAAATCACTCACAAAATCCAAACCCACAATGGGTTTCCACCAACCCCTTCCACCTCCCTCCCTCCCTCATTCAGCTTTCTCTGAATCTGCACACTACAATTTCCTCCCTCTAAAAAAAACCCCACTTCTTTCACCAAAAAACAAAACAGAAGAAGATCCAAAACCACAAACTTTCAGCAGCACACACTCCACTACCAACGTACATAATAACTAACAAACACAAAGAAGAGGAAATCAAACCAAAACAAAATCTCCAAACCAAATTTCAACCCTTAAAAATGTCAATGGAAGAGAATGAAGGAAAAACAAAAAGAAAACCAAACCTTTGATGGGTCATGGAGAATGAAACTGAATGATGAAGAGAACTAGTAGTGTCAGCAAGCTTTGCAGTAACCTGCCATTGCACTTCCTTGAGTTTGAGAACCTCTTTTGCTGTTGGTGTTGTTGGTGGTGGTATTGTAGAGAGTAGAGAGTAGAGAGAGTTCACAGTTGTTGTAGGGTAGAAGCTTTCCCTTCCCACCTTCCAGGACATGGAATATTACTTTTACATTGGGTATAAGAACATGCTTCCCAGAAGAATATGCCTCTCTCTCTCCCCCTCTCTCTCTCTCCCTCTCTCTCAAAACACTTAAATAGGTACTACAAACCTTCAAAAGGAATACGTCTCCCTTCTAAATTGGTGCTTTTTCTAAATATATGGTTTGTCTTTTTTAGTACGTCCCTTGCAGATGGCAACACAATCCTTTGAAAACAATTGCAAAAATGTATGTTATGCTACAAATTTAGAGGACTTGATAATCTAACCACCCTTGGAAAAGCAAGGGCAACATAAAGTCTCTCACTTAAGACTAGTGGGCTCTTGTGCAGTTGTGTGGATTAAAACCTCTAGTAAGTTTACCTCATGGTTTGGGAGTGTTATGGCATCATGGTCATCTTAGCATGTAAATATATCCGTGGGTAAATGACATCTTTCTTTAATATACCTTGCTTGACTATACTTAACAAGGGCGGGTCCACACACACCCCATATGTAAATATGAATTTTTCTCAATAAAATTCTAGAGTATACATATGACCTTTTAGAGTAAGACCTACTAGTGTAGCTTGTGCTGTTGGCCCAAGTGTGAAGACATTGAGGGCTCAACTGATTTTTCCTTTCAAACTCAAATCTTTTGCAATTTGTTTGAAACAAAATCCCACTCAAAAATCAATATGTCTTCCACACTTTTACCTCGGAAAATTGTGAAATAAACTCTATTAAATCTGACTCGTCAAAGGCTTTCCAACAACATCAAGAACACTCCCAAATTCTAATAAAGTTTTCAGTTTGGGTTTTATTGAAATTTCATTCAGAAAATGGTTCAATATTCAATAGCTTCCACATTGTAGCTCCAAACAGTCTCAAGCCAAGTCAGTGCACCCATACTCATCAAGAGAAGATACCAAGAGCTCAGCATGAAGCACTGTGATTTCGGAGATCTCAGTGTGACAAAACAAAACAAAACAAAACAAACTACCTTGTTTCATAGATAGAAGTGTTTTTTTTTTTTTTTTTGTGGCTATTTTTTGCCATTTGGGGACAAAGAACAATCCAGTGCAGACTCATAATACAAAGTAATTTTGTGAAAAAACATGTGCCAAAGTCACCAGACTTCGAGAATTTTTTTTTGTTGAAATTGCCTTATTTAGACAATAGGTTTCAACAAGTAGCCAAAATATAGCAGGATTTTTTTTTAAAAATTCTACTTTCCTCTCTGATCTGTAGCCAAAATCCTCTTATGAATGATAGCCATCACAAAACTGAACTAAAAACCTTGTTAACCAGTGATTTTAAATTAATATACTTAAAGGCTAGTATGCCACTGGATCTTAGTGTGAAATCGAACCAACAGTTGATTGGTGGAATCCTCAAAACCTCAACAATTGTGGACTCTCTTGAAAACTTTTTGGCTAAAAATTGTTTAAAAAGTTATAATTGTCATCTGGCTAAAAAGGATTAAGGGTCCATTTTTGTGTCTCAAGAGCACTTATCAGAACAAGGACTTTGGATGACACTTTAATTCACTCCTTTAGTGGCCAAATCCAATGAATTCGACTTCTCTTTTACAACTATGACTGGGATTGCACTCTAAATTCTTGACAAAATATCAGTAAGAGATTTTGGCTTGTAGAGAGATTGGGAGTTATAGCAATAGTAGGCAAATTACCACAAGCAATGTTGTAGTTCAAATGTGAAGAAGGCCTAGGTAGGTGGTGAAGCCTTCACATTTGAACTACAAACATTGCTTGTGGTAACTTCTTAGCCTTCTGGTTTTATAGTTGACATGTTTATAGTTTTACCCGGGTAATGGCTGTTTTTACTACCTCCGAAATGGGTTTTTTCTGTAGGCTAAATAGTAAAAAGAGCAAATGAGTTAACCAACATGGGTAGCTAGCTATGCAACTGGAACCCAACAGAAAACTGTTTCCTGACCACTTACCATCCATCCTTCAAGTTGCGCTGATGGGTGCTGGTTCACTCTGGCCCAGTTAGAACCACTTACCATCCATCCTTCGTGGTGTGCTGGTGGGTGCAGGTTCACTCTGGCCCAGTTAGAACCACTTACCATCCATCCTTCGTGGTGTGCTGGTGGGTGCAGGTTCACTCTGGCCCAGTTAGAACCACTTACCATCC
>Ga0116227_10015506_pt1 | contig 11264 bp, 14 predicted proteins | sample S1TSphgellanicum_FD_89693 | JGI IMG/M metagenome (GOLD analysis project Ga0116227, IMG submission 89693) | Host-associated microbial communities from peat moss isolated from Minnesota, USA - S1T2_Fb - Sphagnum magellanicum MG | ecosystem: Host-associated > Plants > Peat moss > Unclassified... | reverse complement strand
TTACGCAAAACGGCCTTTACCGCCGGTCCCGGCTTTTATGCCAGGCTTCGAGATGGCCGATGCGACGAGCCAGATCGATCACGCTGGCGCTGGCGGCGGCCTGGGCCTTGATCTCTTCCGCCTGCTTCCTGATGAGGGAAGCCTGCCTTTCCTGCTCCGTCGCGAGTTGCATGACACGCCGCACGACACCGAAAATCCACTTGCCGCTTGCCTTAATCTCTTTGGAAACTTTCTCGCCGGGAAACAGGTAAGGGAACCAGGCCCATCCCCGTGTTAAGCCTGTTCGGCTAAAAGCCGGACGGTGAGCGCCTGCGCAGCGTCTAGGCTCCGATCGATCTGAGCAAGCATTCCCTGGAGTTCCACATTATCCGCCAAAGTCTGTTCCATTAACGCATCGAAATGCGTTGTGACACAATGCTGAACCGCTGCTGCGATAGCTTTCGGCGTGGCGGTTTGGGCAGACGTTCCGGCGCGTGCCTGTGCTGACAACGTTTTGGTGGGCGCGGCTTTGCCCGGCTTGCCCAAGGCTAATTTGCGCGGCCCGGCGGCTTTGGGTTGACGGATGCTGGTTGACATGGCTGCTCAGGGGCTCTCCACCACCGACTGTCAAGGCCGTCACCAGCGATTTGCTATGACTTATGGCAGCATCGGAAATGAGTACGTCGGCACTCTGATAAAGCTGCGCGTCAAAACATAGACTTCAGGCTTGCTGCATAAGACGTCAGGGTTGAACGAGCATCTCGCTGACTTGGCCGAGCACTGCCGCTGGGGTGATCATGCGCATGCACAGATGGTCCGCCACGCAATCCTGGATGCGCTCATAGCCACAGGGGGAGCAGGCCACGCTCATCATGATCGCCCGTGATGACGGGCCGCGCGGCCCCCATTCCGTCGGCTGGTGACTGGCTGAGTAGATGGCCAGCGTGCGCGCGCCCAGTTGGGAGGCTTGGTGCGCGATGCCGGAATTGTTGCAGATCACCAGATCGGCGCCCCGCAGGATAGAGGGGAGTCCGGCCCAGCTCGTCTTGCCGACCTGGTTTGTCACCCGGCCCGCGTTGAGGTCCTTCGGCACCAGCGCCATCAGGGCGGCGGCCTGGGCAGTCTGGGCTGGCGCGCCGACCACCTCGATTCGGCAATCGAAGGCCTTGGCCAGCAAGGTTATCAGGGCCGCGTAATGGGCGGCCGGCCAGTCGCGCACGGTGGAGTTGCTGAACGGTGCGATAACGAAATTTTTTGCCCCGGCCGATCGTGCAGGCGGCTCTGGGGCTGGGCTGGCCAAAGCCTGGGTGCGGGCGCGAACGAGGCATACCAGCAAGGACAGCTTTTCGCCGACATGCAATTCGCTCGGCGCATAGCGCGCACCGTTGGCATCGAGCCGGCGCAGGCGAAGGCCGGAGAAGCGGAGCCGGCCGGAAAGTGGCCGGCCCTCGGTCCTGACGCGAAATCCGCATGCACCGGGTTTGCCGGCGCTGTCGAAGACCAGCGTCGCCCTTTGCGCGTCCAGCCGTGCGATGCTGCGCCGGCCAAAAACCTTCGACGCGATGATCCGATCCCCGTCAGCGACGATCTCGAGCTTCACGCCGACACCCCGCAACCCCGGCACGAAACGCTGCGCGGTCAGGTGGAATTCTGCCGCGTAGCGGCCTTGCGGCAGCACGAACATGGCACTGCGGAGCAGGAGCTGGTGTGGCGATGCGAACGCCGATTCGTGCTGCAAGGGCGTCCTGATGTCCATCGTGGAGTCGAACGCTTCGGGCAGCAGGATCTGGGTGCCGGCCAGGCTGGTCGAGAAATTGCCGACGGCCGAAAGCGGTAGCTGGGCCGGCTCGCGCGATCCATCCGGCAAGGCGATATCGAGCAACGGAAAGCGGGCGATCGAGCCAATGCCGGCGCGGCACCCGGCATCGATGCGGCCCAGCAGAGCGCGCGTGTCCTCGTCGACGCGAAGGTCGATGGCGATGTCGAACCTGCCTTCAGTGGCCGCGGTAAAGCGGCCCCAGCCAGGTGAGGCGGATGAGCCGGTCCATTCCGCGGCACGCTCGGGGAAATAGTCGAAGATTCGTACATCGTCGGCGACGCCGCAGGCGCGGGCGGAGGCTGCGTTCCAACTGCCACAGACCAGCCTGATATAGGCGTCTGGGAAGGCCTGGCGAAGCTCGCGCAAGGCGGGCAGGCCGATAATGAAGTCGCCGTGGTGATCCAGCTTCAGCACCAGGATGCGCGCCACCTTGCGCAAGGCGGGCGCGAAGTCGCGGATCAGCAGCCCGTGTTCGGCGCGCATGCCCGGCGCCTTGAGCGGGTGCGGGTTGATGTGGGTGAAAGGGATGGAGACGTCGGCCGCCGCGGGGAGGGTGCTGGGGGCCGGAAGGGCCTCGCTGAGCAGGCCGGACGCTTGGTCCGGCGGGACCAGCTTACGCAATACCACGCGTAGATCGGTGGCGCTCTTGCGGCCGTCCTCATCGTGGCGGCGCGCCGGTGCACTGGTGAAATGGACGATCTCGAACCCCTCCGCCGGGAGGGCTGCGGTGATCTGCCCCAGCAGGGTGGTAGCGCCCGCCGACGGGCGCCAGCTTGCCGCGGCCGGGTAACGCATGGGGCTGGGGCCTGGGGCAGACGGGCTGAAAGACGGGATGGCGGCCTGGGGCAGGATGAGGACGAGATACCCGTCTGGACGCACAAGATCGAACCAGCCGGCCAATATCGCAGCCCGGTCATCAACGTAGCAAAGCGCGTCACGCGAGAAGACCGCATCGAAAGACCCGGCCTTGCGCGATGGCGCGGCCGGCTGCCTGGCCAGGCGGGGCAGGAAGGTGATGACGGCGCCTGGGACGACGGGACCTTTGTCGAGGTCGTTCGGTGCCTTGATATCCAGAACCAGCCCGGATGATAGGTAGCGCAGCAACGTCCCGTCCAGCCAAGGTATGGTGGTTGCGGATAGACTCGCGCGCGTGGCTGCTGGCGTGGCGCGTGGTTCGTTGTCTTGCTCGGCGAGGGCCTCGGTTTCGGTCAATATCGGCCTTGCTCCAGCTGGCTAGATCGCGGTGTCTGGCCCTCCTGCCGCATATGCGGTCTGGCTGACCAGGATGCGCAATCCACGCGTGCCTGGCACGCGCTTGGGTTCATCGTCCTCGGTGGGGGCCTGCCCGTTCAGGTGCAGGATGATCTGGCCGGAGGTGCAGGTCTCAACGTTGAATTCGGCAACGAGTTCGCCACGATCGAGGCGTGCCGGTTTGCGTTGCCAGTTCAGCTCCAATTCGTACTCGGTGGCCATCTCAGGCGGCCCGCCGAGGATGACGGGAACCCGAACTTGCAGCAACGACACGGCATGCCAGTGGCCGTCCCACCGAATGCTTGGCGCGCCGGTCCAGCGAAAGGCCCAGACGCCGTCATTTTCGATCGGGTGCCAGATAACGTCGGCGGATGAAGGGAAGGCGATTGCATGCGATCCAACCTCACGCGGCGCCAGAAGGCGAATGCTATCGAATGATGCGCCTGCGCATTGCAGCGCGATGCTGGCAAAGCTCGACGGATATTGCGGCGCGAAGCCGTAGATATTGGCGCCCCTGTACATGACCAGAGCATGAAGCCGGCCGAGCTCGACCAGCGATTCCTCACTATATGTCGATACATGGCCGTTACGCGGGGCGATATACCACCAATTGCCACGCACCGACAAAATATCCGGTGGCTGAACGGTCTGGCTGAAGATAATACAACCGTCTTCACGAAGAAGGGTTTTCATGTCGCCGATGGTGGCGACTGGATCGGTCGAATGTTCGATCACCTCGAAACAGGTGATGATGTCGAATGTTCCCATCGGGCGCGTGGAATTCGAGAACGGATCATAGGCTTCGATATGCCTAAAACCGCTCTGCCGCATACGGTCGACGAAAACGCCGGCGCCGGAACCATAATCGAGTATCCTGGCATGCTCGCACCCTTTGAAGCGCGAGGCAAAACCGGCTGCCAGCTGCTCTGGACGGGTCTTTACATATTCCTCGTCGACCTTGATGTAATCTGCATTGTAGATCAGCCTCGCAAAGTCATCGAACGTCCAATCGTCCATATCCGTCGTGAAGACGAAATTACAGGAAAGGCAACGCAGATAGCTGATGAAGACGCCAGATGTGCCGTATTCGTAGTATTTATCGACGTCACAATATTTGTTGAAGTCCACCCAATCGAACTGCACCGCTGGCCCTTGGCAGATTTTGCATCTGCCAACCGATTGAAACGGCGCGCGCTTATCCAGCGGGGCTAGCCGTGCAAGGCGTTTTGGTAAATCGGTCATCTTCGCCTTATCGTATCTCGGGATCGGGTTGGTTGTCACGCCCGGCGCGCCTTTCTCCGAATGTTCCCTTATGGTCAAAGGGCTTGTTGAAAGGCGTCTCGGCAGCGATCCTGAATACGATTTTCACAAAATTTCACGGCGCCTTTTGTAAACCAAGCCGGCCAGCCACCGCCAAACCCGCCACCAGAAGTGCGGCGACCAGGCCCGCTACCCCCGGCCATGCCGCTTTGCTCCAGGCAATTCCGGCCGCGGAGCCGAACACGCTGGAGCCGGCATAATAGCTGAACAGATACAACGATGAGGCCTGGGCCCGGTTTTCCTTCGCCCCGCTTGCCACCCAGGCGCTGGCCACAGCGTGGGCGCCGAAAAAGCCGGCGGTGAGAACCGCGATGCCACCCACCACGGCCGCCAAAGGCTGCGCCAGCGTGAGCCCAAGCCCGGCAAACATCAGCGCGATATTGCCGGCCATCACCGCCAGCTTGCCGGCGCGGCGGGCCAGATTACCCATGACCGCGCTGCTGACCACGCCGGCGAGATAGACCGAAAAAATCAGCCCCACCGCCGTCTGGCTCAGGCTGTAAGGCGGCGCCAGCAGCCGGTAGCCGATGAAATTATACACCGCGACGAAGGCGCCCATGAGCAAGAACCCTTCGGCGAACAGCCAGGGCAGCACCGGGTTGCGCAGATGCCGCAGACAGGCGCGCGCCAGGGTGGCCGCATGCAAGGGCCTGGCGGAAAAATGCCGCGACGCCGGCAGGCTGCGCCAGAGCAGCGCGCCGCAGACCAGGCCCTCAATGGCAATGGCCCCCAGCGCCACCCGCCAGGAAAATTCTTCCGCCAGCGCGCCGGAGAGCAGCCGCCCCGTCATGCCGCCAATGGCATTGCCGGCAATATACAGCCCCATGGCCAGCCCGGTCGCCTGGGGATGCATTTCCTCCGCCACATAGGCCATCGCCACCGCCGGCAGGCCGGACAAGGTGAGGCCCATCAGCCCGCGGGTAACCAGCAGCGCGGTATAGCTCGGCGCCAGCGCCGCCCCCAGCGCCAGCAACGCGGAGGCGAGCAGCGAGGTTACCATCATCGGCTTGCGGCCCACCACTTCCGAGAGCGCGCTGGCCACCAGCATGGCAAAGGCCAGAAACCCGGTGGTGACCGAGAGCGACAGCGAGCTGGCGAGCGGCCCGACATGGAACACCGTGCCAAACACCGGCATCAGCGGTTGCACACAGTAGAGCAGCGCAAAGGTCGCCATGCCGGACGCGAAGAGCGCCAGGATGGTCTGCCAGAATTTCGGGGTGCCACGTTCGATCAGTGGGAGGCGCCTTTCCGTAGAGCATGAGCAGCCTGACTGGAATCGAAACGCCAGTCCAAGCGGGCCAAAGGCTGATAAAAATGCTCGGCAAAACAAAAAGCTAGAGCGGCCCGTCGGGCATTGGGCGGTGTCCGGTCAGGCTGAAGCCGCTCCAGGGGCTTGATGCCGCCACCATCACCCCGTACACGCAAACCTATGCCCCTGACTGCCCCCCAGCGCGCGGAAATCGACGCCCAGCGCGAAACCAGCGCGACCACGCGGCGCGCCACCGTGCCGGCGCTGGAAGACATGCTGTTCCAGGCCGTGCCCCTGCTCGATCACGGGTTTATCCGGGTCATCGACTATATGGGCGATGACGGCGCCATCGTGCAGGCCGCCCGGGTGAGTTATGGCCGCGGCACGCGCCGAGTCTCCGAGGATGCAGGGCTGATCCGCTATTTGATGCGGCATCGCCATTCCACCCCGTTCGAGATGTGCGAAATAAAATTCCACGTCAAACTGCCGATCTTCGTTGCACGCCAATGGATCCGTCACCGTATGGCGAATGTGAACGAATATTCGGCCCGCTATTCGGTGATGGACCGCGAATTCTACATCCCGGCGCCGGCGCAATTGGCGGCGCAATCGGCGGCCAACCGGCAGGGCAGGGGCGATGTGCTGGAGGGGGCGGAAGCCGCGGAAATTCTGGCGCTGCTGCGCGATGATGCGAGCCGCAATTACGATCATTACGCCCGGATGCTGAACGAAGCCCCGGATGGCGCACCGCTGGATGAAACCCGCCAAGGCCTGGCGCGCGAACTGGCGCGGATGAATCTCACTCTCAATACGTATACGCAATGGTATTGGAAAGTCGATCTGCATAATCTGCTGAATTTCTGCGCCCTGCGCGCCGATTCGCATGCGCAATACGAAATTCGTGTCTATGCCGAAGCCATGCTGCAGACCGTGCGCGCCTGGGTGCCGGCGGCCTATGAAGCGTTTCTTGATTACCGCCTGGGTGCAGTCACCTTCTCCGCCCAGATGCTGGCGGTGCTCAGGCGCATGCTTGCCGGCGAAGCCGTGGATCAGCCGGTCAGTGGTCTCTCGAAGCGCGAATGGGCGGAGATGATGCAAAGCCTCGACCATTGACGTAGATAGCGGCGTGAATATTATGTTTCACCATGAAAAGCCGCTTTTTCCTCGCTGCCCCGATCCTGCTGCTGATGGCCGCCGCACCTAGCCTTCCGGCTGGGCAGATCGCGCCGGTAGCGGCACCCTATGATGAAACCGCCGATGCGCATGCGCAGGTCGATGCCGCATTCGCCACCGCCAAAGCCACTGGCCGCACGGTATTGCTGGATTTCGGTGGCAATTGGTGCCCGGATTGCAGAATCCTCGCCGGCGTGCTGCGCGATCCCACCGTGCATGACTGGATGTCCAGCCGCTTTGTGCTGTTACAGATCGATGTCGGCCGCCGGACCAAGAATATGGACATCGCCCAGCGTTTTGGCGTCACCGTCAAAGGCGTGCCGACCGTGTTGATGATTACGCCGGACGGAAAACTGCTGAACCCGGACAATCCCTACGGTCTGTCGGATGCCGGCTCGATGTCGTCCCACGCGGTGGTCGATCTGCTGGCGAAAATGGCGAAGAGCTGACTCGCGCCAATGTCACGCGGGTCCGATTTTGGCCAACACGCTTGCCGCGTCGAGCGCGAAGCCTAGAGCGGGATGCGATCTGATCGAATCGTTGTCGAGTGTCGCATCCCGCTCTAGTTCTTCGTTTTGGCGAGCATGTTCATCCGGCAGCTGACCGCATAGTGCCAGATCATGCTCTAGCCCCACGCTCTTTAGCAATTCGCGTGGCTTGGCTGGAAGGTTGCAGTTGAACCCAGCCCCTACCAGGCAAATAACCCCGCCATAGACAAACACCGCCCACCAACGCGGGTAATTGACGATATGGCTGGGGTCCTGCCAATCCTTGAGGACCGGCAAGAGGCCTCGCAGGAAGAAGCCGAATGTTGCGGCACCCCAGTGGCAGAAAAACCGGCCCCAGCTATCGCCTATCTCGTCCGATAGCTGCACAAATTAAGGCCAAGCCCTCATTTCTGCCACTGCCTCGCGCTATAGACGGCGATGGAAACCGAGCTGATGACGACGAACGCAATCAAGAAGATGAAGCCGGCATCGTTCGACAGCAAGCGCGCAAACCCGGCGATCACCGACAGCACAACCATCACCAAGGCGATCGACGATACGGTTTCAATCACCCGATCGTAGGATTTTGTTCCCACTTCGCCCTCCTTGAGCTACGGTTCGGCAGTTAAGTATGACACAAATAATATATGCAGGCCAGCGTCATCCAGCTACGGTCGCGGATCGACCGTTTCAAGCCGCTCGCAACGCCCTTGGCAGGTCGGCAATCGCATGATCCACCAGTACCGCATCCGTCCCGCCCAAGCCCTGCGCGAACACGTTTTCAGCCGCGCGCGTTGCCACCTCGGCGGCAATCTGCCGCACTTCGGTCACCGCGGCTTTTTCAGCCGCCGCAATCCGGTCCAGCGCCAGTTTTTCGCGGCGTTTGCCGGCGGCTTCCGCTTCGGCCAACGCCGCCTCGGTCAGCCGGGCCGCTTCGGCCTGGCTACGGGCCAGCACTTCGCCGGCCTCGGCCATCGCTTCAGTACGGGCGCGCTGTGCCTCGGCCAGCATGGCCTCGGCTTCCTCGCGCAGAAGCTGCGCCTCGGCCAGCTCGGCACGAATGGCATTGGCGCGCCCATCCAGCATGGCGGCCAGCGGAGTCCATAGCTTCTTGCCGAACACCACAAAGAAAATCACGGTTGAGACGAGAACCCAGAATTCGGGTTCGGCCAAAAGATGTTTCATGATCGCTCCCCCCTCACGCTGCCTGGGCCAGGCCGCGTTCGGCGAGCACCTGACCGACCGCATCGCGCACACGCTGTTCATCCGCCGCCACCCCGGTCAGCCGCGCCACCACGGCAATCGCCGTGTCGGTTGCCGCTTCGCCCACCGAGGCCATGGCGGCAATCCGCGCCTGGCCGATACGCGCCTCGCTCTCGGCCAGCTGCGCATCCAGCCTGGCTTCCTGCTCGGCCGCGCGCGATGCCGCCTCCGCCTTTGCCTTTTGGCTGGCATCGGCAATCGCCGCCTGGCTTTGCGCATAGGCTTTCTTCCGCGCCGCCGTCAGTTCCGCGACGGCACGATCCGCATCGGCACGCGCATCACGCGCCTGGTTCAGGTCACGCGCGATGGTGTCCGCCCGCATCTCCAGGATGGAACCAACCATCGGCAGGCCCCAGCGCGAGACCAGCAGATAGAACACGACGAAAATCACCGCGCCCCAGACCACTTGCGCGGTCAGGAGCTGGTTGCCGAAATCCAGCTGCGGCATCGTATCGGCCTGCGCCGTCCCCGATACCGCCAGCGCTACCGCGCCCATCGCAGCAGCCAGCCTTGCGCGTTTCATCCCACCATTCCCGAACCAGCTTTGCGCCAAGGCAGACGCCTCAGGTGAACAGGATCAGGAATGCGATCAGCAGCGCGAACAGCGCCACCGCTTCGGTCAGTGCGAAGCCCAGAATGCCGAGGCCGAACACCTGGTCACGGGCCGAGGGGTTGCGCGCGATGCTGGTGACCAGCGCCGAGAAGATATTGCCAATGCCGATACCCACGCCCGCGAGGGCGATGACGGCGATGCCTGCGCCCAATTTCGTTGCGGCTGCGACGTCCATGTAACCAGTCCTTCCTTAAGCAAGTTCGATAAAGTTTTGAAGAAGCCTGCGACCCTCAAGGGGCGCTTGAGAATGCGCTACGGCTGACCGCCGTAGGTGCATCGTCAACCGACCCTAATGCAGGTGTACTGCATCGTGCAGATAGATACAGGTGAGAATTGCAAACACGTAGGCTTGCAAAGCGGCCACCAGCAATTCGAATCCCATCAGCACCACGTTCACCAGCAGCGGGCCGATGGCGGCCGCGATGCCCAATACGCCGGCGCTGCCCATCATCACCACGAAGGTCGCGAACACCGCGAACATCACGTGGCCGGCTACCATATTGGCGAACAGACGGATCGACAGGCTGACCGGGCGGGAGAGATAGGAGATCACCTCGATCGGGATGATCAGCGGCGCCAGAAATTTTGGCGCCCCCGCCGGGAAGAAATACGAGAAGAAGTGCCAGCCATGCTCGATCAGCGCCACCACGGTCACGATCACGATCACCAGCACGGCCAGCGCCGCGGTGACCGCGATATGGCTGGTATAGGTGAACGAAAACGGCACCAGGCCAAGCAGATTGCCCATCAGCACGAAGAAGAACAGCGTGAATATGAAGGGAAAATAGCGTTTCCCTTCCGGCCCGATCTGATCGACCGCCATCCGATAGATGAAATCATAGGATAATTCGGCCGCCGCCTGCAGCCGGCCGGGCACCACCGCGCGCGGCTTCGATCCGGCATAGAGCAGCCACAGCACCATCGCGCTGCCAATCACCATCAGCAGGTTCGATTGGGTGAAGTTGACGGCGCTGCCGATGAAAGGCACCGGCGCGAGCACAAACTGCCCGAGCGCGTCGATCGTTGGTGCGCCTGTATGCGTTGCGGCGGCTGCCACGTTACCCGTCCCCTGATCCAAGCCCGTTTGCGGCATGGCGCCTAGCTGCGCGGCGCCGGCCCAACCAGCCGCCACACATTCAGCACGCCCGCCGCACCCCCCAACACCACGGAAATGATCAGGAACAACGGCAGGGTATGCAACCAGTGGTCCAGCCCCCAGCCAATGGCAACCGCCACTACCAGGGCCGACACCAGTTCGACACCCACACGCATGCCAACTCCAAGGCTGGATGCCTCCTTCCTGCCGGAAGAGCCATCCGCTTGCCCAGAGCCATCTACCGTTGGAGAGTCCATCCCCTGCCGGCTGCGCGCGGCACGCAAACGATCCTCGAAAGAACCATCTGGGCCATCACTGTCCTTGCTCATCACCGCTCCAGGGTTTTGCCGACCCCCGCGCTGGAAAGCCCGGGCTTGCTAGATGCGGCACAGCAGGGTGTCAAGGCGATCAAAGGGCCGGACAACAAAAGGCGGGCCCGGCGAAAGGCGGCGGCACTTAGGGCCCGGTCGACATTAACCTAATCGGGTTACCGGGTCGAACGGGCCCTCGCGCCTTTGTTTGAAGCGGCATCCTCGTCGGCGTGCCGACGATGCCTTACTGGCCGATCGGCAGCTTCATCTCCACGCCGGTGACTTTCGCCGCCTCGCGGTCATCCATCGCCTGTGGGCTGGAGCCGAGCGGAAAGCCGTCACCCTGCGGCGGGTAATGGATCTGCAGCACCGCCGGGGCTACCTCGGTCTCGGTCAGCGCCGGCGTGGTTGGCGCGGTCACCCACTCATCGGGCACCGGTGCCGCGCCTTCATTCGATATGGGCGTAGGCTTGGGGGTCTGGCGCTCGATCGGGGCCAGGGACGCGGCTGCCTTGGCGTGGGCCGCATGGTGGCGGGCGTGATGCGCGGTGACAGGGGCGGCGGCCGGCGGCACCTGCTCGGCCAGCGCCGGAGCCTGCATGGCGGCCAATGCTGCCAGCACGAAGGGCACATATTTTGCTCTCATGGCGATCGAGGTCCTTTCGAATACTCCTGTAAAACGGGCGATCCCGCCTTGGTCTG
>Ga0116227_10015503_pt1 | contig 11267 bp, 11 predicted proteins | sample S1TSphgellanicum_FD_89693 | JGI IMG/M metagenome (GOLD analysis project Ga0116227, IMG submission 89693) | Host-associated microbial communities from peat moss isolated from Minnesota, USA - S1T2_Fb - Sphagnum magellanicum MG | ecosystem: Host-associated > Plants > Peat moss > Unclassified... | reverse complement strand
TCCCATAGCCGCTCGCCATCGACGGCCGCAGCGTCGCTGTCCGCCACGCCGGGCGTCGTACCGTCGCACTCAGTCGATGAGGGCATAGTGAGCCGAAACCGGCTTGCCGGAATTGATGCGCACGATGTCCTGCGGACATGCCGACATCACCATGATGCAATCGCTGAGCGCGCGGAACACCAGGGTGTCGCCGGGCTTCGATACGGTCTCGCGCCATTCGAGTTCCATGCTGGGCAGCACCGGAATATTCATCCACAGATTGAACGAGGCTGGACACTCGGCCACCTGCGAATCGAGCGCGGCCAGTGCCTTGTGCAGATTGTCGGCGCAGCTGGCGTGATCCGCCGCGCAGCCAAGTTTCGCGTAACGCGCCGGATCGCATGGCGGGATCACGGTATCGTGCACGCCGGGAGAGGTGTCCGATTCGAAAGTCAGCATGGGCTCGCGCAGATTGTCGACCAGCGTGTCGCCGGCTCGAGGTATCAGGCGGCTCAAATACGCGCGGGTGTGCTGCATCGACAGATAGACGCGCAAATCCCGCGCATCAAAAGCCCAGAAGTCCACCACTTGGGTGCCGAATGTATTGATGATTTGCAGCGCTTGACCCCGGGCCACCTTCACGGCGCGCCCCTGGCGGGCGGGCAACTCTTGTACCGACGGCATAATTTTCACCCCTTCTAGCGGCTATAGATCGATCGTCATGCGCTTCGAGCGGCTGCCGGCGCAGCAGATCATCAGCGTCGAGAGCCGCGCGTGCTCTTCCGGACTGCGCACGAAGTCGCGATGCTCGGGCGTGCCGGACAGCAATTTGGTTTCGCACGCCCCGCACACGCCCTGTTCGCAAGAATAGGCAACGTCGATGCGCGCATTGAGCAAAGCGCCAAGAATGCTCTCGCCCCGCTGCACGCGGATCTCGGTCCCGGATCGCGCCAGCACGACGGTGAATTCGTCGCAGAGCGGCGCTGCTTCAGATGGTTCCATAGGTGATGCCCATGTTGCGCAGCCAGGAGCGGTATTTTTGGCTGAGCAGATCGGTGCGATGATGCAGTTCATGGCGAAGCTCCAGCGGAATACGCTCGGGCCGCTGGGTGTCGACGATGGCGCTGTCCTGGGCATAAACCAAATCCTGCCGCAGCCGCACCTGCTCATCCGTGGGCGCGGGCGAAAAATTCATTGCACACCAGATGCGCACGATGCTCTCCACCGGGCTGACCAGCTGAACCGTGAGAAACGTGCAAAATCGGTCGTCCGGGTTTCCCTCGGCGGCCCGCGCCGGATCCGCAATCTGTACACGCTTCGTGAAGTAGGCCACCAACGGGCGCAACGCCTTGTAGGCATAGTAGGCGATCACCGGGATGTGGCGCGGATCGCCAAAGGGCTGCGTCACGCGAATTTCCGAGGTCGCCAGGCCCTGGGCGCTTTCCACGACTTCGTACGGCAGGATGGCGTCAGGCTGCTCGCTGACGCCGTTGACCCCGCCATGCACGAAGGGGAAATGGCTGGGATCGAGGAAATTCTCCACCGCGCGGTAGCCGGAGCGGAACTTATACGGCCCGCACAGCACTTTCTTGTAGCGATCGTCCGTCCACTCCGGAAATTTCGGCACTTCATGTTCCGGCGTGCCCAACGACACCCATACCAGTCCGTACTTTTCCCGCGTCCGATGCGCGATCGCGCGGGCCTTCTTCAAGGGCGGCTCGTTGGGCGCCGCCGGCATCAGTACGCAGCGCGCCGAGCCGTCGTAGTTCCAACCGTGGTACGGGCAGATGACCTTGTCGTCGCGGATGAAGCCCTTCGACAGTCGCGCGCCGCGATGAATGCACAGGTCCTCCCACACATGCAGGTCGCCGCCGCCGTCGCGCCAAGCGACCAAGTCGCGCTCCAGCAGCGTCAACGGCACCAGTTGACCGGCGACGATGTCCGCCGACGCGGCCACCACGTGCCAATCATTGAGCAGAGCCGGATCGCGGCACTCTTCGGGCAGAATCGAGGCGGGATTGTACGAGGAAGGATTGTCGGGTTGCATAGGTGCTGTCCTTTTCGATCAGCCGGCGTTGCGCTCACCCGGCGCGGCAAGCGCCAGGTGATGCAGCGTGATGTGCCGGATCTCGGTGCGGGATGCGCTGATGTGCGCCTGCACCAGCATTTCGGCACTGTCCGCCTTGCGCGCCAGCAGCATTTCAATGATCTTTTCGTGTTCGTCGAACGCCGCGGCGATCCGCTCCGGATTGATGAAATCCAGGCGCCGAATGATGCGGATGCGCTCGGTCAAATTGTCGAAGGTGCGCAGCATCTCGCGATTGCCGGCCAACTGCACCAGTGTCCGATGAAAGAGCTCATCCTCGCGCGCGACCTTCTTGCCGTCCAGCACGCGCTGATTCTTCGGCACCCGCCAAAAGGCGCAGCGCTCGATCAGCTCGCCCCTGACATCCAGCTCGCACAAGCGCCGCACGGCAATTGCCTCGATGCTCATTCGAAACTCGTACAGGTCTTCGTAGTAATCGAGATCCAGCGGCTTGACCTGCCAGCTCGAGTGGCCCGCGACCCGGTCCAGATAGCCTTCATTGGCCAGCACGTGCAGCGCGAACCGCAGCGGTGTACGCGACACACATAAGGACGTCGCCAACTCTTGCTCCGAATAGCGCTGGCCCGGCGGCATGCGAAATTCGAAGATATCGTCCTTGATGCGCTGGTAAACATCGCGCTCCAACGGCCGTTTGCCGGCTGCTTTCGCTGGATGCGCCAAGCGTACCGGCGCCTCTGCTACGGTGCGGGCTTCGTGCTTCAATTAGTACTCTATTTGGGATCCAAAATAGGATAGTAAAGCAGAGGCTCATCCGCTTCAAGGCCGCGCGACGCGAGCGCACCTCGAAAAATCGATTCGGCAGTCTTCGGGCGCGATATGCTTCGATTGAATACGGTCTAGGTGGCCCGTTCACCAGGGCGGGGAACACTCAACGTAACCGGAGCCAAGAAAAATGCAAACAAAGTGCGACGTCGTGCGGCAATTCATCGAAGAGGTTATCAACAGAGGAAAAATCGACGCTACTGAGCAGTTCTTCTGGGACGATATGGTTGAGCAGGTACCCCTTCCCGGGCAAGGCCCTGGAATTGAGGGGTTGAAGGGCGTGTTGCGCGGACTGAAGGCTGCGTTTCCCGACATGCACTGGACAATCGAAGAGCAGATTGCGGAGGGAGACAAGGTTCTGTCCCGATTTGAGTGGACCGGAACCCATGACGGCCCGTTTCTTGGAGTGGCCGCAACGCATCGCTCTGTCAAGGTCTGGGGCATGGTGCTTGACCGATTCGAAGGCGGAAAGATCAAGGCCACTCGTATCATTATGGATACGTTAGGTCTGATGGGGCAGTTGGGAGTGATGCCGGGGCCGGTTGAATAGATTTCCGTAGATCAATTCTTCAGTGCCGAATTAGCGCCCTGCGACTCCCATGCCCGCCAGTTGCCTTCGTGACGTCGCTCGATCCCGGCATCCGCGAAACGAAACAGATGGAGCCACTGGTGCTCGACGAGCTGCCGGACCGTGGGATGCCGCGAGATGATGGCATCGATCATTTCTCTCGGTGCGTCGACGAAGACCGAAAGCCGAAGCGGCGTGTGCATCCAGCGCTCGCCGTCGTGCAACGATTGGCGCGACAGCCCGATCCGCAGATCGCCCGTGTTTCCCTCGAACACGCCGATTCGGCCGCAGGCCACGTTGTGAAGCACCTTGTTGCCGCTCCCGAAGCGCACCGGGTCCACGGTCGAAGCGTAATATTGGAGGTTGATCCAGTGCGCGACCACCATCGGTGCCGTCAAGATGAGCTCGAGGACCGCGCCGTCGCGGTCGTCCGCCCACGTGTAGTCGTGAAGGAACGCACGACCCGCCAAGTCCAGGCCGCGGGTACGGGACCGCGGCGCCACGATGAATGCGGCGTTGTCCGCCAATCCCCACTCCGGTCGGGTCTCCGCCCAGTCCCGCGCGCGTCGCCGAATCTGCTTCAGAAGCGCATCGGGCCGCTGGACGCGCGGCGTCAGGCCGAGGTTGGGCGCGCGCTCGACACGCGTTCTGTGGCCTGCCTCCGCGAGACTGCGCTGGAGCCGTTCCAGATCGGGTAAGTGGCTCTGCGGCAGCTGCGCAACATCAAACAGCGTCACTACATCGGTGGTGGTGTTGTGCATTGCGGCGACAGCGATCGTGTCCTCAGGAATGTCGAGTCCCCGCTTGCGAAGCTCCGCGCGCAGGATCTGGTCGTTGAGGAGTCCTGCCAGGACGCGTGAGTTGACCTCGCCGGTCTGTCCGCCGCACGCGCCGCAATCGAGCGCGGCGGCCTGCGGGTTGTTGGCGCTCTGGCTGCCGTGTCCGACGAGCACCAGGAGCCGGGCGAATCCTGAGGTGAGGCTCATCGCCCGCAGGATCGAAGCCACGAGATCGGTCTTGCGGCCGACCGAGTCGCCATCCGCCAGGCAGAGATGCGGCCGCAACTCGCGGGCGTCACGTGTCCTCTTTCCGATCGAATCAACCGGGGACGCATCGGCGCCGAAGTGTCGACGGAGGATCGCGCTCGCGTATCCGATGCCGAGCATCTCGACGAGCGAGAACGCTCCGGAGGGCTGCCGCTGAAATGGTTGCCAAACGCCTTGGGCCTCGAGGCGACTCGCGCGCCGGTGTGCAATCGCCTTGTCCACCTGCGCATTCCCAGTCGATTCCGTGGCATCGATGGTCGGTGGTAAGAGACCGGGCAGCTGCGGGCGCGATACCTTTGTCCCGATCGGCGTGTAGCGGATGGGCAGTCCGAAGAATCCCGCGAATCCGCGGGTCTCAAGCACCGGGTCGACGCTCTCCAGCGCACGGCGGAGACGTTCCGAGCGGACGTCGATACAGAAAACGAGTTGCGCAGCACACTTAAGATCGTCACGAGAACCACTTCTGTTGGCACCGTCCGCAGTCAGAAGGCCGATCAAGCGATCCTGATAGCTGATCTCGTGCGCTCGCTGCCAGATCAAGTCCAATTGGTCGAGCGAGGACGGCTTGATGCTGCGTGCCTGCCTCCACCGCACCAGCCAACGGGATCCAGGTGACTCTGCGTCGTACCGGGCGTCATGAAGAAGAGCTTCCCAGGCAACGCGGATGGCGAGCAGCTCGCGCAAATTGGGATCGATGTCTCCACGAAGCCCGGCCTCCCACCCCAGATAGGCGCACCAAGAGGCCCAGCCATTGATGCGCAGGAGGCACGCCTGCAGGAACTCCGTCGCTTCCTCCGGAGGAACGCCAAGGCGTTCGAGGGACCACGTGATCGCACCGTCCGCAGTCGCCGGAATTTCGTGTACGCGTGCGCGGATCTGCGGCGCGTGCATCAGCGGTTCGAGCGCGTGGTCGCTCTCGAGGCCGCCCCGCCACCCCCGGAAAAGACCGCCCGCCTGCCCACGGTGCCAGTCGGCTTGATGCTCATCGAAGTAGGAGGCACAGTACTGGCTCACTTGTTGTGTAATGGTGTCGTACCAGGACGGTGCCGCGCCGGGCGTCGCGCGCTCATCGAGGACATCCGATGGCAACGGAAGCCCTGCGCATCGGGGCCGATGGATCTGCAGGGAGGCGACTGCGCTGTCGAGCGTCACCGAGGCGCTGCTTTCCGCAAGTGCGCGCCTGAGGGCCGCCTCAGTAATCTCGCCGGTACGCCAGGCACTCAGGTACTCGCTCGGCGCAAGGGTGAAGCGACTGCCGACCAGGCGGCGCAGCGTTGCCGCCGCCTGATCGAAGGAGCGATCGATGAAGCCCCAATAGGGATTGACGGCGATCTGGCGATCGAGCGGCCAGTTGGGCGCGATAGCACGGATCGCCTCTTCAATGGCGGAGGCAAAGGCAGGTCGCGGCGGCGTTACGATGTTGAACGCCGAACTCAAACCGTACTCCCCGATTGCGTGACGTGGCGGACGGGGGAGCGCTCGAGGGCGCCGGGTGCCGCGCGCGCCGGCCAAAGCCGAAAGGTCAGACGCGTGAAGCGCTCGTCGAGATACAGGCCCGCGTAGATCCAGTTATAGAAGTTATTCGCCGAAGCGGACGGCCGGCGCATCGAGATAGCGACCTGGGCCGCGTAAAGGGCGACGAAGACCAGCAACGACCAGACCGCAAGAACGAGATTGGGAGGGAGCGTAGCGACGCCAATCCACTTGGCCACTACCCAGTGCCAGCCCAGGTAGATCTGCGCACCTGTCAGCATCGCAAAGAGTCCTCTCCAGTTGGGCTGTAGCCCTCGGACAGGCGTCCACAGAAGCGTCGCCAGGCCACAAGCAAGAAGCGCTATAGCAATCCAGGGGACCATCGGCAGGCCGAACGCGTCGTGCCACAAGACTGCGGAACCGGCTGCAAACACCCAGGCGATCGGCAGCGCGAGAATTGGTCCCAGCGGTATCCGAAAGGAGGCGTCCGTCCTTGTCCGCGCAATGAGTTGCCGCGCCAGCCCGTCACGCACCGCTTCCCCCGCGGTGAGAAACGCATGCGCCTTGTAGAGGGCATGGGCGACCAGGTGAAGCAGCGCGAGGTCGTAGAGCCCGAGTCCGCACTCCATGACCATGTATCCCATCTGCGAGCAGGTTGACCATGCGAGGCGGACCTTGATGGTGATGCGGGTGAGCATCACCAGTCCCGCAATTGCCGCGGTGAGGCTCCCGACGATTACCAGCAGTGCCTGAGCTACGGGGGAGGCTCCGATCAGGGGTGCCAGCCGAATGAGGACGTAGCCGCCAAGATTGACGACGCCGGCATGGAGCAGCGCCGACACCGGCGTCGGCGCCTCCATGACCTGAATGAGCCAACCGTGCAGCGGCAATTGCGCGCACTTGAGCAGCACGGCGGCAGAGATCAATACGGCTGCAGCGCCAGCCGTCCGCGGGAGGGCGATCCCAGCTTGGGCATGCGCCGTGATCACGGAAATGTCGAGTGTCCCCCACTCTCGGTAGAGCAGGATCGCCGCGATGACGAGCAGTCCCTCGGCCAGGCGACTCGTCAGGAACTTCTTGTGCGCAACTATGATTGCCGCGGGGCGCTCGCGATAGAACGTCAGAAGATGATGAAGTCCCGCGCTACTCGCTGCCCAGGCGACGATGAGCACGCCGAGGTTGGTGCTGACGGCGACCGCACTGACTGAGGCAAGCGTAGCAAGCAAGGAGAGCGTAAATCGGGATTGCCCCGCCTCGCCCCGGAGGTATCGGCGCGAGTAGGCGCCGATGACCCAGCCGAGCAAGGCGATCAGGATGGATACGATCGGCGCCGCGCCAGCGCCGGGGAGCGACCCGTCTGCAAAGAATGGCGCAGACGCACAGTAAATAATCGCGGCTCCGAGCGCGACACGCGTCGATGCGCTTACCGCAGGCCACATCTGGGCCGGGATCGCAGCCGCCAGCAGCGCACCGATCACGTAGATGGCGGATGAGGCCCACGGCAACCATTCGAGAAGTCGAAGCATTGAGTACCCGTCATGAAGAATCAGGCGCCAGTATCGTTCGGCGCTGCTCCGTCGTAAAATAGAATGATGTGAACGATTCGTTCACTCTGGAAGAACGTGAAAAACCTGAATTTCCGCCATCTGCTCTATTTCTGGCAGGTTGCCAAGGTGGGTCACCTGACACGTGCCGCCAACCAGCTTCGAGTATCGCAGTCGGCGCTGTCGGCCCAGATCCGCCAGCTCGAAGGCTATCTGGGACGGCCGCTGTTCGATCGAACCGGCAGAGGCCTGTTGCTCACCGAGTTCGGCACGACAGTGCTGGACTACGCAGATGGAATATTTGGTCTTGGCCAGGAACTGATGGCCAGCGTTCGGGGCGGCAAAGGGCAGCGCATCCAGCAGCTCCGCGTCGGGGCAGTGACTACGCTCTCGAGAAATTTCCTCGAGAACCTGATTCGACCACTTCTGAATCGACCCGGTGTGCGCTTGAGCCTGGAGTCCGGGAGCCTTGAAGAGTTACTGAGCCGCCTTCAGGTGCACAACCTCGACGTCCTGTTCTCCAATCGACCGGTCGTTGCAGAAGCCGGCAAGCCTTGGCGCTGCGTGCGGATCGACCGCCAGTCCGTCTGTCTGGTCGGCCCGCCGCGGCCGCGAGGGAGCCGTTTCAGATTCCCCGCAGATGCCGTCGGTGCGCGCTTTGTGGTCCCAGGCCCCAGCAGCGACATTCGCAGCCAGTTCGACGTGTGGTGCGAGAAGCATGAACTGCGGGTCGATATTGCCGCTGAAGTGGACGACATGGCGATGTTGCGACTGCTCGCGCGCGACTCGGGAGCGATCACCGTACTCCCAGAGGTGGTCGTTCAGGACGAACTTCGCGACGGTCGATTGCAGCGCTATTGCGCGGTGCCCGGCGTCTTCGAAAACTTCTATGCGATCACGGCTGTCCGTCGTAGTCCGTCGCCAATCGTACAGAGCATGATTTCCAGAAAATAGGTGCAATCGGTACGTGGGCAAGAGCCTCGGCACTGGTGGCATGTCGCCGCGTGGCTACCGAGCAGGCTCGTCGTAGCCCGTTAGTTGGCAGCCGTTCGAGATACATCCGTTGAACTGGAGAAATACCAGAGCACAACGGCGACAAGCACCAACGCCGGAACGTCGCCCATGAGGTGCCCGCCCTCGTGTCTATCTCCAATAGCCTGAATGCCCATGATCGTTGCATGGACGATGCTCGACCAAACCGTGTACGAGATCAAGCTACGATGAGCTTCCGGATTTTTCGCCGCGATGATCAGGAAAACCCCAAGAACGGCATAAATTCCCGCGATCATCTGCAGGTAATAGGTGCCCATGCCACCGCACCAGACCCATCCCGATGGCCATATGAATCCCAGCGGGTAAACGAATAAGAAGATCACGCCGAACACCCGAAGCGCGAGCTTGAGTACTGTTCTCTTGGCATCATTGTTCATTGGGTACCCCTCATTGGATTCGGAAAACTGGTCTGAGCGACGGCCGGGCTAAAGGAAAGAACTCGCATGTGTCCATTGTCGAGCCAGGCGACTCCCGGCACAATTGTCGGTACTGTCGATCTGCGATCAAAAAATGCCAATTCCAAGAAACCGTCGTCTGAATCCTCTGGTGGTGGCTGTTACCTATGACGGTCTGAGCCTGTTTGCTTTCGCGTGTGCGACGGAAATATTCGGCTTGGCACGGCCGGAAGTCGGTCCCGGATGGTATCGCTTCGCGACGTGCTCGCCGACCGGCCGGTCTGTCCGGGGCGAATATGGCATTCGAATGGAAGTTGACGGCGGGTTGGAGTTATTGGCCAAAGCCGGCACGATAATCATCCCTGGCTGGCATGACATCGAGGGGCCAGTACCTAATACCCTCGTTCGTGCGCTGCGCTCGGCACATAAACGTGGCGCCCGCCTGCTGTCCATCTGTTCCGGATCGGTCGTGCTGGCCGCCACCGGGTTGCTCGATGGCAGGCGCATGACCACGCATTGGCGATTTGCCGCGCAGGTTCAGCAACGCTTTCCGCGTGCGCAGGTGGATCCAAACGTGCTCTACGTCGACGAGGGCTCACTGCTGACTTCCGCGGGCAGTGCCTCCGGATTAGATCTGTGTCTATATTTGGTGCGCCGTGATTTTGGCGCGGCGGTTGCCAATCAGGTCGCCTGCAGACTGATCATTCCGCCGCACCGCGAGGGCGGCCAAGCCCAATACGTTGAGCGACCTATTGATCGGCGTGAACGGGGCACGCTGAGTCCGCTGCTGGAGCGCTTACAGCGGAGCTTGCACGAGCCCATAACGAATGCGGACCTCGCCAGGCAGGCCGCAATGAGCGAAAGAACCCTCATTCGCCGGTTTCGTGCGACCACCGGGATGACTCCCGCCGACTGGCTTACGCATGCCCGTATCGATCGTGTCCGCGAATTGCTCGAGAGCACAACCCTCTCTGTTAGCGATATAGCGGCACGCACAGGTCTCGGCACTCCGTCCACGTTACGCCATCACTTCCGCAAGCGTCTGGGTCTCAGTCCGGTCGCTTATCGCCTGCAATTCTCAATTGCTGCGCGCGCAAGTCAGGGCAACCATTTCGAATCCGGCAAGAATCATCATTAAGCCAGCAATCGGCTTCCTTCGGCGGGCACGGATAGAAGCTTTTCACGCGCTTGGCCAGCGCCGCGGCCTCGGCGAAGACCACATCAGGAAGTCAATACAGCCGTCAGGCAATGACGAACTGACCGACGTCATCGGCTAGCGAGGCGAGAAATTTGCCCCGGTTGGGATGTGAATCGGTGACATTTGGTGGGAGTTCATCCATATAGCTGAAGTGCCCAGCCTCCTTGTCGAGACAGATCTCGATTGGCCCTTGTAATGCCAGCACTTCCATCAGGAACCGAGCTTGAGCGGGCGGCGTAATCGAGTCTCTTGCGCCCACCCAGATTCGGATGGGCACTCTCACCGATTTGAGCGCGCCAGGTCGCCGAAAAAAATCGGTTGGGGGTGCGAATAACGCAAGTCGGTCAAATTTCAATTTTGGCCCAGAAATCACCATATCCCCGGCAAGGGTCTGCGCTTCGCCACCGGCAAGTGCGAGGAGTGCTACCGTTCCTATCGAATGGCCAATTCCAACGATCGGTAGGTCTGCTTTGCAATATTCAGCCGCCGATGCTGCCAACCGTCGAACTCGCCCGTCCAACTCGTCTTTGCTCGGCATCAGCGAGTTCAGCATATCGAAATGTGGGGCGATCACCGTGCATCCGAGCGCCGCCACGGATCGCAATAGCGGGAGATGTCGCGAAGGATTTCCGCCCCGTCCAACCGCGAACAGCACAACCCGTTTGGAGGTCTGCTCGGCTTCAATCACCGTGACGTTGAATGCCTCGGCGCCATCTCGTATCTGCCGCATATCGCTGTGTCGTTCTGCGTTCATGTTTATACCGGCGCCTCTACCGACTCGACCCAGCCCGGCGAGCCGGCCTTCAGTATTCTGCAGCTTCCGCTGATAACTGCCACGAGGAATACAGTCGCCAGCGAATTTCAATCACGGTCAGCGACTTGAGCTTCGAGATTTCAAGTGCAGCGTGGGACTAAACGTCGGCGCGAACCTTGGCGCGAAGGGCTCATCCATGTGCAACACCCACCTCACCGCAGCGGACGGCCACCGCCCGTTCGTGCACCGCCTGCTTCTGCGCGTCCGTCAGACGTGCCACGTTCTTCACCTGCAGCTTCATGCGCGGATTGCGAGCCAGCGCTGTTTCATGGCGCATCAGGAAGTCCCAGTAAAGCGTCGTGAACGGGCACGCGCCGTCGCCGCTGCG
>Ga0116227_10015502_pt1 | contig 11268 bp, 11 predicted proteins | sample S1TSphgellanicum_FD_89693 | JGI IMG/M metagenome (GOLD analysis project Ga0116227, IMG submission 89693) | Host-associated microbial communities from peat moss isolated from Minnesota, USA - S1T2_Fb - Sphagnum magellanicum MG | ecosystem: Host-associated > Plants > Peat moss > Unclassified... | reverse complement strand
TGCGCCGGATGGGTTTCTGGTCGGGGGCTATGTGGCGGCACATACGCGGCGGCTGGGCCTGCTGCTGGCACACCGGCCAGGGTTCGTGGCGCCGACGGTTGCGGCGCGGACGCTGGCCACACTTGACCAGGTTAGCGATGGGCGGCTCGCGGTGCATATCATCTCCGGCGGCGATGACGCGGACCAGCGCCGCGATGGCGATTTTCTGGACAAGGACGACCGCTACGCGCGGACGGATGAGTATGTCGGAATTTTGAAAAGCCTGTGGACGGGCGAGGGCGGCGTTAATCACGAGGGGCGGTTCTACCAGTTTGAAAACGCGGCAACTTCGGTCCGCTGCGTGCAGTACCCACATATTCCAATCTATTTCGGCGGCGCCAGCCCGGCCGCCATTGAAGTTTCCGCGAAGCATGCGGATGTGTTCGCGCTATGGGGAGAAACCCACGCGCAGGTGAAGGAGATCACCGCGCGGGTGCGCGCCGCCGCGCAGGGACGGAAAATACGGTTCAGCCTGTCGTTCCGGCCGATACTGGCCGAGACGGAGGAAGCCGCCTGGGCGCGGGCGCGGGCAATTTTGGAGGAGACGAAACGCGTCGGCGGCCAGGGCTGGCTCGGCCCGAACAAGGGTGCGCCGGCGAATGAGGGCTCGCGCCGGCTGCTCGAAGCCGCGGCCCAGGGAGAGCGGCTGGACCGCTGCCTGTGGACTGGCATCGCCGCCGCAACCGGTGCGCGGGGCAACACAACCGCGCTTGTTGGCACCCCGGCGCAGGTGGCGGAGGCGTTATTAGATTACTGGAGGCTCGGTGTGTCGACATTTTTGATCCGGGGATTTGATCCCATGGAGGATGCGGTGGACTATGGCGAGACATTGCTGCCGCTGACACGCGACTTGATTGCACGAGAAACGGCGGCGGCGGAACGGGTTCCGGCGTGACGCTGCGTTTCGGCGTCTGGGCCGCGGTTCACGGCAGCCGTGGCGCGTTGCAGGACCCGGATGAGCCGTTTGACGCATCCTGGGCGCGGAACAAGAAATTGGTGCTGGAAGCGGAGGCGCTGGGGTATGACAGCGCCCTCATCGCCCACCACACCGCCAACCCCTATGATGATGAATGGGACCAGTTGGAAGCCTGGAGCGCGGCGGCGGCACTGGCGGCGCTGACCTCACGCATCGAAATCATCACCGCCATCAAGCCGCCGCTGTATCACCCCGTGATTCTCGCCAAAATGGCGCAGCAGATCGAGCATATTTCGCAAGGCCGGTTCGCGATCAACCTTGTCAATGCTTGGAACCGAGCTGAGTACGACAAGGCAGGCATCACCTTCGCCGAGCATGACCAGCGCTATGCCTACGGCCGTGAATGGATCGAGACCGTAGAGGCCTTGCTGCGCGGCGAGCGCGTATCGTTCAAAGGTCAGTATTTTGATATTTCCGGGTTTCAATTACGGCCCGCCGATCCTTACCGCGCGCGCCCGCTGATCTATGTCGGCGGCGAATCGGCGCCTGCGAAAGACCTAGTCGCGGCGCATGGCGATGTGTGGTTCATCAATGGCCAGCCTTTGGAAAACGTGCGTGCGTTGATTGAGAGCGTGCGTGCCAGGCCTAGGGCAGGCGCGCCACTTCGCTTTGGCCTATCCGCCTTCGTTATTGCCGGCGAAACCACCTCCGCGGCGGCGGAGGCTTACGAACATCTCCTGGCGCTAGCTACAAAAGACGCGGAAATTCGCGCCCGGCAGAAGCAGAACACCGATCCCGCAGTGGTGATGAAGCACACGCATACCTATAGCAAGACGCCGATTATCGGCACCAATGGCGGGACGTTTGCCGGGCTGGTTGGCAGCTATGATGAGGTCGCGGCGCGCATAGACGCGTTCGGGCAGGCGGGCATCGAGCTCTTCATGCTGCAATTCCAGCCTTTCGAGGCTGAGATGCGGCGATTCGCGGCGGAAATTTTTCCCCGGATCACGGCGGCGGCGAAAACCGCCGCCGCTTAAAAAGTCAGTTCGTCGCCGCCGTGCAGCGCGGGTTGCCGGTATCGGCCGGTGGCACCTCAATCGCGCTGAGGGGCGCGATCAGCGCCGGGCCAATGAAGGGGAAAGAATACGGGTTGTTGTTGGCCGGCACCACTTCGCCGGTTGCTTCGCCGATTTGAATCTGATGGTCGCAGGCGCGGATCACCAGCGGGCCGGCGATGGAGGCGTAGTGCAGCCCTTCCAGCGCTGTCTCGATCTTGCCGAAATCCATTGAGCCGGATTTGTTGATGGCGTAGGCGGCAAGCTCGGTTGCGATGTATGATTTTCCCACCGAGGCTGTGGCCCAGGGTGTGGCAGTGCCGGCATTCGCGGCGTGGAAGCCGGCCGCAAAGGTCCGGCTTGCGGGCGTTTGGATTGTGGGCTGATAGACATCGGCGCCGATATCGCCAATGGCGCCGGTGCCGACACCTTTGAGGATTTCCGGGTCCGCGAGGAAGGTGCCGCCGATGCGGGGTTTTAGGTCAAAGCTGTTTGCCTGGTTCAAGAGCTTGATCAGGTCGGCACCCCAGTCGGAGGTCAACACGAAATCGGCTTGGGATGCCTGGATTTGTTGCAGATAGGGCGAGAAATCCGCGGCGCCGCGGGGGTGAAACACATCACCGACAATCTGCACGCCGGGGTCAAGGCGCTGCAGCGCGCTCTTGAAGCCGGCTTCGGATTCATGGCCAAAGCCGTAATCCTGGTTGAGGAGGAAAACCTTTTTGACGTTGGGATAATCCTGTTTCATTGCGTAAACGATCGCGGCGGCGTGCATGGAGGTGTTGGCGGCGACGCGGAACAAGGCTGGTTCGAATTTGGCACCTGTCATGTCATCCGCCTCGCCGGCGAAGGCGATGACGGGGACTTTGTATTGCTGGCCGACCGCGACCAGCGCCTTCAGCACGTCGGAGCCGGAAGCGCCGATGATGATTTTGGCGTTGTTGTTGAGAATTTCATCCGTCACTTTGCGCTTGGTGGCGGCGGCGTTCAGTTCGGTATCAATCACATCGAGCTTGATGGGATGCCCGGCGACCCCGCCCGCTGCGTTGATTTGACTCACGGCGTACTGAATCCCCGCGAGGTTCTGAGCATCGGTTACCTTAAAGGGGCCGGATTGGATGATGGCGGCGACGAAGACGACGGGGTCCGCCGCCTTCGCCGGGGCCGACGAAACGGCTGCCAGCGCCGCGGCAGCCAGCATTGTGGTTTTTAGAAAATTGCGTCTCATGTGTGGCTCCTGTTGATTAAACTTCCAAAAATTCGCGGCGGATGTCTTGCCGGTCTTGCAATTCGGCCGGGGTGCCGCTGAAGACGGTGCGGCCCTTGCCCATCACGTAAATCCGGCTGGCGATGCGCCGGGCCGGTGCGAGCTTTGATTCGGCGACGAGGATGGACACGCCGGCGGCGCGCAAATTCTGCAGGATTTGTTCAAGCGCCTGCACGATGACGGGTGCGAGGCCTTCGGTGGGTTCGTCCACCAGCAGGATTTTCGGTGCTGACATCAGTGCACGGCCGATCGAAAGCATTTGCTGCTCGCCGCCGGACAGTGTGGCGCCGCGGGCGCGGAACTTTTCGCGCAACCGCGGAAAATACGCGAGCACGGTTTCGGTGGCTTGCACGATTCCGTTGCCGCCGCGCCAAAAACCCATGGCGAGATTTTCGGCAACGGTGAGTGTTGGAAAAATCGCGCGGTCTTCCGGCACGTAGCCGACGCCGCGCCGGGCGATGCGGTGCGGTGCTTCGCCGGTAAGCGACGCGCCATCCAGCGTGACCCGGCCGGCGAGCGGCGGTAGCAGCCCCATGACCGACTTGAGCGTGGTGGACTTGCCGGCGCCGTTGCGGCCGAGCAGGCTGATGATTTCCGCCGCGTTGCCGTGCAGCGAGACGCCGTGCAGGATTTTGGTTTTTCCGTAGCCGGCTTCAAGATTTGTGATTTCAAACATCAGCCGGCCGCCGCGCCGAGATAAACCCGGCGCACTTGCCGATTGGCGCTGACTTCGGCCGGCGTGCCTTCCGCGAGCACGCTGCCGTAATCCAGCACCATGATCCGGTCCGCCAGCGCGTAGACGACATCCATGTCGTGCTCTACGAGAATCAACGCGCAGGTGCCTATGGTGGCCTGCAGCATGGCGACAAGGTCGCGGGTTTCGGAAGCGGAGAGTCCCGCCGCCGGTTCGTCCAGGATCATCAGTTCGGGCTGTTGCGCGAGCACGAGGGCGATATCCAGCCGGCGCGCTTCGCCATAAGGCAGCGTGTCGACGCGCTGGTCCAGCGCCTGGCCAAGCCCCACGAGTGCGGCGTAATGCGCGGCCTCGGCCCGGATGTCCTCAAGGCGTGAGAGGCGGCGCCAGATCTGCACGTGCCGGCCGCGATAGCGCAGCAGCGCATTGCGGATGTTTTCGAACACGGTCATTTCCGGGAACAGGCTGAGGATTTGAAAGGACCGCGCCAGCCCCAAGCGGTTGCGCCGGTGCGGGGGCAGGGATGTGATGTCGCGGCCCTGGAAAGCCACGCGGCCGGAATCCGGCGCGTGGCCGCCGGTGATGACATTAATGAGCGTGGTTTTGCCCGCGCCATTCGGGCCGATCAGGCCCAGGCGTTCACCACCGCGTAGAGAAAAATTCACGTTCGCAAGTACGGGAACGCCGCCAAACCCTTTGCTCAAACCGGCAACATTCAGGAGAAAAATTTCAGACATTCGCGCGCCGCCAGCCAGCACGTACCAGGCCCGCAATGCCGCCAGGCGCGAACAGAACCAAAAGAATGAAGGCGAGGCCGAGCCAGATTTGCCAATGTGGCGTCAGCGCCGAAAGCCAGTCGCTGGCGGCGATATACACCACGGCGCCAATGACCGGCCCCCAGTACCAGTTAGTACCGCCGATAAACGCGATGATGATGACGGTGGTGGAAAATGTGAGGTCAATGCTGTCGGTTGAGACAAAGCTGTTGTCGATGGCCCATAGCGCTCCGGCGATGCCGGCGAGTGCGGCCGCCAGGGTGAAATTGGCGAGTTTTACATGATGCGTGTCATAGCCCAGGAATTTCGCGCGTTTTTCGTTCTGCCGGACGGCGCGGACGGCGTTGCCAAATGGCGTCAGTTCCAGCAGCGCCCAGGCGGCCAGCGCGCTGGGAATGAGAATCGCCAGAACCAGCCAATAGGTTTGCGCAATGCCGGGACTATCCCATTGCCAGCCGGGTAGAATCGTCAGGGTATCCGGCATGAAGCCATCCAGACCATCGGTGCCGCCGGTGACGGCACTCCATTTGAAGGCGATGGAATATAGGCCAGCGCCGATGGCGAGCGTGGTCATTGAGAAATATGCGCCCTCTCGCCGTACACAAATTTGCCCGACGGCCAGGCCGAGGATGGCGGTGGATGCGGCGGCGTCGAGGACGAGCAGCGGGATTGGCAGGTTTCCAAAAAATTGCAGCAGCAAAGCTTCCGCATAGGCGGCAAAACCGAAGAACGCGGCATGGCCGAAGGAGAGCAGGCCGGAATATTTGAAGACGATGTTGAAGCTGATGGCGAACAGGCCGAGGCACACGGCCTGGCCAAGGTCGTTCACCGTGGCGCGGGAGGCGAATAAGGGCGCCGCCGCCAAAACACCGAGGAGCAAAAGCGTGGCACCCGCTTCGCCGTATTTGTCCTGGCGTCCCGCATGGCCGCCGGCAAGAATTTGCCGCTGCAAAACGCGTTCGTACATTGTCATGCGGATTTGACGCCGAACAGGCCGAGCGGACGGAACAGCAGCACCGCACCTAGCACGATGAAGGGGAAGAACACCGCCTCGCTGGAGAAAAATATGTTGCCGAAACCCTGCACCACGCCAAGCAAACCGGCGGCGATGAAGGCGCCGGGCAGGCTGCCGAGACCGCCCGCAACCACCACGATGAACGCCTGCACCAGCGCGTCATCCGCCATGCCGGGATAAACCCCTTCCATCGGCGCCATCACCACGCCGGCGAAGGCGGCGAGGTACAGGCCGATCATAAAGACCAGCGTATAGATATTGCGGACATTGAAGCCGAGGGCGCCGACCATTTCCGGATGCGAGGCCGCGGCGCGAATGAGCATGCCGAGCCTGGTGCCGCGCAGCAGCAGACCGAGGACGCCGAGCAGCACGATTGCGGCGGCGATGATGAAGAGGTGGTAGACCGGCAATGTTGCGCCGAAGAGCGAAAAACGGCCGGCGAGGATTGGCGGGGGTGCAATGGAAAAGGCGCTGTCGCCCCACACCATTTTGGTTGCCTCCGCAATCACGTAGGCGAGGCCGATGGTCAGCAGAAGCTGCGCGGTGTGGCCGGCGGCGTAGAGACGCCGGAACAGCAGGCGCTCCAGGACCAGGCCGCCGATGGCGACGGCGACGGGCGCGATGGCCAGCGCGGCCCAGAAACTGCCGGTGATGCTGGTGACCGTATACGCCACATAGCCGGCCAGCATGTAGAACGAGGTGTGCGCCGCGTTCAAAAACCCCAACATGCCGAACACCACGGTCAGCCCGGCCGCGATCATGAAGGCGAGGCTCCAATAGGTGGCGGCGTCCAGCCCGCCGGCGACAAGCAGGCTGGTCACAGCCGCAAGCCTCGCGTTTTTAGTAGCGGTAGAACCGTTTCGCCGAACAGGGCCAGATCCGGCGCGAAATCGAAGAAACTCAACTGCACGCCGTCGATGCCGGCGGCTTTCAGCCGGGCGATACTTTCCGCGACTTTTTCGGGACCGCCGATGATCTGGATATTGCCGCCGCCGAGGCCGCGCTGGCGGTCCTTGTCGAAATTCTTTCGTTCCGCCCAGGCATGGGCGTCGCTGTGGAATTTTCCGCCGTGGAAGCCGGTGGGTTGGGATTGCGCGACGATGGCGTCGGCGTAGGATTCTGCTGCCTCATCCGTTTCGGCGAGAATGACCAGCGGATTGATAATTGTCTTTATGTCGCGGCCGTGCGCCGCCGCCTTCACTTTTGCGACATGCGCGGGCAGTGCTGCCATTGCGGTTTCGAATTCCGTGCCTGTCGGGCTGCTGATGAATACGATGTCCGAATGCCGGGCGGCGAATTCAATACCGGCGTCGGAGCCGGTGGCGTTGACCAGAATCGGCCGGCCGAAGAGGGGTTTTGGCGTGATGTAGCCATCTTTTAGCCGCCAGGATTCGCCGGTGTAGGTGAGATTTTCGTCCGCCGCCCAAAGGTGTTGCACCACGCCCAAAAACTCATCGGCAAGCTCGTAGCGGCGGTCATGCTCGATGCGCGACCAGCCGAACATTTCGTGCTCGACGGCGCGGTGGCCGGTGACGACGTTGACGCCCCAGCGGCCTTTGGAAATATGGTCCAGTGTCGCGCCGAATTTGGCGAAGTGCAGGGGGTGCCAGGGGCCGTAGAGGACGTGGACGGTGGAGATCAGCAGGATGCGCGAGGTGATGGCGGCCAGTGCGCCGACGGTCATGAAACTGTCGATCGCCTGGCCGTCCTGTACCTCGTTATAGCCGCCTTTCGGCAGCCATTGGGCGAGGCCGAAGACGATGTCGAAGCCTAGCTCTTCCGCCTGGCGGGCGAGGGCGGCGTTGTAGTCAAAGGTCCAGGTCGTGGTGCGCGGCAGGGTGGAGGCCGTCCAGCCGCCGGATTGAATGGGGAGAAACAGCCCGAGCATCATCGGTTGGCGCAGGGCGCGCGACAAGGGGCTTTCCGGAAACGCGGAAGGGGCGGCGGGTTTTAGCAATGGCGGGTGAAGTAGCGTATCCATGTCTACACCAAACCGTGGCGCGGCGGTGCTGCATCGTTGAGATACCAGTTGCCAATCACATTGTATTTCCAGCGCACCGGGTCGTGCAGCGTGTGGACGCGCGCGTTACGCCAGTGGCGGTCGTATTTTTGGTCCGCCAGCGTGGTGCGCGTGCCACCGAGTTCGAAGAGGGTGCTGCTGGCTTCCAGGGCGATGTTGGTGGTGAGGACTTTGGCTTCGGCGACGGCGACGGAGGCTTCCGCGACGGTTTTGTTGCTGGGTGCGGCGATGGCGCGGTCGACAAATCCGCCTGCCCGGCGCAACAGCGCCTGGGCGGCGTGGAGGTCGATTTCCAGACGGCCGATTTTTGCGATTGTGTAGGGGTCGTCGGCCGCGCGGTCGCTCTCCGCATCGCGCCAGGGGCGGGCGATTGTGCGGATGATTTCCTTGGTGTCGGCGAGTGCGGCGACGGCGATGCCGGAATCGATGGCGGCCTGGATAAGCTGCGCGACCGCGCCGTTGGCGATGGGCTGCTCCGCCGCAAGATAAATCGGCAAGACGTTTTCATCCGGAACGAAAACGTCGGCGAGGGTCACGGTACCGCTGGCGGTAGTGCGCTGGCCGAAGCTGGACCAGTCATCGGTTACGGTGAGGCCCGGCGCATCTTTTGGTACGATTGCCGTCAGTCGGCGGTTGGCTTCGTCCACCGCGCCGACGGAGACAAAATCCGCGAACAGCGCGCCGGTTGAATAGAATTTTTTTCCGTTGATGCGATAGCCGCCGTCCACCTTGCGCATAATGGTGGTGAATACATGCGCGGCGTTGGAAGACATTTCAGCCAGCGCATTGCCAAAACGCGCGCCGCGCAGAACATCGCCAAACATTTTTGCCTGCTGCGCCGGCGTGCCGACGGCGCGAATTTGAAACATCACGCTTATGTGGTTCTGCGGAATCTGCCCTATCGAGCCATCCGCCGCGGAAATGATTTCAGTGACCTTCGCGACGGTCTTGTAAGAAACATCGGCGCCACCGAAAGTGGCGGGCACGTTGATGGCCCAGAGGCCGGAGGCTGAGAATTTTTCGATCTCCGCGAAAGGCAAAATCCGTTCGCGGTCCCGATGCGCGGCACCTTGGGCAAATTCATCCGCCAGCCGATGCGCGATCTCCAACGCCTCGGCGTCACTCGTCACAATGTGAGCGGCGGGCAAGCCTGTATTTATCTGGCCGGACAAAGCATTTCCCTTCAACAATTCAAGGCAATGGCAGGCTGCCAGACTCCGCCAGAAAACCCCCGGCTTACGCCGCCTTTTGCTGGTTCGACGCTTTGGGCGTCCAGGAGGTAGTAACGTCCACGCCGCTGCGGCGGAAAAGCTGGGTGACGGGACAGCGGCGTTCCACCTCGCGGCCAAAATGTGCGAATTCATCCGCCGCGGCATCGGTTTCGATGGCAACATCCAGGCTAAGGCGGGTGAAATTGCTCACCCCTTCAGCGCCAGTGGCCAGCACAGTCGGGTCCAGCTTCGCGTCCACCTTCACGGTGAACTGGCCAAGTGTCAGGCCAAGGTCTTTCGCCACGATCTGCGATGTAACCTGCGTGCAAGATGTCAGCGCCGCTAGCGCATAAGCCAGCGGGCTAGGAGCAGAATCATGGCCGCCGAAGGCGGGGTGGGCATCGGTCTGGATCACGTGATGCGTGCCGTCTTCGCGGACGGTCTGCGCGACGCCGCTGCCTTCACCGGTCAAACGGAATGTGACGAGATTGGCTGCCATGGACGTTCTCCTTGAAATGAGAAAATCGCTTAACAGGGACACCTATGCTAATCAATAGTAAAATGATAGGAATAGTTCCATTTAACCGGCATCGGCGCGTTCTGGCTCCCGGCGGCGGTGGGAAAAAAGGTCTGTCAGCCGCCGCTTCCAGTTGAAAAACGGAACTGAAGTCCGGTCAGCGGGGTGGGGGAGATCGGGTGAAAAATCGCCGATGATCCGGCCGGGCGGGCCGTCCAGCACGATGACGCGGTGGGCGAGGGCGAGCGCCTCATCCATGTCATGGGTAATCAGCACCATCGTGGCGCCGTAATAGGCGTGCAGGTGCAGCAGATGATCCTGCATCTGCTCGCGGGTGAACGGGTCGAGGGCGCTGAAAGGTTCGTCCAGCAAAATCAGTTTCGGATGCGGCGCGAGGGCGCGGGCCAGGGCAACGCGCTGCGCCATGCCACCGGAAAGTTGTTTTGGCAGCAGCGCGCCGGCATCCGACAGCCCTACCACCTCCAGCGCTTCGGCAATCGCTTGCGCGCGCGCCGGTTTTGGCAAATCGGCGAGCCCGAAGCCGGCGTTTTTGGCGACGCTGAGCCAAGGCATCAGGCGCGGTTCCTGAAAAACGTAGCCGATATCGCGGGCGGTCACCTTGCCGTCGCCGATTGTGATCGTCCCCGCGCTGGACTCTTCAAGGCCGCCGAGGCAGCGAAGCAGCGTGGTTTTGCCGGACCCGCTGCGGCCGATAATGGCGGTAATGGCGCCTGCCTCCAGGCCAAGATTGATCGGCCCCAGGACAAGCTGGCTGGCGAAGGCTTTTTCCAGGCCTTCAATGTGCAGAGGATAGGGCATCAGGCTTTCGCGATGTCCTGCCAGGAAACCAGCTGGCGGCCGGCGGCGGCCAGCGCCCAGTCGGTTAGCTTGCCACACAGGCCGAACAGCAGCAGGGCCGCGAGAACGCGCTCCGGCCGGCCGGTTTGTTCGCCATCATCCAGGATGAAGCCGAGGCCGTCAGTAGCGCCCAGCAATTCGGCGGCGGCGACGAACATCCAGCCGAGGCCAAGCCCGCCGCGCAGCCCCACCACATAGGCCGGCAGTGCCGCGGGAAGCTGGATGCGTAGCAGCCGGCGCAGCGGGGAGAAGCCGTGCACGCGCCCGACTTCTAGCAGCTTGCGGTCGACATTTGCGATGCCGCTGACGAGGTTGAGATAGACGGGGAAGAATACCCCCACCGCGACGAGGGTGATTTTGGACGCCTCAAAAATGCCGAGCCATAGAATGAACAGCGGCACCCAGGCCAGCGAAGGCACGCTGCGCAGCGCCTGGATCAGCGGGTCGAGCAATGCCCGCGCCAAAGCCGAGGCGCCGCACAGCCCGCCGAGAATCGTCGCGGCGCCGGCGCCCAGCGCAAAGCCGAGCGCCATCCGATAGGCGGTGGCGCCGATGGCCTGCGCCATCTCACCGCTCTGCGCCATCGCCGCCAGCGTGTCGATGACCAGCAGCGGCGAGGGCAGGATGGCGGCGGATACCAGCCCGGCGCCGGAGGCGGCCTGCCAGATACCTAATAGCAAAACCGGAACGGCGAATCCCACCACCCAGCGCGGAATGCCTGCCGCCATACGCTATTTCAGCCCAAGTTCCGTGGTAAACGAGGTGTTCACCAATGCCGCGCCCGCCTGCTGAAGATTGGCGCCGGCGGTCAGCTTGCCGCTGGATTGTAACGCCGGTCCAGCCGCAAGAATCGCCGCCTGGTCCGTCTGGTTCAGCGCCTCGCCCTGGAAATGCGAGCGG
>Ga0116227_10015501_pt1 | contig 11269 bp, 9 predicted proteins | sample S1TSphgellanicum_FD_89693 | JGI IMG/M metagenome (GOLD analysis project Ga0116227, IMG submission 89693) | Host-associated microbial communities from peat moss isolated from Minnesota, USA - S1T2_Fb - Sphagnum magellanicum MG | ecosystem: Host-associated > Plants > Peat moss > Unclassified... | reverse complement strand
GGGAAAGCCCCCCCCCCCCCCCCCCCCCCCCCCCCCCCCCCCCCACTCATTGTAATATACAATCATTTTTCAAAGGTTTTATTTTTAACCTTGCATGTATGCATGCCAAATTATAATATTAATGTATTAATATATTATGGGTGTTGAATAGGTTGTGTGTATTTTTTTTAAAAAAAATGTTATGGAAAATAAAATTAATGGATTTGGTGGTATGATTGTTTTTCTTAGTTATCTTGAGTGCATTAACAATTCAATAGGGTTGGGTAGGTTTGCAATAATTTTCAAAGGACCAATAAAAATGATAGAAAGGACCATTATTTTCAATGTTCAACAAAATAGAGTTGGGTGTAGATTTTATTTTATTTTTCTTTTGTGGCAAGTCAATGGGATTGTTGGATTTATTGATTTGAATTTTTTTTCTTAATTATTTTGTTGAACTAATAGTCAATGTGTTATAGCTATTTATAGATAGGGTTCTACCACACCACTTGTGCACTTTTGTTTATTTAATTTAAGATTTCATCAATATATATCCTATACTCCAATGTGTTATTGTTAGTCTTTTTCACATTAACTATCAAATATTGTTGAATAAAGCTTAGTGTTATACTAGGATCACATGTGGTGAGACTTTTTTTGCATTTTATGTACCGATTTTTTACAATTTACATTAGCTAATCATTTTCAAAGAAAGTCACATGGGAGAATTTTAATAACAATTGTTATCAAATGACACCACATAAAATCAAAGTAATTTAGTAGTTTTGATTCTTTTTTTAAAAATATTTTTTGTGTCTAGGGTTTGTAGGAAAAATGATTTTCCTATGTTCAATGCACCAATGAAGTTTTTCTTTTTTTCTTTTTTTTTTTGGTATTTCTTTTTCATGATGCATGAATTTTTTTTCAATAAATCAATGATATGCAAGTCATTTGATTCAACTAAACCACCACCAAACATTAGATTATCAAAAAAATGACATCATTGAATTTATGCATAAAGGAAATGACAACTCCAAATCATATAAAACTATTCCTTTCTCACTAAATAATCATTAAGTTTTATATCAACTAAGTTTATTTTTCACAACACATTTGCTTTCAATTAATTTGTTGTTATTAAAATCTTAAATTTCACATGTGCCAATGAAAAATGACTTTGGGTCAATAGATGGGCCATGTTTGAAACATGTGCTTGAATTAAGTTTTTACACAATGTACCTAAAACTAAACAATACAATATGATCTTTTCATAGTAACATTTAGTGTGATCAACAGTGAGGATTAAGGGAAATAAAAAATAAAAAGTTGACATTATGTAAAGAAATTGATGGTTTTTCTTATATGAAGAAAATCAACATCTTCAAACCCAAAAATTCAAGACTAATATGTGTCATTTATCTTCATGCATTGTATTGGTTTTGATGTTCTCATAAATTTTCAGTTCAATGGCCTCTAGCTTAATGACAACCTAGTTGGGATTGACATTTATCATACTAGAGTTATCCATAAAGCAAGAAAAACATAGTTCCAAAACCCTAAGTTTGGTCATACATAGGGTGAGATTAAAAAAAAAACCTAGAAAAAATACATTAACATTCAGTAGGGGATGAAATTCAAAAAGCCATCAATTTTGGTGATAAATTAAGTTTCATCCTTCTTTCCATTTTCTTCACACCTCCAATGTTACCACATATATTTTCATTGCTCCTAATTGTATTAGTTTCGAACTTCATGCATTAAATGCTAAGTTTCAGCATTTCATATTGAGTTATAGCCAACATTTTTAAATTTCGAACAAATGGCTTTTATGAAGTTAAAATTTGTGCATATTTCATTACTACAAAATGCGTCTTAGTTCACTCTATGTTTCATTAGATTTTGAGTGAATTTGGACATTTTTACTTGGTGAAATTGTTTGACCCCCTGATGAATGGGGTCTAGTTGCTATGGACAATGAATTGTTTCACTAATACCTAGTGAAACAAGGTTACTTTCAAGTGAAATACAAATTTACCAAAGCATTCACTTGCTAGTTAATTAATTAACCAACATGGAAATCAATTAAAATTTAATTATTTAATATATAATATTATTGATAATGTTAGTATTTTTTAACCTATGATTTATCAACATGTGTCACTACCTAGGCTAAGTTAAAAACCTAACCTAGGTAGGTAGGCCCCATAATCAACCTAGGCACTCTAAGAATTCAATAAGAAAATATTCAGTCAACATACCATTGTTGACCATACAAAACACCACTCATGAAGTTTGATCCATTGACGTTTGGAATGAAAGCAAACACCCTTAGCATCAAGCCACCCCACTTGTTGTGGTAATATGTTCCATTACATTTTATTTATCAAATACTTCATTGTAAACATTACAAAAACATAAATTTTGAAAATTCATATTTTATTGAGATTTTGTTCAAATGAAATGATTCAAGTTTACTTTTCTTTTAAAATCAATAATGTACATAATTACATTTATTTCCTTTTGAAAGCTTAAAATCATTTGAAAAAAAAAAATATCATTATTCAATAACATTTCAATGACCATTCTTTTGAATTTTTTTTTTAATAAATGGATAATTTTTTTGTTAATATAATAATACAACCTACACTAAACTACCTTCAATTATTATATGACTATTTTTCATTAATTTAAATTATTTCACCTTACATTATTTACGGCTATTTAGGGCTATTCTAAATTACTTTTGGTTATTTTTGGTTATTTCATCCTAGGCTACTTTTGGTTATTTTAAGTTACTTTTGCCTATTTTAGCTTATTTCACCTTAGGTTATTTTCAACTATTGTAAGTTTTTTGGCTATTCTATGTTATTTTATATTATTGTAAATTATTTCAGTTTAGGCTACTTGTAGCTATTATAAGTTACTTTTGGCTATTGAAGGATATTTCACCTTATGTTATTATTGGCAATTCTAGGTTATTATAGGCTATTTCACCTTAAGTTATTTTTGTCTATTATAAATTATTTCACCTTAGATTAGTTTTGGCAATCCTAAACAATTATAATATATGGCTAATGGTTGTTCTTTTATTGAGGTTATTGGTGAATATTCTATGGATGGATATTGGTGGTTATTAATGTTATTATATTAGTGGCTATTGGTGGCTATTATATTAATGGTTATTAGTGGTTATTCCATTGTAAACCATTGGTGGTTATTTTATTAGTGGTTATTGATGGTTATTTTATTAATGGTTATTAATGGTTATTGTATTATAACTTATTGTTTGTTATTATATGTTATATTGCAACTATTGGTGATTATTATATTATAAATTATTGTTGGATATTTTATGTTATAATATCATAGGCTATTGGTACTTATTATATTGTAGGGTATTTAAAATTATTTTTCATATGTTATTATTTATTATTCTAAATTACTTTTATTTTAGGTCATTTAAGTTATTATACCTAGAATAAAGTAATTTATAATAACATAAAATAGAATGACCTTGAATAACTTATAGTATAACTTGAAATAACATATATTAATTTAAAATAAAATAACCTAAGGTATAGCTTAAAGTTAGTTGAATAATTTAATTTAGAATAACTTAAAAGCTTATAATAAACTAGTTAAGATACCTTAAGGTAAAAAAATGTATAATAATTTAGGGTACAATAATTTATAATAGCCTATAATAACATAAAATATAAGTTATAATAACTAAAATAACTTAAAATAATATAGGGTATATCATAAAGTAACATAGATAGAATATTTTTAAAAAATAGAAATAAACATTTTTACTATAATAAATTATAATAATGAATTATGTTAACTAGTAATAAAACATGATGTTTACATAGTGCTATTATAATGAAATAACTTTCACTAGGATGAAATCAGTAAAATGCAATGAAGTTATTTCACTTTTAAGGTCCCATAGTGATTTAGGCTAATAAATTGCACCCCACTTTTGTAATACTGTTTGGCAATATATGAATGTTCAATAGTGCAATCTATGGTAATTTAAAACTTTAATAAATTGAAAACTAGATATGTGTAAGAAAAACATTTCATAAAAAATAAGTGAAACATCTAATGTTATAGTAGCAAAATTTTGCATTAATTACAAAATGAACGTAGAAGATATGGCTACACAACCTCTAACCCATGCTGTTAATTAACAATGCAACTAATTTGGCCATGAAAAACTCTCAGACATAATTACTACATGAGCATTATTGTATGCACAATAGTGACCTTGAGGCTTGATCATTGTTGGGTGATTTATCACAATCAAAGTCAAGACCACATAAGACCCTCGATAGTGACACACCCACAAACAACACTAACATACACATTACTAAATACACACAAAACACACACACTCGTACAATAGAAACACATATCCTGATAGACAGTCAAAGACATCGATAAAGAATCAATGAATCAAAGGAAGACAAACAAAATCAAAGAAAGACCGATAGATTCTAGATTCAAGAAATATTAGAAGTTGGTAGATAAAGAATTGAAAGAAAAGAAAGACAAACAATGGGCATTGGGCATAAAAATAATCAAAAGAAGATAAATATTAGACATTAGATTCTAAAAGACCAAGGTAGACATTGGTGACTAGACAAAGGATTTCCACATGATAGTGGATAAAGAATGAATTTTTTTTGGAAAATAAACAAAATTTAAAACTTAGAAATTCACATTACTTAGGACTTAAAATTTACAAGTAAATAGACTAACATAGGCGAATACAAACAAACATAAGCAAATAAAGGTAGACACAAACAAAGTCTAGACAAATGAAAATAGAAGCAAACATTAGACATAAGGAGAGAGTAGACAAAGGTAAAAGCAAAAAGAGGAAAATAGAAGTAGATAGAAGCCAATAGAAATAGAAAGAGGTAAACAAAAGGTCAATTTTTGCAAAATGTATTATTTGTGAATCCCACAAGGATTTATATTCAAATTGGGAAAGCATAGCAATGATGCAATTGAATATGAAGTGAAGCTAAGAAAACAAATCTTGCACCAAGAATTGTGTAGAAATTTATATCATACACGTGGAGGACAAAGTCAGTTCAATCAAAGGAGGAATTCCTATGTGTTATCCATGACAATGGATCATGTGAAAACTACACTTCCAAGGCTACAAGTGTGCAACAAAATGATTTTTGGGCTTGGATAATTGCTTGGTATTCTCACCCATAGCCCATGGACATGGGGACAAGAAATATGCTCAATATTTGAATGAATTATGGCCAAAAAATCCTAATTTAATTGGGTCTTTGTTGCAACTCTTTTGCACTTTGGAAGTAACCTCAATTTCATACACAAAACTATTGTGTAAGGTCGAACCCACATAAAGCTCATTCATTGCACGTCTTTTACAAGGGAAATCACATCACATATGTAAATTACACACATCGGAGCAAATTGTCGGTGCCAAGCCTTTACCAAAAAAATTATTGCTTCGAATGGGTAAATACATGAAAACCAAGAAAAAATCACATTTGTTCACATTTCTTTCATTTTTAACTATGAGGGATCTATTTGAAGTGAAATTGGGATTTCTTGTTGTTGGCCATACATATGAAGATGTTGATGGATGTTTTGGCTATTTATCAAGAAAGTTAAGAAAACAAAATAATTATGTTTTGGTTGATTTGATGAGGTTGTTCATTGTCTCCCAAGAATGATTGTTTATTTCCCAGTTGATTTAGGAAATTCCATATTCTAAGTCTTGGGTAGTAGGTTGTTTGAAGGATGGATTTGACATAACTTTGGTAAGGCATATCGATATGAATCTTTTTAGATTTTTTGTTGATTCATTGAGTTGGCCTATGATGCAATACAAAGTTTTTCCCATAAATCTTTTTTGGTTAACTGTAGATGCACCTCCAATTAGATTATGGAAAGCTAATCCCGATAGGTCACCAAAGTTACCTACATGCATCCTTAGCCCTATTCCTTACTAGGCCCCATTTGGGGGATTAATCTTTCAAGGTTTAATGAAAGACAAAAGTCCATTAGTGCTAGACTACCAAATATGTGGATATTGGGAAGATGGGCATTGCATAAAGTGCAACTTATGAAATGAAAATGAAGCCATATGTTGAGTATTGGATAAATATCTTGTTATATTTGTCAAGACCTTTACTTCGTCAAAGTGCTACCTCTTTGGAGGGGTTTTGGCCTTCAAGCAATTAGAGATCCAACTATTCCAAGGCTTCATTGTCGACTATTGTTATCGGTGTTGATCTAGAGGACCCAATCCAATGTCCTTATTGTGGATTGAAAAACATGAGGCCTTCAACTGTGTACACCTTGTTTAGAGATCTTACTGATGGGGATTTTGTTTTTGTTAGGCTACATGATCTTGGCCTTGTTCGTGTTGAGATGGGAAGAACACAAGGTGATGTTATGAAAGATGAAGAGAGTGCATTTTTCAAAATGGTGAGGGTCAATGATGGGTTCTTATGAAGAAAAACAAAAATTTGGATGAATAACATTTGTATGAAGATTGTTGGAATGGCAAGTGGAAATGTAATTTTGCAAATCTAGAACAATGGCCTAACATTTCATTTATTTCTTTTTCATTTCAAGCCTGAAAAATTATATCAAATAAGAGTCAAATTACTATTCTTATTGCTTGTGCTGGTAGGGTTAAAATAAATCTTGATGTTGCATTAATGCATCTAATAATGTGTGAAGGATGTTGTTGACATGGGAAAAATTGTGTTTTTGATTTCTTAGAGCCTTTTATATCATTAAATTGATCTCAATGAAGTTTAATCAATTTATTCATGGTACAAAATTATTTGTGTATATTCTTGGACATTAATGATCAATAATTTCTTTTTTGTTACATCTTAACCCTAATCCTTGGTGGCCACCAAACGTTTTTTTTTTTCATCCTTGGCATAGAGCCCCCAATTTATTAATGATTGTGTTATATTTTTGTGTTTGATAAAGTGTATTATTTAATCAGATTGTTCATCATAGAAAATTTTGTGTACATTCTTGGAAAGTCATAATCAATGATATTTGTTGGTGCACCTTAACTTTAATCCTTAGTAGTCATCATGCCTGTATTTTTTCCTTTCATGGCAATGAGTTTAAATTTATTGTGAATGCTTTTATTTTTGGGTTCTTTTGTGTTTGATGTGGCATATTTTTTGAACAATGTTTTATTCACCAAAAATTATATGTGTATATCTTTAGACAATCATGGTCAATGATCTTTTAGTTTTACCTTAACCCTCATCCTTGGTGGCCACTAGTTGTTTTTTTTTCCTTTCATGGCATAAAGTCCAAAAATTATTTTAAAATTTGTTTATCGTAGAAAATTGTTTGTGTATATTCTTGGATATTTACTATTAATTTTTTTTTGACCTTAACCCTAATCCTTAGTGGTCACTAAAACATCTATTTTTTTCTTTCATGCCATTGAGTTGTTTGGAATTATTAATGATTTTGTTATTTCATGAATAAGAACTTTGGATCCATATAAATTATTGCGATTGATGAATTGGTTCATGTTGTGCTTAATTATTTGTAATTTAGTAAATATAATTTTGTTTCTCATGAATAAGAGCATTGACTTCCAACCTTGATAATGAATAAACTATAATTTTCACTTTGTGGGCACCGGACAAAAAACAATTTTGAGAAAAAAAATTGTCTACATGAATGTTATATTTTTGAATGATTATTGTTTTTACTTAGAAGGTTACATTTGTTAAATTTGGTGGCCACTAGGTAAAGTTCATACCATCCATCAAGTTGGGTAAAATCATACTAAATCGACAATTTAGTCTTAAATTAATTAAATATATGTTAAATCCTCCTTATTTGCACCAAGATTAAGGCCTAGAAAACAAGGAATATTTGCAAATGTGAAAGGTGAAAGGCATAGCTCATTTTTATAATTCACATGTGAAAGGACATTTAGAAATCACAAACTTGATATGTTGGATTCCATTCAAAAAACAAATTCCAACCTTAGTTTTACAATCAACACTTGAATTTAAGGGAAGGTATATATGGAATAAGTACATAATGTTTGTTTGTGGAACAATTTTGCAACATGTGTTCCAAATTTTTTAAATCTTATTTATAATATACAAGGTTATAATACTTAGGCTTTACATTGTTTCACACTACTAGTGACAAGTTTAATTATCATTATGTCAAAATATTGATATATTTAAAAGTTATATTTGGAAGATTTATTTTAAAAAATTAGTTATCACACATTTATAATCCATGATCATATCTAGATTATCCATGAAATCATTTCCACTTCCATTAATTCTACAATATGATATTTAATTTTCACCTTGTCAAACATCAACATTTTTAGCACATGTCTTTTTTGCCAACCCTAGTTGCATCAAAATAATATTTTTGGGGGTTTTTCCAACATCCTCCAACCTCCTTCCCACCATGTGTTCCCAAACTCCCTTGGTTTGAAAAAATATAGAATGTTCCATATTTTTTACCCTAATGCCTACAATGTGCCATATATTATTTTTGGTGTCCTCAAAACATCATATCCAAAACCCTTAACAAGTGCAATCACAATAAAACAAACCTAAAAGGATGTTAGATGGGCCTTAAAAATAATAAAAACTGGAAAATATTTATGTTTACCATTTAAAACCATGGCAATCATGGCAAGTTCGTATTTTCTCATTCATACGAATGTCAAGCAATTCAAACAAAAAATGTGTTTGATAAAGTTTTGAGTTTAAGTTTCAATTTAGGACCTTTGAAAGTGAACACTTGTTATGTCAAATTGAATCAATTTTGCAAAGGATTATCAAAAGGACTTATATAATAAAACAAAATTGATGGGACAAACTTTAAGAAAATAAAAACCTATAACCACATTCCAAAACACTCATACCCTAAAATATGTGAAATATTAAAAATTTTAAAATTCAAAGAACTTTCCAAAATTTTAGAACTTCAAAATTCCTTCACCACATGTATATAAATGGGGTATAATATACATGATGGTTTAAGAAAAGTTGTAGTTTATTATACAAGAAAACATAAAAATTTTAAAAATTAAATAAATAAGTTTTGGTTATGATTTGAAATTGTTATCATTTTAAAGATGAAACATAAAATTTACAAGGAATTGGCACATTTCAAAAATTCATATTTACTCAAAAACACCCCCCAAAAAAAGTCATCTACCTAGACAATTATATGCATTTTTCATAACAATTTGCAAAAAAAATTATTCAAAAAATTATTTGTATGAAAAAAAGTTTTATTTGGGCAAAAGAACATTCAATCCTTTTCTAAAGTGATGTTATTGGCTCGTTTTATCTTGTTTGTGCCCTAACCTTCAATGTTTTTGTGGTCCCTATTGTTCAAAAGGAAAATTTTAATGTCCAACTTAACACTTTTTGTGTTTCAAACATTCTTTCTCAACACCCATGTTATTGCTTGTTGCCCTTTTTTCATTCCTTGTCAACTTTCTTGTCTTTTGTTGTGACCCATCTTTCATCATTATTGATAGTGTCAAAGTGAATTTGATGTTGAAAATGAGTTTTTCAAATCTAATTAATTTTATAAACATAAAGTTGATATAGACTTGTCAACTTTGATAAAATGTTCTAATGGATATTTCATTTTCATTTTAATATGTTTTAATTTTGGATTAAAAGGTGTCCATTACAATTTTTTTTTTAAACTTTGAAATTTAATGGTTTCATGTTTTTATCTATGATATAATTATTAAAACCTATTTCAAAATACTACCTTTAAATTCTAATTAAACCATTATTACATTGAGAAAAAAAATTATAAAAAGGTTTATCCTTATAAAAAATTATGATAGAATTTCATATATGTATTTATAAAATCTGAAAAACATTTTTTTAAATGTTCATTATGCCTTTTATGCATTATATATTAATTTCTATGTCCAAAACTATTGGTCACCATTTTTGGCTAAGGTTAATGGCAAGGGTAGAATTTTGGAGACATAATCATGCTTCTATTAATTAATGAGGGGGTGCATCCATGGTTAGTTTTTTAAAAAAATTATTGTAGACGAATCCATTTTATTAGCCATTACCAATTTTTTTGGAACATAAGGCACTCCACAACATAGAAGCCTAAGTATGCTTCCCTCCCCAAAATAAAATCTAATGTTTTCTCATGCTTCCCTTTGGCCCCCCACCTCTTTTTACAAGTTATGTACATGTAAGTTGAACCATGGCCAAACACTATGGGATGTATTCAAAATGTCTTAGGGAACACATTGTGAACTTGGGCAAAATTTTGGTAAAAAATACAAGAAAAAACAAATTTCTAGATTCCCCTCCCTATCCCTCTCATTGGTTGCATGAAATTTCTATCTCCAAAATAGTTTCTCACCATTTCAAACCTAAATTAATGCCCCCATTACACAAGGGTTTAAGGTTTAGGGTTTTATGAAAAAACCTTACATCATAAGCTACTTACATGGTTACAAGTTCCCAAAGCAAAAGTTGACATAGGTTGACCAACCACTTGAATTATTTAAAAAAAACCACCAACAAAGGATATCAAAATGAATCATAGAATAAGGTCAAATTTTGCCCACCTCTATTCACTCACCAAACTACCATATAATTAACATATGTTCTAATAAGAATGTTCAAATTGCATGCAAATTTTCAAGCGCCCACAATAAAATTGGAAAAAGATGCAAATCAAACTTTGCACACAAGCCCAACCTCAAGAGAGTTTAGGGGCAAGGATTAGCTTAGGGTAAGCTTGTAAGCTAGTAATTTAATAACCAATTGGATGTGAATTCTTCCTAAACCTTCCAACTTCAAGAAAATTGCTAGGTTTAAAGAACCCACTTCCATGCATAAGCTTTGACATGTCACACAAAATTCATTGCAATAGAATTTGTACCCAATAGGACGTTTTGTTGACATGGTCTTCTTCATCCATTTGGAGCTATAATTGTTTTAAAGTCCAAAATATAACTAATGTAGAACATGCCTACCTTCACTAATGTTTTTCGTTTTTGTGGGGGTGAATTTTCCCATCTTTTTAACTTGAAAAAACACAATTTCAACACATGCAAAACATTTTTATGAAGTATATCATAAAATTTGGGGGGGAAAAAACCCTTGGTTGGACCCAACAAGGGAAAATAATGAAATTTTTTGGGGGGGGGGGGGGGGGGGGGGGGGGGAAAAAAAAATACAAAAAAGTTGGGGGCCACACATAAAAAAACAATTTATTTCCACATATT
>Ga0116227_10015500_pt1 | contig 11269 bp, 7 predicted proteins | sample S1TSphgellanicum_FD_89693 | JGI IMG/M metagenome (GOLD analysis project Ga0116227, IMG submission 89693) | Host-associated microbial communities from peat moss isolated from Minnesota, USA - S1T2_Fb - Sphagnum magellanicum MG | ecosystem: Host-associated > Plants > Peat moss > Unclassified... | reverse complement strand
GGCTTTCCTGAATGATTTCTAAGAAAGCGCCGCTTTCTTAGGAACGCCTCCCGGCGAGGGCGGGGGCGGCGGGGGCAAGGGCGGCGCTGCCGTGGGGTATCTCCCGGCCTGGCAGGGACCCCGGACGCTTATCCGGGGCCCCGAAGGTTGGGGATACGGCGGCGCCGGGAGCGAAGCGACGAACCCTTGCGCCCGCCGGGGGCAGCAGCCCCCTCATCGGGACACCCCGGAGGGGTGGCCATGTCCAGACTGCTCTTAAAGCGCAGGAAAATGCGCCTTCGCGAGGGCAATCCCCGTCGAAAACTGGCTCGATTTATTCACTCGGTGGGTCTATGAGTGGCCTATGGATGGATATTTGAATGAAAAATGGAACGTGAAGATGGCTGGATTGGGTACGTCCCGACCTATTTATGGCCGTTTCGCAGCCCTTTTGGCCGCGGGAACACATGACGTGACACCTTACGATCGAGTCCTTCTTGAGGTCGCTGGTTGTGTCGTAGCGCCCACACTTGGATCAATTATTCCAGATTGGCTTCTTGTTGTCCCGCGTACTCCAGCGATCAATTTTGCATCATGGAGGGAAACGAATGAGCTTGGGGTCAGCGAGCTGATTCGCTCCATTCTCGCGAAAACCGATAGACTGGACAATCGTGTCATATGGTTTGAGCATGGACCATCCAAGATTGGCTCGACCGTGGGTTGCGGGATCGACCACGCGCATTTACATATCTTAATCAACCCGCCATTTTCGTTCGATGATTTCGCTTCTGAATCGCAACGAATTGGTGATGTTCACTGGGAGCTTCAACGTGCGGAGACGGTCTACAATTCGATTGAGCCGTCAAATTCGTATCTAGTCGCCGCGTCATCTGATGGCGAGGCCACCTTTGCGCGTAATGTCGAACAAGTCGGCTCGCAGTTTTTTAGGCGCGTTATCGCCAATTTGGTCGATATGCCGGCGCTTTGGGATTATAAACTGCATCCACACCTTAATAATGTTGTTTCGACAATAGAAAATCTCGTCGGCCAAGATGCTTAGGAAAGGGAAAAGTGACAACCAATCCGCCGAATGATGGAAGCGGCAAAGCAACCGGCGGCGATCAGAACACTGACATCCCTGAAACATCTGCATCATTCAGTTCGCCGGTCCTCAAAGCGGCTGAGCTAACTGACGGACGAAAGATCGGGGAATGGACAAGCCGGTATCCCAGCGCCGCTAGGGAAGGCATTAATTTCGAAGCGCGTATTCTTGCATCACTCATTATCACTTTATCTTTGTTAAGTGGTGGATTGGTTGGGATGTCGGGAGAAACAATTCAAGTTCCAATAACCTGGCTGGCGCATTCGAATGGTTCTGATGTCGTAGGTACACCGACATTCAATCTGGATTTTCGCCTGTTGGCAATATTTTTTGTTGGCAGCCTGGGTGGCACGACATTCTCAATTAAGTGGTTGGTGCACGCTGTCGCCAAAGGTACTTGGCATCTTGATCGGCGGTATTGGAGATTATTTGTCCCATTAATTGGCGGAATATACGCATGCGTTGTACTCGCGCTGTTGGATGGAGGGGCTATCGGCGGACAGGCTGGCAGTGAGCCTCGCCCATTTACTTTAACGGTGGCTTTCGCGTTTTTGGTCGGTTATTTTTCTGACGGGGTTAGTGGACTTCTTTCGAATATTGCCAATGCGGTGTTCGGAACCGTCACAAAGAAATGACACAGCTCATTATTTTTTCACAGGATATTGCTCAGAGTAGCTGGGCGGACACGAAACCATTGAAATTGGATTTTGGTCCAAAGGCCGCAACCTTGGCTGCGATTCCGAGGGCTTGGACTCCGCCCTTTATACTTCTTCCCGCATCAACCTTCGATTCAGTCAGCCGTAGTACCAACGGACTGCAAAATATTGGCACCGACATTATCTCCAAAATCCAGCTTCTCTCGAAAAACACCGGCAAGATCATTGTGCGTTCCAGTGTGATCGGCGAAACGATATGGGACCGCGGCACATATTTAAGCGAAGTCGTTGAAGGTGCTCTCCAGAATTTCTCAACCTCGCTTTCAAATGCTATAAGAAATGTTTTGCTCTCAGGAAATGGGAAGCAGATGGGAATAATAATCCAAAGTTATATTGAACCACGGGCTCGCGGTGAATTCGGGAACTTGATCCGAATCTCGAAAACTCGCGATCATTGGGAGTTAACGACATATTCCGGCGATACAACGACGCGCGACCGCTTTAATACGCAGCGCGATGAAGCGGCAGAACCACACAATCCGCTTTCAATTCGGCCAAGGATAACGAGGAAGCGGCAATTCAGTTCGATTGCTGCCTGGTTGAACAACTACCTTCTTCGAGGACGGTCTGAAAGAGTGAACTGTGAGTGGGTGGCAGATCATGAAAATGTTTACGTTGTACAGTTGGACGAAGAGGACGAAGATTTTTTTGGAATTAATCCTTTTCAAGTTATCGTTCAACCGGTTTACCAACCAAAAGCAGCGAACGGCACATATATGTGTACCGCCGATTCGGAGGCGCGCCAGAAATGGGACAAATTACGGGTTTTGAATGAACTCTGGGACGAAGGCACCACCGACATTCCGACCCTCTTTTATGTGCCCCTATCAAATTTGCCATCCTCAGATGATAACTTAGCATTGTCGAATTTAGAGAGGGATTTCGAGCAACTGATCGGTCCTGATAAGATCGTGGTGCGTACTAGTGTTGAAGCCAACACTGACAAAATTCCAAACTTAAAGCGCACCGAAGGGGTGACGCCCTCTGAGGCAGCAATCTGGTGTTTGAAAACTCGCGATGAATTAAATAACGAGTTTGGGAAAGTTGATCATCTGGCTTTTGTGGTTCACCGTTTCATAGCAGCACGCGCTGCAGCTTGGGCACGGGCTAAGCCAGGCGATCCTCACGTGGAGATTCACGGTTTGTGGGGCCTACCTGACGCCCTTCAATATTGCTCTTACGACATTTGGGAGGTCCACATCCCGACTGAAGTCGCTACCGAATATCCTGACTACAAATCTCATATGCTTATTGCAAGAGATGACGGAGATTGGGAATATGTCCGTATCAAAAATGAACTCGGCCGAAGCATGAGCATTGGGCGACGTGAGGCGCTAGACATCGCGACTCGCACGTCAGCTATCGCAGAACGTCTCGGACAACCGTGCCATGTGATGTGGTTCGTCGGCTGTGTAGGATCGCACGATCGACACTTTAGTATTCCATGGTATTGGACAAAGGCGCACGATTCCGACCGAAATGTTGATCGGTTAAATTATCAGATTTTTCGAATCTCAAATCAAGATTCAATCGAAAACTTCAGCGAAATTCAAGGGCCTAAATCGAAATACGCATTAGAGTTAAAGCCCGATCAAAATCTCATTCGTGATACCGATTTCATAAGCGAAGTAGGAAAATTGGCAAAAAACAACGGCGTCCCGGTGATATTGTCCGGGTCAACTTTAGCGCATTCTTATTTTGTGCTTCGGCGCGAAGGATGCGCTGTTGTCGCCCGCGGTGAGAAAGATCACTCGCGAGTGAGAAGAAATGCGATTTTTGGAAAATTAGTGCGCGACAAAATTCCAGCCAGGATTGCTGAAAGGAAGGAAGTCGGGATCACACAAAAAGTGCCTGAGAACATGGTAAAAAGTTTTTTGATAGGGAAGCTTATCGAAGAGGCCATCGAAGTCAGAGGGGCAAAAACAAAATCGGAAAAGCGGGCGGAATTTGCTGATGTTTATGAGGTTCTACGTGCTCTTGCTAGAATTGAGGGAATTTCTATTGAAGAAGTCGCGGCAGCAGCGGATATAAAAAGGCAAAAAGCAGGCGGTTTCGATGATGGCTTAGTTCTGTTTCAAACAGGCATTCTTGGTAGAGACCGTGATTCAATTCACGAGGATGATCGACACCTAACACAGGTCCTGGCTCGGAAATTATCGGGAAGCACCTACGAATTGCCATTTACTTTTTTTGGGTTCATGGGTCTGGATCAGCCCAGGTCAATGGTTTTTGAAGATCTCGGAATCCGGGTCGACCTAACTCTAAAAGCTGATCGCATTGAATTGCGAGCATCTCGCGAGGCTGAACAACTGGAATTACCACTTGATATGGTCTTCAGCGAGTTCGATGATGAATCTTGACAGAGTGATTAGTCCGTCAAACTATGCCCCAAAATCCTGACTTAACACGTCACCCCATTGCATAGAAAGAAACGTCAAAGGCATCGGAAAACGCTTGGACGGTCGCCAATGCATACGAAAAGGAATCCGCGGCAGGCCGGCGCAGCTCGTCGGCCGAAATCGCTAAGCGCGCCTGACTTAATAGTGCAATTGCAACGCCATCGTCTGCTACCGTCTGCTCGATTTGCTGAGCGGCGAGTTTTATATGACTGTTAAAGGCTCTACCATCCTGACTCAACCCGACCTCAAGAGTCTCAGATAAAATTGGGCTATCAATATCAATCGGTTCTGAATGACCCTTTCCCCGAAAGCCTGCGGCGAGGTAGCTGAAGCGATTATGTCCGTTCAGCCGTCCGACATTGGCAATGTTACTTTGCGCGATAATCTTCTGCGATTCTGCATATGAGAACAACTCTTGCGCTTTCCAAAAAGCCGGAGCGGCGTAAACCGTGGCTGCTCGACCATGTGATTGCTGCTGTAAATGAGCCAGCAGAATATGTTGGTGCGGCGTCGTATCGTATCGAAAGTAGCAATCGTTCCAGCATGTCCACTCCGCGGCACTGGAACGTGACAGATATTCCGGGCGCTTGTACTGTACAAAAAGATTGAACTTGAAAGGCGGCAATCTCCGGCTTATGTCGTCCGCAATATGGTCAAGCTCTGAAAACGGGATGCCACCGAGCCGTGCCCATCGACTGCGCCTCATATGCGGCAATCGTCCCCTCAGATGAATCCAAGGAAGAAGGAAGGCATCATCAAATCCAAGGAACGCCTCATCGCATTGGTCCGGCGAGAACGTGATGTTTGTTTGACGGGAAAGCTCATGCCCAAAGTATTTCTCATAAGTTTTTTCTTTGAACTCCGCGAGCATAACTTACTCTGCAGCCTCACGCTGGAACGCTTTTGTAGGGTACAGCGCCTCGGTGAGGAGGGCGTCGAGTAGACATCCCCTCGTGGTAGCGGTTTGGTCCAGGCTGGCTTCCAAATCGTCACAGATTTTCATTAGGTCATCGACCTTAGCGACGATGCGACGTTGTTCCGTAAGGGGTGGGATGGGTATAAGAACCTGCGTTAGAATTTCCAGATTGATGTTTTTTTGCGCTGTGGCCGGCGCAAACTCTAAAAGATTGGCCTTTGCAGTCCTAACAAAATACTCAAAGTATCTAGCATTTTCGAACATGGATGCGGGAATAAAGCCAACAACACTATCAGGAAAACAGGCATCGAAGCTCAATATTCCACTATCTGCTATGTTGGCCGCGATCGTGATGCAAAGCGTTCCCTTGGGCCATTTGAAGCTCTGAGATAGGCCGAATTCATTATATTTACTTGTGTAGGTTTTGATCACACCCGACGACCTCGCGACATCACCTGTTTGAATCATTAGGTGCTCACCGCCATCAAAAAGCGCGCTGTCATTACGCGGGCGGTGCTTGGATTTGCCTCTACCAAAAGCACCAAGCTCGGGAAAACGTCCCCACGCCCAGCCAACGGGAAGGTGAAATGGCGCCTGATCCAGATCCGGTGCTGGCAGCGCAACCTGGGGCTTCGGTCTTCCCCCTTTTATGGGTTGCGCTTTCTCCTTTGCTAAGCGCTTCAGAAGTTGTGATGCCGGTTCGTCGTTCTGGTCTTGCGGCACGAGTTTGCCGCGGACTGCGAGGTTTAGGATGGTTTGGCGGAGTTGTTTGATTTGGTCGGGACGGGTGGTGAGGGGTTGGAGGGTGTTGAGTGCGAAGCGGGCGTCGGATTGAAAGGTGACGGGGTCGGGGGTATTGAGGCGGGCGAGCGTTGACGCCGATAGGCGGTCGCGGGTCGCCTCCCGCTCCGCTCGCGCTGTCTCCAGCCGGTCGCACAGGGCCATCAGCTCATCAACCTTGGCGACTATGCGGTGCTGTTCGGCCAGAGGTGGAATGGGAAAAGGTTGCACCTCAAATTCATCATACTTCAAGCTTTGAACGGTAGTTCCTGTTTTGACGAGTTCTGTGAGGACAAAACCCTCGAAACCGCGCAACATGATTTGAATGTAGCGATCCATGCCCGGAACGAATGGAACCAGCACCTTCATATCTTGATTTGCCGCTGCTGGTAGACGATTAATTGCGACTGGTAGTGTGCGTTTCAAAATGCCGCTACGAGCCACAATAAATAAACTGCCAATTGGGTAAGCTTCGAGACGCGTTTCTTGTAGACCAAGTTCCGTTATTTTGAGTTCAGACACCGAGACCTCGTCCGTCTTAATGTCTTTCGGCGACAACCATGAGACCGTGCCGTTCCAATAGTCTGACCGGGACATCGATGGCGTCATCCCGCCTGAAATTCGGCCAAGCTGGTTGAGCATCATCCAAGCCCAATTCGATTTTGGCAAATCGCAGGGGAGGCTTGCTCCATTGAACAATTCTGGAGTTTTCGTATACCTAATTTCCCGCGCTTTCACCAGCCGTAATTTTTCTCTAGTAAGACGTTTTAGCAGTTCCGAGGCTGGTTCATCTTTCGCGTCTTGAGTCACTAACTTTCCCCGCACGGCAAGATTCAGAATAAAGCGCCGTAGCTTGGTGAGCGCTTCGGGTGCGTCGGCGATCCGCGCATAATGGGCGAGCAAGCGTTCAGCATTCATCTCGCCAGCGCCTCGGCTAATATCGATTTCAACAGATCCCGCAAGCTCGAAGTCTTTGCCTCGGCGGCGACGAGGTCTGCCAACAGAATTTCGGGGTCGCCATGGTCGTCCGCCACCGCATGCGGGTTCTTGATGTCCAGGTTATAGCCCCGCGCCTTCACTTCCTCGACAGTAACCTTCCAAGCCTGCGCAGTTTCCTCGCGGTCCTTGCGTTTTTTTCCGCCCCACCACTCAATACACGTCGCAAAATTTTCCAGGCGAATCGGCTTGGTCATGGAATAGGCTTTCTGGCCTTCTGGCACGCGGTGCTCGTAAAACCAGATATCTTTGGTCGGTTCACCCTTTTCAAAAAACAAGAGATTGGTGCCGATCGACGCATAGGGTTTGAACACGGAATTCGGTAGCCGGATGATGGTGTGGAGATTGCACTCCTCCATCAGATGTTCCTTCAACCGCGTCTTCACGCCCTCACCAAATAATGAACCATCCGGCAGGACCACCGCGGCGCGGCCATCTTTCTTCAACAGCCGGACGATGAGGGCGAGAAACAAATCAGCCGTTTCCCGCGTCTGAAAATGTTTTGGAAAATTGCTTTCAAAGCCGTCTTCCTCCTTCCCGCCAAATGGCGGGTTGGTGAGGATGATGTCCACCCGGTCGCTCTGCGTGTAGCTGATGTAGGGCCGCGCCAGCGTGTTGTCGTGCCGGACAAAGCTGGCATCCTCAATGCCGTGTAGCAGCATGTTGGTGACGCAGAGCATATGTGGCAGCGGCTTTTTTTCAACCGCGTACAGCGCCTGCTGCATTTTCTGCTCATCCTCCGGCCGCTTCACGTAATGCTCGCGCATATGGCGAATCGCGCAGGTTAAAAATCCGCCCGTGCCGCAGGCAGGGTCAAACAGGCTCTCGCCTGGCTTGGGGTCTATCCGGTCCACCATGAAGGCGGTCACGGCGCGCGGAGTGTAATATTCGCCGGCGTTGCCTGCACTTTGGAGGTCGGTGAGGATTTGCTCGTAAATGTCGCCGAAATGCTGGCGCTCGGCGAGGTTGTTGAAGTCGACCGCCGAAATTTTGTTGACCACCTGGCGCATGAGTTGGCCGGATTTCATGTAGTTGTAAGCGTCTTCGAAGACATCGCGGACGACGCGGCGGCGGTCGCCGGGTTTGCCGGTGAGGGGCAAAGTTTTGAGGGCGGGGAAGAGTTCGGCGTTGACGAAGGTGAGGAGGGCTTCGCCGGTTATCCCTTCGGGGTCTGACGCCCAGGTGCGCCATTGGAGGTTCTTTGGGATGGGGGAGCGGTAGGTGGACGTGAGGAGTTCGAGTTCCTGGTCCTGGTCATCTATGATTTTGAGGAAGAACATCCAGCATAGCTGGCTGATGCGCTGGGCGTCACCGTCGATGCCGGAGTCCTGGCGCATGATGTCTTGGATGGATTTGACGAGGGTGCGGACAGACATGGTTTATGCGGTTTCCTGATAGATATTGTCTTGTAGGTCGTGAACGGCTTTCTCGAACGCCTCCTTACCACCGAAAGCGTTGATGAGCTGTACTGGCGTCCCCAGCGAGGAGATTGGCGGGATGCGGAGGACGTTGGTGTCATCCAGGTTCAAAACGCCCTCATCGGCGTATTTGGATAGCAGCGCCTCCAGCACAGCGCGGGCTTGCGGACCGTATTTGGTGAACAAATCGCGCTTTTTGACGTTTTCGGCACGCTCCCGCCGCGTGAGGGGCTTGCGGTCGAATGCAACATGGCAAATCAGGTCAAAGGCATCGAGATTTTTGTCCAGTTCTTCGGCGATGAAGTCAAGCGGCAAGCCGGCGGCCTCCAGCTCCTCGACAATTGCCTGCTTTCGCTCGGCGGCTCGCCACCGTTTGAGGAAATCCTCAAGGCTGGCAAAGTGATTCCGCAGCGCTTTTTTCGTATAATCCCGCAGCGACTCGGTAATGAGCTTTCCGCTCTCATCCAGATACTCAACGCGCTCCGTGATGATGGTGGCATTGACGCCGTCAACATATATCTTTCGGCGCTTGGTGCCGCGCATTGGAAAGTTGATGTCCGGCGCGCCGGCGACAATCGTCTCATCCGCGCCAGGTTGATCCGGCAACGGGTTGCCGTCCTCATCGACTATCGGTGCGTCATCCGGCGGCGCGATGGGATCGCCGGCGCCGGGTTCATAAATTTGCACCGGCTCGCCGTCGAAATCGGGGTCGGCGAAGTGATTCGTTGCGCCGCGGAAATCGATGAGGGTGAAGTAGAGTTTTTGGGTGTCTTCATGGACGCGGGTGCCACGCCCGACGATCTGCTTGAATTCTGTCATTGAGCCGACTTCACGGTCCAGGACGATGAGGCGGCAGGTTTGGGCGTCGACGCCGGTGGATAGCAGGCGGGACGTGGTGACCAAGACGGGGTATTTGGATTCTGGGTCGATGAAGTTACTCAGTTGGTCCTGGCCCTCCTGGTCATTGCCGGTGATGCGCATGACGTAGCGGTGGTTCTCGGCGACAAGGTCACGGTTTTCGTTGATCAGGGCCTGGCGCATCCGGGCCGCGTGCTCCTGATCGACGCAGAAAATGATGGTTTTCTGGAATCGGTCGCCGCTTTCCTTCAGAAAGGCGGTGATTTTCTGGGCGGTTAGTTTGGTGCGGTTATCCAGCACCAGGGTCCGGTCAAAATCCTTGGTGTTGTAGATGCGGTCCTCGACGACTTCACCATCCCGGTCGACCTGACCTTTTTCGGGGCGGTAGCCCTCCACGTCGCGGTCAATATGGACCTTGATGACCTTATAGGGCGCCAAAAACCCGTCACGTATCCCCTGCTTCAGGGTGTACGAGTAAACCGGGTCGCCGAAGTATGCGATGTTGGAGATATACTTCGTTTCCTTGGGCGTGGCGGTGAGGCCGATTTGCGTGGCGCCCGAGAAATGTTCGAGGATTTCGCGCCAGGCGGAATCCTCAGCGGCGCTACCGCGATGGCATTCGTCGATCACGATGAGGTCGAAAAAGCCGGGCGAGAATTCGCGGAACAGCTTTTGCCGCTCCTCCGGGCCGGTGACGGCCTGGTAGAGGCCGAGATAAATTTCGAAGGCCGTGTCGATTCTGCGCTTTTTATCGAGGGCGAGGGTTAGGTCGACCTTCGTGCCGTCATTGCGCTCGATGGTTTTGGATTGTGTTGAGAGCTTTGCCATGGCCGGCCCGAACGGGCGAAAATCGTTCACCATCGTTTGGTCGATGAGCACGTTGCGGTCGGCCAGGAACAGGATGCGCTTTTTCTTCCCGGCTTTCCAAAGGCGCCAGATGATCTGGAATGCGGTGTAGGTTTTGCCGGTGCCGGTAGCCATGACCAGCAAAATCCGGTCGCTGCCCTTGGCGATGGCCTCGATGGCAGCATTTACGGCGTTCACCTGATAATACCGCGGCTCCTTGCCAGTGCCATCGTCATGGTAATCTTGCAGAATAATCTGCTCGGCCTCCGGGGTGAATCCCTTCCAGGCGCAATAACGGGACCAAAGGTCACGGGGCGCTGGGAAAGCCGCCAAGGTGAGGCTGGTCTCGGGGTCCACGCTGTCGCCAGTGCGATCATGGAAAACGAAACCATCGCCGTTCGACGAAAATACGAACGGAATTTCGAGCGTCGCGGCGTACTCCAACGCCTGCTGCATCCCATCCCCGACGCTATGGTTGTTGTCCTTGGCTTCGATCAGCGCCAGCGGGATGTTGGGCTTGTAGTAGAGGATGTAATCCGCTCGCTTCGCCTGGCCGCGGCTAACCAGCTTGCCTCGCACGATGATACGGCCCTTGGTGAAGGAAACCTCCTCGCGGATTTGAAGTTGCTCGTCCCAACCAGCCCGACGCAGGGCAGGAGTAATGAACTTGGTGCAAATGTCGCGCTCGCTGAGGGCCTTCTTGTCCATTTCAGGCAGCCCGCATGGGTAGCAGGGCCAGCGCAGCCCTGTTTTTCAATATCAGTTTGCGTATAGGCGCGAGGCCGGCCATGCGATTCCCTGTCGGTTCGGCACAGTTTTCGCCAAAAGGACAGAATTCGCAACATTGTCGTTAAGCTCGGCCAGATCCGTCAGGCGACAGTAAGGGTTAAGCATTCAAAACGGCCGACGCGGGACCAGCTTTCTGGGCAGGCGCAGCCAAACCAGCGGCAGATCGACACGACGCATGATGATTCCGGACAGGCGGAGGCCAATGCGCTACTGCAGACTAGCCGATTTGTCGGACCGATTCCTGCCTGTTATGTGCGATAATATAGTTGCCAGGGAACGAGCACTTAACAAAGAGGGACGGCAGTCGGCAGGTGAGCATCACGGTACAGCATACCCAGGAAACTCTCTGTTTGGCCCATATCTACGCGGTAGCTGGGATGGCGGGCGTTAATCATGCGATCGAGAGAATCCATGATTATGGGGTAGACGGCCAGTTTGAGTCAGTCATCATGCGCCCCAACCGCCGGGTC
>Ga0116227_10015499_pt1 | contig 11269 bp, 11 predicted proteins | sample S1TSphgellanicum_FD_89693 | JGI IMG/M metagenome (GOLD analysis project Ga0116227, IMG submission 89693) | Host-associated microbial communities from peat moss isolated from Minnesota, USA - S1T2_Fb - Sphagnum magellanicum MG | ecosystem: Host-associated > Plants > Peat moss > Unclassified... | reverse complement strand
GCGCCGATACGAGCTCGGGTCTCGTCGTCGAATTCGCGGACGATGCGCGGCCGTCCGAGCGATTCGACCGCGTGGTTCTCACCGTGCCGGCCCCGCTCGCCGCGCGTCTCGCTCCCGGTCTCGAGCCGGGCGAACGCGAGCGACTCGCATCGAAAACGTACGGCGGTATCGTCTGCGCGTCGGTGCTCCTCGACGAACCGCTCGGACCGTACTACGTAACGAACCTCACGGACGATTGGGTGCCGTTCACGGGCGTCATCGACATGTCGAACGTGGTCGATCGCTCCGCGTGGAACGGCGGCGCCCTCGTGTATCTCCCGAAGTACGTGAAGCCCGACGATCCGCTCTTCGATGCGAGCGACGAGACGATCGAAGCGAGCTTTCTCGGCGCGCTCGAGCGGATGTACCCGTCCTTCTCCCGCGATCGCGTTCGCGCGTTTCGTATATCGCGTGCTCGCCACGTGTTCCCGATTGCGACCCTCGGATATTCTCGATCGTTGCCCGCAATCGAGACCTCGATTCCCGGCCTCTACACGCTGAACTCGGCGCACATCGTCAACGGAACGCTCAACGTGAACGAGACGCTCGCGCTCGTCGAGCGCGGCCTCGGTGCGATCGGCGTCGCGGCGGGAGGTCGCGCGTGAAGCCGCTCGCGAGCCTTTCGCTCGATCTCGACAACGAGTGGGCGTATATGAAGACGCACGGCGATCCCGCGTGGGACGCGTTCCCCTCGTACCTCGACGTCGTGGTCCCGCGCTTCTTGCGCGTCCTCGACGAACTCGATCAACGCATCACGGTCTTCATCGTCGGTCAGGATGCGGCGCTGCCGAAAAACGCGAGTTCGCTCCGTTCGATCGCGACGGCGGGCCACGAGATCGGAAATCATTCGTTCCATCACGAGCCGTGGTTGCAACACTACACGACCGAAGAAATCGAGAGCGAGATCGGCTCCGCGACCGATGCGATCCAGCAAGCGACGGGCGTGCGGCCCGTCGGTTTTCGTGGGCCGGGCTTCACGCTCTCGGGCCCCACGCTCGAGGCGCTCGCGAAACGCGACTATCGGTACGACTGCTCGACGTTCCCGACGTATATCGGTCCCCTCGCACGCGCCTACTACTTCATGACGGCGAAGCTTACGCCGGAGGAGCGCGAACAACGCAAGGCGCTCTTCGGAAGCGTCGCGGAAGGTCGCCGCCCGCTATCGCAATATCGCTTCGAACTCGCGGACGGCCGCTCGCTCCTCGAGATTCCCGTCACGACGTTTCCCGTGCTCAAGATTCCGATTCACTTCAGTTACATACTTTATGCGGCCATGAAAGCACCGTGGCTCGCGATCCCGTATTTCCGAAGCGCCTTGCTCGCGTGCCGCGCGCTCGGCATCTCACCCTCGCTGCTCTTACATCCGCTCGATTTTCTCGACGGAAGCGACGTGGCGACGCTCGCGTTCTTTCCCGCGATGCAGATGCCGAAGGAGCGGAAGCTCGACGTACTCGTACGCGCGCTCCGCGTCTATCGCGAACTCTTCGACGTGGTCGCGGTCGGCGAACATGCGGGCGCGATCGAGGCGGCGGGGCCCGTTCGGAGCATGGCCTTTACGCACTAGCTCGCACGTGATACGCTTGCGCGCGCAAAGGCCGCCGGGCAGTCGCGCGCTTTCGGGCGTGAGGAAAGTCCGGGCTTCACAGGGCAGCGTGCAGGATAACGTCCTGTCGGGGCAACTCGAAGGAAAGTGCCACAGAAACAAACCGCGGATCCGGACGACGCGAGTCGGACGTTCCGCAAGGGTGAAATCGTGAGGTAAGAGCTCACGGAGCGCCGCGGTGACGCGGGCTCGGGTAAACCCCACGCGAAGCAAGATCGCTCGATGACGTCCTTCGGGACCGGACGGCCCGTCCGAACGAGCTACATCGCACCGAGTCGCACGGCGACGTGCGTCCCAGATAGATGGCTGCCGCCGCGCAAGCGGTACAGAATCCGGCTTACAGGCGACCTTTGCCAATTATTAGTGCGAGTTTCCCTCGAATCTCTGGCCGAGTTTGATGAATGGCAACTCGATGAAGCGGCGGGAGAGGGCGGCTACGGCGTAGGCGATTGCCAGGACGCAGGCGGAGCGGAAGGCGAGGCTCGCTCCGGGAGAGAGAGCCGCGTACCAATCGTTGCCCGCGAGGGCCCACACGAAGCCGTCGGAGATGGGCTTGTGCACGAGGTAGAGGCAGTAGCTTAAGAGCGCGGTGAGCGTGAGGGCGCGCCAGCGTAGCGGCGCGACGATGCGTTTGCCGCTATAGGCGACGGCGACGACGACGAGCGCGCCGAAAACGCAGACCGCTTGCGTGATGCGGAAGCTCGTGCTCGCGTCGCCTTCGTGGAGGATGCCGAACGGGATGCCGACGATCATGATCGTGGCGGCGATGCCGAAAAGCCCGAGCGCGAGCCGGCGCGCGCGCACGAGGTCGCCGTCCCACGTCGAGAACCAGACGGCGAGAAACGCACCCATCGCGAGGCCGTCGGCACGGTACCACATCAGTTCGAGCGCGTGTTGGTGCACGCCGAGGCGGAGGAACGGCTCGAGCACGATCACGGAGATTGCGGCGAGCGAGAGTCGCTCGGCGGGGAGCCAGAGAACGAGCCACGGCCAAATCAGGTAGAACTGCTCTTCGACCGCGAGCGACCAGTATGGGCCCGCCGCGTCGGGAACGTGCACGTTGAACCCCGACGCGAGATTCGCCGAGAGCAAGGCGCAGAACGCGAAGAACGCCGGATCCGCTCCGCGCATCGCCACGAACAGGGCGAGGAGTACGACGAAGTAGATCGGCAAGATACGCGCGGCGCGGCGGACGTAAAACCGCTTGAAATAGGATCCGGTGCCTCGCGACTTCGTCGCGAGGAGGATCCCCGTGATCAAGAAGCCCGAGAGCACGAAGAACAGATCGACCCCGAGCCAGCCGTGCGAGAGCACGCCCCCCACGATCGGCGGCAGGAATGCCGTGGCCGCAACGGTCGAGGGATACGTGAAGAGCAGGTGCTCTGCGAGCACGTACCAGATCGCGAACGCGCGCAGACCGTCGAGTTCCGGCACGTGGCCGCGACGCGAGGCGGCCCTGACCGCCGCGATCGTCGGCTCGGCCCCGGCGTCTTGACCTGGGCGGTCGAGCTCTTTCGCGGTCACGAGCCTCCGTTTCGAGCGCCGGCGTCCGAGTCATTTCGCCGTTTCGCACGTGTGTTCGCGCTCGCTCGCAACCACCCAGGACCGTACGGGAGTCTCGGGTGAAGAACGGACACGTCCCGATTTCGGGACCGCTAGCGGGAGAGACGGAACAGTTGAGCGCTCACTTCAATAAAGACATGACGGTCGAGAATGCGTTCAAAACGCACGCCGGCGCGCGTCGCGTCTTTGCAAAATTTCACCTCGGCGGTTGCTCGAACTGCGCGATCAGCGAGACCGAGACGATCGAACAGGTCAGCGAAGGTTACGGGATTCCGTTACCGATGCTGATGGAAGAGCTCGAAGCATTGTATGCGACCGGCGGACTGAACGTGGGCGACAAGGTTCGGCTTCCGGATGAGATCCGTTCCAAGATTCCGCAGCTCGCATCGGTTCCGGAGATCGGCGACGTGAAGAGCGTCGAGGCCGGCGCGTATACCGTCGAGTTCGGCGACGTTCGCCTTCAGGGACTGGCCGAGGACTTCATCAAGGTGGAGACCGCCGCCGCGCTATAGCGGCTTGCGGTTGCGAAACGTCTCGTCGGTTCCATGCCAGTGGGAGACGGTCGGCTCGCCCGCCTTCCAGCAGAGAAAGACCGGGCTTCCGTTGCGGAGCGCCGGAAAGTCCAGGAGCCCGAGGTCGATATCTTTCATCACGCAGCCGTAGGACTCGATGCGGCTGATGATGCGCACGACCTCGGCCTTGAGCTCGATGGAGCGCCGGGTTTCGCCGCGTCGCTCCGCCGGAGCCGCGCCGGCGCGACCGGCCGCTTTGCGTAGCGCCGGATCCTGTTCGAGGAGCTTGATCGCGAGCTCGCGCCGCTTCGTCCACAACTCCTCGAGAAGCGGGGCGAGCACGGGGATGAGGGCGTTGACCTTTTCGGGCGAAAAGAAGCTCATGGACGCGCACTCCGGCGGCGATCGGTGACGTTTACGCGGTTCGTTGTCGTAACGGGCTTATCCGGGGCCGGGAAGAGCCAGGCGATGAAGTCGTTCGAGGACCTCGGCTTCTATTGCGTCGATAACCTGCCACCCGCCCTCGCCCCCGAACTCGTTACCCTTGCCGAACGCGCGGGAATCGCTCGGGTCGCTCTTTCTCTCGACGTTCGGATCGGCGGAGCCTTCGGCGACGCGAGCGTGGCGCTTCGGGAACTCGCCGGACGCGGCATCGCATTCGAACTTCTCTACCTCGACGCGAGCGACGCGACGATCGTACGGCGCTACAGCGAAACGCGCCGCCGCCATCCCTCCGAGGGCGATGGGAGTTTGGCGGACGCGATCGCACGCGAGCGCGCCGAACTCGAACCGCTTCGCGATCGCGCGACGCGGCTTTGGGATACCTCGCCTCTCACGCAGACGACGCTCAAGGCGCGCATCGCCGAAACGTACGATGCGGAACGCAGCGAGAAACTCGACGTGCGGATCGTCGCGTTCGGCTTCAAGTTCGGCATACCGCTCGACGCCGATCTGATGTTCGACGTGCGCTTCTTCCGCAATCCGAATTACGAGCCTGAACTCAAGGACCTTACCGGTGCGGATGCACGGGTCGCGGCGTTCATGGAAGAGCTGCCGGAAACGGCGCCGTTCCTCGCGCACCTCTTTGACACAATCGACTTCCTCGTGCCGTTGTATTGCGGTGAGGGCAAATCTCGCTTGACGATCGCGATCGGATGTACCGGCGGTCGGCATCGTTCCGTGTACGTGGCGCGGCGTCTTGCCGCGCACCTCGCGGGCAACGATGCGATCTCCGTCTCGACCGAAGATCGGGAGCTCGAGCGAACGTGAAGAGCGACGTCGTTCGATTCGGCCGGTGGCTCTATCCGGGGCTCGGCGTCAAACGCTGGATACTGCTCGGACTCGTCGGCATCGCGCTGTGCGTCAACGGCATCACGCGTTGGTTCGTTGCCGAAGGATCGGATTGGCACGTCAACGAGGTCGTCGACGGCATTCTCGGGGACCTCGGCATTCCGCTCACCGCACTTCCATACGCGTTCACCGCGATCGGCGTGCTCTTCATCTTCCTCGGCATCGCGCTGCCGATTCGCTCGATCGTCACGGCGGTCGCACCCGCTTCGAAAGATCATATCGTCGAAGCCTTGCGCGACCGGCGTTTGCGCAGCGGCTATCGCATCGTCGCGATCGGCGGCGGAACTGGCCTCTCCACGTTGCTGCGCGGACTCAAACGCGCGACGACGAACCTGACGGCTGTCGTCACCGTGACGGACGATGGCGGAAGCTCCGGACGGCTACAAAAGGAACTCGGCATTTTGCCGCCGGGCGACATCCGAAACTGTCTCGTCGCGCTCGCCGACGACGAAGCGCTCGTCACGGATCTCTTTCAATATCGCTTCAGCGAAGGCGAGGGGCTGAGCGGTCATTCGTTCGGAAATCTCTTCCTCGCGGCGATGTCCGGCATCACGGGCAATTTCGATACGGCAATTAAGGAGTCGAGTCGCGTTCTCAATATCAAAGGACGCGTCTTACCCTCGACGCTCGATACGGTGCGTCTGTGCGCGTCGTTCGCCGACGGACGCGTCGTCCGCGGCGAGACGAACATCTCGTCGTCGCACGAGCGGATCGAGAAGCTCTGGCTCGAGCCGTCGGGCGCGCAGCCGCTTCGCGAGGTGCTCGATGCGATCGCAAACGCGGATGCCATCGTTCTCGGGCCGGGCAGCCTCTACACCTCCGTCTTGCCGAACGTTCTCGTCGAGGGCATCGCCCGCGCCATCGCCGATTCGCCCGCCGTGAAAATCTACGTGTGCAACGTGATGACGCAGCCGGGCGAGACCGATGCGTTCACGGCCGCGACGCACGTTCGCGCGCTGCTCTTACAGAGCGGTCACCGCGTCTGCGATACCGTGATCGTCAACGACGAGCCCCCGCGCCGTTTGCTCGAGGCGTATGCCGAAGAGGGCCAGATTCCCGTCGTTCCCGACCGCTCCGTCCTCGCCGCGCTCGGCGTCCGCGTCGTCGGTGCGAACGTGATCTCGGAGACGCAGAACGTCCGCCACGATCCGCATCGGCTCGCCGACGTCGTGCTCAAGCTCATCGACGAGCACGTCGCACGCCGCTCGTCCTTCGTTCGCTCGAACGTCGAGAGTGCGATCGTGCCCGAAGCGATCGGCGAACCCGCCTCCTAACCTTCGCGCGCGTCGAGTTCGCGCGCGATGCGTGCGGCCGCTCGTTCGAGGAGTTCTCCGCCGCGCGCGATCGATTCGCCGAGCTCGAGCGGCGGGTCCGCGATCGGGACGACCTCGATCCCGAGGGCGGCGAGCGCATCCGCGACACCATCGTCCACGCGTCCCGCAAATGCGACCGTTCGAGCGCCGGCCGCTCGCGCTCGCGCGGCCACGCCGAGGACGGTCTTGCCCGCGAGCGTTTGCTCGTCGAGCGATCCTTCACCGGTGAAGCACCACGACGCACCGGCAAGCAGTCCCGAAAGATCGCGCGCGTCCGCAACGATATCGACGCCACGGTCGAGGCTCGCATCGAGAAACGCTCGGAGCGCGAAGCCGAGGCCGCCCGCCGCACCGGTCCCGGCGTCGCCGCGAACGTCGACTCCGAGCGTCGCCGACGTGACGTCGGCGAATCGCGCGAGCGCGCGTTCGAGGAGCGCGACGTCGGCCGGCGAGGCGCCTTTCTGCCGTGCGAAGAGCAGACTCGCGCCGCGCGTGCCGAGCAGCGGTGCGTCGACGTCGGCCGCCCCGACGAACGTCACGCCGCGAACCCGTGGATCGAGTTCGCGAACGTCGATCCTCGCGAGGCGTTCGAGGGCCGCGCCGCCGGGTTCGAGCGGGCGATCGTCGTCATCGAACAAGCGGACGCCGAGCGCCGTAAGAAAGCCCGCACCTCCGTCGCACGTCGCGCTCCCACCGAGGCCGACGATCACGGTGCGTGCGCCGCGGGCGAGTGCTTCACGCACGAGTTCGCCCACGCCGAACGTCGTCGCCCGCCCAGGATCGTAGCGGTCGTGCGTCAAGAGCGCGAGGCCCGAAGCCGCGGCCATTTCCACGACCGCGCGCGGCTCGGGTTCGGGCGAGAACGCGAACGCGGCGTCGACGGGCTCGCCGCGCGGTCCCCGGGCGGCGCACGCGATGCGTTCCCATCCGCTCGCAAGGAACGCGTCGACCGTCCCCTCGCCGCCGTCCGCCATCGGAAGGCGCACGATCTCGCGCTCCGGCCACGCCGCGTGCACGCCACGCTCGATCGCACGTGCCGCATCCGACGCCGACAGGCTGCCTTTGAATTTATCGGGCGCGATCACGATGCGACCCGACGCGCGACTAAATATGCTTGAGAACGATCGCGATCGTGCGCTGCTCGCCGGGTTGGAGTCCGGGCGCATTGTCGACGGGCGTCGGCAACGCGAATCCCGCCGGCACTTGCGAGAGGGCGTAATCGAAAAGGCCCGTCGGCACGTTCGTGATACGGAACTTGCCGTCGGCGTCGGTCGTGGCAAATTGCACGGCGTTCACCACGACGACCGCATCCGCGACGCCCTTACCCGTTTCGTCCGTCACGGTTCCGGAGATCGTCGCGTAATTGCCTTGCGGCGGAATCGGCGACGAACACGCCGTCGCACATACTGCCGCCAAGGCGAGGACGAAAGCGAGCCGCACGAGCTTCATCGATTGGCTCGTTTTCAGTTAGGCGACGGCGACGCCCTCTTCGGAATCTTGACGATCCATGTTGGCCGACTTCTCCTCGACCAGCCAATGATTCGCCGCATCGCGACGCGTCTCGTCGACCCGCTCGCGAACCCACGCGAGGATCGCGTCGTCCGTACGATGCGTGCGAATCGCCTCGTCGAACTGCGCCGCCGAGATGCCCCAGCGTTCGAAGACGCCCTTGTCCATCGGGCACGGGTAAATGTAGTCGTGCAACGTGCCGTCGGCCGCCGCGCGCGCCTTGTCGAACGCGCGAGCGAGCCAGAGATAGCCGTCCATCGCCTCGCGGCCGCGCCGCGGGAAGTCGGTTCCGCTTCGTAAGTCTGTTGCCATAGCACCAACAACCGCGCGAGGCGCGTGCGGGATTCAGCCCGAACCCTCAGCGCATGACCACCGCTTCGGGCCAGAAGATATCGTATTTCGAGAGCGCGCTCGAAGCGGTCGGCCGCACGCCGCTCGTGCGCTTGCGCCGCGTCGTCGACGGGGCGGCTCCCCTCGTGCTCGCAAAGGTCGAGTACGTGAATCCCGGCGGCAGCGTCAAGGACCGGCCGGCGGTCGCCATGTTGCTCGAGGCAGAAGAGCGCGGCCTGTTACGGCCGGGGTCGACGATCGTCGAGGCGACGAGCGGCAACACCGGCACCGGGCTCGCGATGGCGGCGGCGATCCGCGGCTACCGCTGCATTCTCGTGATGCCCGACAAGATGTCCAAGGAGAAAATCGATCTCTTGCGCGCCTACGGGGCGGAAGTGGTCGTGACGCCGACGGCCGTCGCATCCGACTCGCCGGAGTCGTACTATAACGTCGCGACCCGGCTCGTTGCCGAGATTCCGGGCGCGTTCATGCCGAACCAATGGCACAATCATTCGAACCCCGAGGCGCACTACCGAACGACGGGCCCCGAAATCTGGGAGCAGACCGGCGGCGCCATCACGCATTTCGTTTCCGGTATCGGAACGGGCGGAACGATCTCGGGCACCGCTCGCTATCTCAAGGAACGTAACCCCGCGATCCACGTCGTCGGCGCCGATCCCGAAGGTTCGATCTACAGCGGCGATACGCCGAAATCGTATGCGGTCGAAGGCATCGGCATGTCGTATCTTCCGGAAACGGTCGACATGCGTGTGATCGACGAGATGGTCCGCGTCTCGGACCGCGACTCGTTTCTCATGACGCGCCGGATCGTTCGCGAGGAGGGCTTGCTCGTCGGCGGTTCGTCGGGGACCGCCGTCGTGGCCGCGGCGAAGCTCGCGAAAACGCTTCCCGCAGAAGCCGTGGTCGTGGTAATGATGCCGGATTCCGGTCGCGGGTACATGTCGAAAATCTTTAACGACGAGTGGATGGTCGCGAACGGCTTCCTCGCCGAAGATAAGCGTGGTGCGACCGTGGGCGACGTGCTGCGCAGCAAGGAACCGCTCCCGCCGCTCATCACGGTGCAAGACGACGACGTCGTGAAGAACGCGCTCGACCTCTTGCGGCGCTACGAGATCTCGCAGCTCCCGGTCTTACAGGGCACGCAGATCGTCGGCAGTATCAACGACGTCGCCGTGATGCAAGCGGTCTTCGATCGTGCGGACCTGTTGCACAAATCGGTGCGCGCGGTCATGGGGCGCCCGTTTCCCGCCCTCGATCGCAACGTCGAAATCGATCGGGCCTACAAGTTGCTCACGCTCGCGAATTCGGCGATCCTGGTAACGGACGCGTCGCAACCGGTCGGCGTTCTGACGCGCCAAGATATCATCTCGTACCTCTCCGCAAACGCCGCCTAAGGCGCGCGCGATGAAGTTCAGCACGCGCGCGATCCATGCGGGTCAAGATGCGGACGTCGCCACGGGCGCGACGATCGTTCCCATCTACCAGACCTCGACGTATACGCAAACGGCCGTCGGCGAACACCGCGGCTTCGACTACAGCCGTACGGTCAATCCGACGCGCACGGCTCTCGAACGTCAACTCGCCGCGCTCGAGGACGCGCGTTTTTGCAGCGCGTTCGGAAGCGGTATGGCGGCGACGTCGGCCGTCTTGAATCTGCTCTCGGCGGGCGATCATGTGGTGGTCGGCGACGACCTGTACGGCGGCACGTATCGCCTCTTCTCGAAGGTGCTCTCGCGTTACGGCATCCGCTTCTCCTTCGTCGATATGACGGACGTCGCTGCGACGCGAGCGGCACTGGAGCCGGCGACGAAATTGATCTGGGCTGAGACGCCGACGAATCCGCTCCTACGGCTCGTCGACATCGCCGCGCTCGCTAGCCTGCGACCCGCGGGGTGCGTGCTCGCGGTCGACAACACGTTCGCATCGCCGTATTTTCAGGCGCCCCTCGCGCTCGGTGCCGATATCGTCGTCCACTCGACGACGAAGTATATCGGCGGCCATAGCGACGCCGTCGGCGGAGCGGCGATGACGAACGACGCGTCGATCGCCGAGACGATCCGCTTCCATCAGAACGCCGTCGGCGGCGTTCCGGGACCGTTCGATGCGTGGCTCACGATGCGGGGCGCCAAGACGCTCGCCGTGCGGATGCGGGAACACGAACGAAACGCGCGCGCGGTTGCGGAGTTCTTGAGCACGCGCGATGACATCGCACACGTGTATTATCCCGGCCTTACGAGCCACCCGCAGCACGCGCTCGCGGCGCGTCAGATGACCGGCTTCGGCGGTATGGTGTCGTTCGTGCTTCGCGGCGACGCGGCTCGCACGTTCGCGTTTGCGAAGTCGACGCAGCTCTTCAGCCTCGCGGAGAGTCTCGGCGGCGTCGAGTCGCTCGTGAGCATTCCCGCGCGCATGACGCATGGATCGATACCCGTCGCGGACCGGGAGCGGCGCGGCATCACGGATTCTCTCGTTCGCCTCTCCGTCGGCATCGAAGATGCGGACGACCTCGTGAACGATCTCCGCGAAGCGCTGGACGCGACGGCCGTCGTGGGTACGGCGACGACGTCTTAGGGGCGGCGCCTCGGGTACGCGACGACGTAGAGGCTCGCGAACGCGCTCCGCGCCTTCGCTTCATCGAACGTCCCCTCGCCACCGATGTAGGACACGTCGATGCTGCGCGTCCCGTCGCACACGAGATACTCGAGGGTCTCGACGTAGTGCCCGGCTTCGGAGCCGGAATTTGCCTTCACGAAATACGCGGGCATCCCGTTCGCGAGCGTGATCTTTTCGTTCTTTGCGATGAACGTATCGCCGTCTTTGCGTAGCGCGCTGTTGTGAGACACGTCGTAGTCGTCGACGCGCCCGTCGAAGGGTGCCGTTTTGATAACGATCGCGACTTGATCGCTCTTGCCGCGATGGTAGATAAACGCGGCGACCGGCGTCGCCTCGTCGCTATCCCCGCCGCCATCGGCACTTCCGCTCCCGTCGGGGTTGGCCGAGACGGGGACCGATTCCCAGCCCGCCGGTGC
>Ga0116227_10015498_pt1 | contig 11269 bp, 4 predicted proteins | sample S1TSphgellanicum_FD_89693 | JGI IMG/M metagenome (GOLD analysis project Ga0116227, IMG submission 89693) | Host-associated microbial communities from peat moss isolated from Minnesota, USA - S1T2_Fb - Sphagnum magellanicum MG | ecosystem: Host-associated > Plants > Peat moss > Unclassified... | reverse complement strand
GGGACTGTCGCATTTGATCCAACTTTTGTAACTTTTACCTTATTAAAACCGGTTTCACATTAGGTGAACATGTTTATTTGGTGGAAGTGTTTCGATTGTTAAAATTGAAACGAGATTTTTTGATGTTCAAAGTGTGAACATAATAAGTGGATTAAGTGGGAAACCTAAGCTTGAAACCTAATTAGCCAGCTTGAGACCTAAGAAAAATCAGATGAGAAAGGTTACATGTGTCCCAGTCATATCAAAGTACTGGTGGAGAACGGGGACAGGTGGATTAATAGCAACAACTCAAGATGCACAAAGGTGTTGTTGGTTGGCAACAATTTGAATCTACAACATTAACCACAGAGGGGTCCACATCTACAATCGTTGGTGTTAGGAAACCTCAAGTACACAACAATAGCACCACCACCTTTAACAACAACAACATTTTGCAGTTGCTACTTCTAGCTTCAATCCCACCTACTTTGCCTTGCCCTACCCATTTGCCACATCATCTTGTTCTTCTTCAACTATTATCCAAGGGTGAGTGAGTTTTCTCATGTCTTCTTTATGTGCCCTGCAAAACCCATGCCTATGGTATGACAATGAAAACTGGATGTTAAGAGAAGAAGCTTAGGGTTTTTCTAGTTAACAAGAGTAGAACTTAATTTTTTTCTCCACAAAAGCCATCTTCATCTCGGTCACTTTTGTGTAACCTTAGGGATGTATCATTAGGAGTTTGTGAAAGGAACATATTGGACACCCAACAAGAGTTCCATTAACCCTAATTGGTGAAGAAGTTGCATGAGAAAAGAGAGATAGAAAAGGTCATTTAGGGATTTAGGGATGTGACACTTGGACTAATGCCATTTTGTTTTAAGTTTTTTACTAATGCCATTTTGTCCTAAGCTTTTTACTTGGTGTGAAAGAGCGGGTGATGGCCCCTTGCTCTTCTTGTTGAAAATGGTTTGTGCAAGTCAAGTGCGATACATCATTGAAAAGCTTTCAAGGAGAGCTACAAGTTTGCTTTAGACCTCATCCCAATCAGAGGTCTGAACAAAAAATTATGACCTTGCAAAGTCCTGGGAGTCCAAACCGAGACAATTTTGGGACTCCTCCTTGGGAGTCCCGAGACAAAAAGCCATTCGGATGTGGGTGCCGCGGAGAGGCACATATTATATTATATGGGGGAAGGTGGTGGCTTCCCCCGAATCCGGGCCATAGTGAGTCTTGTGAATCCAGAGTTGCCCATGGCTTGTCCTAACACCAAAGGTGCTCCAGAAAGTGAACTAACTAACTTGTTGGTTGGTTTGATGCAGGTTTGAGTAACTAATTAAAGTTTTTCACTCTTCCTAGTTCCATCCTGGAGCTTCAGCATGCCCCTCTACCCCCTTTTAATGTTGAGAGTTAGGAGCGTGCCCCAAGTTCCTCATGATTCCGCTATTTGAATAACTTAGACCCATCTTGGGTCCAACTAGGAGTTTGGGAACGCGTCAAAAATTGCATTGTAATAGTAATAGCAACAAGGCGCAGCCACCTCATGATCAATAGTCTGCAAATCTATAAAAACCAACATCAATGGGTGGAATAATGAAGAGCTTTGCTTTATCTTTCGGACATGGAGGGTTATTTGCTATTGGTTAACAAACTACCACAAATACGTTTTTGTTTTTTTTTTCATCTCAACTGCAATTCATTTGATGCCTAAAAATTTAAAATACATATTCATCTTATATGTATGTGTTCACTACTTCTGGTTTTCTTTGCCATCAATAATGGTGAACCATGTGTTTTTCTTTTTGTTATGTATTTGTTGCATTAAATTGGGTGGTTGGCATTTGGTTAGCTATTTATTTTAGTGGGTATTGTGTAATCTTCGTTCCATAGGTGTTTTAATGACTGTTGTCTCAAAATCCTTCCTCATTCCTGACACAACCAAGGTAAAGGCTTGCAAAGGTGCGAGCCAAAAATGAAGCCTTGGAGTCACATTTCATGCTCCTAAGAATGTAGGAGAATGTGAAGGAATGAACCCACACACTCCCAAGTGGGCTCCCACTTTGGGAGTTAAAGTCCCAATGGATTCCCGAACCTCTAAAGGGCGATTGTAGGGGTCAAAACTCATTAGATTTAAACATTCCTTATATCATTGGAAATGTCTTAGAACCTAAATGTCTAAAATGGGCTCACATGACCCATTTTGGTACTTAAAACACAAGTTATGGCCAAAAGAAAGGCCGAAAGTCAAATTGTCAATTTGACTCCTGACCATTAAAAGTCAATCATCACCCCAATTTACTTACGTTCAGGTGGTGTGTCATATATTGTTAGAAAACTTTCAAATAAAACTATAACTTTATTTGAAACCTCACCTTAATCAAAGGTTTGCATAAGAAATTATGGGCCTCCAAAGTTGCGGGGGGCAAATTTCGAGAATTTCAGAATTCCCAACTTGGGAGTCACGAGACAAAATGACATTTGGGTGTAGGCCCAATGGCCAAACACAAAGAATACTATAAGGGGGAAGGTGGTGGTTTCCCCAAGTCCAGGCCATGATGAATCTTATGAGTCCATGTTTGCCCGTGGTTTGTTCATGCACCAAATGTGCTCCAACAATGCACTAACTAACTTGTTATTTGGTTTGTGCAAGTCCATGTGAATGATTGACCCGTTTGTCATTCGTCCTAGTCCACATCTTGGAGCTCCAACACGCTCCTCTACCCCCAAAGTGTTACCAGTTAAGGAACGTGCCCCAACTCCTTATCCTTCCATTATTTTCACCTTAGACTCATATTTGAATCTATCAAAGGGCTTGGGAGTGCGTCAATTTTAATTTGGCAACTTCAATCTTGGTTTTCAAGGGGTTCAAACTCCAAAATAAACTCCAAACTAATTTAAATACTTAAATGCAAATTCAAAATGAAAATAACAGAAAAAAAAGGAATTGGGGTACATTCCGTAACTCACGGCACTTTGGAAGTAAAAGGGGCGTGTTGGAACTCTGAGATGAGGACTAGGACAAATGACAAGTGGGTCAATTATTCATATGGACCTGCACAAACCAAACAACAAGTTGGTTAGTGCATAATTGAAACATTTTTGGTGCAAAGACGAGCCACAAGCATACATAGACTCATAAGATTCACCACGGCCTGGACTTAAGGGAAGCCACCACCTTCCCCCCTTATAGTATTCTCTATGATTAACCATAGGAGGTACATCCAAATATCATTTTTTTCAGGACTCCCAAGTCAAAAATCCTGAAATTTTTTAAATTGGGGTTCCCACCATTTTGAACGCCCATAACTTCTTGTGCAAACCTTTGATTGAGATGAGGCTTAGGTAAAGTTTTACCCTTCATTGAAAGTTTTCCAATGATATGTGGCACGTCACTTGCACGCATGTAATTTAAAGCGATTCCTGAGTTTTAGTGGTTGGGAGTCAAAGTAACACTTTGATTGTCGACCTTTCTTTCGATCATAACTTGTATTGTAAGTATTCAAATGTATCATGCAAGCCCATTTAAACATTTAAGTCTTAATAACTTTCCAATGGTATAAGGAAGTCCTTAATTCAATGAATTTTGACCTTTAAAATAACTTTTTGAAAATTCGAGACTCCATAAAGATTCCAACTCCCAAAGTGGGAGTCCATTTGGGAGTGTGTGGGTTCATTCCTTCATATTCACTTACACTTTTGGAAATGTGAATGTGACTCTTGAGTTGCATTCTTGGCCTACACCTTTCCATGGCTTTACCTTGGTTTCAAGCCCAACGCTAGGGTTGTGATAGGGCACAAAACATTAACTAAATTTATAAAGTTATGTCATTATTTCTAGAAAAACACCAAATTTAGTGATGATGTCATTATGATTTTTCATCATCTATTTACTCTTATCATCATCATCGTCGTCATCGTCATCATCTAGCCTCATCATTTCCTACAAAATTAAAATCATAATTTATAGTTTCTAATGCAATTGTTGTTCTACAATATAGACTTAGAACATATTTCGGATCAAGAAGGTGCCAAGTATATTTTGATGCTAAGGTTTGGACTACGATCAAATGTTTGACATTTATGAAATGTTTGATTTTTCCTTACAGATTCCAAAAAGGATAAATTTGTCACCTCTTAAATTTGACAAGTTGATTCTTCAAAAGGTAAAAAATTAGTGATTCCCACAAGAGCATCCATCCTATCATAAAGGCTTTTACCTTGTTTTGTAAAATGCCTACAAATGCATGAGGAATTTTATGTTGGCAATTGCAAGAATTCTTATTTTTCTAGTTAATGAAAATGTTAGTCTATATGTGTGCTGATTATTTCCTCAACATGAGAGCAATATATGTTGATTGTCACTTTGATTGATTCCATTTGGACTACAAGCAACAACTAAATAAGTGGTAGTTATTTCAAAAGTCATTCATTCACACAAAATAGGTTGTCATCTAAAATCTAACTATGTTGGGTCCAAATGTTGCAATAACATTTGAAGACAACAGGGAGGAAACATAGAGCATACCAAAAAAGTAAGCAAGTCCAAAGCATAAAGATGCAATGGGTGAAACAAACAATTAGTAAGTGAATGTGAGGTTAGAGTTGGAAAATGGCAATGTTCAAGGGGAAGGAAAGGATAAAGATGAAATATATATATATATATATATATATATATATACGTTCAATACCAATGCTGGTGGTGGAGAAGCAACCATCAACTTCTCCACAATCACAAAAGAGAAAGAAGAAGATATATGTTTCCAAGCTATTCATCTCGATTATCCTTGAAGAAATAAGGGTCCACAATTTGATGGGGTTTGGATGGATGGCCTTCTATAGGATATCTATGTGATTAGAAGAATAGAGGTGAGGAAGATAGTTAAAGATGGTTGCTTACCGTATTCCAATTGTAAGCCAATCTAGCAACATATGAAGATGCTACAATTGTGCTAAAACCACATAACAAACTAAAACACACACTAGGGACTAAAACACTTTCCTCAAAACTAGGACCAAAGCCCATTAAGAAGTAGTTAGAAACAACTACTAAAGATGGAGATCTTACCAGCCAAGGGAAGGAGCCCATTGTGGAAGATGAGGAAGATCAAGCTATATATGGGGATTGACGAAAGTTCACTACCCCTAAAACTTTGGAGTAAGAAAAAAGGAGTTCTAGAAAAGTTTGTAGTAAAAAAGGTTTCAACAATTGTTCTTGGTAAAGCTAGCCCACATGACGAGCTATTGCAGAATCAACCTCCACATTATGTTCATACAACTCTAGATCTTGGGCTAACAAGTGCTACGGTTGGTAATCCATGTTTTTATATTGCATCTACATGTCAGATTAGAAGTCGCACCAAATGGTTGAAAATTTAGAGGAACAACTAATGTTTGGGAAATGACTTTTTCATCAGAACATGTTCTTTTTGAAATGACAAACACTTTTCAGGAACTTGAAGGCAAATTTGTTTTAAGTTCCACAACAAAGGTGAAGGTTACTCCAGCTTGAAAAAATATAGAAAAGGGAAAAGTGTAGAACCAATAGAGGAGCATAAAAATAATTCCAAAGGAAAAAGTATAAAGGCAAAAGAAAAAGTTTGTAGTTCAAATTAATATGTACAAACAATACTTTAGTAAGAGGATCACATTTTGAAATGTCACTTGACGAATTTGTTCTTTTTATGGACAAAAACTTATTATACCATAATATATTAATTTTTGAAAATTTACAACTTGAACTTGCAACTAAAACTTGAATATGTATTTATTAAAACTTATTTTGAAAAACTTGCAACTTGATTTGAATTTGATTCGAACTTTCTTTTACACTCACCATTAATAAAAACCCCCTTTTTCAACTAACCTATTTTCGACTACATGTCATTTTTTACTACATTTTTGATAACAAATTTTTAAATATTAAAAAATTAATCTAGGTTTACCAAATAAATTGAACCTTCTACTCTTTTGGTGGAAAATTGAAAGTAAATTTCAACTAAAGGGTCTACAATTGAATTATAGTAGAGACATCGACTAGGAAAGTGACATAACCTATAGTTGTGTTTTTCGAGGTGGTGTGTTGACTTCATAAATCTTGTGTTCAACTACTTTGATGAGTCACAAAAGATCGAAATGGATGATAAATGCTAGTTGGATGGATGAAATGCAATTCAAGGGATTAATGTCTTTGTTGCAACTTTCGCTTGACTACTTTTCAACTATATTATGCAACCGCAAGTCAACCTTGCAAATAATGCATAAATTAATCATAAATTGATAGAATAATTAATCATTATTCATGAATTATAAATATTAATTAACTAATTGATTAAGAAAAATGCAACAATCGTTAAGTACTTTAAAATTATTTAATTTTTGTTAACAAGCCAATAGATTTATATCTTAATATATACTATTTAATAACTAGTTACTATAAAATAACCAATTATTTTAAATAATTATTTGGATAAAGTGAAATTTTAAACTAATTATTTGATTATTCCTTATTTAACAAATTTGAAACATTTCATTTTTTTTGAAAATTTTCAATAATATGATCTAACTACTCAATCAAGAGTTATGGTTAATAGTTAATGAGTATTAATAGTAAATATTTAGTCAACCGATGAATATAAATTAAAAAATTTCACAAATTATATATTTTAGTTATTATTAAATATTAATTTAAATCCATGGAATATTTAATTAATGAATTAATCAAATTTGTTATATATACACACATAATATTTATTATTTTTATTAGTTGATATTTCTAAATAAATTAATAATTTAATTACTAATTTATTAATATTTATTAAACTATGTGATAGTTAATTTTTATTAATAAAAATTTATGGTCAATAAATTTTTAAAATATTTAATTAGTTTTAAAAGTAAGAAAATTAACAATTCATGAGTTGAATTATTTAATTAATATTAATGATGAACTAAAACTGATTTAGTGTCTGCTAATTAATTTAATAAGTTAGAAATTTAATCATTTATAGGTAATATTGAAGAATTACCAATTAGTTAATTTTTATTTTGTTAGATAGTAATTGAAAACCTAATTATTTTGTAGTTAATTAGTTGATCACAAACCTTTTAAAAGGTTTATTCTCAGAGGTAATATATATATATATATATATATATAGATAATTTAATAAATAAAAATTTATGTTATTTTATAAGTAATTTACAAATAATTAAATAAATTAAAAAATTAATGCTTAATTTGTGAATAGATTGATTAATTAGATATTAGATAATTATTTCTTGAAATACTAGGTGCTCATTAAATACTTAGTACCTACTTAGCTACTCACCTAATTAGTTGTTAGGTATTTAGTTAATGTATATCTATCTAGTATTAAATAGCTAGTTCCTTAATAGGTAGTGAATAGGTAACCATTGATTAGGTAGGTATCCACTAAGGTTAATGTTTAAATTAGTTATTAGATACCTACTTAGTAGTTACTAGTTAGCTATAAAAATAATTAGCTAGGTAGCTAGTACTTATTTTTAAGTATTTACTAACTAATACCTTGTATGTATTTTCTAGTTTCTATTAACTATTAGTCTCTAGCTTACCTATGCTAAACATTGGATAAGTATTAGGTGATCTAGGCCTAGGCATGGTTTAAACCGTTTAACCTAGGTGTGTACTTTAGGTGCCACATTAGACATTTAATTAACCTTAGGTGGTTAGCTATTAATTATTTGCTTAAGTTAGGATCATATAATAATATTATTAATCATTATTAATTATTATAATTATAAAAATGCTACTAACCTAGCTTAGAACTAATTGCAATAACATTTGACAATTAAAATTATTACCTACTATTAGTTATTATAAACTATTAATAAAACTAAATACTAATAATCAGATACCTACCTATGTACCTATAGGTACCATACTAGGTACTTATTGAATACCTAAAGTACAAAGTAGCTAAGTACTTAGTTAGTAAGTAGCTAGGGTTTAAGGTTTAATTAGCTACTAGGTACCTACATAATAGGTATTTTCTAACTATTATTAATTAAATTAAGTCTCTAGGCTACTTATGTTAAGTATTAAATAGGTATTAAATGGTCGAGGTTTAAGTGCCACCGTCTTTAACTGTAAGCCCAACTTAGGTGCCACATACATTACATTAGTTAGTAGGCTAATAACTATTAAACCTCTAGGCTACTTTTGTTAGGTTTTAAATAGGTAATCCTAGGTGCCACTTTGTTTAATTTTAGCCCAACCTAGGTGCCACATATGCTACATCAATTAATAGGTTACGTTAATTGATAGGTTTAATAACTCATGTTAATTGGTAGTAGACTAGGTTAGGTAAGTATTTAGGTAGTACTAGTTAAGTAAGTAGGTTGCTAGGTAGTTGTTAGTAAGCCATTGTGATTGACTTGCAATTGAATTACAACTAGTTAGGTTGTAAATTGGTTACAATTAGGGTAGAATTGCCAATGACTAATCAACCACATACAAAACACATAATCATAACTTTCTCATCTCTTCTTCATTATGGGATCACTAAATTAAACTTTACAATTCACCTTTGAATTAAATAGACAAATAAAGGAGTAATCAAGAAAGAACTGGAAAAATATATATACAAAACACGTTTTTTCAATATAAAAAATGCACTTTTTTTCTTTTAGACCCCTCTAACTTTCAAAGTCCATATCTTTCTCATTTCTTGTTCAATTTTAGCGATCTAAAGTGCTATGGGAGTGCACCTTATGTTCTACAAATCATCTTTGAGCTCTAAAAGCAATGGAGTAACTTCCTAGAACTGTTTTCAATGTTCAGGAATAGGTTTCAAAGTGTTACATCATTTTCTATTTTGAACCCCCCTACTTCAGAGAGGCATAATTTTTCATTTCTTATTTGTTTGTGAAGAGTTTTAGTGCTTCATATGTGCCAAGAGAAGGAATTTGATTCATCTTTGGATGCATAAAAAAATAAGATCATCCTTGGATTTTGTTGAGCTTTGAACCACTAAGTGATTATTCACTAATTATTCTACCCTAGTTTAGAACTAAACTATTTATCCCATATTGTTTGTTTTTCATGGCAAGTTTCCAAAGTATATAAAAAGGTGAATTACAATTGTTAGCAAATCACAAAAAACTTTACATTGTTCAATAGTTATTTGGAATGAGCTAATCACAAAAGCTTGACCTTAAAGGTGAAACTTAAAATTAAAAAGTAAATTATTGTTAATTAAGTGGCATTTGGCCTAGGTCTAGGCCTAGCCTTGGTGGCTTAAATCTAAGCTTGGCTTAGTTCTAAACCTAGTTTAGGTTTGGGCCTAACTTAAGTTTAAACTTAGCCCATGTTTAGGTCTCGTTTAAATTTAACCCTAGCCTAGGTGATATGTAGCCCTATGTGAGCCATGTGGCAACAAACTACTTGTTAAACATTGGGGCCATGTGTCAACAAATTATTGGTTAAATGTTGGGGCCAGGTGTCAACAAATTGTTGGCTAAACTTTTTACCTAACGTAATTGAAACATAATCAAAAACATAATCAAAACACAATTGGAACATAATTGAATTTTAATCTAAATTTTTCTAATGTCACGATTTGTTAGTGGATGATTTGTTAGTTCATATAATGGGAAGTTAAAATCGAAAACAACTTTTGAATATAATGGTGGAATCATTTCCAATTGACATGGTCAAAAATGGCTATTTGTTGTGGTGTTGACACGTGGCCATCACTATCAACTGTAATTTCATTTTTTATTTGTACATTTCGACTCTTGTGGTCAACAGTTGAAAAAATAGATTACAATTGAAAAAAAAAAAAAAAAAATTGTAGTCGAAAGGGTCATTTTCAACTATAATTGTAAGTTGGAAATGTAGTAAAAAGGGGGGGGGGTTTACTAGTGCACATAATGGGTATGTTTCTTAGCTATGACTAATTGCAAGTCTATTAAGATTTATATTTAAATATTAATATTTAAAAATATTGAAAGTTAAAACTTATTTTGAAGTTGGAACTTTGTTTGAATTTGTAACTTTTTGTGAGAACTTTGATTGAATATGTAATTTGTTGATTTGAAACCTTGTTTTGAAAAACTTAGAATTTGATTTGAAAATCAAACCTTGTCATTGACAATGAAAATTCAAAGTATTAATATTTTAAAATAATAAAATATCTTTAAAATATTTTGAAGATGTGGAACAACTTATCTTCTTGCATTGAGTGGAAATGTTGTTTTATGTAGGTGGATTTCATACTAGGCTTTAGCCATTTACATAAACTCCAAGTATTTCTTGATGATTGTTTCCAAGTTTTGGAAGTTTTTTTCAAGTTGGTCACCATCATATCTAAGAATGATGTTGATCAAAATGGGACCTAGTAATGAAGATATATGGATTTTGGATTTTGGATTTTGAATTTTGGATCTTACACTAAATAATGGGAATGTTTTTGGCCAGTCGTGAATTGATGGGTCTCTAAGATTTGAATTACTAATCTTTTTGTAGTTATTTATACATTGTTTGTTTTGTCAAATTTTTAAGCTCAAAGCCATTTCATATTTTTGTGATCAATGGAATGCTCAAAATTAAATGCAAGTTTTTATTTACATAACTTTAACATTAAATTATATTAAAGTATATCTCAAAACCCTAATATCATAAAACCTGACAAATGACATTATCATTGAAAAAAAATTATATTGTTCATTTTTTTATTATAACCCAAATTTAAATTTAAAAGGTAAATTTTAATTCAAAACTTTAACTTGAATTGACAATTTTATATTAACCTTAAAGTATTATGAACCACAAATTTTAAAAAAAAAACTCTAAATCACAAAAAAGTAAATTCTTATTTACAATAAGTACAAAAATTCTATCAATAGTTAAATATAACAAATTATTATAAATTCTCTTTTGAATGACAAAAATTCATAGACAAAAAATTATATAAATATATTTTTTGATATCAACATCAATATTATAAAAAAAATTAGTATAATTTGAAAATATAAAATTATAATTATGTTAACCTTACAAATAGTTGAAAATTGTAAAATCTATTATGTGATTGTAATAAATTAGAATCATGTACATGTTTCATTATTGCAACTATAATAATCTTAATGTTATTGCACATGTATAAACACATATATGCACAAACACAAGAACACATACAAATAAATCACACAATAATATATACATTTGTATATATACATAAATGCACATGTATAACATTTTATCTATTGGCAAGGCCAATGTGTTTGTGACACCTTGTTTTGTTTTGTCATG
>Ga0116227_10015497_pt1 | contig 11269 bp, 7 predicted proteins | sample S1TSphgellanicum_FD_89693 | JGI IMG/M metagenome (GOLD analysis project Ga0116227, IMG submission 89693) | Host-associated microbial communities from peat moss isolated from Minnesota, USA - S1T2_Fb - Sphagnum magellanicum MG | ecosystem: Host-associated > Plants > Peat moss > Unclassified... | reverse complement strand
GCGGCCCGCATAGCCCGCGCGACCCGCCAGCGTCATAGCGTTGAGGCCGCGTTCTCCTGGTGAATGACGAAAAATCCGTGAGGAGGGGTTGGGAGGGGGGGGGGGGGGGGGGGGGGGGGGGGGGGTTGTAGCCAAATTGGCGATCATCCTCAGGAAGATTTTAGCCAGATCAAAATTACAAGTTAAATATGAAAGATAATTTTATTTTTAAAAAAAATTCTTCTCTATTTTTGGCTACCCTATTTTGAACCATGTGTAGAATTTTGGTGATTTTTCTTAACTTTTGGTCGTATTCCGACTCTTGAAAATCTCCAAAAAGTATTTGATTTCAACACTTTTTGATTTTTTAAAATTTTCCCTTTTTGGCTCTATATACACAGCCCCAAAAATAAGAGCTGTCTGGGAAATCCCAAATCCCTTTCCCCCCTTTTGCCCCACCAAACTAGGCTACCATTCCCCCAAGGAAATAAATAAACTTAAATTTAAATTAAAAAAAAGACTTTGGGGGGGAAGGAAAGGACTCAGGAGGGTGGGCTCTAAGCATATTCTATATGCTTCAGCATATTCCATTTTAAGGAAAAAATAATTTGTGTTTTCAAAGAGCACTAAACAACCAAGGAAAGTTAGGTGAAAGGGGAACCCGTTCGGAAAGTGTACTTTGTCGGGATGAGAAAAGATATTGATAAAAGAGAGGTTTCACCTTCATTATTATTCGTATTTGTGAAGTGATTGCGATCATGTCCTGGGCTTGGGGATGATGATGGTCGGATGGGGGGGAGGGGAGGGGAATGATTTAGTGCTTCATAAACTACTCTACTTATGGATCCGTTTAACGGTATATTACAAATGCTCAAATTTCGACCCATAATGGACCCACACATAAGGGGTATATATTACAATTTTTAACTAGAAATTTTTTTGGCCACCACAACTTAATATGATTAATTTGGTGAATTTTTCGACTCCAAAGACACATTCACACTTGGTGTTAAGGACTTTAATGTTGAGTCCACTAACATCATGCTAGTCATTTAAGCCTTAAACCTACTTACCATGAAAATTTTATGTTAACACCTATTTAACATTGCATGCCACCTAGGAAGCCACCTAGATTTTTATTTAACACTGACTTAACATCAAGTGTGAACACACCTTTAGAAACCACCCTATATACAAAGGAATGGACAATTAAGGCTTGTTGCCGAGCGGATTGGAACAAGCATATCATTGCCTGATGACTCCGCCCTTTACAACAACTTCACACTAGTGTGAGTGTCATTCCAGTTCTAAAAAATAAATTAGAACAGGTCTAGTTCCACACATAAATAAAATCAAGGACAGAATTTTGCTTCTCTAAACCCTAAAATCCTTACGCTATGGGCAGAGCCAACCCCAAAAGAGAAATTAGATTAAATTAAAATTAAAAAATTATACAATGTCATAAGATTTGGGCATACAATTGTGGCTTGCTCCAACTTGACATGTGTTTGAGTGACATTTGGAAATTTATGTGTGCTTATGATGCACGTGCATGTTGCATAGAAATGCATGCATCTAGATGAGAAGTTCTAAATTTTCATAAGGGAAGGTCTTTAATTTGAAGTTTGAATGTTTGAACCTCGTGTTAACAGCAAACTCATTGTGTGATGAGCTACTTACTTGTTTTCCAAAATGTTCAAATTTAAAAATATTTAAACTGGAGCTTGTCTTGTACCTGTGCACACATTACTGATGTTCGGTGATAAATAATTCTCAAAAGGGTGAGTTGGAAAAAATTAATTAAAATAAAAATAAAAATTGGACTGACCCTACCAAAATTCTCAAGATTTTGAATTCTCAACTTGGTTAACTCTCAAGGTCCAGAAAGAGCCTCACTAAATGTATCAAAAGAATGACACAAACCACAAAAGGGTTGGCTAACCACCATGGTTTAGTTAGGGAATTGGAACCCAACAGAAAATTGTTTCCCAACCACTTTACCATCATCCATCCTTCATAATGCAGAGGGTAGGTGCTGGTTAACTCTGGCCACAGCCAAATAAGTCATGACACTTTTCAGGACATGGATAGTTCCCCATTAGAGGGTTCTATTCCATTTATCACCACCACCCAAGTCAATTTAAGACTGCAACGGTTTAAGAGAATATGCGGACAAATAATATGCCTTGGACCAAGCCCCAATGCCAAAACTTGACAAATTTGTACCGATTTCATCCAACCTTCTCCAATTCAAAAAACACTCAAGCACCACTGATATGTGAGCGAAACAAACGATTTGTTCGTTTTAAATCCACTTAGAACCTTTCTTTCTCCCAATCTAGATTAATATATTTATGCCCGAGATTCATATTTTCTTAACTAGGAACATCATTTGATACATGGCTTGTTGTGCAAGTAAGACCGCGTATCTATTGCAATAAGGACTAGGGTAGTCTCTCCCGCTTGTTATGGTTTGAGAATCTAACAATAGTTGAACTGGATTCAAAATCTACTATTAAAAAAGAATGAATACTCAAAAAAAAATAGACGATGCTAAATGCTTACTTCACCCCCCCTCCCCCGCCCCCCAAAAGAGGCGGCAGAAATTTCGTAGTGTATATTACATGATACTTTATAAAAACATTATCATACGTCCGCAAAGTGTCATTGAACACGTTGCATTAAGCACCCCTTGGATCTATACATATACGACCTATCATCGAGTTTCATCTTTCAACTCGAGACGATTGTAGTAGTGAATATTGGATGCATGCCAAATTTTGGCCCACCATTTTGGGGGCAGTTCCTTTCTAGGCTTGCGGGGCTCAAAGAAGTTTATTTTTTAATATTGACTTGGGTTGCCAAGTAAGCCTTCCGGAAAGGGCTGAACTAGGCTTGATGCCAGTGCCTTGACTAACATGGTTGGATGCAAGCGTTGGGTAAAGCCCGAGGCCACAGGCTTTATTCGACGTGTGTACAGAGCAAAGCTAACGAACATAGGAATGTTGCTTTGCAGTTGTGTCTAAAAATGCATGTATCAAACAAAGCATCTTGTTGCATAGTTAAGTGACATATGCTCCTGGCTGCTACTCCGCTCTCCTTCGACCCCACTCTGGAAACCAATGACCCAGGACCACCCATGGATAGCCGGCCGGCCATTTAGGTCATGTCTGGCAAGTTCTAGATCTGAACATATCAACTCAACCCAGATCACCCTCTGTATCTTCATCTTATTCTTCCCTCTCCTTTTTTTTTTGTTTCTTCTTTTGTTTTTGTTTGTTCCCTTTTGGTTTGTTGTTGTTTTTGCTTACTATGGGCCCTCTCTTCCTCTTTCCCTCCTGAATGTCTAGGGATTGGTAAAAAACTATTTTAAATTCATAAGTTGCAATGCTGCTTCAAGAGTGCATTTATTTATACATCTTGAAAATCAACAGAAATGTTGCTTCCGGAGTGCGTTTAGTGCTTATGTTTGAGAATCAAACTCCACGGCAAAAGAGCAGAATCACAAGCCAAGCATGATATCATTTTCTTCGATCAATCAGTATTGAAACTCCTGGGTGAGAGGCCTTGTCTCTATTTTTATATTTTTAATTTTGTTTTTGTTTTTTGTTTTGGTTCTTCTTGCTTTTTTGATCCATTCTGCCCCATTTGGCCCACCAACTTAGTGCTACTACAAGTTTTGTACAATGGATTCTTTCAAAAAATAGATCTCCTAACCAAAACAGATGGACCCCTTTGAGGGGCAGCTTGTCCAAAAACCTACTCTGTCTTTCCTGTCCCATACATATATGGGCACATATATTATGTCTTTCCTTCTTCATTCCCTTTCAAAGGTCCTCATAAGTTGCTGCACATTATGAGTCCAGTTATTGTTTTGTAAACAAACAATCACGACAATTTGCATGCTTTCGGCTTTGCATTAAAGTTTGAGATGTCATTGTGCCTCGGCCTCCTTCGAAACTTGTCTTGTATATTAAAGGTGTAATGAGCTCATGGGCGGATGTTGTGTTTCATAATTTCTCAGGGTACAAGCAATGGGGCCCCATGAACTGATGCATCTTGTTCATTATGCAGCCGGTCATTGCCAGGGCCTTACCCTACACATAATTTCTGTCTAGGGATTTTTTGTTATAGCTGAGGTCAGTGGTTTTTTTTCCCCTTTTTTTCCCCTTTAGCCATGTAGCCAAAAGTAGCAATCTGTTTACTGTTTTTACTGTTTACAATTTTACGTCCATTTGGGACCAGAGAGTCCATTAGAAAGTTTAACCAAATTTGGCTATAAATCACATATAAAAATAAAAATGTATAAAAATCCTTCAATATTCTTGGCTACCTATTTTAAACCTAAAAAAAAATCTGATGATTTCAACTTCTTTGTCTTGAAATCTAGTCAATTTGGGCCAATTTTTTCCCTGAAATAATCTTTTGCATGTGTCATCAGATTTTTCAGGTTGATATTTGATGAAAATTCACCAAATAGAATGGGTTCAGGGTTTAGGCTGGGCAGGCCGTGCATATGTGACCTCGTGAGGTCCAAAAAGTGGCCAATTGAAGCCTCCAAGACTGGAAGCTATTCTAGTCTTGGAGGCTGGAATTCATTGAAGCTTTAATTGGCCACTTTTTGGACAGTCAAGGCTGTTTGTTGCCTCTACATTCGAAGTTCAATGTTAGGCATAGTTGGTTCTGAAATGAGGGGGTGGGCATATGTGGATATTGAAAGGGCCGATTGCTTGTCTTTTGAAATCCTGGAGATTCAGTTGCCAGTATAGCTGTTTCCGAATAATCTGGTAGGGACCTATGGTTCACATACTATGCGTGGATGGACCTAGTCTAACTTACCTATGCAAGTTGTCCAATCTCATCATCGGTCATGATTCACTAGCTGCAAGACATTTGACAAATTCTATACATCTCACAAAGTGAGAATTTCTTAAGTCGAGAATTTAGGGTTTAGGGAAGCTCCCTCGTCCCACAAGGAATATCAAGCCATTTACATAACTTAAAAAATGTGGAACAACAGCTACATATGAGCATCTCCAAACAATGCTCAGGCTGTGACCCTGTAAAAATATTTCTCACATCCAAGTTTGGTTTTTTTGTAATTTCCAACCCCAACAATAAAACTAAAACTGGGACCTCAAAATAGGTGCGAGACTACTAATAGCAACCCACCTAAACCAATCAAACTATCTAGTCAATCAACAACAGCACGTTTTAGGCTTTGATGTGCCCTTTTACCAAAAATGCTAGGCCAAAACCATTTTGCTGAGCCAAACTTCATCTGAGTTTCTTTCACAGGGCCACATACTGCGCAACGTTCAACCTGCTCTAAGCACCTGGCTCAACTGCACATCAGAAACCTGACAATTGACAGATCCTTGAACCTTCATGTAAATTCTTACTTCCTTAGTACCTCGCTTGGGTGTTGAATTCTTATTTTATTTTTCAAAATCAGGTTTGGCAATAAATAATAATAATAAATAAAATTTCGGCAATAAATATAGTCAACTTCTTTGGTAGTTTTCTGGACTTTGAATCTCTCCCATAATGAGACTTTTTTGCCACATTTTATAATGCATCTTTTTTTTCAAAAATGGGGAGACATAATGTTCCACCGAATTATAGCATAGAGAAACATTGTCAATTATTGAATACTTGGTTCTACAATGGATTGGCTTAAAGCAAGAGGCTCCAAGCTTTTCTCCGATCTTTGTATTTTTCCTTCCCTTATCATTTCATTAAATTTCAGCATTTCAAACAAATAATTTCTAGAAAACTCAGTATTTTCCACAAATAATTTAATTACCATCAGACCTGAAAAGGTACTATTATAATACGATAATTACTAACTACCATGGCAATACTTTCTTGGCTTGAACCTTTTATAAGCACAAAATGAGTGTTGACATATATTAATGAAAACTCGTGCACACTTTTACTAATAAATGTGTGAACAAACTTGCAAATTTGATGTAAATATGGCGAACTTGATGAGGGGGAAGCTCCCATTTGAATTGGTTAAAATGACCATAATCTACTTTGAAACTTTCAATGCATCATAAAGTTTATAGTTTACCGACGAGTCTCCCAAATGTGTTCCCCAGGTTCCCATGTAATTCTTCAAGCTGTTACCAATAGCAAACCACTCTACTTATCCACTATTTAGTGTCCCCCATATCCGCTCTGCCCCAAAACTCTACCTATGGTAACTCACACAACTAGACCAAAGGGGAAAAAGTTACATGATCTTCTATATTCGAGAGTGATTATATACGTGTATTTTCTTTTGCTTGGTAGTGATGGGCCAATCAAAGAGACTCATTCACTTTGGACACACCCCACATATTAACTTATTAATACAACTAACAAATAGGTGGGGTACACACAATAGTCTTGGGATTGGTTTAGGGTTTACGGTCTAGGGTTTAAGGGAGGCAGCCCCTAGCCACTACTTCCTTTTGGGAAATCAAAATTTCTGTCACTCACTTAAGTTCTGTCTGCATAATCAATGAAACCATGTTTGGAGTGGGACCTAGTGGCTTTGGAACTGTTATAGACAGAGGCATGTCTGTAATATCTGCTTGCAGATAAAACCCGGACACGCACCTTTGTCCAGTTATAATATGCCACCAACAACATGATCTGACTTGTTGGTAGAAGTAGTAGTAGGTGAGTGGCAGGGTTGGCTTGGCACACAAAGTGTTTTGTTATGTAATTGACAAACTAAATTTAGGAGTGAGTCAACACCAGCATCTTACACCTCTTGATAAATGATACCCAATGTTCTTTTCCCAAATTTTTTGTGTGTTTTTAGGATTTTTTGAAATTTTTGTTCTAGTGTAAATTCAACTCTATATATATATGAAAAAATTGAAAACACACCAAATTGGAAAAAAAAACTTTAAAAACTCCCTCTATGATAACTGGCAGTGGTATTTTAAAAATTATTGGTGAAATGTTGCCAAAAGGTGAAAATGAAATGAATTTTAGAGTTTTCAATTGTCATCATAATTTTTATTTTTTTCAAAATCAAACTTACAAGACTTTTATATTTTATATTGGCTCTAGTAGGTAGCAAAAAATAAATCCAAGGATCCCTGAAATTTTTTTTTAATTATATTTTTTAACATCAAATTTTGACTAAATCTTCTTATGGATGATCCTCACTTTGACTATATCACAAAATTGAACCCCACCAAATAAAAAACAAAACACACACACACACACACAAGTCTGTCACATTCAAAACAGCGTCGCACGACGAAACGAGATTACAATACACATTCCTAACTGAAGATAAATTGTTAAAATCCCAGAAGTTTGTGTGATGAAGCTTCGAGCCAAATTGGGGACTGTACAAGTGTTGCAGGTAACTGCAGACAACGATCTGCCAAATATGTCACGATTCCACAGATGGCATTATCTGTGTGGGGTGGGGTTGAGAATGCCCCCACCACTTTAGATATTTTCCTGTCATTGTAACTACCCAAACTTTTTTAATAAGCCGGCATTGGCAATCGAGAGAGGAAGTGCAAGAAGTTTATAAGTTATTCGGTCATAAGATCACTTGAGAAGAAGGGTGTGTAGCAAGTCATGCTTATTATGATATTTGCAATAAGGTATCTCTACATAGGTCGTTAAAAAACCACTCACTTACGGAGTTTAGGTTTGATATCACTACAGTGATAATGTGATAAGCTTGATCTTCTGGCTGCAAAACAAGAAAGCTCCACATGTGGCCAAAAGCCGGCAAAACTCATGTGAGAACTTTAGAGGGTAGCTTATCAAACACTGTTATAAGGTTTAGTGTTCTAGTCCCCTTGGTCTCCCTTCCCCCGCCCAAAAGAAATGCAAAGAATCACCCAACACTAGTTTTTACCATGGTACCGATGTAAGACCCAAGGTATTGATGTATAGACAAGAGTTATAATATAGTGTATAAGAATATACACAAGTATGGAGAGCCTTGGAATACTTAGGCATATATCTTTTTAATTGTGAAGAAAAAACCTTTAAACCAATGAGATTGTTAGAATTGGTGGCTTGAATTCTTTGAAGGAGTTGTCTTGAGTAAAATTGCAGTTTAATTTTGCAATAGGCTTTCATAGGCTTGTTGTGTCTAGGTGCATGGGGAAAAAAAAACCTTTGGGCCAACAATATTGTTGGAATTCGGTTGCTTGAATTTGGTTTCAAGAGTTGTCTTGAGTGAACTGCATACCAGTTTAATGTTATTGTTGAGGAGAGAGTTTCAATATCAAAAGCCCTGTAAAACTTTAGTAACAAGGGGTGTGTCACACCATGGCCTTGCCATTTACATTAAAAAGTATTTTAAGACAAAAGAAGAATTATGGAAATTCAAATATTTCACCATGCAAAAATATAATCTTCAAAAAAATCCTCGAAAAGAAACCAAAATCCTTCAAGATATCATAACTCTATAACTAATCTCAAGTTTCAACACAAGCCAAAATATAATATTTCAAAAATCCTCATATAAAAATAGACCTACTACCTAGGGTCCAAAATCCCTTAAGCTATTATACTCTATAATGAATCTAAACACAATATCGTTGCCTTGGTAGGCAAGGCCAATAAACACATCACTGATTTGGAAAATGTACGAAGGTATTAGAAAAAAAAAAGGGGGAGAATTTAAAGGACGTCAAGTTAGCACAAACTAGAGAGTTTTCTTTTTCATCTCTGCATGCATTTTGCATGAGGCACTTAATTTGCATGCAAAACACATGGCAAGGTATTTTGATTGAGTGAAGGACTCTAAAAGAACATTGGACTGGTGGTGTTAACAGGAATCTCTCTAAACAGGTTCAACTCTGCAACCAACCTCCTCCTCACCATACCAGGCCAGTGTTGGCCGGGTAGATGGTTTGGTGGGTTGCAACTGCTGGTTCCAGTTTAGGTCAGTAAAGCAAAAACCCAAATCAGGTCTCATTTCTTGATCTGGTTTCAGAACCGAAATTGAAACTGAAACTTTTTAAGAACTGGAACTGGAACCAAAATGGGAACTGAAAGTTGATAAGAACTGGAACTGGAACCAGAATTGGAACTGAAACTTGTTGAGAACTGGACCTTCCTGGTTCTATTTATGTGTGAACTGGAACCAAAACAGACTTTTGAAAGAAAAAGAATTTTGAAAAAAGGAAAAAGAAAAAACTAGAACCAAGGGCTGATCAAAGGTAACAGGTTCTGATCTGATCTGATCTGGGTTACCCAAAACTGGACTGGAACCAGATCTTATTTTCAGAACTTGAAGTGGAATTTAGTTTTTAGGAACCAGACCTGGAACCAGGGCCTCTGATCTTGGTTACCCGAAACTGGACTGGAACCAGGTCTGATTTTCAGAACTGGAACTGGAATTTAGTTTTAGAACTAGACCTGGAACCAGGGGTTCTTCACAAAAGTAAAGCCGAGGGGAGCTATTTCAGGAACTCCCTGCTCCCAGGGAGTTACCCCCCGTAATGCCCGCAGCCCATCTTCAGGATGAAGAAAAGTAATTTAGTGGATGAAAAATGAAATTTCTTGATGAAGAAGCGGGAGAACCCACCAAACAGGATGAAGAAGAGGGAGATCCCCTGAGCAATCCATAATTTCCCTCCCACGAACTGGGTGCGAAATTACTCTTTGTAAAGCCCTCCATTAATAGTGTTGAAAAATTGGGCCAGGGCATTACGAACTACCCAACACTGTACCAGGCAGGGTTCAACCAGGAGAAACAAAGCAGCACTAGCTAATAGTAAATAAATGAAGCATATTCTGATCCATTTCTAAAATGCAATCTGCAATCAGATTTGTAGCCACATTTCTGGTATCTGAAAACAGTCCAGAGTTTCAAAGAAAGGAGCAGGCCAATCATGAGACTTAATACTCAATTTTGTGCATCAAAACCAGCTACATTTTCAAACTATGCATCTGGCTAAAATACTGAGGCAAGTTCCTCTGCAAAGCCGCCTTTGATGGTGCCTGCCAGCCAGCCAGCCAGCCACTAGTCAAAACCCATGGTAGTTCTCCAGGTCCACCACATGTTTGTCTTGAGTTCTAGCCGGCAAGATGTCTTCTTCTTCAGGAAACAGGACCACCTCTTTCTTGCAAGCTAAGCTCTTACAATTTGTCAGCAGAGAGTAATGGTTAAGACCCCTGTCACTGTTTGTTATATACAACTTTTCCCCCACAAAAATGAATTATGATAAAGAGCAGGTCTAATCTAATTCTAATGCTCCAAAAGTGAAAAACTCTCAATGCAGTGATGAGGGATGGAGGGAGTAGTGAGTGAGTGAAGGGGTCTTCAGAATTCCAAGCTCGGAATCATGCGACATGCCTCGAGCCTCAAGTGTAGTTCATTTTTTACATGCCCCCCACATTCCTCCCCTTTGACACCAGCAATTTCCAGCCCAGCTGCAACTCTCCAATGGAAAGTCCCTGTCCATGCAGCAAGAATCAGGGCTCTCCATTTCAGTGGTTTTGTATTAGAGCAGCTCCACCCATTCTCACTATGTAGCATTGCATCAATTTTTCTCACATATAAGATTAGTTATTTACTTTTTCTCAACCTCAACCATCAAACTAAAATGAAGACCGCAAAGGGTGAGAGACTACTAATAGCCACCCACCTGGATCAATCAAACAATCTAGCCAATCAGCAGCAAGTGTTAGGCTTTGCCATGCCTTTTGCCAGCCTCAGAATCCTGTCCAAAAATGCTGGGCCAAAACCATTTTGCTGAGCCAAAGAGGCACGTTTGGAGTTGCTCTTAGGCTGATGTGATCACACCAGCCTAATCGAAAGAGACCCTAAATGTATTTCTTGCTTTTAAGATTGATGATGATGTTCAAAGGTTTGATAACCAGAACTGAGGTTGAAGCTTCTTGCAGCTTCTGCCAAAACAAAATTTGCAGTCCTTGAGGGAGGGGGGGTACCATGACTTGAAACCCTGACCAAGTGAGTCCAGCAGTTGTTAGTGACCCAGTCATCAAAGGTCTCTGCCACCAAGAGCATATACAATGACAAAGATCCTTGAGTTCTTTCTGCTATTGGTTTGATGATGGATTTGCCTGGTCTTTTACTGTCCACATTCAAAAGCTCTTCAATTGAAGCAAAGGCTGCAAACCCACTTAGGTTACCCAACCTGTAATTACAGAGACTTGACACCCAGAACCCATTGTTTCAAACACAGTGTTTTCCCATCTTTCTGCTATGAGAAGGGGTTGTTGGGGGGGGGGGGGGGGCACAGGGATTGACAATAGAAAAAAAAGGTAGGGTTCAAAAATGGAGAAAGGG
>Ga0116227_10015496_pt1 | contig 11270 bp, 8 predicted proteins | sample S1TSphgellanicum_FD_89693 | JGI IMG/M metagenome (GOLD analysis project Ga0116227, IMG submission 89693) | Host-associated microbial communities from peat moss isolated from Minnesota, USA - S1T2_Fb - Sphagnum magellanicum MG | ecosystem: Host-associated > Plants > Peat moss > Unclassified... | reverse complement strand
GCCTTCAGCCCATACTGCGAGGCGCGGATCGCGCACGTATACCCAGCCGGGCCGCCGCCCACCACCACTACGTCAAAGATCTGGTCTGCCAAGAAGATGCTCCATTCCGAGTGAATTCGCGACAAATCCGATTTTACGCCCAAGGATTCCGTTGTCGTAACCGCAGCCGAAGACGATACTGTCGGTAGACGATATGGCGACCTCCACCTCCATCCCGCTCAGCGAGTACCTCAGCAAGACCTACGAGCCCGACTGCGAATACATCGACGGCGAGCTGAAGGAGAGAAGCGTGGGCGAACAGCCGCACTCCCATATACAGAACATCATCGGTGCGATCTTCCGCGAGAACCGCAAGGCCTGGACCACGCGGGCGCTCACCGAACAGCGCGTGCAAACACTCCCCAGGAACTTCCGCGTTCCCGACATCTGTATTCTTCGCTCCTCCGACCCGCACGACCCCATCATCCGCTTCGCTCCCTACATCTGCATTGAGGTGCTCTCGAAGGACGACTCCCTCTCCGACCTGCAGGAGAAGGTAGACGAGTTTCTCGCCATGGGCGTCGCACACATCTGGATCGTCGATCCTTGGCTCCGCATCGGCTATATCGCCTCGGCCCGCGGCTTTCAGCATCCGGAGGACGGCGTCTTTGCCATCGAAGGCACGGCCATCCGCATCTCGCTGGCAGAGCTCTTCGCCGAGATGGACGAAACCTTCGCCTGAACTCACCCCCTCAAGAATTGTTTTCGTAGAAGAAGGATAATCAGACATGGCAACCTCGACCACCATCCCGCTCAGCGAATACCTGAACACCTCTTACCGGCCCGACTGCGACTACATCGACGGCGAAGTGAAGGAGCGCGCCTTGGGCACTCGCGCGCACAGCTTTCTGCAAGGCATTCTTAGCGCCATCTTCTTCGCGAATATGGACGCGTGGAACATCGTCACCGGCCCGGAGCTCCGCACTCGCGTCGCCTTCACCCGCGTCCGCATCCCCGACGTCTGCGTCATGCGCAGCTCCGACCCTGCCGATCCCGTCGTCCAGGTCGCACCGCTCATCTGCATCGAGGTCCTCTCTCCGGAAGACTCCCTTCGCTCCCAGCGCGACCGCGTCGAAGACTACCTGCGCATGGGCGTCGAACACATCTGGCTCATCGACCCCATCAGCCGTGAAGCCCACATAGCCACCCCAACCGGCTACGAGCTTTGCCTCACCGGCGAGCTTACCGTCCCCGGCACACCCATCCGCATCGTCCTCGCCGAGGCCTTCGCGACCCTCGACAAGATGCTCACCCCGCGCTGAACAGCCCTTTGCACTGTGCCGGAGGATAATCAGACATGGCGACCTCGACCACCATCCCGATCAGTGAATACCTGAATACCTCGTATCGGCCCGACTGCGACTACATCGACGGCGAAGTGAAGGAGCGCACCTTGGGCACACGTTCACACGCATTCATGCAAGCCTTCATCGCTGCACTCTTCAACCGCAACTGGCGCGTCTGGCAGGTTCTCGCCGGAACCGAAATGCGTGTCCGCGTCGCCGCCACCCGCGTCCGCATCCCGGATGTCTGCGTCCTGCGCCGGTCCGATCCCCAGGACCCGGTCGTCCTCGTCCCGCCGCTCATCTGCATCGAGGTCCTCTCGCCCGACGACTCCCTTCGCTCCCAGCGCGACCGCGTCGAAGACTACTTCGCCATGGGCGTCGAACACATCTGGCTCATCGACCCCGTGAGCCGCGAGGCCTGGACCGCCACTCCAACAGGCTACGATCCGCTCACGAGCGGCGAGTTTACGGTACCCGGCACGCCTATTCGCATCTCCCTCGCCGAAGTCTTCGCGGAACTCGACGAGATGCAGACACCGGCCTGACCCGCCACGAGTCCGGGTGCCGGGTGCCCCATCCATGCGGTTTCATCGCATGGGTGGGATCGGCCCTAGCCCAGCACCCTTGCCGCATCCTTGGCAAAGTACGTCACGATAAAGTCCGCCCCCGCTCTCCGAATACTCAGCAGCGACTCCATCATCGCCCGCTCCGGCTCCAGCCATCCCCGCGCAAACGCCGCCTGCAGCATCGAGTACTCCCCCGAGACCTGGTACGCTCCCATCGGCAGGTCAAACCTCTCCCTTGCCGCGCGAATCACATCCAGATACGGCATCGCCGGCTTCATCAGCAGCATGTCCGCGCCCTCGGCCACATCCAGCTCGATCTCGCGCATCGCCTCGCGCAGGTTCGCGCCGTCCATCTGGTAGGTCTTGCGGTCGCCAAACTGCGGCGCCGAGTCCGCCGCCTCGCGAAACGGCCCATAGAACGCCGACGCGAACTTCGCCGCGTAGCTCATGATGGGCACATCCTGCTCGCCCGCCGCGTCGAGCGCCGCCCGGATCGCCTCCACCCGCCCATCCATCATGTCCGATGGAGCGACAATGTCCGCGCCCGCAACCGCCAGCGAGGCCGCCGCCTTCGCGATCAGCGCCACGCTCGCATCGTTCTCAACCGCATAGTGTTCCCCATCGCGCGCGTGCTGTTCTCGCACGACGAGGCCGCAATGCCCATGCGACGTGTACTCGCACAGGCACACATCCGCAATCGCCACCAGCGAGTCCAGCCTGCGCTCCGCCTTCATCGCCCGCAACGCCCGCTGCGTGATCCCGCCCGCGTCCCACGCACCCGAGCCCTGCTCGTCCTTCGTCTCCGGCAACCCGAAGAGCAGGACCCCGCCGAGGCCCAGCGCAGCGCACTCCGCCGCCTCCTTCACCGCCTCGTCCACCGAGAGATTGAAGATCCCCGGCATCGACGAGATCGGCCTCCTAACGCCCTCACCCGGACAGACAAACAGCGGATAGATCAGCATCCCCGGCCGCAGATGCGTCTCCCGCACCAGCGAGCGCATCGCCTCCGTCTTCCGCAACCGCCGCAACCGCGTAACGGGAAAGTTCATCCCACCAGTCTATCCCCGCCACCCCCGTTGTCCGCCGGACTGAAACGAAATCGAGGATCGAACTTGTGACCAGCCGCCTTCTGGCCGATGGAGATGTATGCGTCTCCGCGGGAGACCGCAAAGACCCCGCCCAGAAAGGGAACACCGCCGATGGAGGACCTCGACAGCATGCTGAACATCATCGGCACACCCGCCTACTTCTTCGACATGGCCTCCCACAAGCTGCTCTCCGTCAACCAGCCCTTCGCCGAGATGATGCAGTACGAGCAGGACGAGCTGCTCAAGATGACCGTCGGCGACCTCAGGCCGCCCGAGGAGCTCCCCAAGCTAGCCAAGGCCCTCAGTCAGTCGCCGCCCCAGGGCTTCGTACAGTGGCTCTACAGGACCAAGCCGGGAGATCTGATCAACGTGCGCCTCTCCTACCGCAACAGCCTCTACTTCGACAAGACCAGAGGCCGGCGGCATGACGTCCGCCTCGTCGTCATCTCAGGATGGGACCGTCAGCCGGTAAAGTCTTCGGACGAACTCTTCGGATAAATCCCGCCCCCGACTGTCCCCGGGCTGTCCCCCGACCATCCCCGGACCGTCCCCGGACCGTCCCGGAACGATGCACTCCGCCCGGGATGACGGCGCATGGGGCGGGGACATACGACCAGCTACCGGAGTGCGTCAGCCTGACCGGCCTCCAGAGCTTGGGTGCCCCATCCATCCTCGCGTTCTTTGCGGGGATGGGTGGGATGCATACAGATGGGACAAACGTCTTTCTGTGTGACGCACACCGCTAAAACGATATCTGGAAGGTGTACGCCGGTGCCTCCGCCGGCTTCGCCGGCAGGTGGATGTGCAGCCCATCGGCCGCCTGCGTGAAGCTCAGCTTCGCGTCCGAACCCAGCAGCCGCACCGCCGAGACCGGCTTCGCGTCCGGCCCGCCCGTGGCCAGAGACTTCACCACCGCCTCATCGCCCTTCGGCCACGCAAACTCGATCGCGTACAGGCTCCCGCCCTTGGTGGTGAAGCGGAAGTCCTCCGCCGTGTAGTCCAGCGTGTCCGTATCGTGGAACGAGCCTGCCGCAACCTTCGTCGGCCCCTCGCCGAAGACGCGATAAGGCCGCGTCCCGTAGATCGCCTCGCCGTTCACCTTCAGCCACGCCCCCACCGCGAGCAGCACCTGCTGCACCTCCTCCGGGATCGTCCCGTCCGACCGCGGCCCGATGTTCATCAGCAGGTTCCCGTTCTTGCTCACGATGTCCACCAGCTGATGCACCACGAACGCCGGCGTCTTGAAGGTATCGTGCTCGATGTACCCCCAGCTCTGGTTGCTGATCGACGTGTCCGTCTGCCAGTACGTCGGGTGGATCTCCGCCAGCTGTCCGCGCTCGATGTCCAGCACGCCCGAGTGCTGCTCCATCGCCTGGTCCTTGTAGTTGATCAGCCCCTGCTGCCCGTGCTTCGTGCTCTCGTTGTAATAAAACGCCGCGAACTTCGCCAGATACGGCCGGATCGACGCCTGCCCGATCCACCAGTCGTAGTACATGATGTCCGGGTGGTACTTCTCGACGATCTCCGCCGACCGCGCCAGCCAGTCCTCCGCATACTTCGGGTTCACATAGGTCCAGTCGTCGTGGATCTGGTTCGCGCCGGGCTCGCTCGGGTCTTCGAGCCTTGGCTCCGCCGGCCCATAGAACGCCGCGTACTTCGGGTCGTTCACGTCCGAGGCCTCGTGCCGTCCGGGATTCAGAAACCAGTCATGCTCGACGCGATGCGACGACGCTCCCAGGTGCAATCCCTCCGCCCGCACCGCCTTGGCCAGGTCGCCCACCAGGTCGCGCTTCGGCCCCATCTTCTTCGCCGTCCAGTCCGAAAGGCCGCTGTCGTACATGGTGAAGCCGTCGTGGTGCTCGAAGACCGGCACAACGTACTTCGCGCCGGAGTCCTTGAACAGCTTCGCCCACGCCTCGGGGTCGTAGTGCTCCGCCTTGAACTTCGGGATGAAGTCCTTGTACCCGAACTCCGTCAGCGGCCCATAGGTGGCGATCTGGTGCTTGTTCTCCGGGCTCCCGTCCGTATACATCATCCGCGGATACCACTCGCTGCCGAACGCCGGCACCGAGTACACGCCCCAGTGGATGAAGATCCCGAACTTCGCGTCCTTGTACCACTCCGGAACCTGGAAGTTCGAGAGCGAGTTCCAGTCCGGACGGAACGCGCCCTCGTGGCCCTCGCGTTCGACATCGCCCAGCAGCTTCTCCCGCTCGCCATCGTACTTCGCGCTTGCCTTGATCCACTGCTCGGCGTCGGCCTCCGGATGTTCGGAGGCGGTGGGGGCCGTCGCCTGCGCGCGCAGCGCGGGCGAAAGCGCTAAAGCAGAGAGAAGCGGGAGGGAGAGCAACATCGGCTTGAGGCGGTTACCAGTCATGAGGGGGGTTCCTTTGGAAGTCGTTGCACGACCACTATAGAGACTCGCAGCGATTCTGTGAAGCAGAGGTCAGACCACCTGCCCGCCCGCACCCGCAATCGCCGTCCGCTCGTCCCTCTTCTTGTTTGTCATTCCCGAAGGGAATCTGCTTCTCCAGCCCATGCAGCATAGGTTGACGTGCCCCCGCCGCCGCAACACATCGCTTGTTTGTCATTCCCGAACGGAATCTCCGTCTGCGCGTCCCTCTACTCGTTTGTCATTCCCGAAGGGAATCTGCTTCTCCAGCCCATGCAGCATAGGTTGACGTGCCCCCGCCGCCGCAACACATCGCTTGTTTGTCATTCCCGAAGGGAATCGCCGTCTGCTCGTCCCTCTTCTTGTTTGTCATTCCCGAAGGGAATCGCCTTCCGCTCGTCCCTGTTCTCGTTTGTCATTCCCGAAGGGAATCTGCTTCTCCAGCCCATGCAGCATAGGTTGACCTGCTCCAGCCGCCACCACCGCATCTTTATGCACCATCCTCCGCATAACAAGGGGGATTCCCTGCATATCCATCCATTTCGCCCCCCGCCCCGAACAACTCCGCAACTCCCCGTGTAGCATGGAATCATCTGTAAAAAGAGGATGATCTCCGTGCACGCCTCCCATCTGATTGGCCTCGAAGAGCGCTACGGCGCACACAACTACCACCCCCTCGACGTCGTCATCGAGCGGGCCGCCGGCGCCTGGGTCTACGACGTCCAGGGCCGCCGCTACCTCGACTTCCTCGCCGCCTACTCCGCCGTCAACCAGGGCCACTGCCACCCCGCCATCTTCCAGGCCATGTCCGACCAGGCCCGGAAGGTCACGCTCACCTCGCGCGCCTTCCGCAACGACCAGCTTCCGCTGCTCCTCAAGGACCTGCACGAACTCACCGGCTTCGAGATGGCCCTTCCCATGAACTCCGGCGCCGAGGCCGTCGAGACCGCCCTCAAAGCCGCCCGCAAGTGGGGCGAGACCGTCAAGGGCATCCCCGCCGGGCAAGCCGGGATCCTCGTCGCCGAAAACAACTTCCACGGCCGCACCATCTCCATCGTCGGCTTCTCGTCCGACGCCCAGTACCGCCACGGCTTCGGCCCGTTCCCCTCCGGGTTCGCCCGCGTCCCCTTCGGAGACGCCGCCGCCCTCCGCGAGCGCATCACCCCCAACACCTGCGCATTCCTGGTCGAGCCCATCCAGGGCGAGGCCGGCATCATCGTCCCGCCCGCCGGCTACCTGCGCGAGGTCGCCGCCATCTGCCGCGAGCGCAACGTACTCCTCATCTGCGACGAGATCCAGTCCGGCCTCGGCCGCACCGGCCGTCTCTTCGCCTACATGCACGACGAGATCGTCCCCGACGTCGTCATCGTCGGCAAGGCGCTCTCCGGCGGCTTCTATCCCGTCTCCGCCGTGCTCGCCTCGCGCGAGGTCCTCGGCGTCTTCACCCCCGGCGACCACGGCAGCACCTTCGGCGGCAATCCCCTCGCCTGCGCCGTCGCCCGCGCCGCGCTCAAGGTCATCGTCGACGAAGACCTCGCCGCCCGCTCCGCCGAACTCGGCGACTACGCCCTCGGCCGCCTCCAGAAGATCGACAGCCCGCACATCGCCGCAATTCGCGGAAAGGGCCTCTGGATCGCCATCGACCTCAACTCGCCCGCCCGGCCCTTCTGCGAGGCGCTCAAGTCCCGCGGCGTCCTCTGCAAGGAGACCCACGACACCGTCATCCGGCTCGCCCCGCCGCTCATGATCTCCCGCGAGGACCTCGACTGGGGCCTCGATCAGATTGAAGCCGTGCTGCTCGGTGCCGACGCCCCCGGCACAGAGATAACGGCAGGCATGCTCACTCCCGTCCACGCCTGATCCTCGCCGTCCTTCTCTCCCAGCCTCGCCGTCCTCTCCCGACAGCTGCGGCGGACCACGCTCTCATCGTGCTCCGCGGCCGCGCCGGAGGACCCGCCGCTCGCCCCTCCCAACGCGGCCGCGTCCCGCGGACTCCCACCCCGCGTGTTGCCTCCTCCCCCATTTGTGGCAATTTTCCTTTGTGAGCAAGTGGACGAAATTCTCTATACTGAGGATCAATCAGGAGAGCCCGTGATCTCGAAGTCCGCCGGAGGGGTATCGAACCTAACTCGCATACCGCCGCTCAAACGACTTCTCAAGGTCGGGCTGGGACTGGCGTTTCTGTCCGGCATCTCCTCGCTCCTCAACGCGCGGAGCCAGGCGCAGAATGGCGCGTCGGTCATCTGGCTCTCGAATGGCTTCCTCATGGGCGTCCTCCTCTGCGCCCCGCGCCGGCACTGGGCCGCCCTCATCGCCCTCGGCGGCATCGTCGACTTCGGCGTCAACGTCGCTCTCGGCGCTTCGCTCGGCGTCTGCGTCTACTTCGCCGCCTGCAACATGATCGAGGTCCTCATCGGTGCCGCCTTCATGCATCGCGCGATCTCTCCCAACCCCGATCTCACCGAACTCAAGCAGCTTAAGAGCTTTCTCGGCTACGGCGTCCTGCTCGCTCCCTTTGTCGCCTCCATGCTCTCCGTCATCGGCATGGAGGTTGCCGCGAGAACGCCCTTCCTGCACGCCCTCCAGATCTGGCTTGCCGCCGACATCCTCGGCGTCTCCACCATCACGCCGCTCTATCTCTCCTTCCATCACCGCCGCCAGTTCTCGCCCCGCTCCGGCGTGGAGACGATCGGCCTTATCGTCCTGCTCGCCGCCGTCTCCTCGTTCGTCTTCGTCGTGGCCACCGCGCCGCTTATCTGGGTCGTCCTGCTCTTCCTCATCCTGCTCGGAGCGCGCGTCGGCTTCACCGGGTCCGCGCTCGGTCTGCTCATGGTCACCTTCATCGGCGGCTTCGCCACCGTCGCCGGACACGGGCCGCTCGCCTTCGCCATCAATGGCTCGCTCTCCGCCAAGATCCTCATGTTCCAGATCTTCGTCGCGACCACCATGCTCGCGCTCTACCTCACCGAAGTCGCCATGGCCCGCAACCGGCGCTCGCAGATGGGTCTCGAAGCCAGCGAGACCCGCTTCCGCCTGCTCGCCGAGGCCTCCCGCGACGTCATCGTCCTCGCCGGACTCGACGGCCAGCGCAAGTACGTCTCCCCCGCCGCCACCGAGCTGCTCGGCTGGTCGCAGGACGAGATGCTGGGCATGGACTACCGCGACACCACCCACCCCGATGACCTACCCAAAAAGGACCAGGCCCTCCTCGACTGCAGCCTCGGCAAGGAAACCGGTGCCGTCGCCTTCCGCTGTCGCCGCAAGGACAACACCTATCTCTGGGTCGAATCCAGCATCCGCCTCTATCGCGACGCCACCACCGGCGAGCCCGCCGGTTTCGTCTACGTCCTGCGCGACATCTCCGAGCGAAAGCTCGCCGAGGACAAGCTCCAGGACGCCTTCCACACCGTCGAACAGCTCGCCCTCGTCGATGGTCTCACCGGCGTCGCCAACCGCCGCCTCATGGACGAGACCCTCAGCCGCGAGTGGATGCGCGCTCTCCGCGACGGCACCTCGCTCTCCCTTCTGCTGATCGATGTCGACCACTTCAAGCTCTACAACGACCTCTACGGCCATCTCGCCGGCGACTCCTGCCTGCAGATGATCGCCAACGCCATCCAGGCCAGCCTGCGCCGCCCGCCCGACCTCCTCGCCCGCTTCGGCGGCGAGGAGTTCGTCATCATCCTTCCCAACACCTCCCCCGCCGGCGCCGAGATGATGTCGCGCAAGGTCCTGGATACCATTGCCACCTGCGCCATCCCCCACACCGGCAGCCCCTACGGGACAGTCACCGTCAGCCTCGGCTGCGCCAGCATCATCGCGACCCTGGAGGCCAGCCCCAAAGACCTGCTCAAGGCCGCCGACGACGCCATGTACCGCGCCAAATCCAACGGCCGCAACCAGATCCAGCTCGCCTCCCAGGCCCTGGTCATCCACTGACCGATCCACTCCCCCCGCGACGAACCCCTCAGAAGTGGAACCCGACCTCCGCCGTCATCGCCCGCGGCGTCACATAGTGCGTTCCGCTGAACGTCGAGAGGAAGTTGTACAGCGCGTACTTGTTCGTGAAGTTCACCGCCGTCAGGCGCAGGCTCCACTTGTAGCGGTCGCCGTTGAAGAGGTTGTCCTGCCCCACCGACGCATCGAACAGGCTGCGGTGCGCGATGCGCGGCGGGTTCTTGTCGTTGTCGCCCGTGCCCGGCGCCGGAATGCTCACCAGGCTCGACGTATACTGCGACGCCAGGCACACGCCAGGCAGCGGGTTCCCCGGCGTCGCCTTCACGCCATTGCACTCCAGCCCCGCCTGGAACTCCTCGTCCGCCGTCAGCCCGCTCAGGATCACCGCCGGCTGCCCGTTCAGCGTCGTCGAGGTCGGGTCGCACGCCGAGTTGGCGTCGTTCGCGAGCGGGTTGTAGCAGGGCACCGATCCGGCCGTCAGACCTGAATCGAACCGCCAGTTCACGCCAAACCACGGCGCCGCCGACTTCGCGATCTTGAACGGTGCCTGGTACTGCACATGCGTCGTCTGGTTGAACCGTTCGTCGTGGTCGATCCGGAACGGCAGCCCCGTCTGCCCCACCGTCGCGCCCGCCCCCGCCACCTGCGGCGGAAAGAACCGCGCCGCCACCGACGAAGCCACCACGAACGCCGAGAGATTGTGGAAGTTCGGCACGTCCACCCGCCCCTCGAACCCCGGTATCTTCGAGTTGTGCCAGTCGATCGGGAACGTGATCGGCGTATTGCCCAGCGTGCTGAAGTCGAACGCGTTGTGCGTGTACTTCCAGATGTAGTCGCCGCTGAAGACGAAGTTCTTGCCCGCCGCCTGCTGCAGGCCCGCGTGGAACTCGTTGCGGAAGCCCGGCTCGAGCGTCCCCGCGACGCCCGGCGAACACAGCAGCAGCGGCTGCAGCACCACGCTGTTGCAGCCCTGGCTCGACAGCACGAGGTTCTCGTTGAACGGCGACTCCAGCGTCCGCGCGTAGGAGATGCGCAGCACCGTGTTCGTCTGCTTCACCGAGTACGACGCTCCCAGCCGCGGCTCCGTCTGGTTCGCCTTGGTCAGCCCGTTGTAGAGGTCCTCGCGCAGCCCCAGATTGAACAGCCACGCCCCCGCCTTGATCTGGTCTTCCGCATACAGCCCCAGCTCCTTGATGTCCGCATGGCCGTTGTAGTTGAAGAGCGTGCCGCCGCGCGTCAGGTCGTACGGCGCAAGGTCCGTATTGAACCCCGCATTCGCCAGTGTTCCCGCTCCGCACTGCGCCGGCGAGGCATATCCCGGCAGCGGATTGCCGCTCAGGTCCGTGCACGGTGAGTTGAACGTCGCGTTCGCCAGCCCCAGGTTGTCGTTCTCGCGCAGAAACGTGTGCTCATACAGCGCGCCGACCTTGATGTTGTTGATTCCCTTCACATACGAAAAATCGCTGTGCACCCCCGCGTTCGTCAGCGACCGCGCCTGCGAGATGGACTCGTTCTGGATCGGGCCGAAGTCCGCCAGCGGGTTCCCGCTGGGATAGTAGTTGTAGCTGTCCCGCCGCACGAACGGCCCGAAGTTGAAGACCGAGTTCGCACCGGTAATCCGCGTGTAGGTCGGCGCGATATTGAACGTCACGATCTTCGACTTCTGGTCCGTATTCCCGACCGTCCCGAAGACCGGATCGGCCGTCGCACCCCCGCCCACCACGTTCTGACCACCGAGATTGTCGTAGGAGTTCGGGTTCTCGAACCACGACCGGCTCACGCTCACGTTCAGCCGCACCGAGTCCGTGTCCGTCACCTGGCGGTCGATGCGGTCGAAGAAGTTCAGCTCGTTGCCCTTGTCGTGGAAGACCACAAACTCCGCCGGATCCAGGAACCGCCCCGTATTCAGGCCGTCGAGCTCGAAGAAGTTCCCCCACTTGTC
>Ga0116227_10015495_pt1 | contig 11270 bp, 8 predicted proteins | sample S1TSphgellanicum_FD_89693 | JGI IMG/M metagenome (GOLD analysis project Ga0116227, IMG submission 89693) | Host-associated microbial communities from peat moss isolated from Minnesota, USA - S1T2_Fb - Sphagnum magellanicum MG | ecosystem: Host-associated > Plants > Peat moss > Unclassified... | reverse complement strand
ACCACTTTTCTTTTTTTTTTTTTTTTTTTGTTTTTTGTTTTTTTTTTGAGGGGGGGGGGTCTCTGGGAAGGGTCACGGACAAATATCATACCCAGATAGCCTGGTTCCACACGCCCCTCCCAACCCCACATCCCAAACTTATGTGGAATAGGTGGGTAAATTTGCTTTTGGTTCCACTTTGGGTTTTGTCCAGTTCCACTTGTGATGTGAACAGAGGTGGGGAAATTTGGAATACTGTAGTGATGTGAACTATGACCCATGGGTTACGGACTAAGGTAAGGTAAGGTAAGGTAATCGGGGAGAGGGAGAGAGGGTCATGTGCCTTCTTTGCCTATTCATGGTAACCAGCCCAGTTGAGCCTGTTTACCAGATGTAACCATCCTTCATGAGAATGAAGACACCCTCTTTTCATCCATGCACAGAGTGATTATGCAATTTTCATCCAAGTAACAACAAAGTGTTACAGAGTTTTTTTAAAAATAAAATAATTACTATGTATATTACTTCTTCTTTTTTTATTACTATCTACCTACTTAGAGTCCACTTGCAGGTTGTTAGTAGGTAAAGCAGTAGAAAAAACTAACTGAAGTAAACCACCATGGTTTGCAAGGGAAACTCCAGTACAATAGAAAACTGTTTCCTGACCACTTATCATTCATTCATCCATCCATCCATCCTTCTGGGTGCTGGTTCACTCTAGCCCAACAGGCCACGTAGAACCCGTTACACTGTGACGGAACGGCATCTCGTCCTTCTGGGCGGTACACGTTCCTAGGTGGGAACGGAACCCTGTAAGGCGGTTCCATAGTAGGTACTCAAGTGGATTTGTACTTTACCTTGGTTACTTATCTTCCCTAGAAATTGATGTATACCTGACCCCAACTTTATTGCAATAAAATTCGCCTTAATCTCCATCCTTTTTTTTTTTCTTTTTTTTTCCCCTTTTTTTTTCTCCTCACTATTTTGTCCTTGGAATCTATAAAACAACTAAAAGAGATTTTGAATAGTAATAGTAATGATAATAATAATAATAATAATAGTACAATTTATGGATTAATAAAGCACCACTCTAAGCGTTTTCTACTAGGTTTTGATTACATTAACCTAATGGAAAGCCATTGAAATGAGGCCTTGTTTCTTGCGGGATGGACAGGTGCTTTTCAATAGAAAGCTGCACTTGGGTTAATGTAATCAAATATTACAAACTTTGGGAACATTCTATATGTGAGGAACTTTCTAGAGAATTTTTTTTAATAAAAACATGTTCTCATGAAAACTTGAAAAATGTCATTTTATGATGATTCAGAGTTTGGTTCACAGCTCTTTGCATTGGGTCAATGCATGATTCGTAAAACTGTGAGGTGATTATGAGCACAACTAGTTTGAAAAATCGAAAGTCGTTTAAGCAAAATTTGTGATTGCACGCAAGGGAAGACCCATCTCACCAACCTTGCACATGTATGAAAAAGTTGCACAACAAGAACAATATTACTAACCTAAACATAGGAGGGTTATTAGTTATCACACTTACTCCAAAGGAAGGGGAGGGATTTTCACGACTAAGCATGAGAAGTGTAGGAGGGTTCGTATGCATATTCTTTAAGAGCAAGAGGGATCTTAAAGAGTAAGCATAAGAGCCTTACTACACCTTGTAATCAATTTGGGTTTGTTTTTATTATTATTATTATTATTATTAATTCATGATTTTATTGTGATCACTTGTACTGAGTGTTAATGAAGTGAGGAAATTGCACAACCCTTGTGAATTCTCACCTCATATTTAGAGTTCATTACTTGAGTGTTGAACTTTTTTTTGAGCTGGACAAAATATTTATTCCGATATGGTTGTTTGAAGGAATGATGGTGATTGTACCGAAATGATACAATGCAACCCATCTTCCTTCACCACGAGAATTTGGGGGAAGTACTTACTTCTTTGTGGATGGGTTGTTTAAACCGACCTACAAACTTACACACACACAAGGTGACTAATTCATTGTTTACCATAGCCTAGGGTCAGCTTCCACATTGACAAAATGAATAAAAAAAAATTTCAAGAAATTAATTGGTTTTTAAAATTTGAAATTATTGAATTTTTTCATGATCTATTATGATATTGTCACATGAGTAATGACAATTATTCAGAGTATTAGTCTATGATAATTATGATGATTTTCAACATGTCACCAAAAGAAAAATGCCATGAAGTGGCCCTACCTACCTACCTAGTGAACATCATCTCCTTTTATGATTCTTTTAACATAGTCCAAAAGTTACATCACTAACTTGATTAGTGGTTTTAATATTTTCTTTAAAGACATGGCCTAGTGAAAGTGGTTAAACACCAAGAAATTCTAAGGCAATACCTAGTTTTATATATATACCTATTTAAATTGAATGTATATTTTATTTTACATTCATATCCATAATTTCATTGCAAAATAAATTCGGGTGACAAAAATGTTTTTTTCTCAAAACATGGCATGGGACCAAATTTTTGAAAACGTGCTAATTCATAAAAGGTCGCTTCTACCTAGACCAATGAAAGCTCTTGTGGACCAATATGTGAAAGGATACCCATACTTATTGTGGACAAGTTTCAACTAGTGTTAAGTGGGTATCACTTTTTCACAATACTTGTTGGACTCAATTTTCACAAAGCATTTGAAAAATATTTAATTATCTGTAAATTAAATTCAGTTTTTTTCGAGCATTGGTGTTAGGTATCAAGTTTTTTAGTTTTTTTTATTAGGCCAATTCTCATAAATATGATAATGATTGATTATCTTTAGGTGGTTCTCACAAACCAAGTATGATATTAAAAATTTCAAATCACGAAATCATAGTCAAAACTTTTGGGTGGGGGGGGGATGAAATTGACAAGGTGCCAACAATTTGATTTTTATATTTTCATAAGTTAACAATCTCATATCTCTTAAAAGCATCTTCAAGTTACTCTAACTCCTTTTGAAAATTTCCATCTATTTCAATAAATTTCACTAAGTTGGATGAAAAATTATAACCTACTTAATATCATACCAACTTTTTTAAAATTTCAATTTGTAAAGAACATCTCTTTAGATTTATAAGCATTTTAATAAAAAAAGAAATCCTTTCCATGTCATTCATGATCACACAATGTTTAAAATCTACTGAGCACATAATCCAACAATAAGAAACGTTAATTCATGTTTCTCACTCTATTGAACAAGACATTTGATGTCTTTTACATCCGCTTAATATCATCAAAAATCAATAGTTCCATGTGGACAAGTTCTTTTGCTCATTCACTTATACTTGCAATCTACTCAAAGATATTTAAACTACAATATTGATCAAAGAGATCTTAATCGACAACATTCCTTTCAAACTTTACTAAGGGATGCAATGTTCATGGCATTTCACAAACAAAAATCTCTTATCATATTCCTAAACCACAACACCTTGCTCCCTTCCAACAAATAAAAACATTGTATAAATTAAACCTAATGTCTAACATCAAGGAAAATATATAATGAATTTTTTTCATATTTATTTAAGAATGAAAAGAAAAAATCTATTACTCCACAAACTTCCTTTTTGATGTTAGAAAGTAACAAAGCTAATTCATCAACAACACCCATATTATCCTACGTTAAATTATCAAAAGAAAACACAATTTCTTTTATTTCCTTAGGTTTTAAGTTCATGGAAATTATAGAATGTAATGCATCACTAAACAAGTTCCAATGTCCATAAGACTAGTTTAAAACATAAATGTGACAGTGGGAAAATTACATGCCACAATAATCTAAAAGATGTTCCACATTCAAAATGGTGGCATTTGATTAATAATTTTTCAACAATTTGTATGTTGTAACAAGCACAATAATTGTTCAAAATTGTAATGTGTCTTTAAAACATGATTATCTTGTTAGCAAATATGTAAAACAATAATAAGTATATTACTTTAGTGTTCAACGCTATATGGTCACAAACAAAAGTTTTGAAATTGAAAAAAAATTAAGATAAGAAAAAATTTCTACTTTATTTTAACTAGGTTATTCAATTTTGTTAAGCAAATTCTAACCTTAATATATGTTTTATCTCATTCTTGCCTTCCCTTCCCAAATTTTTTGGGCCAAGTGATGAACTTTTGCAAATATAATTGTGTAAACTTAATAAATACATATTTTTAAAAATTATAAACCTTTTCATATGTTGTGCCATATTGACATGCTTTGGAAAAAACATGACCAAAACAAGTTTTTAAAAAGCTTTCCTCCAAATAAAAAAATTCACAACTAACAATTAATTTCAATGCTAATCATTGCATTGAGGTTAAACCCTTCATCCTTGACATGAACAAAGATTTTTTTTCCGTAAGCTATACTTGTCCAACAAATCTATTAAACTTTGAACCAAGGCTTATTTTATAATTTTTGTAATTTCAAACAAGTTGATAGTGACATGTTTTGGCTACGAATTGCACATCTTAAAAAATTAATAACTAAAATAAACACATTATATGCCCCTTTGGAAAATTAGAGATCAAAATTAACAATTGTAAGATAACATTCTACTAACACTTGAAGAACATGAAGTTATTTAGTTTTCTCCACCAACCCTAATAAAATTTCTTGTGAAAACTACATTCTAAAACGAAATTTAATTCTTGGACACAAATACAAACCAAATGTTTAAATTACACATTCTCCACAAACTAGATTGGCAAATTGCTTTTCACAATCAAAAGACCCATCTTTTTAAGGAAATTTTTCCATTACACATCATCCTTTTTGAAGGAATCTTTTATAGCGATTTGTTTTGAAATAGATCCCCCAAACACATCTTTTATAATAATTTGTTTTGAGATAGATCCTCCAAAACACATTGTCTTTTTTGTGTTGGTTCTTTATCCTCTTTTCCTTGCATTAAACTATTCATTTCTTCCTCAAACCTTTTTGAAACAATGGCATGATGTGCATCAACATGTTTTCTCAAAAATGTTATTCCATTTGTTATATAATATGAAATTAACCCCTTTCTTATTTGTGTTTTCGAATTTAATGTTTGACTAGACCATTATAACACAAGATGTAGCACATAGTCTATGCATGTTCAATATTAACGCCTTGATTATCATTTAGTCAAAAAAATAATGATGAGTTTTCCAAAAATTTCTTTGAACATGCAAGTTCTTCATATTTTGTTTCCACAATTTTTTATTCATTTTTTGAAGTTTTTTTTTGTTTTAGTTTGCACATTGGGAATATCTTCATATCTTTCTTCCATAATTAAATCATTCATAAAAACCTCATAAGTTTCATTGCCATTTACTCTACTTTCATTTTTGGAAGACTAATCCATTTGCAATTTTCACAAAAATGTTATTAAGAAATGGAAGGAAAAAAACAATTATGTTTTAGCAAAACATATAAAAGCTATTGAAATATGCAAATGTGACAAGTACAAGGAAAGCATAGAAAGAAAATTACAAATAACAAACCTTAAATGTTATTTGTAAATTTGCAAAAAACATTTGTAAGTAAAAGGTTTAAGGATTAAAGTTTTTAAATTTTCAAATTAGACTTGTTTTTCTTTCCTATCACAATGTGAGGAAAAAAAAATTCAAGTGTGAATTTATGTATGTTTTATGTTGGAAAAATATGTCCTCATAAATATTGTTCAAAAACTCAAACATAGAAACAAATAATTATATTAGTCTACAAATTACAAACAAAAAAACATACAATGACAAACATAAAAAAAAACAAACAAGACAAGAGATAAACAATAAATAAATAAACAAGTAGAAACAAAACAAATAAGAAAAAAATAAATGTTGAATAAGATAGTTATTTGTTGGAAGCGAGGGCATCGTGTCAATTATCAAGAAGCACAAGTGTGGGGCATCAATTTGATGAATAGGAGGAAAAAAAGGGATGCAAGCAATGAGATGCAAATTAGGGGGGCTTGTTGATGCAATGTTAGTGAAGAAATTGATAGTCAATGAACACACACAATAGTAGAGTAGCAATAGTGAAGGGGAAAAAGGCATCATTTAAATGACATAGATTAGGAATGGTGAGGAATGTGCAATGAAAGAAAAAAATAGAAAGGAAAGGGGGAAAAAAAAGGAAAAAAATGGAAAAGAAGGAAAAGGAGGGAAGGAAAGGGATTTGAAAGACATGAGAAGAAGAAGAAAAAACTCAAGGACCTAGAAACCCAAACATAAAAATTAAAAATTAAAAAAAACTTCACCAAATACAAAAGTCATAAATAAGCAATGGACATAGAGCTAGCTTGTGAGCCCTTTTTATCTTGGAGAAGAAGAAAGGTCAAGACCCAAGACTATAGTTGTGTTTTAGAATTGGCACGACCAAGAAGAAAAGAACCCTAAATGTTGTTACTAATGACATAAACTTGGCCTAAAACAAAAATTTAAGAACCTGAGATTGCTTGCACCTTTTCACCTCATTTTAGGTATCAACAATTAATAATATTGGAAAGGATCCAAATATCATAATTGATTTTCACACAATAGATATCTGAAGGTCAAGGTATTAATTTGGGTATTAGTAAATCTTGTACCCTAGGTGTTCAATGTTCGACACTTGGGTAATATTCTATTGATGCTTGGGTCAATTTTTGATCCCCACCCAACACTAATTTAAACCAAAAAAAGAAAAAAAAAAAACATTATAAGAAATTTCTTGGGTGCATTTGAAATGCAACCTATGTTAGTGAATATGTTTTAGAAAATAAAGGTATATTACACCTACTCTTAAATAATAGAAGGGATATCACACCTATAAAACATTACCCCCCATCATAGGCCTCTTATTTGATAAGCCCCCACCCTTGGCTTTACCCATACACTTATTTCCTCCAAGTCTTTGAAACAACACCTCAAAAGTAGATTCCAATTAGCCTCTTTGGAATCATTAATAGCATTCGGCACATGTTCCAACTAGGCTATGTAAATAGCCCTAGGTGGGCCCCCATTTGCAAGGCAATCTATTTGACCTAAACCTTTAACAAACCTAGTTTTGGGAATTGACATTTTTTTATAATCAATTTGCTTAAACCTTTTCATTTTATAATCAAATATCAAAAGGATTGTGACCATTGTTGTTCATGGATTTAATGGTACACATATGGTTGATTGGTTCATAGTGGGTGCATCAATCATTAAAAAATATGTTGACATTTTTTTGATGTGTTAACTAACAAAGACAAATTGTTTAATAAATAAATCAATATTCGTTGTGGTCAACATTTTAGGAACAACACCACTTGTTTTGAAGAGATTCCAAGTTTAGACCTAATATTTGTGGAACAATATATAAACACACATCCTTTTTGTAGATCTTTCAAGCAAGAAAATTACATTATTAATAACGATTTCTTCCATAGGGCAATAATATTATAATGTTATGAATTATGTGATGCATATAAGATGTTTTGAAATGTTTGTGCTAGCCAATTTGGAGGAGTTCATGATGATGGATAATTCAAAAGGTCCAACCTATATGCATAATTAAGGTTTCAAAATATCTTTCAAGAACCATTGATTGCCATCCAAAGTATGAATGTAAATTATTTTAAATTGGTGTTGCAACTTATCCAATTTGTACCTATTTGCAAAAAGAATTGGAAGACATGTAATCTTGCAAATGTTGATAAGAAAAAGTATGATTCCAACATGAATTCAAGTAGGGTGGTGATAGATAATGCATTTGATTTTTTAAAACACATATGTATTTTGAAACATTTCAATCCCAGAATTGATTGAGTTGCACAAGTTTTTTTTGTTGTGTCCTTCACAATTATTGTTAAATGTGGGGTGCATAAGAACCTAAATTTGAAAATGTAAAAACAAAAGTTAACAAATTAATGAGCCAATAAGGTTTGGTGAAATAAACTACCTACTATTTAAAAATAATAATTTGTCATATGTTATAACATTAGCACCAACAACTATCATTGTTCACAACTACACACTAGACAACATAAACCTTTTGAATGGCACAACTCATAGAATTGTGTTTTGTGTTTTGAATTGTTTTTGTTTATCTTTGGCCTTGGATTCCTATAAGTTGTAAGTTATCTATGTTTTGAAACAAAAAGAATGGGATTCCAAAGCAAACAATGAAAATATAATTTCAAACATCAAAAAAATTAAAACCATGTTCTAGATACTTACCTTCACTTACTTATCACAACTCAAACATAACAACAAAAAAACTATAAAATTCCTAACAAATTTGCAAAAGCAAAGGGTGAGAGATTAATAAAACTTTTTTTTGAACAATAAATGATTGATCATCCATTTGTACTATGACAAAGTCATACATAATGATTCATTTATTGTGTTTAAATATTTTTGCACACAAATGTAAATATAAATCAAAGATAGTTAAATGTAGTGCAAAATGAAAATATTTCTTGATTTGATGAACCAAAGCTAATTTTCTATAGCTGTTAATTACCATTACTACCACCACCATATATGATTCTTGCTTCAACACATTTGCAAACAAATTAACCATCTATAGTTGTTAACCTTAAACAATTTGTATGTGATTATTTTCATTTTGTAACATTTGAGATGTGATGAACTTCATCATTTCCATTTCTTTATTTCAAACTCCTTCATCACATGTGTGAAATTAATGATAACATTTGCAATTGTAAATGAACTTGTAAACAACCACTTGCTCTTCCTCTTTACCTTCTTGTTAGGTTTCCCTTGCACATTAGGCACACTAAATTTATCTCTAGAACTATTCGAAATCTGGGGTCTTTTAAGAACAAAATCCTCTTCATCACAAGCATTCACAATTTCCATTTCTAATCTATCTCTAAATACATCACATGCACACTTTAATCTAATGCATGAGGTATGTCATTTATTTTAACAATATCAAATAAATGTTGTCAAAACATTCAAACCATGGTTAATCTAATAAAGATGCATGTTAAAGGATAGGAATCTCTAAACTAGTTAGTACCATAGGCCTCTTAGTAATTAATAGTTACTAACTTATTGTCTTTTACCAAAGGGATGAAGCTAATAGGGATTAAATAGTTCATGTTTGCGAGTGGTTGGGAATAAATTACCCAATCATCTAGGAGATTTTTAGAAAAGGATTAAGATAAAGGCCTTATTTTTATAAGGTCAATGTGGGCCTTGTATGATTTCATGAAAAAAAAGGATTAGAGGAAATGTTGGTGGATTTTTAAAGCATTCGATATTATTGTAGTTGGTTGTTAGAATGAAAGACTCTTTTGAAACAGTGTGTGGTGTAATACTAAAGAGGAAAGAATAGTGCGAAAATGTATTTGTATTTGTGTATAATTCTAATGAAAAAGGTTAAAAAACTTGTTGCATGTGCATTTTATCCTATCAGGAGATGTAGAAAATAATGTAGTTTAAGATTATACAAGGGTGTTTCTAACCTTTTTCATGGTAGTTTTGCATTTCTTTAGAACAGAAAGCAAGAAGGCATATCAATTGGTAGCCTAGGAATCATGGTGTAACAACTTTGCATGTTTTTGCACAAAGTTGAGGGAGTGGCAAGAAGAAGCTATCATGAAGAAAGCTTCCTCAAAGTCATTGCACTAACAATGGTCGGCATATTAGCACATGTTAGTTGGCTCGCGATGAACCTATTTCTATGTCATGTGTGCAGTGCTAGTGCCTCCTCTTTTATCCAAGGTGCTACACCTAAAAAGCCTGACCTAATTCTAATTCTTCTCCTTTCTAGGTACTCACAAGGACCTTACAAAGCATAATCTTATTCCTACCCTCCAAAGGCACCTTACAATTTTTGGTGGTAAAGGTGTCCCCCAGTCTGGTAGATTCAGATCATTGTCAGTTCTTAGGCAGGAGAAGGGCAAGTCATATGAGGGGTTAAGTGATGCTGTTCTTGTGCATGTGAAGTGAACTAGCTAGCACTCTCATTCCCATGTGTGAGAACAATCATGGCTCCCTTGTCCCAAGTCCCCACTATTATTTATTTAAATGATGAATTATTATTTTCCCAGTGTTGATGTCAAAGTACTATTTTCTTTATGGGTTTGCTCAATTCTCTATTGGATTGGAATTTGGGAGAGAAAAAAACACAACCTTCCCTTCCACAACACCCACTACTGACCCATCAAAAACGTACAAATAATTTTATTACTGGGCAGTAGAGAGAGAGAGAGAGAGAGAGAGAGAGAGCGCTGTAGGTAGTGTAAACTATCTTTTTACTACCCACTATGTTTTTTTGGCCATTTTAAGTTTGCAAGTTAGGACATCATCATAAACTACTGAGGTATTTTGCAGTGTGCTGCAACTCCGTTGTTCATAATTGTGATCGATGTGTGAATAAGTCAAAAAACAGGGTTTGAGACAACCGACCGTTTTCCAGGAAAAATCAAGTTTGTACCCAAATATTCATTACTTGTGATAGTTATGTGCATAAGTAAAAAGGGTTTTCCGGCAAAAATCAAGTTTGTACCCCCAAATCTTGATTAATTGTGATAGATATGTGCATAAAGTAAGAAGGGGTGTAACAACCGACCCTTTCAGACAAAAAAACAATTTTGTACCCAAATCGCAATTAATTGTGATAGATATGTATATAAGTAAACGGGGTTTGGCAACCAACTCTCTTTTGGGGAAAAATCAATCTTGTACCCAAAATCTTGATTGCAAACTCAAGGCACAGAAACGGAGAAGTTGTAGAAGAAGACATGATGAACACAACTTATTCATTGTGTACCAAATCTTTCTTTCCACAACCATAAAATTGGAATAATATAATGAATGTGGTTTGCTGCTTGTATTTTAGTCATATAACTTTGAAGTATGTAATTGGCATAACTTTGTGTAAGGTAATGCGAGCACGGCATGTAAGGTTATTGTTGTTACATACTCATCATGATACTCACCGTTTCTCCTCTTGGATGCCCTGAAAATGGACATTTCTATTATTACCTTAGTACCTTGGTCAATTTGACATTGATTATATTAATTTCAAAAATTATTTCTTCCAAATAAAAAAATATTGTGAAGGAAAATAGTGAATATTTAGGAATATTCCATTTTGTTGAAATGATTTTCTCAAAATTAATTGATTATTCGATGGACATTTGTTGAAATGGCCATGGTACTACAGTATATGTTAAAAAACAAATCCACACATGTGTTTCATATGAAGGGGTAAGGACTAGTGGTTTGGGGGGGGGGGGGGGGGGGGGGGCAATATCACTCAACCGAAAATAAAAATGCTCATCTT
>Ga0116227_10015494_pt1 | contig 11271 bp, 9 predicted proteins | sample S1TSphgellanicum_FD_89693 | JGI IMG/M metagenome (GOLD analysis project Ga0116227, IMG submission 89693) | Host-associated microbial communities from peat moss isolated from Minnesota, USA - S1T2_Fb - Sphagnum magellanicum MG | ecosystem: Host-associated > Plants > Peat moss > Unclassified... | reverse complement strand
GAAGAATCCGCCGAGTTCGGAATACGTTCCCGTCTTCAGGCGCCGCACTTCGACGGAGAATGCGACGTATTGCCCGTCCTCGAATCCGAATGACATCAACATGTGCGCGATGGCAGGACCTCGCCAATGAGACATGATCATGTCCGCCGAACGCAGCTGCTGCAGATCGTAAACGCGCGATTCCCACCGCTGGGTGTAGTCGGTATTGCTGCGCCAGGCAAAATTGCGCACATTTTTCAAACGCACGATGTTGCCCTCGACGACGCCGCTGGTCATCTGCGCTACATCGTCTGCCCAAGTACGCTCGTGAGTGGGCTCGAGACGATTCCACCAAATCAGCAGCAGCGCGAATGCCGCGGCAAATCCCAGCACAGCGCCGGCCGTTCTGCCTTGCCAGACCAGCGCCATCATGCAGATGCCAAATGCCATCCATGAAGCCGCGAACAGGGCTTTCACCGTTTGATTCCCAGGGGCCTGATACCACAGCGCGAGCATGGCCCAAGCAGCGGGCAATCCAATCAGCAAGCTCGCGAGGGTGCCATCGATCATCGATGGCATTGTGCCTGATTGACATGCACGGGCGGCGCGGAGTACGGTCTCCACGATGCAAAAGACCTATCAGCGAATCGTCTTGGCGTCACGTCCGCATGGCTGGTGCGGCGAGGACAATTTCAAACTCGAAGAAGTCCCGATGCCTTCCCTCGCCGAGGGCCAGGTGTTGGTACGGAATCACTTCCTGTCTCTCGATCCCTACATGCGCGGCCGCATGAATGATTCGAAGTCCTACGCCGCACCGCAGAAGCTGAATGAGACCATGCAGGGCGGCACCGTCGGGGAGGTCGTCGAATCTCGCCACCCCGATTTCAAGGTGGGGGACAACGTGCGCGGCATGCTGGGTTGGGCCGAGTATGGGGTCGGCACCGCACCCGGATTGGCAAAAATTGACACGCGTAATATTCCGATCTCCGCGTATCTCGGTGTGGTCGGCATGACCGGGATGACCGCATGGTATGGCATCAACAAGATCTTGGAGCCCAAGGCTGGTGAGACCGTGGTCGTCAGCGCCGCTGCAGGCGCGGTGGGTAGCGTCGCCGGACAATTGGCGCGCCTCGCCGGCGCAAGAGTGGTGGGCATCGCGGGTGGCGCCGAGAAGTGCCGCTATGTGATCGAGGAACTTGGGTTCGATGCCTGCATCGATTACAAGACCGCCACGGACGTGAAGTCCCTGGCCGCTTTGATCGCAGCGGCTGCGCCCAAGGGAGTGGATGCGCATTTCGAAAACGTGGGTGGCGATGTGCTGAATGCCGTCATGAGCTTGCTCAATCCGTTCGCACGGGTTGCCATTTGCGGCATGATCGCCGACTACAACGCCAAGCCGGGCACGGTGCCGAAGAGTGCGATTCTCAATCCGGCCCTGTTTCTGGTGGCGCGCTTCAAGATGCAGGGTTTCATCATTTCGGATCACATGGATTTGTGGCCTCGAGGATTGCTCGAACTGCAGGAACTCGTGGCCGCGGGACGATTGAAGTATCGCGAAAGCATTGCTCAGGGTTTGGCGGCGGCGCCTGGCGCATTCATTGGGCTGCTGAAAGGCCATAACTTCGGCAAGCAGCTGGTGAAGTTGGTGTAGCTGCCTTACTTGCGCCAGACGCGAAAGCCGCCCACGAAAGCGAAATCGTTATTGCCGAGCCGCGCGTTCTTCGGCAATTTCTTCAATTTGCGGGCGTTGCCCCCTCCAAGTACCACATAGTCGGCTTCCAATGCCTGGCGCAATTGTTCAACGATCTCGAGCACGGCCTTGCGCCATTTCTTGGGGCCCAATCGCCGCCGGCCGCGGTCGCCGACATAGTCTTCATAAGTGCGGCCCCGCTTGTAGGGCAGGTGAGCGAGTTCCATGGGCGCCACCACCCCGTCCACGATCAGCGTCGATCCTAAGCCTGTGCCCAAACCGAGGAACAGCATGCGTCCGCCTTCATAGCTGCCGAGGGCTTGCATGGCGGCGTCGTTCATGAGGTGCGTGGGGCGGCCGAAGGCCTTGCGGAAATCGAAGCCCACCCATCCTCGGCCCAGATTGAATGGCTCGGTGACGATTTTCCCATGCACGACGACGCCGGGATAGCCGATGGATATGACGTCGTATTTCAAGTCGCCGTTCATTTCCAGCACTTTTGCCACCATGCGACGCGGCGTCATGGCGGGGCCCGATTCAAATTGACGCATTTCGCGTCGTCCCGAGAGTCGAGTCTTGACGTGGCTGCCTCCGATATCGATGGCCAGCACACGCTTTTTGGGTTTCACCGCCATGGCGGCCACGATACTACATCCGATCCCCGGACTGCAGGCGCCACGGTTGCATCGAGAGGTGTTTGACAGAATCGGCCGCGGATCGATGGACCGGCAGTATTTTCAAGAAACCGTCGCGCACTTTAAGTCCGATGCGTTGTGTGGCCCGCGCCAGCAGCGGATCCATGGTGTACATGAAAAAATCACGGTCTGCGCGAGCGCTGGCCTCGGCCAACGAGGCGATGGTCGCAATGGTGCGGTGTTCGGGGCAATGCAGCCACTGCAGCCTGTCGGTGTTGCCGACGCTTTCCAGCAATGCCGCCGAGTCATGCGTAGGCCGGCAGATCCGCACGGGATGGGATCGACGCAAGAATTGCTGCACCCAATCCGCAGGGTCTTCGTAACGAATGCTCACATGCCGCAGCTTGCGCGCCCCCTGCGCCACCTGCGCCATCTGCGCCGCCTGCGCCAGCAGCGCGGGGTGCCCGAGGGCGGAGGCCTTGAAGCGTCGTGCCGCTGCGCTCCAGCGAACCGCGCGGCGCGGGCGCCGGGCGGTGCGCGATGTGATGTAGAAGCTCGGAACCGAATAGGCACCAAGACGGCTCAAGCCTCGGCCGCTGCCGTTTTGGCGCGTGACGAAGCCCAACAGCGCTTCGCAGCCTCGCTCGCGGCCGATATCCAGGCTCGCCTGCATCAAGGCGCTGTAGTGTCCGCGCCGCTGTTCGAAGGGCGCAGTGCCGCCGGCCAACATGATGCCGACCTTGATATCCTGGCCGTCGGGCGCGAGCACGCGCCGATAACAGACGGCCACCATGGCCAACAACCGTGTGCCATCGCTGCGGACCGCGATGTCGGTTGCCTGGCCGCCAAAACAGCGTCGCAGGTACCAATGGAAGGATTCCTGGTTCCAGGTGCCCGGAAAGCAGCGGTTCAAGAATTCCACATAGTCGTTCGGGCCCAGCCACGGGGGATTCACGTGTGTCGAGATCATGCGGCGCGTTTTACCTGGCTCGCGATTTCGGAGATATGCGGCCACCACAGGCTGCTGCCGAAGCGGCGCTCCAAGTCACACAGGACTGCATCGAGATAATTCACGTACAAATCATCCAGGCCATCCTGCATGACATGACCTCCGCCGCTCTTGAAAATGTGCGCCTTGATATGCAACACGCCGCCGCAGTCCACCACCGCCAGGGCGCGCTCGAGCGGTGAGGTGGCTTGGAAATTGGCGGTCAAATGCACCATGCCGCGCTCGCCGATACGCTGGGGATGAATGAGCGAAACGCCTCGCAGGCCGCTCATGGCGGTCACGGCATGATCGCTGATCGGCGTTTCAACATCGCGCGCCGAAATCAGGAAATCAAAATCATGGCGCTGCAATGCTTCGATCAACGCGGGCGGCGCATTCCAGGCCGGCGGTGCGAATCCGCGCACGAAGCTCAAGTTGGCGGCGGCGAAGATTTTCATGCCTTGGCGTATCGAGTCAGCGCATTGCTCGGCAGTCTCGTCCTGGAACTCGACCGCATAGCGTGGGCCGCGGTGCGTGTGCGTGAGGCCGTGCAGCACCACTTCGCAGCCTTGCATGGCGTTCAAATAGTTCACCAAGGCCGGATGCCGGTCGATACGGAAAGTCCCCTTGGGGTGCAGGCGCGTCCAGTGCACGTGGCGCCGCACCCAGGGAATGCGCCGCAGCAGCCAGGTGTCGGGAACCAGCGAGCGCAGGCGCCAGTCCGGCGTCACACTCAATGACAATTTCAACTGCGGATGCTTGCGTTGCAGCGCTCTCAAGCGGCCCAGTGCCCCGCGATCCAGATCGCCGCCCGCCTCGTACGCAGCGGCGGAGGTGCCGGGATGAACGTCATCGATGCTCAAGCACACCGCGGCCCGCTTGCCCGGCGGCAGCCAGTTCCTACACACCATCGGGTATATCAGGCCGCACGCATCGAAACCTTGATGGTTTCATCGCTCAATTCGGCGGCGAACGAGTGGATGTGTTCCAGCAGCCCGCGATCGATTTCGAAACCGCGTGGCAGGATGACGACGCCATTTTTACGCACCAGATCCTGGGCCAGTATCATCCCCGGAACCAGGTCGCGCAGGGCCTTGGCGGTGACCGCGGATTGCGGCCCGCCGCCCCCGACCATGCCTCTCAATTTGGCAAGCAGTTCGGCATCGTAGCCTTCGCTGGAGGCGGCCAACTGCTCAAAAATTTGCGCCTGAGTCAGCCCTTGTGCTTCGAGCGCATCCCACTGCAATACGATTCGCAGCAGCGCGCCTCCCGGAGGAACCGTGCCGCTATTCGCCGCGCCGCGCATCTTGGCCGCCAAGTACTTGAGGATGTTGAGCACCGGCTCCAAGCGGGGAATGGCACCGAGCATTTCCAAGGAGATGTCCAGGCTGCCGGCCACCTCGCGCCGCTCCGCGGCATCGATGGGTTCGCCTTCATTGAGTTTCATCAAAGTCTCGTCCGACAGGGTGACGGCGCCCAATTGCGAGAGTACGGCGGCGGCTTCGATCTGCCATTGATCCTGCCAGAGCAGAAAGGCGACTGCGGCGTGAACCTTGGAGCGCAGCCGCAGGGCGCGCCCGAAGGCGGTCGGTTTGGTCACGGAAAGAACCTTGACCAACGACTCGACGCACCCCAACAGGGTTTGCTGCAGCAGCACTTTCTCCGCAACGATCAGTTGATGCTGGACCAGGGCGGAACTGAATGCCGTGAGCAGTTGATCGGGCGGGCAGGGTTTGGAGATGAAACGAAAAATCTGACCTTCATTGACCGCAGCAATGGCGGATTGCATGTCCGTGTAGCCGGTCAGCAGCATGCGCACTGCCGCGGGCGCCGCGCTGCGGGCGGCGTTCAAGAACTGCGCGCCATCCATGACCGGCATGCGCATATCGGACAAGATGACGGCGATATTGTTGTTATCCGACAGCAGCGCCAGCGCGTCGGTGCCGCTCGAGGCGACGTGCACGACATAGTGGCGCTGCAAATGCAGCTTCAGACCCTCGAGAATCTGCGGTTCGTCATCCACGCACAACACCTCAGACTTCTTGTTCATGGGAGACCTCTTTGATCAACGCAGCGGGAGATTCCAGGGGCAAACGCAGCACGAAAGTGGTGCCCTTGCCCACTTCGCTTTCCACCGAGATGCGGCCGCGGTGTCTGCCGACGATGACCGATTGCACGATGGCGAGGCCCTGGCCGGTGCCTTTGCCCACTTCCTTGGTGGTGAAAAAAGGATCGAAGATGCGCGCCTTCACGCTTTCCGGAATGCCGGTGCCATTGTCGGATATGCGAATCACCGCCCACTGATCCTCGACCTGGGTGACGATGCGGATCAGGCCATGGCCCAGCACAGCCTTGTGCGCCTCGATGGCGTGGGCCGCGTTCACGACGATGTTCAACAGCACCTGGTTGATCTCCCCGTATTGGCACATCACCTGCGGCAGGGGACCCAAGTCGGTTTCGACTTTGGCGATTTCCTTGTAGACGTTGCGGCATACCGTCAGGGTGGTCTCGATGGCATTGTTGATATCCACCTTGGTATGTTCGCCATTGTCCGGATGCGCGAATTCACGCATCGCGCGGATGATCTTGGTGACCCGGCGTATACCGTCCAAGGCCCGCTCGGCGGATTGGTTGGCATCCACCGCCAGCTGCTCCACGCCGATCTGCGACATGGCCGCGCCGATGCGCTCGATGACGCCGTTCGGGTCTTCACCAACCTCGGCTTGCTGGGAAAGCTGCGAGAGTTCCGGCCACAAGACGTTGAGTTCCTCGATGGCGGTTTTCAAGAAATACACGCTGTCGGACACGAACTGCATGGGGGTGTTGATCTCATGCGCGATTCCGGCCGCCAGCGCGCCGACCGATTGCAGACGCTGCGAGATCCGCTGCTCATGCTCCATCGCGGTTCGATCTTCTTCGAGCTTCTTGTAATCGCTGATGTCCGTGACGAAGCCTTCGACGTGCAGCGGCTGGCCCTGTGCGTCGCGAATGATATGCGTCTGGGTGAGGGCGGTGAACTTGCTGCCGTCCTTGCGGCGCATCTGGTGCTCGCTCATGCGTTCCGAATAGTCGGTCAATTGCTCCGCCATGCGCCGGTCGCGCTCGGCAGGATTGACGTACATCGACCGCATGTTCATGGTCATGGCTTCTTCGCGGCTGTCGTAGCCGAAGATGCGGATGGCGGCGCGGTTCAAATCGATGATGGCGCCATCGAGGCTGACCACCATGATGGCCACCGGCACGGAATCGAACAAGCCGCGATAGCGTCCCTCGAGCGCCGCACTGGCAGCCTCGCGCAGTTGCGTTGCGGCCGAATTGTCGGCGATGCGCGCATCGGCTTCCCGCTTCAGCCGCGCGGCCACGATTCGCGTCCACAGCAACGCGGCGCCCAACACGGCGCAGCAAAACAGCGCGGCGCCTGCCAAGATGATGATCACGCGCGCCTCTCGAGTTTCACCGATCCGACCTCGTTCATCCAGCGCTCGGCTTGGGCAGCCGGCATGCTGTGCGCGAAATGCCATCCCTGGTACATGTCGCAGGTGGTCATGGACAGCAGTTCATATTGCTCGCGGGTTTCGATGCCCTCGGCAATCGACTGCATCCCGAGATAACTGATCAGATCGATCAGTGATTTGAGAAAACCGAAATCGCGTGCATCGAGCACGGTGCGCTCCACGAAGGAACGGTCGATTTTCACGCCCCGCAAAGGCAGCGCGCGCAAGTAGCTCAAGGAGGAATAGCCGGTGCCAAAGTCATCCAGCCAGGCTTTGAGCCCCAGTTCGCTCAGTCTTTGCAGGATGCGCGCGGCGGCGCGCAGATCCTGGATCAGTGCCGATTCAGTCAACTCGACCACCAGGCAATTTCCCGGAATATCAAACTCCGCCAGCACCTGGCCAATTTCGTCATCCAGATGCGGTCGCATGAACGCTTCGGCCGACAGATTGAAGTTGATGAACAGATTGCGATAGCCGGCGCGCCGCCAAGTGGCGGCTTGCCGCGCCGCTTCGCGCATCACCCAGTGATTGAGCTTGTGCGACAAACCCGCCTGAATGGCGATGGGCACGAACTTGCCCGGGGAAATCCGTCCTTCGGTGGGATGGTTCCAGCGGATCAACGCCTCGAACCCGGCGACGGCGTTGCTCACCGGCAGCACGATGGGTTCGTACTCGAGCACGAATTGTTCTTCTTCGAAGGCGCGGTTCAGGTCCACTTCCAGCTGCAGGCGGCTCACGGCCTCCTTGGCGGTGCTGGAATCGAACATGCAGTAGCGCGAGATGACATCGCGCTGCACGGCACCGAGTGCCGTGTTGGCATGATCCAGCAGGTTCTCCGGATACTCGTATCCCGAGGAGGTTTCGGCGATGCCGATGCTCGGATGCAGCATGAAGGTATGGCCGTCCAGGGAAATGGGCGCTTCGATCTCGGCCACGATTTTGTTGGCCAACTGCGCGCTGGCTCCGGGGCTCACGCCGGGCAAGACAATCGCCAGTTGGAAATCGCCGATGCGGTACAGCAAGTCCCGGGACGGCAGCACGAATTCAACCCGTTCGGCGGCAATCACCAGCACCCTCGATGCGAAGTCCGCGCCGAACGAGTTGGTGATGTGGTGCACATGGTCGAAGCCGATCGCCAGAATGGCGAGCGTGCCGTTGGAGACCTGCCGCATGTTGTCCAACGCGCTTTCGATGCGCCGAATCAGCGATGTGCGGTTGGCGAGACCGGTGACCGTGTCGTACATGCTGACCACTTGCAACCGCGATTCGAGCGCCGAAATGTTTTCAATGGCCTTGCCGTACAGTTCATTTGCCTGCTTGCGGCGCAACTCGGCTTCCTTCAGGTCATCGGCGGCGTCGCGCAAGATACGCCCGCGCCGCAGTTCGAAGCTCAGCCACAAAGTCACGGCCAGCAAGATGAGCAATGTCGAACTCCACCAGCGGGCCGTGGGCTTCCAGCCGTCACGAGGCGCTGCGGCCAACTCAAGGTCGGTGCCGGCGAACCTGATGTGAGTGGTGACCGGCGCGGCCAATGCGCCGCCCAGATCGGATTGATACAGCGGTGAATTGTCGGTGGAGTCCAACAATTGCAGGCGATAGCCGTCCTTGATCAGCTGGTCGGCTTCCTTGGGTTTCAGGAGTTCATCGATCAGTGCGGTGTCACCGATCCAATGACGCGAGCCGTCCGCACCGCGTTGCGGCAGTACGATGGCCAGAGCATTCCCCGACCGTTCGGTGGCGAAGGGCCCCAACAGCAGCGGGACGCGCGCGCCCAAGTCCCGACCCTCGAGGGCGCGCTGCAGAGTTGATTGCGGTATCTGCGGTGCGCGGTCGTCCGCCATGCCGTAGTTCTTGCCATCTGCCGACAGGGTCCAGCGATGCCACAACGGGTCCGACCCGGGCGGATCCGCCGCCATGAGTCCGCTGGCGGCCCGATCCAAGTCCGACCTCAGTGAATCTGTCAGGACTGTCAGCGCATCACGCACTTGGGCGTGCTCGCGGTTCAGTTGCAGGTCGTAGCGCACGCGAATCAACACGGAGGCCAGCGTCAACACGGTGATCGCGCCCAAGATGAACGGGGTGTATCTTAGGCGCTGCGCGTTCATGGTTTGACTGGAACCGAGAAGCCCAAGCGGGCCGTCTCGCGATTGGCGCCGTCGAGGCTCAAGACGTCCACCGACACGCTCAAGGTTCCCCAATGCATGGGCAGACCGGCGCCGGCGTAGCCTTCGCGCAGTTGTCGAACCGCAGCGCTCTCCCCCAATGTGGCTGGATCGAACCCCGTGCGTCCCGCCACCAGGCCGGCAAAAAAATGCGAGGCGCCGTACCAATTGAGCACCAACTGACCGTAGCGATCCGCCAAGGTGCCGCTGACCGTGTAGCCCCCCGCGATGCGAATGCCCCAATGCGGAGTCGGCCGATATTCGACGGCCGCATCCATCAGTTGTCCATGCAGCAAATTCAGATCGATATACTGATCAGCGAGGCGCGCTGACCAATTGGCATCGAGCTGCGAATCGGCGGCTAGACGCGCCTTGTACAGCAGATTCGACCGGTTGGGAATTTGTGCATCGCCGAGCGATGCGCCCGCCGACAGCGTCAGGTGCTGCCACGCCAAGCGGTAGCCATCCAGATTGACGACCTCCAGCGAACCGTCGGGTACCTTGGTGTCAGACGCACCGAGCAAGAGGCCGCCTGCGGGGCTGAAGTGTTGCCACGTCAGGTCGACATCGTATCCCCCCAACTCCTCGCCAGGAAAATGCGTCGCCTGAATGCCGCCGATCAGGGTATCGGCCGCATTCGCGAAGTTGCCGACCAGCATCGCCGCGAGGAAGACACCTCCGAGCTTAAACCACTGCGGCAGCATTTTGCGTCGTCCGCGCATGCAGATAAACGAAATACATGTCGCCGATGCTCTGCGCGATTCTTTCGCGGCGGATCGAGGCGAGATATTGTCGGCCCTGAAGATCGATGATGCGCCGTGCGGACTCGAGCGGCGCAATGTCCCACCAACGATTCTTCGCCGACCCGAGCAGTACATCCGCGCGCGCGCCTTCGGCGTGCTCACCGAAGGCCGCCTTGGCGGCCTTGTTGAGAAACATCACTTTGCCATGCGAGTTCACGGCGAATGCCGGCTGCTCCAGCGCATCGACCGCGCTGCGCCAGCAAATATCGTCGCTATTCTCGATGCTGACGCGCACCACCTTCGAATCCTTCAGATCGAACACCGAGGCGCGCACTCGCAGCACGACATCCCGTCCGTTGATGGTGGCCCCCTGGATTTCTTCGCCGCCGTTGCTGATCAGTCGCCTGATGACATCCGGGTACGCGAACGCGACCACGTCGAGCAGAAAGCTGCCGTCCTCGGACGTCGACACGTTGAACAGCTGGCTGAAACGCTCGCTGGCATGCAGCACACGGCCGCTGCCCACGGCGACGATGGCTTCGCAATAGGGTGCTTTGAATATCAGATCGGCGGTGATCTGCTGCGCGCGTCGCAACTCCTCCTGCAGGGATTCGCTGCGCGCGATCATCCTGCCGAGCGCGGCTATGATGGCGCGGGCAACTGCATTCAAGGCAATGGCAAATAGGGCCATGGTGCCCATGAGTGCCAGATTGAACGTCGGCGAGGTGTTGACATCCGCAAACGCCAAGCGGCTCCTCGGAATCCAGGCAGGCAGCAAGTCGGGGGAGACCAAGCCGATGCCATAGCGGGCCTGGATGAAGGAATTCGTGTCGGGCGACAGTACGACTGCGGAAGCCAGCACCACCAGCAGCAGCCCGAGCGAGGCTTGTTGCTGCCAATAACTCAAGATGAGGGGACTGGCGATCAGCGGCAACGCCACGAACAGCGGAAACAGCGGCTGTTGCAGGCCGCCTGCCAGGTGCCACGCGATGCCGAGCAATGCGATGCCGAGTAAATGGGACAACATCGCGAGCGTGCGCAGCCGCGCAACGGACTCGATATAGGCTTGCCGGGAATTGAGCGCGAATTGCAGGAAAGCGAGCGACGCCAGCGCCCAGATGATGGGTGTGATGTCGATCTGCGCCAGACCGAAATACCAGGAGACCACGACTCCTGAGGACGCCAGGGCGATGGACAGCGTCCAGGTATTGTCGAACATCGACTTGCGCTGGCGGAATTCGCTGTTCACGATGCGGGAGGAGCGGCAGATTTGTAGACACCGGTGGGAGGCATGTCCACACCGTTGCCCTTGAGCACATTGGCATCCAGGTGCGGTGTTGCCTTGACGCCGCCTTTGGCGTAGACCAAATCGAGTACGCGCAAGCCCGCGCTGTGATTTTCCGTCAGCTGATTGTGCTGCACGGTCGGCGATCCGCCGATGATGGTGATGGCATCACCGGTGCTCTTGGTGATGATGTTGTCCTTGATCACGGCCGAGGAACTCTCCTGGCTCAAAATCGCCACGATTCCCGAGCCGTTGCCCGTCAGTGTGTTGCGCTCGATGGAAACCTGGCTGTCGT
>Ga0116227_10015493_pt1 | contig 11272 bp, 10 predicted proteins | sample S1TSphgellanicum_FD_89693 | JGI IMG/M metagenome (GOLD analysis project Ga0116227, IMG submission 89693) | Host-associated microbial communities from peat moss isolated from Minnesota, USA - S1T2_Fb - Sphagnum magellanicum MG | ecosystem: Host-associated > Plants > Peat moss > Unclassified... | reverse complement strand
TTTTTTTTTGTTTTTTTTTTTTTTATTCTTTTATTTTATAAAATTTATTTTAAAAAATAAATAATAAATATGAATACATCAAGAAGTAATAATAAAAATTGTGGTTGGTGGTGGGGGGGGGGGGGGGGGGGGGGGGGGGGTCTAAGGTGGCGGTGTTAGTAAAACAAGGAGATATGGCTTGTGATATCACCTACATAGGGCATTCGAGATTGATTTGAAATCAAAAAAATTTGGTTTGATTTAGGTAGGTATGATTTTCTGCGCCTAGGGTATGAAGAATAATTTGATACCTACCCACCTACTTACCTGTTGGTGGGCAATTGGGTTTTTCATGATACTAAATGATGGGTGGAAAAACGGGATCTGATTGGTGGGCGTACAAGAAAAAGCCCGGGGACGGAGGGGAAGGAAGAGGGTGCGTAGAGAGTAGTGAAGAAGAACCAACGACGCTCTAGGCATGCTAGTGTGAAGCTTTTGCTCCTGCGAGACTTATGACGTCCGAGATATGTTCGAGAGTGAAGCCAAGAAGAGTGGAAGATTCGACGTCGATAGAGGAGGAAGAGGAGCCTGTATTGAACTCAACAAATGCTCCAGACATTGCGGTGGTGTTTTGGGTATGTGGTGACTCCATGAGGCGTAGAGGGCTACCTACCTTATTAGAAAATCTCCTTTTTTTTTTCCTTTTTTTTTTTTTTTTGGTGGGGATAAACTTTTGATCAGCGCAGATTAGGGAGTTACCATTACCAACAACAGAAATGCACACAAAGGAAAGAGGTGAAGGGAAAAAGGCTACGAAGGAAGATCTTTCATTGCAACAGCAACAGAGATGGATGCGTGATTGCAGGGAGTGCAACGTGATGCAAGGGAGGGATTTGATTGATAATACAAAGCAATAGGTGAACCCATTGTCTATCTTTTTCTCCTTTTTCCTTTCCTGTGGCTTCCTCTCATTCCTATCTTTGTTTACAAGAAGGATTAGTTGTTGTGAATGCATCTATCATATGCATGGATGATCAGGAGACGGCCATAGATAGATAGATAGATCAGGTGGGACCCTAGTGTAGCAGCCTCTGCTGCTGTGGTGCAGTGCTATATAGATCCCCATGCAATCTCTCGTTACTTATCATTCGGCCTTCTTCTGCAGCTCAGCATTAGCATTGTCTGGAGGAATTTTGTGTAGGTAGATTGGGAGCTCTGGTTGTCTTTCAATTGCTGGTGTGTGTGTGTGTGTGTACGTGTGTGTTTTTTTTCCCCGGGTGCTGCCTTCTCAGTTGTGCCTGTGGATGGTGAACAGTCCCTGTTGTAGTACAATTTTGTTGCTGTTCTGCCTCACGTGGCAGTTCATGACATTAGTCATCTGGTTGGGTCCTCAGGGGAAAAGAGTCACCTTCAACATGTTGAGCTCATGGGTTTAGTATGTCACTTTTCCTTTTTGCCACATAACAGACAGAGATCAATTTTTTGTGGGTTCATGGGTTTTCCTGCTTGATACCATGCTATGTTTACCCTTTGGAGTTCAGTCCCTATGATGCTGCATTTATCTAGTTTCTTTCTGGTTCTTTTGCCCTGCAGCACCAGTTTGCCAGAAAATGGCTTTTTTTATTGGGTACACACTTGGGGATTGTTTTGAATTTTCTCAATGTTCAGTGCTGGCCACTGTTGCAAGTTCTCTATCTTGTGAGCCCTACTGTGTCATATGTGCAGTAGTACCACACATGAGTTCTTCATGTACAGTTATCATTAATTGCCAAGAGCAATCTTGAACTGCAATGTTCCAGTAAAATTTGCATGCTGATTGATATCTGAAGCAGTTGTTTGGTTCTGGTCTGTGGCATTGAGTCTGCTTGGGAATTCAGCCAAGGGGATAAAACCCACAGTTTGTAGATATTTTCTGATATAAAATCTTGGGAAATTGAGCAGTTTGTTCCAGGATCCTTAGAATCTGTTATAATTTCTGTGTTCAAATGTAGTTTTCTTGCGATGCCAATCTGATCATTGGCATAAGCTTTTGCAATCCTTCTTTCATGTTGAGTGGAATTGAACTCAGAGAGTGACAGCTTTGTTGATTTCTTTGGGAACTGTGGACTGTCCAGCAATGGATCATGCTGCTACTGCACACCAGTGCTGTTTATAAATATGCTGTAATGCTATGTTCCTGCATCTGCACCTGCACCAAAGTTTCACCATGTGAATTATGTCTCATGCACCACTAGAACTTCTCTTGCTTGGTCAAAATACCTTTGCAAGGAGAATGGCCCAACAAGTGGGAGACATTGGTGTAGGGTGCAGTGCAGAAACATTGCATTCTAGCTGATCTCTCTAGCCTATTGATCTGGAATGAATGTACTTCTTGTTCACTTGAAATCTACTGGTGCCCTGTGATGTCAACAGCATGTAGATGCATCGGAGGCAAAACTACAGTTCTCTGTGGTGTGTGGCCTTAGAGAAATTGTGAAGGTTGATGAAATCTATCTCAAGACAGGTACAAACTTGGGTACATATCCATGCTCAAACCTTCTTATCTGCTGTGCAATCATCCATTTTAATTGCATATTCTGTTCCCAAATTTGATATGTATAGGTTGCTGGTGTGACTGGCATTTTGAAGCATGGGCAGTGGGTGCATCAATTGTGTTTGTGTGCATGTGCAAGTAAGAATTTGAAGGGTAATGAGAATGTCCTTACAAGGGGCTATTCCATCTAAAGTTCTGGTCAATAAGTGTCTTGTTCTGGAGTCTGCAGAGACATCCTCTGAAATAGGTACATCCATGTTGAGCTTGTTGGCTGCACACCCATGTTATTTCATATACTAGTTTGGTTTTTTTTTGGGAGGGCAGGGGCAGTGCTTGTTTTGGGATATTTTGCTGATGTAGTTGCTGCTACATATCCAGGAGCAAGCTTATTGGGTGTCAAACAAGAAGGTACACACTTGGAGTTTTCAGCAGAGCATAGATTCCTGTTATGCTTGATCTCCAGAAACTGACTTACATCCATACAACATTGAGCATGTAATTGTTATTTGTGGAGAGGGTTTTTGGTCCAGGAGGTTATGGAATGCAGGCAGTGCATCAAGAGGGGGCAGAAGCTGAGCAGCTTTGGAGCTCTGATGCAGTGTGTGCCTGAATCTGGAATTGACAGCACTGCACATCACCTCATGGAGTACTCAAATCCATGTAATTGATTTGATGAAGCCATGCAGGAAAGCTGTGACAAGAGGCCATGATATTTGAAATCGTGGCTTTGAAAGGTGCAGGAATTGTAACAACAGCATCCGCAGCCACCATTGCTGCGGTCTCAAGTTGTGGTGTAAGCAAAGTGTAATATACTGGTTCTCCTGAGGAAGGAGCTGAACCAGTGGTGGGGTCAGGCTCAGGCATTGTCACAAGCTACCTTTTGACCATTGGTGCTGGAAATCTCTGGCTGTTTGCACTAACAATTTCCCAACAAAGTTTGGGACATGAAAAGTCTCTACAGCTCCGTCTTTTGTCATCATTACATTGTTTAGATGATGGATTTCAATGGCCCTGCAAAAAATGCAGGAGTCTGTCTTATCTAGGGTGGTGACGGCAGAGTTGGCATCCCTCTCCTTGCACACAAGGACTTTTCCTACCTCTAATTTGACACTGGACACTGGTATAGTGGCCAGGTTTGAGGACCCAGCTTCATTGCAGGTTGTTGTCTGATTCTTGTCTCTTTCTTTTGTAATTGCTTCATCTTTTTTGGAATCAAGTCTTCCAATTTGACATCCATTGAATAAAAGTCCCTTTGCCTGGTGTTCAGTCAGTCAAGCGACATTGCTGTTGGTAATTTTTAAGAAAAAACAGAAGTTCCCTTTTTGAAGCACAACAGCAGACCTGACATGACAAGCTTTTGGCCCCAAGTCAAGCTCATAAGGGCAGAGCAACAGTAGCAGTTTCACCTGATACACCATTGAGTTTGAACTCGAGACCTTTTGTGGTCTGAGGGTCCTATGAGGGACTATACCAACAAGCCATCACCCCTGGGATGTTGAATTGAAGTTTTACACTTTTTCTTTGATACACAATGGTGGGACATGATGCAAAAGTGGTGGAATTTCACCTGGATCTCCAACCCCTGTTCTGTTTCGTTAATAAAAATAAAGCGAAGTGCTTGATTGACAATTTATGTTTTCTGTATTCAAGGAATGGAATGGAATGGAATAACATCATAATTTATTTTCCATTGTCTCCAGACATGTGACAGAAACTCAGGAGACAGACATTTGTAAAATGTTTTTGTTGGCCAGAAATTTAGCAGATTATATAATACTTATTTACTTATACCCACCATCAAAACTGTGAAATTAGTGGGGATCAACAATGGTAACTAGTCACCTCTATTCATAAAGGTCTATTGCTCCAACAAGTGATATCACAAGGTTATAATCAGTTATGGGTGGTTATCAAAATTGAGGTGAGAACTGGTCCTGTTTTCAGATCAGCTCTCACCATGAAAATTAGAGAGTATCACCATTGATGGTACCCAGATTGACACCCAGCCCTTGGTTCTCATTCAAGTGAGAACCAACCCTTTGAAAACTGCCCTCTTGGAAAAAAATTCTGAAAACTGTCTAGAGTAATAAAAATTATTCAGTGGTTGTTCTCAGCTATAGGGCTCTAAGAGGTTAGTCTAGGGGTAGATAGGATCTACTTAGAAATAATTTTCTGGAATTTTAAAGTTTTTTAGCTAGGACATTTACCTTCCAATGAGTGTCTTCTAGAATTTTTATTGTTATTTTAAACAAATGAATTATGGTAATTGGGTTGAAAGAACTACCTAAGGAAATCGACATTTATCAACTTTTGAGAACTGTCCATTTGAGAACTGGCTTAAAAAAAAATAGAATTGAAAATCTGAAAACTTGGAAATTTCTCTAAAACGTGTAGAAAAAAGTCTTTTTTAGTACCAGTACTGTTTTCCAAAGTGATGAGAAGAATTGGAATCAACGGTTCTCAGAAAAATCTGAGAAACACCCAACACTAGTTATAATTGTTCTCTCATTCTTGGCATGTTTGTTTTGGTTTAGCTAGAATTGACATAACCATTACCTTTCCAATGTTGTTGTGGCCTTCTTTCTGCAATCTCATAGATATGAAGTTGGACTGAACATTAATTGCTTTTTTGTGCAAGCCAACAACTGAGTATTGTTGATTACAATATCTCTTGTGCATATGATCTTCCCAAATACAAAGTCGAGCATTTTTGTTCTGGCAATCACAACTACATATTTTTGAGCTGCTATGCTAGATATTTTCTCTTTTGATCCATCTTTTTTGTAGCAGTTGAATAACATTCTGCCTCTGTCTCACTGGTTTTTTTAGGTGTGTATCTTGTTCTTCTTAAACAAAATTGTGGAAGTGTAATGAAGAGTCATCTGTAAGCCAGCACTATTGTATAAGATCTGCATACCTCAAAACATTCATAAGTGTGCTTGAGAACATGTGTGCGTGGAACATTGCCACCAGTGAACAATTATACAATATATCCACTACCTCACTCTGCAATTTGCTGAGATATGAAATACCTTCTCCACCACTCCATTTTTTAGAAATGCCCATGGTTCATACCACCCCAATTTTCCATATGCATGGCCAAAGTTCCTCATCTTGAGCAAATTCAGAGCATATCCATAAGAACATTTGTTGAATTGCAACTTTCCCAAGAACAAAACACTGTAAAAAGATCAAATTGTTTGATAACATAAATTGCTTCCAAAAAAATGCTTTGCAAAGAAGTGCAAAAGAATGATCCCACCCTTCATATTACATTGCAAATGTATTCCCAATGTGTTTTTGCATGGTATGGTGAAAAGAAAAAACACAATGTTACAATTTTCACTATAAGCAAAAATGAATGATTTGGGAACATAGTTGGAAAAGGTTTAGTGATCAAAGCACTAGAATTTTTGTGTGGATTATCAATTGGATTATTGACTAAAGATGTTGTAGTCACCTTAGACAAGTCACATAAGACACTTTGTCACAAGGGAGATCCACATGGCATTAGTCACAAATTCTTGTTTTTATAGCAAGATGCCTAACCAAATGATGCCATTTATCCTAACCTAGCCTACCTAACTACCTACTTAGTGACCTATTTATTAACCTACCTACGTATCTATTACATAAGTAGGTAATAAAAAGTTAATATAAGTTGGGTGACCTAGCTTAAGCTAAAAATTTAAACTAGATAACCTACCTAGCTAAGCACCTCAGCCTCTAGGCTAGGCTAGGCACCCCACCTATGAGGTAGATTAACTTGGGCTAGGTATATAAATATAGGAGCAACTATGAGGACTTGAACTCTCACCTTCACATTGAAGGACCACGTCATCAACCATTGCACCACATCTTTAACAAGTAAATATTGTGTTGTGCCATATTTTTATCAACATTTTCTTTTGAACTACAATCTAGCCTATCTTAACTATTCTCCTACATACATACAAACCAATGTACTTAACTATTTATCCTACTTACTTAACCTACCTAGTTATCTACATAACCTTCCTACCTAGCCTAGACTACAAAACTTAACTATGTAACTATCCACTTAACATACCTAGTTTAGAGCTACCTATGTAGTCTACCCTACTATCCTAGCCACCTATCTAGCCTACTTAGCCTATAGGTTTATGTAGTATACCTAGCCTAACAACCTACCTATATATCAACCTAGCCTACTTACTTACCTACCTAGCCTAGCTATTTACTTAAATTAAAGGACCTAGGTGCATTCATAGTTGGGGTACCACAATAGGAACCATGACATCATTTTGTCATGTGTCCTAACATCTTAAATCAAAATCAATGTTATGAAATGCTAAACAATGATGTATGTTTAGGCTTTCAACCAATGTGTGTTATAATGATTCAAATCAATTGAACAAATTATGTCATGTTCAAATATAAACCAAAAAGGAATGTAGGACTACATGACATTTCTAAACTGAGATACTCTCATTTGGAGTGTTAAAACCTTATTAAAAACATCAAATAATATCCTATTTCTTTCATTCACATCTCTTATATTTCTTTCCAAACCTTGACAATGTGATTTTGTAATGAACAAAATTAATTTGATTATCCTTATTAAAACAACCTTTTTTTTGAAAAAAATCCAAGATTCTAGCATCAATTCCACCACATTTGGTAATTTATGATACTAGAAATTAATCTAATCATGTATAATATATTTTATTGTTTTTGGTTAAAATATGGAGCAATTTGAACAAATCTTGTTAGTCCTATTAATTCATGTTTGATAAAATTAGGCAATGGGATAGGGTTCTTGAACCATCTTTAAGGACATTTAAAAACATGTTCTAATCATCCAAATCACAAAAATTCACCACCATCTTAATCAAAAAGTATGTGAATATGTAATGAAGAAATCAAATTTACCAAATAAATTATTTCGTAATGTAATGGTCATTCAAAATAACGTTTTGATAATGGTTTTGGAACAAAACATTTCTTTTGTGTACCCCAACCTTGAATGGACCCACCTACCTAGCCTAACCTTGGCTTAATCTAACACAACTACCTACTTATGTGGCCTAGCTACCTACCAAACTTACCTACTTAGCCCATTTACCTACTAGCTAGTATAACCTAGCTACTTACTTAACTTAGTCCACCTACCTATGTAGCCTAACACAATTGGTTTAACTACCTATCTACCTAACGTAATCTACCTACTAATTAGCCTACCTAATTAAGTACCTATGCAACTTGTGAGGCATTCTTGCACACCCTTAACATGAAAATATGCACTCACAAACTCGCTTGAAAGTGGAACTACTATGTAGTTGTAGTCTAACAAGTAAGGTGGTTCAATGTAATGCAATGAAGTTCATTAAGAATCTAATGCGTTGTGTCCACTTAGAAGATACAAAGACATTGTGAGAAAATCATAACTCACCATGATGGAATGTGAAGGGGCATTATGTTGATGTTCATTCAATGTCACGCATGATGGTTGAACCCCTTTTTGTTCCATTCGTCATAACATCTACACATAACCTCTTAATCTAACATGCATTTGATTTTTGAAAAGTTAATCTAAAAAGGAGCCATGGTACAAAATCTTATAAGTTTTTATTCTTTTGATCAAGAGTTAAGCCCTAGGATTAAAAATCACTTTGCCTCGATTGAGGGGAAAAAAAAACAATTTTAACCCCCTCTACTTCCAGCAAGTGTAGCTCCCTTACAGCAACCCCGATGATGCTGAAAATTGGAAAGAACCTTCTACACCTTCTAAACAATAACTTTTTAAAGTTTGACACAAATCCAATGGTGGATTTGGGAGGAACAATTATTTGAAATAAAACTCTAGAGGCTTTGTCATGGAAATCCTTCCATGAACTCCACTATAAACACCCTCTACTTCCAACAAGCGTAGCTCCCTTACAACAATCCTGATGATGCTGAAAATTTAGAAAGAACCTTCTACACCTCCTAAACAAGAATTTTTTTAAGTTTGACACAAATCTAACGATGGATTTGGGAGGAACAATTATTTGAAATAAAACTCCAGAGGTTTTGTCATGGAAATCCTTCCATGAACTCCACTATAAACACCCTCTACTTCCAGCAAGCGTAGCTCCCTTACAACAACCCCGATGATGCTGAAAAATTAGAAAGAACCTTCTACACCTCCTAAACAAGAACTGTTTTAAGTTTCACACAAATCCAACGGTGGATTTGGGAGGAACAATTATTTGAAATAAAACTTCAAAAGCTTTGTCATGGAATTCCTTCCATGCTTATTTCTTGCACACATCTTTTCCATGAACAACCTTTCCACACATAAGAACTATTTTTTTTTCACACATTCATTCTCCTCCTTTTCTTTTTTTTCCACACAAGATATTCCTCTTTCCTTTGGTAAGCTTCCATGACCTTTCCTTGAGCTTGTTCCCCTTGTCCAATGGAAGCTTTGAAATCCTTCCCTCCAATCAATGGACCCCTCATCCTTCAAGAGCCGATGAGAATTGAGAATGATTTGCCCTCCAATTGATTTTAGGATGAGAATTCTTAGGCCCAATGAGACACAAAAAATATTCCATCCTCCAATCAAATAGGATGACAATCCTCATGACTAATGGGATTGGAGGATTCATCCTTCCCCTTATCTTGGATATCTTGATGAGGTTCTTGAGCTTGATCTTTATCCTTTTCGTTCGTTGACCATCACATCCTTCTAGATCCACCATCGAAATTAGGGTTCGATGACTCCATTGGATCTAGGATGTTCGAGTTTTCATGAAGTTCCGTAGTCACTCCCACACCTTACGCCTACCCTAATTTGTTAAATAAAAGAACCTTAACCCCTTCTAAACGCAAGTACCACATTGTCTCTGCTACCCTCTTGGTTTTTTGTTGATGCAGGTGAGCATTTAGTCATGGCGGATGATGTCGTTACACCCTCGAATCCTCCAGTTTCACTAGTAGAAAAGGAAGAGTTTGAAGAAGCACCATTTGACATGAAGGTCTTTCAACGATCGCGCCAAGAAAAACCGTCCAAAAGAATGGTGCGCACTCGAGTCGATCGTTTGGCATGGGATCGTCGATTGTCTCCTAACCCACATGCTTTAATAATCTATTTAGAATTTGTTCATGCTTGTGGAGCCGCACCAGAAAGGTTTGAAGAGTGTCAATGTGAAGACAACGATGTTCGTCTTCATTGTCGAACTTGGGTTCTTGGTGATGGCCATTATCGTTAGTTGCAAGGCCCAATCAATCCCCTTCCCATGGAGCATCAAGACGAATACCTAATTCGCACCATTCGTCGCATTCTGGAGATTTTGTAATTGTGATCTATCCCCTTAAAGTTGTTTACTAAATTGTAATTCACCGGAGGCCACTCAAGTGGAAATGTTAATGCCTAAGTTTGATTTTGATTTTATTTAAGAATCTGATAAAAGTGAAAACTAAATAAAGATGTATTAGGATTTCATCTCAGAAATCTTTCAAGTACATCATTCATGCCTGAAGATTATTTTACAGACTAACTTAATATTGTCATGGTGAGATGTTATTGCTAATTATGGGCTTGTATTTCCAATATATCAATAAATCAAATCTAATTTTACATCCCTTTTCCCTTCTCTACAACATAAAATGATCATGCACTTAAAAGGTTTACTAGCTCCTAAAATTAACTAAACCTTGCATCAATTTAAATAAAAAAGTCTTCTACGTTAAAATATCCAAAAGCTAATTCAACTCTTAATAATTATTACTTGGAGGTTTATCAAGATTCAAATCATTAATATTAAGGAAAATTATGGAACTAAAACTTAACAATTTGTGGTATTATAATCCATGACTCACACAACTACCTACCTACCTAGTTTAATTACCTAGCCTACTGATCATGTAATCGAATTCATACTTTCATAAATGGACACCTTACATGGTTGTTAACAAAAACAACTAAGTTATCATCCATTAGTGGATGCCATCAAACTTAGTTACTAGTAAATGATTTTTTCATCCTACTATCATCCAATTCATTACATGTGGACAACCTATAGTTGCATTTACAACTATAAACACTTGTGATTGACCTATAATGTAAGATTGCTTGCATTTGAATTTCAGTTGCAAAAATTGTCCATTTGGACAATAATCACAAGCTAGTTGTATTAACGTTAATTGGTATGGACAAGATTTTTTCTATTGAAATGTGCAATAAAAAGGTGGTTCACATCTTAATCTATCATTATGTTGAAAAATTAATGTAACAATCCTTAAATGGAATACTTTTGTAGCATACAATATTTGTCATAAAACAATTGTTTTAACAAAAGGATTAAACAAAAAAATATTAGTTGGAATTTGTCAATGCAATTATGCACATCAATGTATGTATGTACAAGGAACAATCCTCCATCTATGTTTTTTCAATTGAATTGTTTTAAATTATAAATGTTATATTTAACTATATTTCAACCTTCCATATTAGATCATGTTATAATAATGGTGATGATTATGATGTTTGTAGGTTGTAAAAGAAATTCGATTCAAAATGTAAATGCCTTAGGTATTGATTTAATTTTTTCACAAAATTAAAACTAAGTTTTTGAATTAGTAAAAAAAAAAGGTATATTGCCATCAAATAGGTTGTTTTAAACAATTTTATAATGTGATTAGTGCATATTTACTCCAAAATTTTATTTTATTTTGATATTCATGGTTTTTTTTTTTTTTTAAAGCCCAATTAAATTAAATTTAGTTTTTTAAAAA
>Ga0116227_10015492_pt1 | contig 11272 bp, 10 predicted proteins | sample S1TSphgellanicum_FD_89693 | JGI IMG/M metagenome (GOLD analysis project Ga0116227, IMG submission 89693) | Host-associated microbial communities from peat moss isolated from Minnesota, USA - S1T2_Fb - Sphagnum magellanicum MG | ecosystem: Host-associated > Plants > Peat moss > Unclassified... | reverse complement strand
TTTTTTTATTTTTGGGTTTAATTGTAGGATTAGTCAAATTTTCCCCCAGAAGGTGTGTGTCTTTTCTACAATTTCCTCAGGTGGAAGCCCATTTTAGGACAAAAAAAAAAAAAAAAAAAACAGTGCTATGGTCCAAATTTGACCGATGGGTTGTCAAATTTGGAAGGCCGGCCATGAATGGTGTCACTTGTTGTGTGATACACTATGTTCAAAGTTGGCAGCTAACAGGGTATTACAATTTGGAGGGGCACAACAATCTCATTGATTTTCCACTAAGCTACACAGTTTGGTGTCCACATGAGTCCATAACCACCTCCTGACTCCTGAGTTTTTGTACATTGTGCCCAACAACTTATTGTAGGCATGTGTTTAGAAGATTTTGTGTATAATCTAAGCTTCTGATGAAGAAACCTGCAATTATGTTCTTGTTGTAAATTTGTTATGAACTCTCTCTCTCTAATTCTACTTTCAATTTGAATATAAGAAACTTTCGTAATCCCTTTTTCTTTAAGGGTTCATTTTCTTTCTCTCCCTTCAATTTTTGATCTTTTGTAATAAATAATTGATATATGATTGGTGTTGCCTGAAGATTTTTAATTATTACTTTTTTCATTCAAGTGAATCCACATTGGGTATCATGGAAATAGTGCTCTTATGAGATCTTCAATTGTTCATCATAAGTCTCCAATTTGCATGAAGCCAATTTATGGGACACATCAAATCCGTCTTTTCCTTTTTGCATCAATTCTGTAGGAGTGCAATTTCCTGAGGGAGGGGCACCTGAGGGGCGTGAGCCTGACTGTGCTCCCAAACCTCAGGAGAATGCACGAGAACTGGAACTGCCCCTTACACAAACAACTCTCTTTTTATTTCCTCAGTTTCTTCCATTTCACAAAAAAGAAATATTTCCATGGGAACATGGCAATGGGGAGCTCCCCCAGCATAACACCCTAGGGTTCTTATGCTGGGGAAGATCCCTCAAAATACACATAGAAACAAAAAGGGAGTTGTTTACAACATTGGGAGAAATACACTTGGGAGAGCACATTATATCCATGGATATCACTCCCTTCCAGGCTTCTACACCTCATGATCTTCATTTGTTTTAAGTTCATGATAGCCTTTGCCTGTTGTTTTAGATGGATAAAGCCGTCATTCACTTGGCAGCACATTCCCAATACCCACCCCATGAACCCGCCCTTTGGGATGGGGCCTTTACTTGATGAGACTTTTGGGTTGTCTCCAAGCACGAGAATGATGCAGTTGATGCATTCAACTACACTTGAAAGGTTGTTCCAACCCCATGCCTCATATCAACACAATCTCTAAAACCATACTTTAATATGAAAGCTCTGACACCAGAAAAAAAACACACACACAAGCATACTTCAATTCACAAGCTGCATCTGTCATGCAATCCGATATCAGTGATGGGAAGTGATGGGAAGAAGAGGCTCTCAGTGACATTATTTATGAGCAACTGCTTGCTCACGCAAGTCTTCATTTACACAAATTGGAAGATTATTGTGGCAATCATAAAGCTGGCTCACTCCTCAAAGAAGAGTAATGTACTTCAGCTTAGCTTTTTCCCATGGGAAGACAGGCTTTCAACCAGTGTGAAACCAGGATCATTCTAAAAAAATTTTAGAACTGGAACCAGAACTATTCTAGTTTATTTCTTAGAACTTCAACTAGAGGTTCTTCATAAAAGTAAAGAACCACCCAACACTGATTTCAACCGCATATTATTGTGATGAGCAAAATTATTGCTACTGGGAGCCTCCATTCCCATCTAGAGAGAGGATTCCAATTCTCTACTGGCTACAATATTCAAAAAGATTTTCTATTTTCTCTCATAAATTTTTGTTCTTTGAAAAACAAAACATTTTCTGAAAATTTCAACATTTCTACTACAAATGGTGTCCAAGTTTCCAAGCTACTAGGGTATGTGTGTGTAAATAGACTAGTATGAAGCTTGACAAATTGTTTAATACCAACATCCCCCTGATATGCAACTTCTACAAAGGACTTGGTACCAGGATTCAGTTGGTATGCTCAAAATCACAACCAGAACAAGGCATCACAAACACTCTGGCCCTGCCAATAGATAAGATGTTGTACATCTACCTACTGTGTCCACACTCTGAACACCAAAAAAATCTGTTTCAATCCAAACAGTCTAAACACTTTCACCAAATGTGAAACGGGTTTTAACAAGGTACAACTGTGTCCAAACAAAACTGCAAAATTCTCAAATTGAGAACTCTTATTGTTTCTCAACTAATGTTTTTCCTCATTTTTTGGCTTCTAGACGTGCTCTTCGAAGCTCTCTCCATTATCTAAACACACTAACTTAGATGAAGGAGATCTCTCTTGCCTAAGAGAACCAAAGCAGTTGGTGACACTCAGTACAAGAAGCTGGCATGAGAGAGAGAAAGAGAGAGAGAGTCTTTTCCCCTCACAAGCTCGTATAATATCAATTGGCAATCACTACAACCGATTCACAAAAACCACAATTCCACAACCAATGTTGGCTGCATTAATCAAGTTCAGTACAATCCCAGGTTTTCGGCTTCTCCAACCCGGGATTGAGTTGATACATTGGTTTGCCTGTATCAACAAGTGCAGTACATGAGCCAGGGCCCAGAGTGAACTAATGTCCCCACCAGCACACCAAGATGGATGGATGGTGTGTGGACAGGAAACTCATTTTTCATTATATTCCTATCCCCTAGCTTAACCACAGTGTATCTGCTTATCTGGTAGCCACCAAGTGCCTTACCCACCTAAGTAGGGTAGACTGGCTGGTGACCGAACACTTAAGCTCGCTCAGGGCAGGCCTGATCCAAGGGGAGTGCTCCATTGTTTCTGGTGTCCATACAAAACTTGAACCTCTCCTCTTGGCACATCTTACACACTAACAATCGTTGAAAACAGATTAGAAATGAGAGAGTTATGGCCCCCAAAAGTAAAGGGGATCAAGAACTCAAACCATTGAACCCTACAAAAGTCGGTTCTCAAGCACTCAAACAATTCCTTTTAAGTTGCTCTGTTGCTATTAGAGTCCAAAGATGATTTTTAGAACTTCAGGTGGTGCTCCTATAGCACTTTAAATTGTTTAAAATCAATAAGACATGAAGAAAGTCATGAGGTTTGAAAGTAGGAGGGGTCAAAACCAAGAAAAATGAAAAAAACACGTATTTTCTTTACTGCTATTTTTTGTCTGGTCTTTGGGCTTTGCATTTCAAAGATGATTTGTAGAGCTTGAGAAGGCGCTCCTATAACATTTTAAATCGCTCAAAATGGAGAAGAATTGAGAAAAGATCTGCCAAAGTGTTGGGTCGTAGGCAGGCAAAACACGATCTGACAAAATCAGATCCAATATGGTAACCTTACTATGGTCAGCAATAGAAGTCTTATCCCTATTACCACTTGCTTATGAATGCATCCAATAAACCTCATTTGACTCATATATATATATATATTATCAACTTGTATTGGAATCAAGGTTTTCATGTTTGGCATAAGAATAGTAGCATTAATTAATGGGTATAAAGAATTTTCCTTGGCATTAAGCATTCTTACAAAACAAGATATAATATGGTCATGGTTTTCTTTCAATTTTGTGATGTTGAAAATTTGGCGAATTTTTTCCAAAATCTCCCCAGTTTTTTTTGTTGGGAAAACAACAAAATATTTCTCAAAAAAATACTGAATATGTTCAGAAATTCAGTAATAATGTTCTTTTGTCTGATTATAAATAATGTGGTAGATATTGAGATTTCATTTTGCAAGTAATATAAATGTAATATATTACAGCAATATTTTTAGAAAATATAGATGTGGCAAAAGATGGTAAATGGCAAAAACATAAATGTCGTAAAATTTGATAGAGTAAATGAATGCAATTAAATGCAATAATTTTTAAAAGCCAAAATGTGGTGAATAAAGATTTTAAATAAAAAATGCAATGGGCAGTAGTAATTTTTTTGAAAATATTGATGCAATTAAAGACGACAAATTTCTCAAACATAAAAGGAGTTAAAATTTTATATAAGGTTTTACACAATTTAAAACAATAGTTCAAACGACACAAAAAGGGTGGACGGGGTTGGTGAATTTTTGAAGGTAGAAAAGCAGTTTAGCTTAAATTTGAAAAACAATAATGTAGCAGAAAATGGTAAATTTGAATTGCGAAGATGTGATTAAAAGTGATGGGTTTAAAAGCGTGAATGTAGTAATTTTGAGGAGTATATCTATACCAAATTTTATGACCATAAATTTAAAGAACATAAAAGTAGGAAGATTTTAGAAATGCAAACATGGTTCAAAACATTAATTTCGAGAAGTATAAACACATGGGACAAGGGCAATTTAAGAAATATAAATACAATCAAGGGTGACATTTCAAAAATATTAAAATGTAGGGGATGTTGGAAAATTTTAAGATCAAAAAGGTGGTCAAAAGAAATAAAAATTTAAAAGTAAAAATGTCATACAAAGTGACATTTGAAGAAAACGTAAACAAGGGTTTAAAGATTCAAATATCAAAAGTATAATTGCAGTTTAAAGTGGGGATTTTCAAAAGTGTGAATGAAGTTTCAACCAATGCGATTTATGGTGGTCATTTTTAAGATAAAATATGTTTGTGATGGGTGGTAATTTTGGAAAATGTAGATGTAGTTTATAGTGAGTTTGAAGAGCATAAATGCAATGGGAAACAATACATTTGAATAACATAAATGTGGTGTAAAGCCACAACTTCCAAAGTATACAAAGTGTGGAACACAACAAAATTTGGAAAAAGATATGATATGTTTAAGGGGGGGAATTTAAAAGTGAAGATGTGGTGCATGGCGATATTATTATTATTATTATTATTATTATAGTGAATTTGAAGATCAAAAACATGGTGGGAAGGGTTAAATTTGAATAGTGCAAATGTGGTGCACATCGGTAATTTCAAAAGTTCATGAAGGGTGGATTGCAAAAGTTTTTTAAAAGTAAAATATGTTTGAGAGGGGGAATTTTTTAAATTGAAGATGTGATTCACAATGGTATTTTAAAAATACATAGATGCATTTTATGGTGGCAAATGTGAAGGGTAGAAACATAACAAGAAACAAAAAAATTTGAAAATTTAAATGCAATGTGAAAGCAACAATTTTCAACATGTACATAGTGTGGAATGTGGCAAATTTTGGAAAGAGAAATATGTCTAAGTGGAAGGAATTTTAAAATGAAGGTGTGATTAGTAATAAATTTTCTTTATAAATATAGATGTAGTTTACAATGATGAATTTGAAAAGCAAAAACACAACAAGAAGTGATGAGTTTGAACAACAAAAACATAGCATAAAATAACATTTTAAAAAATATATAGATTGTGGAATATGGAAAATTGGGGACAACAAAATATTGTTTGTGAAGGGGGAATTTTTTAATGAAGATGTGATTCATGATGGTGTTATAAAAAATATAGATGAAACAAATTTGGAAAGTGGAAATGTGACAATAAAGGTTAAATTTGAACAACACAAATGTAGTGTACATCAACAATTTCAAAAGTATATAAAGGCCCAAACATGGCAAATTTTAAGAAGAAAAATATGTTTGAGAGGTGGAATTTTTAAATTGAAAGTGTGATTACAATGGTATTTTTTTAAATATATAGATGTAGTTTATGGTGGAAATTTTGAAAAGTAGAAATGTGGCGAAAAGTGGAAAATTTGAATAATATGAATTGAGTACAAAGCGGGAATTAGAGGGGTAAATTTTTTTAATGTAAATAGGGTTGAAAGCAATCTTATATATTAAAGCAACAGTGGTGTCTGTCTGTCTGTCTGGGTAGTGCCTGGAAAATTCTTCTAGTCACTGCCTGTTCCCTGTGGAGCTTCCCCAGCTTCCCCAGATGTAACTAACTCCAGAGAAAAAAGAAATCGGGGGTAGTCTAATTTGTTGAGGCGTTTCCCAAGATATAACTGACTCCAGAAAAAAAAGAAATCAAGGGCAATCTATTTTTTTGAGGCAAAAGATTTGGTAGACCAAAAAAAAGATATTTAGGCCTTGGACAACCCAAAAATCTTTTTCTTTTTTTTTTGTATTGACCAAGACTACCTTTTTTTTCTTTTAGCTACAATCCGTCCCGATTAAGGGGACGGATGAAATGTCCGTCCGGCTTGATGATAGGACGAATTTAAGGGAAGATCAGAAAAAAAAAAATTTAAGCCTTGGACAACCCAGAATCATTTTTTTAATTTTTTTTGTATTGACCAAGACTACCTTTTTTTTCTTTTAGCTACTGTCCGTCCCAATTAAGGGGATGGATGAAATGTCCGTTCGGCTTGATGACGGGATGAATTTTGGGGAAACTTTTTTTCTTTTAGCTACTGTTCGTCCCGATTAAGGGGATGGATGAAATGTCCGTCCGGTTGGATGATCACAAAATAATAATAAAATTTAAAAACACATAAAAATTAAAAAATAAAAAAGTTGAAAGTTTCTAAAAAAAACTAAAACGCAAACCAAGTTTAAAGAAATCGAGGGACTTCACAGTGGCCAAAGGTCACGGGCACCCACTAGTAATTTTTAAAACCATAAATGCAGCAAAAGGCCAGTCATTTTTTTTAATATAAAAAGGGGTTAAAAACATTAAGGTTTAAAAGGGTAAATGTGGTTCAAAGGGATTTGTTTTTTGAAATATAGATGCAATTTACAATTATATGATATCTTAAATCTAGAAAGAAATAGATAGGTCCATGGTCAAGATGAAAAGACATCGTGAACTATCCAGTCCTTGATGTTTTGTGGTGCAATTATCTTCTTAACTTAACTCATGATCACAATCGTCTACAATTGGGGTGTGGGTTGTGACCTTTTGGTGCAAAGGTTGATGTGAAGAAAGTAATGGCAAACTAATTGGTTTCTTATTGGGGAAATTTTGGGACATTGGAGTAATTGACGTTTTTGAAATAAATTTTCTAGCATAAATACTTATTCTCTGGTACAAAGCAAAGGGGCACTAGATGGGAAGAAAAGAAATGTTGAAAAAATCATCAATGTTTATAATTACAAACATTGTAATTATTCATTGAAAGGCAAGAAAACAGCAATGGAAATTTGCATGCCTTTACCATGAAGAGATGTTCTAATGTGCTTATGGACCTAACTTTGTTGCCACACAAAAATAAGGATGTTGGGGTGCTTGTGGAGCTCTACATTAACGAGATGATCTGAATTGTTGTACCCAATGCCCCTTACAACGATGATAGCTTGAAGGAAACCTTTTGGTTTGTTATGTTTGTCATGTTATGCAAAATTTCATTTCACATTGTCTCATTGGAACATTTAATGTTAATTGAAAATTGTTTATGTTCTAGATATTATTACAAAATAAGGTTAAATTCTATTTTCCTAATTTTACATTTTATGCTTTGTAGAATGACCACACAAGGTTTTGCATTTGTATGATAATATGTTGAAGGGATTGTGTGACTAATTAAAATTAAGTGTTTGTGGGGAGGACCAAAAGAAGATGGAGCAAAAGCTAATTAGTGTTCGATATTCAACTTGAAGTGTATAATGAAATATATAAAGTGATGGACTCAATTTACAAAATGGCCATCTCTAAGTATTAGGCTAGCAATAGGATGGCTCCTTTGATTGTGTTTTCACCCAAGATCAATTTTGATCAATTTCAAATGGCTTAAATCAATTTTAGTCATGATAAAATGATCAAAAGTGGTGGCATCCAAAATTTATTTAAACTCATTAATTTTTGGGGAGAAATCAATCTTTGTTGCCATCAAATGATCAAAATGGAATCTTGACCGTCTAATGGCAACCAAGAACAACATGTGTTTTCATCACCATTGGGATAGCCAAAATCAATTTCAATCATAATTAGATGGCCAATCTTGTTCTTAATCACCAAGGGTAATTGAAAGCAATCATGACCAACATCGATTAGGCCACAAATTTGATGGCCAAGATTGGTTTTGGTTGCCATTGCTAGCTTTATATTGATTTTTGTCACCATATGACAATTGAAAGGACTTTGTTTTTTTTCACATGAATCCAATTATACATGTGGGTGGGCTTTTAATGAGAGCTCACATTTCTTCCACCTCCTTCTTGACATGGGTTTTGTGGCTTGGTTGCTCCTTGTAATCAATGCATAGAACCTTGTTAATAATGTTTTTATTGAAAATTTGTTAATGGAGCCAAGGTGGCAATCATGCATAAGATGTAAGAAAAGCACTAAATGATGAATAAGAAGATTTTATCGAAACCATTTATAAACTAGTATAAAGTTCAAAATTTTACTGTTTATGCCTACTTATTAGAACCTTTAACTGCTTTTTGGCATAGTTTTTTATTTTTTGAAAAATTTATGAAACTAAAACCTAACAACCATCTATAGGAAGAATCAACAAAAATGCCAACCATCCATAAGAAGATTTTGCCAAAGCTAGCTATAGACCAATACAATCTACAAAAATTTAATGAATAATTTTATGTTTATGGTTACTTACTAGAATCAATAATTACTTTCTAGCATAAAATAGGGGTGAAAGCACATTGCAATGATCAAAAAATGTTGTCACAAATATTATTAATTTTAAATTGTGCATGTTTGAACTTCCACCAAGCCAATATTAGTTTTCTTTTCATAAATTTTATCCATAGTAAAGTAATTCAACACCCAAATTAGAAATTTTTCAAAATAAATTACATTTTTATTGATATTAAATGATTAAAAAATATATTTGTGAAAATGTGATATTCATCACACAATACTACAAAGTGAAACTAGTTGGTCCCTTTTGGGACCTAGAGTGGAGGTAGGCTTAATGCCCAATTTTATGAAAGGTATTCATATTTTTCCCCTTTCAATTGTTGGGTCATTTTCTTTTTTCTACCAGTTAAATTGGATGTGCAATGCATGGTCATAATCAAGAAGGAATAAAAAAAAAATTTGTTTCAAAACCTTTTTAAATTGATGTTCAATAAATATAATAAACAATGCAAAGTGGGTGAAAGGCATCTCAATTAATATTTTTATAAAAAATCAAAATTCTATAAGGTGTGTAATGATTCTAAAAGTAATGTTTGTTTTAATATTGTGGTTGGTCCAATTAACATTCATTGGAATTTGGATTGCCTATTGTTGATTTTATTAATTAGATGTGGGTACATCTCATATTAATTCTTAAAAAATTTAAACTTTGAAACAATCATGAACAAATAGATTCAAATGAATTTTAAAAATATCTATATACATGAAGGAAGGTTGTTTGTTTGTTTTGTTCCAATGGTTCATGAAACCAAAGTCATAATGACACAATGAAAGCTATTAAATTTTCCATTTTGCCAATTAGTTGAGATTTTTTGTAAAAAATGACATCTTTAAAATTTTAAAAGTATAACTCAACCTAAGATTTGAACCTAGAAAAATATGCCCAATTTGCGCATTGAGTGGAAAGGAAATTGGTAAAACCAATCAAAAGAATTGCATATAGTGCATATTAGATTACAATGATACATGTGTTAGTATTTCAATTTATAATAGTGTTCACATTTTTTAAAAACCATGGCAACATAGGTTGTATGTCCGAAGGTTGAAGATTGTTAACAATTTTCAAAAAAAAATCACTTGTGACTCTAAATAGCAATACATACACTAATCCTCGTGTAAAAGCTTCACGAATATGTATCATCACTTTAGATGATATCGTTGCACCTTGGGATTTGTGCCCTATAATTGCATAACCTAACAGGAAATGATGCTCTATAAAAATGTCCTTGAGAATCATATTTGTTTTGAATTGATTTTTCCAAACTATTTGCATTTATGCTAATGGATTCAATGCAATGGAAATGCTACAAACATTATCTTCCAAATCAATCTTCAACTTTGTTATGATTCCAGTGGCTCCATTTGCAACACCAACTTTTAAATCAATGTTTTCAATCAACATAACCAATGCTCCTAATGCAACATGTTGCATGTGATTGAAACTTTTATTATTCACCCAAGATTGAATGTGTTCAACATTCCTTGCATTTGTTTCCAATTGAATAACATAAATTTGGTCAATTAGAAATTTCTTGTGAAGAATCAAATCGTTGTAATAATCAATGTCCTTTTGATGTGTGCAAAGTATTGTTGTTTTGTCATCAATGTATTGTTCTACTAAATCTTCATCAATGTAGCGATTGTTCAAAACTAATGAAATTTCTTCTTTCGTTGTTGCTCAACAACGAATTATGTTAAAAAAAAAAAACAATATTTTGCATCTTCAACATGTCTTATTGAAATTTCCAAAGTATGATACGTTGTAGAATTCCAATCAATCGCATTATAAACACAATGTTTTTGACAATAATTTTTTGTGTCCAACAAATGGCAATGACATATTGCTAGAAGTTGTGCATGATCGCCCACCAAAATCACTAACTTATAATGATATGGTTCATTTGTATCATCCTAAATTTGCTGTAGTTTAATTTCAATGCTTTGTAACAATGTACTCATCATCATTAACATTTCATCAATAATGATAATGTCAGTTTCTTTGAGAATTTGAAATTCAACACTTAATTCTAGTAATGGCCAAACATATCCTTTGCATTATATATGAAATGTGTTGTGGACGGTTGAAGCTTTTGAATTAAACCTTGATGCTGCACATCCTATTGTTGCAGTAAGGATAACCTTATTTTTCAATAACATATAATATTCGGTCAAATATTGAATGAAAAACATCTTTCCATTTCTAGGAGTTCCTGACATAAAATATGTTCACAGATAATGAATATGCATAGTTATAAGAATAATTGACTATTAAATTTAATAAATATGCATAATATTTTGTAGAATTTGTGTTTTATAATATAAATATAAAAATTAATTACCATAATATATCTTTCATACATGTAATAGAAATATGCATAACTTCTGGATGGTGGTTATTTTAATATTTGAAATGAAATAAAATAAAATAAGTCATGTACCTAAAATGACATGCAAACCATTTGTTTTAGAACAAATGATGTTGAATATATGCATTTGTTCATGTAACAAAATTTTATTTTCCAAAGAATCACCAACATCATGTATCCAATAATTTGGATCAACTAGACCAATTTGTGATCCAACACATGCAACATCAATATTGATATTGATTGGTAAATTTTGTGAATTCTCAAAAGGATGTTTCTCCAAAAGCTTGTTATATATTTGATTTTGCTTCTCATCATCATATAAGTT
>Ga0116227_10015490_pt1 | contig 11272 bp, 6 predicted proteins | sample S1TSphgellanicum_FD_89693 | JGI IMG/M metagenome (GOLD analysis project Ga0116227, IMG submission 89693) | Host-associated microbial communities from peat moss isolated from Minnesota, USA - S1T2_Fb - Sphagnum magellanicum MG | ecosystem: Host-associated > Plants > Peat moss > Unclassified... | reverse complement strand
TTGGGCCTTTCGTAATGCGGCGCAAAGTTACAGGCGGTGAGAATCGACAGCGCACAGGCCGGCGCCGCGCGAAGACAAGTGCCGCGAAGGGAGCCCACGCCTGATTCAATGATCGCGTCACGTCCCCCGTGGAGTATGGATAGAGCGTTGTTCATACCTTTACTCCGTCTCATCACGTGGTCTCATCGCGTCGTCTCATCGCGTCGTCTCATCACGTCGTCTCATCGCGTCGTCTCATCGCGTCGTCTCATCACGTCGTCTCATCGCGTCGCGGCATGCCCCGCGGTGCCTGCTCCCTCCGGCGGCGAGGCGAAGCCGAACTGGGAGATCCAGAGATTCAATCGATCCATGTACAGATAGATCACGGGCGTCGTGTACAGCGTGAGCATCTGGCTCACGATGAGTCCCCCGACGATCGAGATGCCGAGGGGCCGGCGCAGCTCCGAGCCCATGCCCATACCGATTGCCAGCGGCACCCCCCCGAGGAGCGCCGCCATGGTCGTCATCATGATGGGCCGGAAGCGCAGGAGCGATGCCTCGAACACGGCTTGCTTGGGAGTCTTGTGGTCGCGCCGCTCTACCTCGAGCGCGAAGTCGATCATCATGATGGCGTTCTTCTTGACGATGCCGATGAGCAAGATGATGCCGATGAGCGCAATGATGCTGAGCTCGGTGTGCGTCAGCAGCAGCGCAAGCAGCGCACCGACACCCGCCGAGGGCAACGTCGAGAGGATGGTCACCGGGTGGATGTAGCTCTCGTAGAGAATACCGAGCACCACATACACGGCGGCGACCGCGGCAGCGAGCAGCAGGGGCTCCGAGGACAGCGAATCCGTGAATGCCTGCGCCGTGCCGCTGAACGCGCCGGTGATGGTCGAGGGCATCCCCGCCTTGGCCTCGGCCGCATTGATGAGCTTGACCGCATCGCCGAGCGCCACGCCGGGTGCGAGATTGAACGAGAACGTGACGGATGGAAACACGCTCGTGTGATTGACGGCGAGCGGTGCAGTCGCAGGCTCGAAATGAGTGAATGCCGACAGCGGCACCATGCCGCCGCCGGTCGAGGCAACGTAGATGTTGGCGAGCGCGGTCGGATCCTGCCAGAACCTCGGATCGACGACCATGACCACGTAATACTGGTTGAGTGCCGTGTACGTGGTGGCGATTTCCCGCTCGCCGAACGCGTCGTAGAGAATGTTGTCGATCGACTGCGGCGTGATGCCGAGGCGCGAAGCCGTCGGGCGATCGATGACCAGGTTGGCTTCGAGGCCCTTGTTCTGCTGATCGCTGTTCATGTCGGTCAGCTGATGTATGTTCTTGAACTCTTTGAGCAGCACGACGCCCCAGTGATTCAACGTGGCCAGATTGTCACCGCGGATGGTGTATTGATATTGCGCCGCGCTTTGGCGGCCGCCGATGCGCACGTCCTGCACGGCTTGCAGATAAAGCGTCGCCCCGGGCACGACCGCGAGCTTGGGGCGCAGCCGGTTGATGATCTGGTCGGCGCTCACCTTGCGCACGGCGAGCGGTTTCAGGGCGATGAACGCCCGTCCGGTATTGGTCGTCGTGCCGCCCCCGCCGCCCGTGAAGATGAGGACCGTATCGACGGCGGGATCCTCCTTGGCGATTGCGGAGAGCCGGGCGAGCTTCTGCTGCATGGCCTGAAAGGAGATCGCCTGATCGGCGATGATGTTGCCGTTCAGGCGCCCCGTATCTTGCTGCGGGAAAAATCCCTTCGGCACTTCCAAATACAGGAATACGGCGAGCCCAAGGGTCCCGATCGCCACCATCAGCGTCAGAAGCGAGCGATCGAGCATCCACGCGAGGCTCCGCTCGTAACCCTTGAGCAGCTTTTCGAACATGCGCTCGCTCGCCATGTACCACCTGCCGTGCTTGGCCTCCTTGCGAAGCAGGATGGCGCACATCATCGGCGTGGTGGTGAGCGACGCGGCGAGCGAGACCAGAATCGCGATCGACAGCACCACGGCGAATTCGCGGAACAACCGTCCGATGATGCCTCCCATGAGCAGTATGGGAATGAACACCGCCACCAGCGAGATGCTCATCGAGAGCACGGTCGAGCCGATCTCCGCCGCTCCGTCCATGGCCGCGTCGTAGGCGTCCTTGCCCATCTCGCGGTGGCGCGTGATGTTCTCGAGCACGACGATGGCGTCGTCGACCACGAACCCGGTGGAAATGGTGAGCGCCATGAGCGATAAATTGTCGATGCTGTAACCCAACAGGTACATGGCGGCGAGCGTCCCGATGATGGACGTCGGCACGGCGACGAGCGGTATGAGCGTCGCTCGATATTCGCGCAGGAACGCGAATACGACCAGCACCACGAGCCCGATGGAGATGAGCAGCGTTCTCTCGATATCGGCGACCGAGGCGCGGATGGTCTGGGTCTGATCGAGGCCGATGCTCATGATGATGGAAGGATCTATGCTCGCATGCAGCTGCGGCAGCGCCTTCTTGATCGAGTCCACGGTCGTGATGATGTTCGCGCCGGGCTGGCGGAAGACGATGAGGAGCGCGGCGACGCGGCCGTTCGCGAAGCCGACCGAGCGCACCGTCTGCACCGAGTCCTGCACCGTGGCAACCTTCGAGAGCATCACCGGCTGCCCGTTCGAGTAGGACACGATCAGGGGTGCGTAGTCCGCCGCCTTCAAGAGCTGGTCGTTCGCGGCGATGGTCCAGCGCCCGTCCGGGTTGGAGAAGCCCCCCTTGGCCTCATTGGCGGTTTCCGCGGAAATCGCCGAGCGTACCGTCTCGAGCGACAGCCCGTAACCGCTCAACTGCAGCGGATTCACGTTGATGCGCACCGCGGGCGCGGAGCTCCCGCCCACCTGCACCTGCCCGACCCCGCCGATCTGCGAGAGCCGCTGCTCCAGGATCGTCGACGCCGCGTCATAGAGGGCGGACGCCGGCAGCTTGTCCGAGGTCAGTGCGATGATCATGATCGGCGCGTCGGCCGGGTTCACTTTTCTATAAGTCGGGTTGCTGGGCAAGTTTGCGGGCAAGTAGCTGCGCGCCGCGTTGATGGCCGATTCGACGTCGCGCGTTGCCGCATCTATATTGCGGCTCAGATCGAATTGCAGCGTGATGCTTACCTGCCCGAGCGTGCTCTGCGAGCTCATCTCGGTCACCGAAGAGATACGGCCGAACTCGCGCTCGAGAGGCGTGGCGACGGAAGAGGCCATGATCTCCGGGCTCGCGCCGGGGAGCTGGGCGGACACATTGATCGTCGGAAAGTCCACCTGCGGCAACGGTGACACCGGCAACACGCGGAACGCCGCCATTCCCATGAGCACCACGCCCGCCGTCAGGAGCGTCGTCGCAATGGGCCGCTTGATGAAGGGCGCCGAAAGGTTCACGGCTGCGGTGCCGGTTGTGGGGGCGGCGGCGGCGACCCGGGCGGTGAGTCGGGCGGCGCATCCGGTCGTGCCCGGCGGCGGCGCCACGCGGCCAGCCGCTCGGCTAGACGATCGAAGAACAAATAGATCACGGGCGTCGTGTAGAGCGTGAGCATCTGGCTGAAGATCAGTCCGCCGATGATGGCGATGCCGAGCGGCCGCCGCAGCTCCGAGCCCACGCCATGACCGAACGCCAGGGGCACCGCGCCGAGCATCGCGGCCATGGTGGTCATGAGAATCGGCCGGAAGCGCAGCAAGCACGCTTCCCGGATTGCGGCGAACGCGTCCTTGTGCTCCTTGCGCTGCGCCTCGAGCGCGAAGTCGATCATCATGATCGCGTTCTTCTGCACGATGCCGATGAGCAGCACGATGCCGATGATCGCCACCACCGTGAGCTCGCTGCCGCAAATGAGCAGGGCGAGCAGCGCCCCCACGCTCGCCGAGGGGAGCGTGGAGAGAATGGTGATGGGATGTATGTAGCTCTCATAGAGCACTCCCAGCACGATGTAGACGGTGAGCAGCGCCGAGAGCACCAGGATGCCCTCGTTCGCGAGCGAGCCCACGAACGCCGCCACCGTGCCCTGGAACGCGCCGATCATCGCGGGCGGCTGCGGCATCCCCAATTGCACCTTCTCGATCGCCTTGACCGCGGCGCCGAGCGAAGCCCCGGGCGCCAGGTTGAACGACACCGTGGTTGCCGGAAATTGCCCCATGTGGCTGATCAGCGTGGGCCCCGAGATCTCCCGCGCCTTGGCGACCGCGCTGATCGGTATCGGGCCGGACGCGGAGCTCATGTAGATGTCGCCGAGATTTGCCGGGCTTACGCGAAAGTCCTTCTGCACTTCCAGAATGAGGTGGTACTGGTTCAGCTGAGTGAACAGCGTCGAGACCTGACGCTGGCCGAAACTGTCGTACAGCGTGTTGTCGAGCGTCTGTGCGGTCAAACCGAGGCGCGCGGCGGTGCGGCGATCGAACTCGAGGGCCACCTGGCGGCCGCCGTTTTGCAGATCGCTCGCGACGTCCTCGAGCTCGGGCAGCTGTTTCAGGCGATTCACGAACCGTCCCGCATATTGCGAAAGCTCGGCCGCATTCGGATCCTGCATGCTGTACTGGTACTCGGTGCGGCTCACGATGTCCTCGACCGTGATGTCCTGAACGGGCTGCATGTACAGATTGATGTCGTTCAGGTGCCGCGCCGCGTCGGCGAGCTCTTCGATGACTTCGTTGACCGGCTTGCGACCCCTGAGCGGCTTCAGATTGATCTGGATGCGGCCGCTGTTGAGCGTGGTGTTGGTGCCGTCGACGCCGATGAACGAGGACAGGCTTTCCACCGCCGGATTCTCGAGAATCATCGCGTTGAGGCGCTGCTGCAGCTGCGCCATCTCGGTGAAGGACACCGTCTGCCCCGCCTCGGAGACGGCCTGGATCTCGCCCGTGTCCTGCACGGGGAAAAAGCCCTTCGGCACGACGAGATACAGGAGAAACGTGATTGCGAGCGTGCCGACGGCCACGGCGAGCGTCAAGCGCCGATGCTCGAGCACCCAGTCGAGCGTGCGCGCATAGAAGTCGAGGATACGCGTGAAAATTTCCTCCGACACCTTGTAGAAGCGGCCCTGCCGGTCGTTGTCTTGATGCTTCAGGAGTTTGGCGCACAGCATCGGGGTCAGCGTGAGCGAGATGAAGGCGGAGATCAGGATGGTTGCGCTCAAGGTCACCGCGAATTCTCGAAACAACCGGCCCGTGATGTCGCCCATGAAGAGCAGTGGAATCAGCACGGCGATCAGCGAGACCGTCAACGACATGATGGTGAAGCCGATCTGCTCGGCGCCTTTCAGCGCCGCCTGCAGCGGCGCCTCGCCCTGCTCGACGTAGCGCGTGATGTTCTCGATCATGACGATGGCGTCGTCCACGACGAAGCCCGTCGAGATGGTGAGCGCCATCAACGTGAGGTTGTTCAGACTGAACCCGAGCGCATACATGGCCGCGAAGGTGCCGACCAGCGACAGGGGGACGGCGATGCTCGGGATGATGGTTGCGGCGAACGTACGCAGGAATACGAAGATCACCATGACCACGAGCGCGATGCAGAGCATGAGCTCGAACTCGACGTCGTTGACCGAGGCGCGCACGGTGGTGGTGCGATCCGTGAGAACGGACACCTTGATGATGGGCGGAATGGTCGCGCGCAGCTTCGGCAACAGCGCCTTGATGCTGTCGACCACGTTGATGATGTTCGCCCCCGGCTGGCGCTGGATGTTGACGATGACGGCGGGCACCTTGTTCATCCAGGCGGAGAGCTGAGTGTTCTCCACGCCGTCGATCACCGTCGCCACGTCCTCGAGCATCACCGGAGCGCCGTTGCGATAGGCGAGGACGATCTGCTGGAAGTCCGCCGCCGTGGTGATCTGGTCGTTGGCGCTGATCTGGAAGCTCTGCGCCGGCCCGTCGAAGCCGCCCTTCGCGGTGTCGAGGCTCGTGGCGGCGAGCGCGGTGCGCACATCCTCGAGCGATAGCCCATAGGAGGCCAGCTGCGTCGGGTTCACCTGGACGCGCACGGCGGGCTTCTGGCCGCCGCTGATGGTCACGGCGCCGACGCCCGGAAGCTGCGAGATCTTCGCCGCGAGACGGGTGTCGGCGAAATCTTCCACCTGCTGCAGAGGCATCGAGTCGGACGTGAGCGCGAGCGTGAGGATCGGCGCGTCCGCGGGATTGACCTTGTTGTAGACCGGAGGCATCGGCAGCTGCGAGGGCAGGTAGTTCTGCGCGGCATTGATGGCCGCCTGCACGTCTTGCTCCGCGACGTCGATGTTGAGGCTCAGATTGAACTGCAGCGTGATCACCGAAGCGCCGTCCGCACTCGTCGAGAGCATCTGGCCGAGGCCCGGCACCTCGCCCAGCTGGCGCTCGAGCGGCGCCGTGATGGCGGTCGCGACGACTTCGGCATTGGCGCCGGGATAGAACGTCAGCACCTGCATGGTCGGATAGTCGACTTCCGGCAAGGCTGCAATGGGTAGCTGGCGGAAGCCCACGATGCCCATCAGCAGAATCGCCGCCATCAAGAGCGAGGTGGCGATCGGCCTCAGGATGAACGGCCGCGACGGGTTCATCAGCTCCCCCGGGGCGCCGTGCCCGTGCCCGCCGCACCCGCCGCACCCGCCGTGCCCGCCCCACCCGCCGCGGGCTTGCGCTGCGCGACCTTCGAACCGTTCTGCAGCTTGTCGAAGCCGTCGGTGACGAGCTGCGCGTCCGGGCTCACGCCCGTCACGGCCGAGGTTTCGCCCTCGGTCGCCGCGATCTTGATGTCGATCGACTTCACGGTGCTGTCGGGCTGCACCACGTAGACGAACGCCTGGTCGTTGTTGCGTTGGATGGCTGCCTGCGGCACGAGCGTGGCGTCGGTCAAGGTCTTGACCAGGAGCCGCGTGTTCACGAATTGATTCGGAAACAGCGCGTTCTGGGCATTGGGGAATATCGCGCGCCCGCGCACGGTGCCGGTCGTGGTGTTCACTTGGTTGTCGACGGTGAGCAACGTACCGGTGTCGAGCTTTCGAGTCTTCGAGCGGTCGAGAGCCACCACCGTCAGGACCCTGCCGCTCGCCATCTCGGCGGTGACCTCGTCGATTTCGTCCTCGGCGATGGTGAATATGACGGTGATCGGCTGAATTTGCGTGATGACGCACAGGCCCGCAGTGCCGTTGGCCGTCACGACGTTACCCGGGTCGATAGCGCGCAATCCCACGCGGCCGGCGATCGGCGAGGTGATATGCGTGTAGTCGACGTTCACCTGCGCGGCGGCGAGGTTGCCTTCGTCGAGCTTCACCGTGGCTTCGTCCGAATTCACCGTGGCCTGCTGCGTCGCCAGCTGCTGCTCGGGAATCGCATGCACCTTGAATGAGTTCTGGTAACGAACGAGATCGATGCGCGCATTCTTGAGCGTCGCCTGGTCGCGCCCGAGTTGTCCCTGCGCCTGCTCGAGCGCGGCCAGATACGGTCTCGGGTCGATGATGGCCAGGAGCTCGTTCTTCTTTACGATCTGGCCTTCCTTGAAGCGCACCTCGGTGATCATCCCTGTGACGCGGCTCACGATGGTGTCCGTGTAGACCGGCGTCACGGTGCCGATCGCGTCGAGATACACGTCCAGTGTTCCGACGCGGGCCGGCGCGAGGACGACGGGAATGACGGGCGGGCCCGGCGGCTTCGCCTTGGGCTTGTCGATCGCCCGCACGATGACCACGAGGAGGACCAGCACCACGAGCGCGACGAGGGTCTTCGCGACCCAGGTCCGTCTCGGCGGGGTTTCTGGGATAAATCCGGAGGGGTGAGCCGCCGCCTGGGCGGTCGAATGAGGCTCGGTCATGGGCAGGACATTTCCGGTTCAGTCAATCGCCTCGAGCGGCACGCTCGATCCCGGGCAAGCCTACCATCCAGCCTGTGACCCCAAAGATGGACGAATCATTAAACCGTTTAATCCACGCCCACCGCTCTATACGCGGCGCGCGTTCATTCGGTTGGCCGCCCTCCGTCTAGCTTCGATTATTCACGAAGGACAGCCTATTTATGCTCCGATTAAGCTGTATCGATCTGTGTGAATTATTCCGGATGGTTACCGCGGGTGACCACCGCCACCCCCGTGACCGCCGGGAATTGACGGAGCCGGACGGCCGCCGCCGCCGTGCCCACCGCCCTCGGGCCCTGGACCGCCGGGCCGAGGCCCGCCTCCATATCGACCGCCGCCAGGCGGAGGGCCGACGTGATAACGGCCGCCCCAACCCCAACCCTCGCCGCCGTAGCAGCAGGGATCGTAGTAATCGCCGGCGTATCCGACCCCGACGTAGCCGCTGTCGTAGCCGGGCCCGACTCCGACGGCGCAGGACGTCGAGCCCAGCGCCGCGAGGAAGGCCGCCGCTGCGATGGGTGTGCGCAGATTGCTCATGGGGCACCTCCGCTCTGCGGCATGGCCGGGGCCGGTGACACCGCCGGATTCTCCTGGCTGTCCGCCTCGGTCCACTCCATCAAGCCGACGGGCGCGCCATAGGGATCGGCGATGATGGCGACATGACCGCCGTGCCGATCGACGAACGGTTCGACGAGGACGCGCCCGCCGAGCGCCACCGCTTGCGCGCCGGCTTGTTGTGCGTCGATGACTCGAACGAAGTTGAGCCAGTGCGAATGCAGGTGTCCTGCGGGCAGTGAGTGGATCCCCGCTCGAGCATAGTCGTCGCTCGCGAGAATCACGTGCTGCGCCCCGTCGTCGCTGGGCAGATCGTAGACCTCATAGCCGAAGACGGCCTTGTAGAAATCCGCGCTTTTCGCGGGATCGCTCGCGAGCAGCGAGCTCCAGATCCATTCGCCGGGCGTGGACAGATAGTCGCCCGAGTCCCCCGTGGACGAGGAGAGCATCGCGAACACGGCGCCCTCCGGGTCCGCGAATACCGCTTGGCTGCCGCGGCGCGGGTAGGTCTTCGGCGGCGCGAGACTCTTCGCGCCGTGCGCCAGCGCGAGCTTATCGGCGGCCTGCAGGTCAGAAACGGCGATGAACGTGAGCCAACCCGGTTGACGCTTCTGGCCCGTGGGAATCGGTCGCTGCACCATCCCGCCGAGAGGCCGGCCGCCGAGCAGCGCCACGGCATACTCGGGTCGAATCTGCTGGAACGTCCAGCCGAACATGCCGCCGTAGAAATGCTCCGCGCCCGCGAGGTCGGGTGTGACCAGATCAGCCCAGATCACCTTGCCGGGATGACGTTCGACGCTACCGGCACCGCCGATGGGCGGCACCTCGAACGGCGGATCGGCAAAGGCAGCCGCCGGCGCGAGCAGGCAGCATAAGAGTGCCAGCCCCACCCCGCGCGGCATCCAGCGCTTCATGCGCACAAACTCAACTCGGCGCTTCATGCGCGCAAACTCAACTTGCATTGCGATACTCCGGGAACGCTCGTCCGGGCGGCACTTTGCAATGCTTCAGCGGCGAGCAACGCGGAGATGCTCCTCTTGCTCAGAGCGCGGGTCTGTACGGTTGTGCACGCAGCGAACGTGGGATAAAGCCTACGGAGCGAAGCGGCCGCGCGGACCGCGCGCGGGGCGGCGATACGATGCGCGCATCGCTGGACTTATCGCTGGGCTCATCGCTGGGCACATCGCTGGGAACATCGCTGGCACATCGCTGGGCACATCGCTGCGCGCAACGCTGGCATTTCGCGCCCGTGCGATGCAGTCTTGAGGTCCAGACAGATTGCCGAGGCCGAGAATGTCCATCAATACTAAAAAGTTCCTGGTTCGCGAGGGCAGCCGCGTCGATCTGAAGAAATGGCCGACGCGCGTCGATCCGGTCTACTCGGACGAGGACGATTATCAGAAGATACTCAAGGATCGCGTCAAGAAGTTGAGCTCGCAGCAGGAGCTTCTGTATGCCTCGAATTCCTACGCGGTGCTCTTGGTATTTCAGGCCATGGACGCGGCCGGCAAGGACGGCGTGATCTCGCACGTCATGTCGGGGGTCAACCCTCAGGGCTGCGATGTGCACAGCTTCAAGCACCCGAGCGCAACCGAGCTCAAGCACGACTTTTTGTGGCGCACCACCCTCCCCCTTCCGGAGCGCGGCAAGATCGGAATCTTCAACCGCTCTTATTATGAGGAAGTGCTGATCTTGCGGGTGCATCCAAAAATTCTGCGCGCGGAGGGCATACCGGGCGCCGACAACGACAAATCCTTCTGGGACGAGCGTTATCACTCGATCCGCGCGCTGGAGCGGCACCTCGATGGCAACGGCACTCGCATTCTCAAGTTCTTCCTCCATCTGTCCAAGGAGGAGCAGCGCAAGCGCTTCATCGCGCGAATCGATGACCTGGAGAAGAATTGGAAATTCAGCGAGGCGGACATCCAGGAGCGCGGGTACTGGAAGGATTACACCAAGGCCTATGAGAAATGCCTCTCCGCCACCAGCACGAAGCATGCGCCGTGGTATGTGGTGCCCGCCGATGACAAGCTGAACACTCGTCTCATCGTCTCTCAGGTTCTGCTCGACACACTCGCGGACCTCAAGCTCAAATATCCGAAGTCGCCTCCCGGGCGGCGGCAGGATCTTTTGAAGCTGCGCAAGGAGCTGGAGAAAGAGGCAGGCAAGTGATCACGATAACCCCTGCGGTCCGGCGAGCGTCGTCAACGCGGCAGTAGTCAGAAGGATCAGCACGGCCGCGAGCATCTCAGCGCCTATGGAGCGGCGCAAGCTGCGCACTGCGAGCGGGTCCCCGCCCACGATGCGCGGCACGAGACGAAGCTTATTCCACGCCGCCAGGGCGAGAAGGCACGCGACCAGCGCGATTTTCGCGCATGCGATGCGGCCATAGTCGCTCGACCATAATTCGGACACGCTGCCGAGCAAGATCCATAGAACCGCGGCGCCGGCTGCCAGCAAGGCGCCCACGACGGCCACCGCGATCCGGCCGAAGCGCACCGCAACCGCGCCCAGCTCGCTCGGCGCTCGGCGCCGGGCCTCAATGGCCAGCGGCCCAAGCGCTCCAAGCCAGAACGCGACCGCGAGAACGTGAACGCCCAAGAGAAGCGGCGCGGCCGCTCGAGCCCCGGCAGCCGTTTGAGCCGCGGCACGTACGTGTCCCACCCAGGCAAACGACGTAGCGGCCACGGCGGCGCCCACGATTGCAAGCCATCCCGGGGGGCCTCTGCGCACGAGAGCGGGGATTGCGAGCAGTAGTCCGCCGGTGCGCAAAGCCGCCGCGCGGCCTTCCCCGCCGTGCCACACCATCGCGAGCAGCCGAGCATCGAGCATACCCGCCGCATCTTCACTCATGGAGGCGGCGATGAGCAGCACGCGCGCCGCGCTCGCCGCGATGGCCGCCGCG
>Ga0116227_10015489_pt1 | contig 11273 bp, 5 predicted proteins | sample S1TSphgellanicum_FD_89693 | JGI IMG/M metagenome (GOLD analysis project Ga0116227, IMG submission 89693) | Host-associated microbial communities from peat moss isolated from Minnesota, USA - S1T2_Fb - Sphagnum magellanicum MG | ecosystem: Host-associated > Plants > Peat moss > Unclassified... | reverse complement strand
GATCAAGGTCGCCGGCGTCGCCAGGTCCCGGTCGAACGCCATGCCGTAAATGAACGGTTTCAGCGTCGAGCCCGGCGAGCGGATCGCCTGGATCATATCCATATACCCGCCCGGCCGCGCCAGGCCAGCGCCGCCCACATAGGCGGTTATTTTCGTATCCGGATTGTGAATCACCAAAATCGCCACATCGGCGGGGTCCCCGAACCCATCCGCCGCCGCCGCCGCGATGCGCAGGGTTTCGCTTTGCAGACCGGTATCGATCGTTGTGAGCGCTATACCTCTGGCACCCTTCGCCCAAAGATATTGGGCAAGATAGGGCGCATCATTTGGAAATGCCCGGCGGCTGATGGCGCCCGCCAGCGCTTCCGGCGGCCGCCCAAGTTTTTCCTCCGCATAAATATGCGCAACCGCCTGGGCGGCAGCTTGTGGATGCCGGTCCGGCCGCAAGACTTCCGGCCGGCGCGGCAGGGCGACGAGCAAAGCGATTTCAGGCCGGCTCAGATGCGCGGCGCCATGGCCGAAATACAGCCAGGAAGCCGCCTGCACGCCCTCGATATTCCCGCCATAAGGGGCGAGGGTAAGGTACATCGCCAGAATTTCGGGCTTGGAACAATGCGCCGCCAGTTGCAGCGCCCGCAGGATTTCCTCCGCCTTGCCGGGGATGGTGCGCGGATAAGGGGTCAGCAGCCGCGCGACCTGCATGGTGATCGTCGAGCCGCCGGAAACAACCCTCCCGGCGTGGGCATCGTCAAATGCAGCACGGATGAGGGCCACGGGGTCGACGCCTGGGGTTTCCCAGAACCTCCGGTCCTCGGTGTCGATGAGAGTCTGCACAAATCGCGGATCGACATCTTGCGCGGTGGCTGGCAGCCGCCAGAAATGGTCCGGGCTGCCAAGCGCCGCAACCGGCCGGCCATCGGCGGCCAGGACCAGAAGCGCCGATTCCTGTATTTTCTCCACATCCGGCGGAAACGCCGCATCAAGTGCCGCCACGCCGCCACCCATCGCCAGCAGCGCGAATACACCAAACAGAAACGAACGGCTTTTCACTGCGCAACGGTAACAATCCGGCTGCCCGAGCCGGCGTTGATGGCGGGGTGCAGCCTGTCGCGGACGGTGACTTCAGGCAAGGTGAAGCTGCCGAGGGTGGTAACTTTCACGATATAGGCAACCAGAAATTCTCCCGGCGGCAGCGGTAGCGGCGCGCCATCCGTTCCCGCGCTATCCGAACCGCCATTACCCTGCATCCAGAGAGGTGTGCCGAGTTCCACGGTCGCCAGGAACCGGTCAACATCGGAGACAAAGTTTTCAGGCTGCGAGATCCGCGCAAAGCTCGGATAATCATTCGGTCCCGGCATACTTTTCTGGATCGCGAAACATCCCGGCAAGAGCGAAACGATGTTCAGCTTGTGCAGCCCCATCCGCGGCACACTGCCGGAGATGATCACCAGAACAGCCTGGCCCTGCTTGAGATGCGCAAGATCAACCGGCTTGTTTTTGAAATCATCGTATTCGGCCCGCAGCGTCATCCCATGCGCGAAGGGTGCGGCCGGAGTCACCGGCACATAATGCGCCGTCAACGCGTAATAGTCGGCGCCGCCTAGAATTTTCACCGATCCGGCTTTCATCAACCCCGGCCAGGCGATAGATACCGAACCAGGCACGGCGATGGATTGCGATGTTCCGCCTACGGATATCTGCACCGGCGGCCCGGCTGACTGGTTGCTTTGCGCAATCGCCCTCAGCAGCCACGCGATGGCGTCATCATCCTCGTCATAGGCCAGCGCCTGCGCGTCAATATGCGCGGCGATGTTCCCGAATGCCGCTTTGTCGCCGATTTGCGCCGCCGCCAGAAGAACAATTGCGGCATCCTGGTTGGCCGACCACCAAAAACTATCCGCCCAGTCCGGCTGCCAAGGTGCGCCGACAACCGAAGCCGCCAACCCGAGCACGGTCTTCGCCCGGTCCGGATCACCGGCAAGGTCCAGCGCCATCGCCAGCTTGGCAAGATCACCCGCCGCCGCCTGATGGTCCGCCGTATTGCCGCCGGACCAGAACACCAGCGCGTGGCCATCAGGGCTGCGCGCCACCGCCAGCCCATCCGCCGCGACACGCAGCGCGCCGATATCAGCCCGCCCTGTCCGCGCCAGCAGCCACTGCGTATAGGCGAAAGAAGGGAACGGCGCCGGCGCCTCGCTGCCATAGGCGGTACCCTGGTAGGTGACGACCTGCGCCAGGCTCGCCGCCTCGCTTTGCAGCCAAGCCGTGCAACGGTCGATGACCACCCGCGGAATCGCATAGCCGGCGGCCTTGGCGGAGAGCAGAAAATCTATCGCGTAGGCGCTCGTCCAGTCATCGAACCCATCCGTGCCGGCGGTGAACGACCAGTCGCCGATATCGCCATCCATGTCCTGCCGGTTTTCGATAACCGTGATGGCGTTCGCCACAACGCCCTTTGCCGCCGCCGGGCCGCCGGGCCAAGCCGCGGCAAACGTCGGGTTTAGGAGGGCAAAGCCGCGCGAGGCATAGCCCACCGTATCGGTGTCGTCATCTTCATCTTGCTTCAGCGTCGCGAGAAGGTAGGAGGGATCGAGGCCAGGGAATGTGCTTACCGCGAAAATCGCTTCGCCGGTTTTGGCGCCGGATTTTTGCACCTCGATCGGCAAGCTGACGGTACCGCCGGGCGTTACGGGTCCAAAAATACTCGCTAGCGCCGGCGGATGCGCCGGCCGGACGAAAATCGAGAATTGCCGATCGAGATCGATGCCGTTACCGGAAAGCACAAAATCAAGCGGCTCATCGCCGGGAACCCCCGCTACATACGGCAGCTCAACAATCTTCTGCTCCCCCTGGCCCAGCGAGGCATCCGCCGCCGCCCCGGTCTGCCGCAACACCACGCGATATTTCCCGGCTGGCCCACCGACGTTCGTCAGCGTCACCGGCAGCAGCACCCGGTCGCCCGTGGACAAAAAATTTGGCAGGCCGGGGATCATCACCACTGGGTCGCGCACCACCATATCGGCGAACCCGCTACCCGCCTGCGTTGCCGACCACGCGACGGCGGAAAGCCGCACCTGGCCTTCAAAATCCGGCACGTCCAACGGCACCTGAATCGTCCCATCTGTCCCCACCACCAGATCGCCGCTGGCTACCGCGAACAGCCTTGTGGATTGTAGCGGCACGCGCGGCCCCCCAGCGCCTTCATCGCCGCCCTCCTGGATGGAGCCTGGCTGCCCCTGGTCGTTGAGCAAGGAGCCAAAAATGTCGCGTATTTCAACACCAAGCTGGCGCTGGCCCCAGAACCAGCCAACGGGGTCGGGGGTTTTGAATTTGGTCAGGCCGAGAATGCCTTCATCCACCGCATCCAGGACCAGATGCACTTTTTGCCCCGGCGCGGCGCCGGTGATTTTAACGATGATGGTCTGTTTTGTCCTCGGCAGAATTTGCGCCGGCGCGTTCACCGCAACGCCCAGCGTATGCGGCGCCTGGTCAATCCCGATCCAGCCAAGCCCTATGGCCCGCACGCTGGCATGGCCGGGTGCTGCGGAACTGCCACGATGCAGATCGGCAATCACATAGGCGCCGCCGTTCCAGTCCGGCGTCGCGGCAATCGTGGCCGTAGCGCCGCCTTTCGGGACGGTAATGGTCTGTTGGGAATAGACGCGGTTGTTGGCGACGAAGATATCCGCGACGCCGGCAAACGAGCCTTTGATGCGCAGGGTGGCGGAGCCGCCGGGCTGAAGCAGGGTGTGGTCGGCGGTCAGATTCAGCGTATCCGGCGTGGCGGCCGCCGTGCTGATGCCGGCCCAGCCGACGGAGAACGCAACGCTGGTTGCGGCGCCGGTTTGCGAGTCCGAGATGATGAGCGTGTAGTCGCCATCGTTTAACGTCCGGGTGAATTCGGTGGGGCCGTCGCCGCCGAGGGCGAGTTTGGCAAGCTCGACCGGGTGATCCACCGTGTAGCTGCGCCAGGTCCAGGAGCCGTTGGCACCGACCCAGTCATAGACGGTATCTGTGCGCACCAGGCGTTCATCTAGCGACGGCGCGGAAACGGTTTTGCCGGTAGCGGGGTCGAAGGCCGCGATGTCGAACACAGCGGGGTCGCCGCTATCCACGGCGCCGGCTGGAAACAAAGGCTTGATGCCGATGAGGGTGGGCGTGGTAGTGAGTTTTACCTCCTGCACGTCCTTGGTGATCGCGCCGCTGGGTTCCAGATAGCCGATGGAAATTTTTGCCCGCAGCGGGGTGGTTGTTGCGGGCGGGGTGGGCAGCGTGGTTTCCAGGGTGATCCTGCCGTTGGCGTCCGCGCCATCATTGGCAATATCCGTTTCGGCATCCGGCGGCTGGTCGTTCAACAGCCCAAAGCTATAGCCGGTGACGCCGGGAATCGGGTTTTTGTCGGTGGTGATTGTGATGGCGGCCTGCACCGGCAAATCCGCGGGCGCGCCGTAAAGATACGTGCCTGTCGCTTGCAAGCTGATTTTCTCTCTCGGCGCCGCGCGGGCCGGCGCGCCGGAAGCCGTCACGCGCAAATCGGCCGGCTGAAAGTTCTCGACATCGACCGTCATCGTGCCGATCGGCGGCAGATTCGGGTCGATCGCAGTCTGGATCGTCCATTGGCCATGCAAGGCATTGGCCGGCAGCGGCACATCCACCACCGCGCCGCCTGCATCGTCGGTCTGGGCCTGGATAGTTTCGACCTGCACCGTATCGTCCCGCACCAGGCCGATGCTGATTTTCTGGCCCGGAATCGCTCTGCCGTCGGAATCGCGGAGCAGAATGGTTGCGTGGACAGTTTCGCCCGGCCGGTAAATGCCGCGCTCGCCAAACATGAACGCGTCATTCGTCACCGGCGCCGCCCGGCCGGTAACACCTCGGTCCGATAGGTCGAAGGCCGCGACGTTAAGCGGTAGATACGAGAAATCATTGTCTGGGCCGTAAGCGGCGATTGCCAACGGCGATTCGGACAATTTGCCATCCAGCATCGCCTTTGGAATCACCACGTTGCCGCCGGAATCCGTGGTCACCGACGTCAGAATATCGCCGCCTTGGGAAAGCAAATTCAGTTTTGCTCCGGCCACCGCCGCGGCGCTCGAAATCGATCTCACCCCGACATGCAGCCCGTCATCCCCGGTAATTGCCGTCAGGCCGAGATCGGTTACGATGACCCAATGGGTGGCGAAATTATTGCTTTCAAAATTCGAGGATTCGGATGAGGACAGCGTATTCTGCCAGAAACCTGGCGGCGCCGCGGTTGCCGCGTTTTCAGCCACCACCAGATAAACGCCAGGCTTGGCCGTCATGATATCCTGGCTCTGGCCGATCGCGGTGGCGATGGGAAACAGCGTCTGCACCGCTGCATCCGGCTGGGCGTTCACATCCATGCTGCCCGACCAGACGAGGTCGAGCTGGCTGGTCAGCATCGAGCTTAGATTATAGCCGTTGGTCGTCTGCTGAGCCGGGTCGAACTCATCGCTGCTCTGCCCGCTACCGAAATCCTGGATGGCGTTTACATCGTTCAACCGGAGCACGTGAATTTCAAGTTTTTTGACGTTCACGCTGGTGATGGCAAGGCCGGTCGCGCTGCGTTTGGCGAGATAGAGACCGTTGCCGCCGACGGCGACCAGGGCAGGGCGCTCACCGGGCGCAAATAGCTCCACCGTATCGGCCGGCAGCTTGTCGCCATTTTGCGCCGGCAGGCCGGCCAGCAGGGTCACGCTGTAGCGTTGCGCGTAGGGTACACCGCCGATGCACAAGTTATCGCCGGAGACCTGTGCGACAATGTTCGTGTAATGATCGACGCGCACATAATCCTCGTAATGCGCGGAGAGATCGGGCTTCAGCGCCTCGGTGAAATGCACGCAGAGTGTCGGATTCTGGTTGCTGGTATCGATGAAATTACTGTCGACGCCGAGATCATCCGCGTGGGCCGCGGACGCGGCCAGGCAGAAACCGATTGCCGCGGCGGTAAGCATGAGTTTGCGCATGAAACATCCTGATCTGAAGCCGTATCGACACAGGGTTGCAAGACATCCAATCCCGTTCCGCAATCATAGCTTGAAACGAGGCTGTTGTGGAGGGCTCAGCGGTTTGGTCACACCAGCGAGGCAGATCGCTTGACCTTGCCGGTGCCGGTCATCGGCAGGGCATCGACCACCCTGATCTCGGGACCCTTGTAGCCGGCCACGTTCTCCCGGCACCAGGCGGAGAGAGACTCCGCCATCCCCGCCGAGCCAGGGACCAGCGTCACGAACCCAGCGGCTAGGTAATCTCAGCGGATTGTAGCTGTTTCGCTGGCGTCGGAGTGGCCGCGGCGATAGGCATGGTCTTCTTGTATTTTGACGCGACGCCGCGGGGCGGTGCCCCGATATCGATACCGGCCTTTTTCAGTTCAACTTTCAAGTCATTGCGGAATCCGTGATAATCGACTTGCGTCGAATGCCGCAAACCCTCGCTGAATTTGAAATGCGGATGGTCGGTTTCATATTGAATCGCCGCCTGCATGTCTGCCGGGCGCGTATAGGCCCCGCGGATTTCGGCGCAGGCCAGTTGGGCCTGATAATCGGCGAGCGGCCAGATGCAGCCGAGCGGCTGGAATAATCCGATGAAATAGAGGTTTTTAAGTTCGGCGTGCATCATCCGGCGGAACAATGGAACGCGTGCAGCATGTTGAAAGTTGATAAACGCAGGGTCAAAGAAGGGAAAACTGATCCAAAACCCGGTACACGCGCAAATGATGTCGAAGGCCTCAACGCGGCCGTCGGTGAATTCCACCTTGTCGCCGAGCAGCCGCTTGACGCCTGGACGCGGCTTGATGCGGCCGTGCCGAACAAAGTCGATGAGGTCGGAGTTGAGTGTCGGATGATGGCTGAGTGGCAACGCCGTGTTCACCGGCAAGCCATAGGATTTGTACGAGCCTTGCAGCAAGTTCAGCAGTTTCCCAAAAGTCCATTGTTTGATTTTAACTGGTAGCCAATTTGTCTGAGCAGCAAAGACATCTGACGGTTTGCCAAATATGAATTTCGGCACGAACCATTGTGGGCTGCGCATCGAAATGCAGACCTTGCCAGCGATGCGCGCCGATTCGACGGCTACATCGCATCCGGAATTACCAGCGCCGATGATGAGAACATTCTTACCCCGCCAATCCTCATTCACGCCTTTGAAGTCATGCGAGTGTATATATTTGCCGTCAAATTTGCCTTCGTATTCGGGAAATTTTGGGTTCCAGTGGTGTCCGTTGGCCACCATCAGAACGTCAAAAGCCTCGGTCGTTTTCCCACCCTGCCCGTCAACATACGTAATGTCCCAACCGCCTCCGTCATTTCTCACCGCCGAGGCAACACTGGTATTGAAGCGAATACGATCGTAAACGCCAAAATGTTTAGCATATGATTCAAAATATGCCTGAAGCTGCCTGTGGTTCGGATAGTCAGGATAATCCTCCGGCATGGGAAAGTCCTCGTATTCGGACCAGGTTTTTGAACTGATGATGTGCGTGTTCTCGTATACACTGGAATGGCCAGTTTTTGAATCGAAGACCCAGTTGCCGCCGACTTTGTCGTTCTTTTCAAAAACGACAAAGTCGAACTCCGCCTGGGCACAGTTTTTGCCTGCGGCGATACCGGATGGGCCAGCACCGATGACACACACGCGTTTTGGCGCGACCATTTTTAGCTCCTGGATTGTTTCCACCGTTCAGCGTGTTGATAGAGTTTCCTCCGGAAATAGGGCTTTTGTCGGATTTGTTGTCAATCAAAATCTGGCTTATTCGATAAGGCTCAAAATTGAGAGGCGCCGGTGGCCACCGGCGGCCAGAGTCGGGCGCCTAACCTGCGGAACTGGCTTCCGCGACCAGCCGCAATACCATCGGCAACAGCCTCGCCACTTCCACATCCGCCCCGGTGGCGTTCGGGTGGGTGGAGGCCGTCGGCCTGCACCAAAGCCGGTTTGCCGCCGCGTGCGTCACGGCCGGCCGGCCGGAGTCTCGTCCACCGCGATTGGGGGAGGACTAAATCAAGGGAAGGCGGCAGTAGGTCAAACAACGTGCACAAATTGGCCGGCGCCGTTACAATCACAAAATTTTTGTTACTCATCCGCGTGTAAGTCGGCTATGTATTACGCCTGCATGTAGAGGCGGACATGTGATGATTTTATTTCTACCAGCGGCTAGCGTGCTCCTGCTTAAGTCGTTCGATAGGCTGCCCACAGGACGATGAACGCGGTGCAACAGGGTCTCCCCGTACCAAATGCCGTTTTGCGCGGACCTTCTGGGTGTCTGCTCATCCTCCCTGTCTGCGCCAACGCGGGCGGCCTTGGGCGTTTCCAGGTGTTTAGACAGCACGATGGCGCGCCGATGTCTTCGCAGATCGCGGGCAAGCAGATTGTCGACGACATCGCCGGCGACGGCTACGGTTTGATGTCGATCCGTGAGCTCTACGCGATCCAAAGCGGCGGCCTGATAAGTCTCGCTCCGGAGATCATCGTTGCAAGGCTGCGGCAGGACCTAATCGACGGTATCATGTTCGTTGCGTTCTATATACCGGCCTGGGATTTCACCCGGTTTGTTGTCTCGAAGCCGATTGATGTTTCCGCCCTGGTTTCGGACGGGCAGGGCACGCCGTTGCACTGGTCGCCGGCGCAGCGGATCGTTGCCATGCTGCGGCTTGTTCCCGCCGGTTTGCCGCCGGCGGTGCAGGGAGCGTGGGAAGCGGTTCTAACGCCCAAAGCGGTCGCGCTGCTCTCAACGATGCTGGCCTCTCTCCCAGCGTCCAAGGCAACAAGCGGCGGGTTGGTGGATGATATCCTGCTCGCGGCGGCGTGGAATTTTGCCGGTTGGCCGGGACTGGTCTCCTTGAAAGATTTCACCGCCGCGATCATCGGCGTCGCCGGGCAAACCAGAATCGAATCGATTCAGGATGACGCCAGGACGGCGGCAAATGCGTTGCTCGTCCTCGGGTTGAGCTTTCTCAAGGCCATCATCAGCCGGTCCCAGGATCAGGAAAAGGTCATCTCCCTCGCAAAAGCGGTGCCGCCGCCGGAGCCGGTAGCACCGGTGAAGCCGGCACCGGTGGCAAAGGGATGGAAGGATTTTCCGGTTGCCGAGACGCCGGCATCCGAGGAAGATATGCCCGCGGTGGTCTGTCTGCTTTCCGCCGCGTCCAAGGGAGCGTTCTTTGTCAGCAACGTCTAGTTTGCATCCAGCACCTCTGGTTTGCCGGTATCCGGCAACGGCCATGCACCGCACGGATGCAAGCGGTCGTCGCCCTGTCGTTTTGGATCTTCCATTTGGGATCAGCCGATATGACTGACGTGCAAAAAAAACTTCGCAGGGCAAGCTTCGAAGTCAGGACGCGGGAGGACGCCGTGCGTCATCTATGGCGCACCGACGCAACGAATGGCCAGCTTGCGCCATATCTTCATTGCATTCTCGATGCCGCGCGAGATCCCCGAATCTACCTGAGGCTGCGAGGTTTCGCTCCAACCGCCGAGATTGCATCGCTCTACCAGGGTACTGCGGGAACCAAAATGGCGGCGGTCGCGCCCTATCTCGTCTGCCTCGGCAGTGATACGAACATATTCGACTGGATCTGGGAGGGGGGTTGGGGGCAAAGCTGGGGAATCTTTTTTTGGTCGCTCTATACATTTGAGGGGCTGCGCGCGCATTTTCGCACGCTGACGAAAGTGATGTTGCCGGACGGCAAAGCAGTCCTGTTCCGGTTCTATGATCCGCGCGTGCTGGGGACATTTCTGCCGACATGCGATCAGAAACAGCTTACCGACATCTTCGGGAATGTCGAAAGATTTTGTCTCGAATCGCCGGCAACAAGGGGCGTTGAAGAGTTTTCGTTCGGCGTTGATCATCGCGATGAGCGCCGCGCCAGCGAGATCGCTTTCGCGAACGATGCCGGCTGAATAACGTTGCCTTACCGAGATCGAAAAGGCAATTAGCGATTCCGGCCAACGTCCGCTCGCACGAGTTTTTGTGTTAAATCGTACTGAACTTTTTGGGCGCCGTACTGGTCCCGTTATCCTCTCATTTCGGTATGGCATTTGATACAAAGTTCTGCTTGCTTTCAATTTAGCTCTTTCTTACCTTACTGGTCTGCATAAACCGGGAGGCAGGCAGCTTGCGGGCAACGCTTGAAGTCTATCTAGTAGAAGCCAGGGATTCCGAGGGGGCGGCGCTGAACCGGTTGGTGCGCCATTCCGGCTCGCAGCCCAGAATTTTGCTGTTAGGCGAGGATAGCGTCGAGGGCGGGGGACAGCGCCGATGCTGGTGATTCGACCTGCGCAGTTGCAGGCGCTCGGCGCGTCCATGCAGGAACGTTTCGCGGAGCATATGTGCGGCATCTTCGTGCAAACCTATCCGCGTGAATGCCGCCAGGCCGGCGGCGCCGCGGCAATGCTGGGCTGGGTCCGGTCCGGCCTGAAATCGGCAACCGAAGTCGGCTACGTTACGGAACACGACTGTGGGCTTTGGCTGGCGCTGATGCTCATCCTCGGCGTCGATTTCGCCATTGATCCGCAACTGCCCTGGGTGCGCGACACGCTCGACCCGATCGCCCCCAACGCCAGTGACCGTCTCGACCTGCTGCTGGAGCAAACGCTGGACTATCTGAGCGACACCGCCGGCGAGGGCGCCGGCTACGAGGTGCGCGCCATGCTCCGCATCCGAAGACTCGATTTCGGCGCGATGCCGGCATTGCAGGGCGATGCCGCCGTCGCCGATGCGTGCGAGCGGATCAGTTTGCTGTACCCGCGGAAATTCGCCTTTCAGGGCGCCGATCTCACCGCCCAGACGGTGGCGCAGCACCTGAGCCGCGCCCACGCGTTCGGGCTGCGGGGACCGCCGGGCGAATTCGTGTTCGTGCTGTCGTCCTTCATGCTTGGCAGCGGCTTCGACCACGACCTGCTGCAACCTTGGGCCGGCGCGATCCTGCATCCGCCGCCGGGCAGCCCCGATGACCCCAGCACGCGCGCCCAGCGGCTCGAGGCTGCAGCACTTGAACATCTCGCGGCCTCGCTGAGCAAGGACTGACCGTGGGAGGCAAGAACAGGGCCGCCGCCAACAACCTCGCCATCCAGTTGCCGGTCAACGACAACCCGGTCAATAACGCGGTGCTGCCGTGCCGGGAGAACCGGGACCCGCAACTCCGGGTCAAGGTCTGGGGCAAGCGGAAAAGCCAGAAGAAACAATATGTGCAGGCCACCGTGAACGCGAGCGCGTTAACCCAAGCGTCGGCCGCCGGCACCGGCCTCGCCGATTTCTC
>Ga0116227_10015488_pt1 | contig 11276 bp, 7 predicted proteins | sample S1TSphgellanicum_FD_89693 | JGI IMG/M metagenome (GOLD analysis project Ga0116227, IMG submission 89693) | Host-associated microbial communities from peat moss isolated from Minnesota, USA - S1T2_Fb - Sphagnum magellanicum MG | ecosystem: Host-associated > Plants > Peat moss > Unclassified... | reverse complement strand
GCTTACCTCGTTCATCGAATGAATGCCTCGGCTTCAGAGAGTGTGGATCAGGCTGTAGGTGGTGTGAATGGGTCGAAATCTTCGGCACCAGTTTACGAGCCGGCTTTTCGCCAGCCATTGGTTCGAGTTCCCGAACGTCTGTCGGTCGGGTCTGACCGCGACGCCAACCAGGGTGCGAGCGGAAATGGTCGGAAATGCCTGACAGCATCTGGGACAGCCCGAGCAATTGTTATTCCCATCCACCATGCGGCAAATTCAATGCGCAAATTCGCAATCGATCGATCAACCAACCAGCGGGGAATCAATCATGGGTCGCGGAATACTGCTTTGGCTGTTGGGTGTGCCGTTACCGGTGATATTGCTGCTCGCCATGTGTTCGCATCACTAGCCTCCCGGCGCAGCGCAACCGTCGGCGTCGCTGACATGGCCGCGGCTTGCGCGGCATGACGATGTACGGACTTCATCCTGTGGGCCATTCGCGCGGTGTCGCATATGCGCTCGGCGGTGCGATTGCCGCCGTCTGCGCCATGCTGCAATGGCTCGTTCACCCGCTGGTCGCAAATCACATTCCCTTCCTGTTTTTTTTGGTCGGCTTGATGTTCGCCGCGGTATCACTGGGAAGGGGGCCCGCCACGCTCGTGCTCTGCGCCGGCATCGTGAACGCCGCCCTGCTCGCGCCACCCGTGGGGAGTCTGGCGATTAACCATCCCCACGACTTGGCCGCCGTGTTGCTATTCGGCGCCGTTGGCACGTTGCTGGTCGTGTACGGTAATCGTCTACACCTCACTACCCATCGCGCCGCGCTGACGGAACAGCGCTTCTCGGTCGCGCTCGAATCGTCCGTCGTGCCGTTCAGTATTTTGAGCCCGGTTCGCAACGACGGTGGCGACATCGTCGACTTCAAGTGGAGCTACCTGAACCCCGCGGCCGCGCGGGCGGTCGGTCGGGACATCAAGGACCTTCTAGGCAACGCCGTTGGCGACGTGCTACCGGCGGCGTGGGACGCGCCGGACCTCTTCGATCGATACGTGCGCGTCGTCGAACACGGCGAGCAATGTGAGTTCGAGATGCGTTCGTCGGCCAGCAATCGCGGCCTGCGCTGGTACAGCGTCGTGGCTGCACCGCTGCAAGGTTCGGTCGTCGTGTGGTTCGCCAACATCACCGAGAGCAAGGAGCATCAGCAGCGTCTCGAGGACGCCGATCGTCGCAAGGATGAATTCCTCGCAACCCTCGCGCACGAACTGCGCAATCCGCTGGCCCCCATCCGTCAAGCCGCGCGGATCGCCGGAGCCGAGCATTCGACGGACGCGCAACGCCGCTGGAGCCACTCCATCGTCGAACGTCAGGTGCAGCACATGTCGTTGTTGCTCGAGGACCTGTTGGATGTGTCGCGCGTGGGGCGCGGCACGTTGTTACTGCGCAAGTCGCCGGAAGCGCTCGTCGCCGTGGTCGATACGGCGATCGAAACGGCGCGCCCGCACATCGAAGCCAAGCGCCACCATTTGGACGTCGAACTGCCGCCGGCGCCGGTGGTGCTGCATATCGACGCGCTGCGGATGTCCCAAGTGCTCGGCAACCTGCTGACCAATGCCGCGAAGTACACCGAGCCGGGCGGTCGGATACGCCTTCGTGCGACGCGCGAAGCGGACGAATTCATCATTCGCGTCGCGGACAACGGCATTGGCTTGACCGCGGCACAACAAGCCGAAGTATTCGAGATGTTCCGCCAGGTTCCCGCCGCGGTCGAAAAGTCCCAGGGCGGACTCGGGATCGGGCTCGCCCTCGCGCGCGGGCTCGTCGAGCTGCACGGCGGCACCATCGAGGCACGCAGTGCAGGGCTGGGACACGGCACGGAGTTCATTGTGCGGTTGCCCGCTGGCTGCGTGGGTCACCTGGACACGCCCGCCCAGCCCGCCGCTCCCGCCATGCCGGCGCGCGCGACCATGCCCCGTATTTTGATCGCCGATGACAACGTGGACGCGGCCGACAGTTTGGCGGAATTGCTGCGGCTCGACGGGTATGAAGTGCACGTGGCCTATGATGGCGCCAAGGCGATCGAGACCTTCGCACGCGTTGAACCGGATGCCGCATTGCTCGACGTGGGAATGCCGGAAATCTCAGGCCTTGAGGTCGTGCGTGAGTTGCGCCGACGGCCCGCCGGACAGCGTGCGACGCTGATCGCGGTCACGGGCTGGGGCCAGGAGCACGACCGGCGCATCGCGCTCGAAGCCGGATTCGACTATCACATGACCAAACCCATGATGCCCGAGCACGTGCAGCATCTGCTGGCGCGTGGACGGCCCGTGACGGCGGCTATCGCGCGAACAACTGTCCCAAGTCGGCGAACGCTTTGAACTCGAGCGCATTGCCGGCCGGATCGAGGAAGAACATGGTCGATTGCTCTCCCGCTTGGCCTTCGAAACGCGTATGGGGTTCGATGATGAAGGGCACACCGGCGGCGCGTACGCGCGCGGCCAGCGCGCGCCATTGGTCCGGCGTGAGCACGACGCCGAAATGGGGCACGGGAACGTCGTGTCCGTCGACCGTGTTCCCAGCGCGGGGCGCGCGATTGCCGGGTGCCGCCTGCGGCTGATGGTGCGCGACGATCTGGTGACCGAACAGATCAAAATCGATCCACTGTTCGGCGCTGCGCCCCTCGGGGCACCCTAGAACGGTTCCATAGAAATGGCGCGCGGCCTGCAGATCGTTCACGGGGAAAGCGATGTGAAACGGGCGCAGCGGCATCGGCGCATGATACGCAGCGAGCCCGGCACAGGCCAGCAGCCCGTTGGTTCGGTCTGCGGCGCTGCACAATCCGCGGATTGCGCACTGCCCCCTTATCGCAGTCAAGCCGCTTTGGTTCCATGAGCCGCACTCTGACAGCGAGGATTCATGGAGTTCCCACGCACACCCGCCTCGCGCATGCTCGGCCGGCGGCTTCGTGGTGGCTACTTGATCGTGCTCTGCATCGTCGCGGGCGGCATGATCGCCGCCGGCTTTCAGGTGAGGCACGTCCTCGGCACCACCGCGCAACATCAACGCATCGTCGCGACGGCCGGTCTGCAGGGCACGCTCGCCCTGCGTGCCGCGGATTTCACTGAAAAACTGATCCGCGACCCCACGCCTGAGGCCAGCGCCGAATTCGACCACGCGATGGCGGCGTGGTCGCACAACCTGGCCGCACTCGAAACCGACCTCGATGCAGCGTGCGCCGCACGGGCCGACATCTGCCAGGGGTTCGAGGCGTTGCGACGCGAACAAAGCCGCCAGCAAACCCGGCTGCGCGAAGGCGCAGCAACCTGGTCGCGCGCCGCGCTCGAGGCCATGTCGGGGACGCTGGATGCCGACGCCGTGGCTTACAGCGAAGCCTGCGAGCGCTGGACGGCCGCGTTGTCGCAACTTCTGACCGCCGACACGTTGGCGCAGCAGGAGCGGCTCTGGGTTCGATCGTTGCTACTGGCCTTGGGAGCGGCGCTCGTCGTGATCGTCGCGCTCGAACCCACCATCCGTCGACTGCAAGCCGAGCGTGCCCGCATGGATCGCTGGACCGCGGACCGGGAGCAAGTCGCGACCGAAGCGCAACGCATGCATCATCTCGGCGCCGAACGGCTGCGCCAGATCACCGACCGCGTGCCCGCGAGCATCTCGTATTACGATAGGAATCTGATTTGCCGCTTTGCCAACCGCGCGCATCGCGAGCAATTCGGCATCGCACCGGAAACCATGGTGGGTCGGAGCGGCTCGGCGATTTTCGGCGACGAATGGATGGAGCGGTATCGACCCTATGTCGATGGCGTGTTCGCCGGCGAGCTGCAGCGATTCGAGATTTCGCATCCGGCGCCCGACGGCAGCGAGCGCATCCTGCACGTCGAACTGGTGCCCGAGTGGGCCGATGGCGCCGTGGTCGGTTACCTCGCCTTCGGCACCGACGTCACGCGCGACAAACAGGCAGCGAACGCGCTGCAGGCGGCCAAGGATGAGGCCGAAGCAGCCAGCAAGGCCAAGGGCGCCTTCCTGGCGAACATGAGCCATGAGATCCGCACACCCTTGCACGGGGCGATCGGCATGACGGGCCTGTTGCTGCAGACGCAACTGACGGCGGAACAGCGCCAATACGCCGAGATTGCCCGCTCGAGCGGCGAATCGCTGCTGTCGCTCATCAACGATATCCTCGACCTGTCGAAAATCGAATCCGGCCAACTCGAACTCGAAAGCATCGATTTCGATCTGCGTGCGGTGATCGACGGCACCATCGACGCCGTGGCGTTGAAAGCGAACGAGAAAGCGCTGGAACTCATCGTCGACATCGACCCGGCGATTCCGACGTGGTTGCGCGGCGATCCCACCCGGCTGCGCCAGATCTTGTTGAACCTCATCAGCAACGCGGTCAAGTTCACCGATGTCGGCGAGGTCAGCCTCACCGTGAGCGCGACGCCCATGACCGACGCAGCGGCGACGCCCGTAACGGGGGCACCCGGCGCGGCCACGTCAGACGCAGTGCAGCCGGTGGCGCTCTCGTTCGCGGTCAAGGACACCGGCGTCGGCATTTCCGCAGAGGGACTGGCGAAGCTGTTCAAGCCCTTCACCCAAGCCGATGCCTCGACTACACGACGGCACGGCGGCACCGGCCTGGGTCTGTCGATTTGCAGCCGCCTGGTCGGCGCGATGGGCGGCGCGATCCGCGTCGACAGCACGCCCGACGCCGGTTCGACGTTCCACTTTCAACTGGAATTCGCGCGCTCGGACCGGGTCGCGGAGCCGGTCAAGCCGGTTCTGTCGGCCGGTTTTCGCATGCTGTTGATCGATGATCATCCCATCCACCTGCGCGCCATGGCCGCGACCTTGCAACGCTGGAACATCAAGGTGACCACGGCTCGCACGCTCGCGGACGGCTTGGAAAGCTGGAAGGCCATCGCCGCGGTCAGGCCTCCCGAGGTCGTCATCGTGAACCACCGCCCGCCGGGCTTCGATGCCATGTCACTCACCTCGCGCATCCGCGAATTGGACCCCTCGAGCCAAAGCCACCTCGTCGTCTTGGGCTCGTTGGTGCAGCAATTCAGCGCCGAGGAGGCCAACGCCTTCGACCGCGTGCTCGCCAAACCACTCAAGAGCGATACCATCCAGAAGCTATTGACCGACCTCGTCCAGGACGCCGATCGCACTCGTAGCGTGGCCGGCCAGCCTCTGCTCAGCCCGTTGGCCGGCCGTCACGTGCTCCTGGTCGATGACAACACCGTCAACCAAATGTTGGGCCAGCGACAACTCGCGCGGCTCGGCATCCACGTCACCGTGGCATCGAACGGCGTCGAAGCCATGCGGCACCTACGCACGGCCCGCTTCGACGCCGTGCTCATGGATTGCCAGATGCCCGAAATGGACGGCTATGAAGCGACGCGATTGCTGCGTCGCAGCGACAGCGGGACGCTCGATCCCGACGTTCCCGTGATTGCGCTCACCGCGAATGCCATGAGCGGCGACCGTGAGCGCTGCCTCGATGCCGGCATGAACGACTTTCTGACCAAGCCCATGGATGCGACGCGCTTGCCCATCGTATTGGCCGCGGTCATGCGCGCAAGCTCGCCAAGCCCTCCGCTCGCTCGCACCGGTCAGCGGGCCCAGTGACCCCCAACCAAACGCCAGCCGCCGCCGGCCCGTACCCAGGTGTGGGGCACCCAATAATAACCCGGCCGCCCCGGACCCCAATGCCCGCCCACCCAGACGTGCTGGCCGCCGACCCAGCCCCAATAGCCGCCAAACCACACATAACCAGGGTACGGTGCGACGCCGACGACCTCGACCGTGGGAGGAGGAGGCGCAACCGCAACGAACGGCCCGCCGTAATAACGCGGGGCCGGCGCCACGATGCAACCGCCCAAGAGCGCCGCGGCCAGCCCCAACGCGACCAGTCCCGCTTTCACACCTCGATATCGCGTCACCTTCGTATCCTCCCGGCCGTTGGTTTCCATCCCTAACTCAACGCAGCGCGAGCGATTTGGATGACGCGGCGGGCCGCCGCGACGCGCTCCCGCCCCCGCGGCGAGGCCCGCCCCGCTCAGTTGACGGTCAGACTCACGGTCGAACTCTGGGTGTTGCCGCCGGCGCTGGCGGACACGGTGATGACGTAGGTGCCGGCGTGTGCCGACGAGGCGGCCGTCAGCGTCGCGTTCGACATCCCGGCTCCCGTGAGCGTCGACGGACCGAAGGTCGCCGTGACCCCGCTGGGCAAGCCGCTAACCGACAAGGCGATGACCGGCACGGTGGCGCCGGTCAATGCCGTCTGCACGCTGAGGCCGCCGCTGGTTCCATGAGTGACCGTCAACGCCGTCGCCCCCACCGCAAACATGAACGTCGGTTTGGCGACGCTGGCAACGATGAGCGTGACGCTCGCCGTGTGGGTGATATTGTCGCCGACCCCGGTGATGAACAGGGGGTAGCTGCCGGCCGCCACGGCCCCCGACGCCACGCTGATCGTCACGCTACCCGGCGGCGTCAGCGACGAGGAACTCAAGCTTGCCGTGACGCCGGCCGGTGCGCCGCTCAACGACAATGCGATCGGACCGTTGAGCACGCCGGTGACGGTGCCGGTGAGGGTCACACTGCCGGTTGCACCCTGTAATAACGTGAGCGTGGTCGCCGACGGCGTGATCGAGAAGGCGGCCGTGGCCACGTTGACGGTCACGGTCACACTCTGCTGCAGCGAGCCGCTCGACCCGGTGAGCATCACGGGGTAGGAACCCGCGGCGACGGTCGCACCGACCAAAAAGCTCACGGTCGACGTGCCGGCACCCGTTACGGTCGCCGGACTGAAGCTCACCGACATGCCGCTCGGCTGGCCCGATGCAGAGAACTGCACCGGTGCTGCGAAGCCCCCCGCCGCCGCGGTCGACAGGCGCAGCGTTCCGCTCAAGCCTTCCGTCACCGCGACGCTGCCCGCGCTCGCGGCCAGGGAAAACGTCGGAGTGGGAATGGTCAGATTCACCGTGGTGGATTGCACCAAGCTGCCGCTCGTGCCCGTGATCGCGATCGGGTACACGCCGGGCGCAGCCGTCGTCGCCACCTGGAAACTGACGGTTGCGGCGCTATTGGCCTTGATGGACGCGGCACTGAAGCGCACGGTGACGCCGCTCGGCTGCCCCGCGGCCGATAGCGTGATGGCCGAGTTGAAACCGCCCGAGCCCGACGCACTGACCGTATCGGCACCGGTGGCGCCGACCGTCACCGTGAGAGCGCTGCTCCGCGCGGCCAGCGCAAAGTTGGCGGTGGTCACGTTGAGCGTCACGGTGACGACCGACGGTGCCGGGGGCGCCGTCGAGCCGCTGGCCGCGCTCGTCCCCGTCAAGGTGATCGTATAGTTGCCGGCCGGCACGTTCGCCGCGGCTTGGATGCTGACGGTCGAGGAACCGGCTCCCGTGATGGACGCCGGACTGAAGCTCACGGTCACGCCGCTCGGTTGCCCGCTCGCCGAAAGGCTGATCGCGGAGTTGAAACCCCCGGTGACCGTGCTCGTCAGCTTGAGCGTGCCGCTACCGCCGGCAGGGACGGACGTAGACGCGCTGGTGGCCAGCGTGAAGCCGGGTGTGCCGGCCCCGACCAACGCCGTGATGAGGCCCGTGCCGTTCGGGCTGCCCCAACCCGTGGCAAGATCGTAGCCGGTGACGGCGTTGAAACCGTTGCTGCCGGCCGTGATGTCGTGGAATGCCTGGGCATAACCCGACCCCGCGCCGATCGCATAGAGCGTGGGGTTCAAGAAACCGACCGACGACTGGCCATTCTGCACGGCCTGTTGATTGACCAACGCCATGTACCCCGCCCACATGGGCGCCGCAAAGCTCGTGCCGCCGTAGCGGTTCTCGACGCAGCTCTGCTGATCGGCACAGACGTAGAAATCGAAATTCGCTTCCGCGGCCACGTCCGGCGAGTTGCGCAAGCTGCTCGAACCGGCGCGGCTCGAGTGCGCATCGAAGCTCGAGATGGCCGCCGTTTGCCAGGCGGGGATGGCGATATTGTCAGGGGCGAAATACCCGCCGCCGCCGTCGCTCCACGCCGTCTCGCCCACCCAAGGACCACTCGGCCCGGCGGTCGACAGATCGGACCCGCCGACCACGGTCACGTTGACGTCGTCGGCCGGGTACACGTACTGAGACGACGACGTGTAGGCTGCACTGTCCCCAGCGGCCGTGAAGAAACTCTGGCCCTGGGCCGCGAACTTCTTGAACAGCGGATCGTCGGTAGCCGGATCCGACGGGCCCCAACCCCAAGAACAGCTGAGTTGCGCATCCACTTTGCCGGTGACCGAGCCGGCCGGCGGCACCGACATCGCCGACAGGATGGCGGTGTCGCTGCTGCCCACGTAGACGTTCAATTGCGCGAGTCCCGGCGCCATGCCGAGCGCCTGGGTCATGTCGAGCGTTTGCTCCGTGTCGTCGCAGCCCTTCGAATAGACGCAGCTCACCGACGTGCCGTCGGTCGAAATGCCGTTGACCGGTACCGCATTGACCTGGCCCGCGGTGCTGAAATAAGTGTTCAAATCCGCGCTGTCATAGCCGTAGAATTCCACGAGGCCGATGCTCTGACCGGCGCCCGTGAGCGCGCCGCTGCCGTAGTAGGCCGAGCGCATGTCGCTGCCGCAATATGAATTGCCGGGGCATGCCCCGGTCGTGGTCAGGGGCTTCGCCGTGGTGCCAGAGCGCGACTGCACGCGCGCGTGCGGAAGGGCGAAATTATCGAGTCCGGAGATGTGCCACACCGCGGCCTGCATGGGTACCGTGGGCTCGGTATCCGGACTGTAGTAAGTACGCGATTCCGTGGGATGATTGTACAAACGCATCTTCACCTGGAAGGCGGCCTCGATGGAGCGCACCGTTCCTGCCAAACGCAAGTCCATCTCGTCGCGCGAACCGCTGACGATGGTGAAGCCGCTTTGCTTCGCGAACTGCAGCAACTCGTTCCACGCCGCCTGCGACGGACCGAAGCGCGCCGTGAATTGCGACGGAGTTACGAAGTGACGATAGGAGGCACTGTGCGGGTTGTAGACGTCGGCGAGAAATGTCTCGAGCTTCTCGGGCTCACCCACCGGCAGCAGCATGTCGAAATGCAGCACCTTATCCTGTGCCAGAGTGCCCACCGATCTTGCGGCGCGCACCTCCTCGTGCAAGTGCTGAGTCATGAGGGCGCCGCGCTCGAGCGGATGGGGATTCGCCGTCGCCGCCGCAGCGAGCAGGCAGCAAAGGCTGGTGGCCATCAATTCGCGCACGCCGAGTTTTATGAACATGCAAGTCGTTCCTGCTGATGAAGTCGCGGCAGTGTCATGGTTCGGTTTGCGCCATGACTGAAGGCAGCGCACAGAAAATCGGCGCCGCGCCGTTATGTAAGGGCACGGTCCCGATCCTTGCGGCGGCGCCGCGCAATGCCCTTGGCATGACGTCTGCGAGGGCCGAAGCCGCGAAACGACGAGCACCGTTTCACACATCGGCGCACCGGTCGCGCCGTGGCCCTCAAGTTTCCCGTCGAACTGCCGTTCCGCTGGCGGCAGGCCGCGCGCCGGTGCCGCGCCGATGCGCGCCGCTTATGTCACGCAGTACACGTCGTCGCGGCCGCGGCGATGTGTCGAAGCTGTGAAGCGGTTCAAATGACGGAACCCGATTCGATCGTGCAATGCATACGGGAGATCGGACCCGGCGGCGGCGTGTCCGGCGTGGCCCACGCCATCGAATCCTCGCTACAACGCCGCAACATCCGCGTGCGGCACTTCACGCTCGCCGAATGCGGCGTGCGACGCCAAGCGCAACCGGCGCGGTCGCTCTGGTTGAAACGCGCCATCCATTTTTTCGACGTCGTCTACTTCTCGCTGGTGGGCACGTGGCTCGCCAGGCGCCGCATCGAAAGGGCACGAGTGATATGCCACAACGACACCGTCTACGGGGCGGTCTACGTGAATCACGGTCTGCACTGCGCCATGCTCGATGCATCGGGACACAAATGGCGCATGCTCTGCCGCAACCCCATTCATGTGTTTTTGCTGCTCAGGGAAAGGTTGCGCTTCTACTTCGACGTGCACGACCACTACGTGTGCTTTTCCCTGTCGGAGAAGGATCTCCTGACGCGCTACTATCCCAACGTCGCGCAGAAGGTGCGCATCATCCCGAACGGCGTCGACACGGAACGATTCACACCGGATGACGCGCAACGCGCGCTGACGCGCGCGGAGCTCGAATTCGCGGACGACACGTTCGTACTGATCTTCGTCGGCCACGAATTCGAGCGCAAGGGCTTGTTCCATGCCATCAGCGCGTTGAAATTTCTGGACGACCAGACCGCGCTCCTCGTGGTGGGTGGAACCCGCGAAGAGATCAAGCGAGCTCAAGCCTTTGCGGCCGACGAGGGCGTGGCGGCGCGAGTGACGTTCGTCGGGATAACCCGCGCGGCCGAAAAATATCTGCGCGCGGCGGACTGTCTGGTGCTGCCGAGCGTCTTCGAATCATGGGCACTCGTGGGGTTGGAAGCCATGGCCTGCGGCGTGCCCGCCTTGATGACCGCGGTCGGCGGCATTCCCGACTATCTGGCCGACGGCTTCAATGGGTATGTCATCACGCGTGAGCCCGAACTGATCGCCGAGCGCGTGACGCGGTTGCGCGCCGACGGTGCGCGCCTCGATCAGATGCGCGCCCGCTGCATCGACGTGGCGCGCAACTACACCTGGGACAAGATCACCGATCAGTACGTGACGCTGCTGAATGAACCCGGGCGGCATGAGCCCCCGCGCATCGACAGCGATAACTACGGCGGCGGCAGTTCGGGATAGGCGGGTAATTCGCCATCGATGCAGGACCAACTCACTCGCGAGTCAGAAAAGATGCGCGCTTGGGGTTTGATGGGTGCCGCGTCGTCCAGCGAACCCGCCGGGATCATGACGACATCGGAATCTTTCCCTTGACGCGGCAATCGGCTACCACAGATTGCGCAAAAGTTGTTTGTAAATCGCAATGCCTCGGGGACTTTAAATAGGCGGATCTGCTCTTCGCCGCTCAGCCAATGGAGTGCAGCCGGTTGAAGGAACATATTGGAGGCGTGCCCGGTTCCGGTTACCTTGCGGCACCGAGAGCAATGACAGTGGTAGAAGCGCTTCGGCTCGCCAGTTACCTCATATTTCACGGCTCCGCATAAGCAGCTGCCTTTGAGAGTAGATTCGGTCATGATCCCTCCTATCGATATTTAAACGACTCACGACACGGTACGGAGAGCCCTCACCGCCCGTCTTCAACCTAGTCCTGACGGTG
>Ga0116227_10015487_pt1 | contig 11276 bp, 9 predicted proteins | sample S1TSphgellanicum_FD_89693 | JGI IMG/M metagenome (GOLD analysis project Ga0116227, IMG submission 89693) | Host-associated microbial communities from peat moss isolated from Minnesota, USA - S1T2_Fb - Sphagnum magellanicum MG | ecosystem: Host-associated > Plants > Peat moss > Unclassified... | reverse complement strand
ATCCAGATTCTACTGCCATTACATTTAATAAATCTTCTGGTTTCATTCCAACATTAGAAGAAACTTCTAATAATTTTTTATAAAATGCCTCTCCTAATTTTGACATATTATTTCTCAATTGAAGATGCTAAATTAAATAATTTAACAGCAGTTTCTGGATCATTATACTTAATAGATTTTGCATACTTAGAAATATAAGCCGATAATACACGTGGAGATTCTTCAGACATAGATCTCAATGATTCATAAAAAGAAAAATGACTTTTTTTGTTTTTAGGATCCGTGTCCTCTTTATCCGTTTTCTTTAAATCAAAAGGAAGTTCAATTTTTTGACGTGTTTTAGGATTATATTTAGGATCAAAATTAGGTGTGATTAGCTCATTTATCTTATTATTAGGAATTCTTTCTTTTGTAGCCTTATTTATATAAAATTTTTCTCCAGAATTTGGATCTTCATTTTCTATTATTTCTTCTGGTAATTTTAGTTTTGGTACAGGCGGCATTGTAGGAATAACAGATCTTGCTGGATATTGCTGCGTGATCTCTGGCTTAAATGAAGTTTGTGGATTAACAACAGGCTGAATAGGTAAAGCAGAAGCAGGAGAAGAAGATAAATTTGGACTTGTTTCTACTTCTTTAACAAAATCTTGACTTTCTAAAAATTGTTTGACATTTTTATCATAATAATTTTTAAAACCTTTCTCACCTGCATCATAAATTGTAAATTCACGAATAATTTTCTCTGAAGCATCTACAAATAAATCAGGGCGACGCACCGTTCTAGCATCATCCATTACACTTAAAGATTGTTTAATTATATTTAATAATTTGTAAGATGAGTTAAGTAAAGAAATTGTATCATTTTTTAATTGTTTTACTTTTGCAGGATATCTTTTTTCCCATGCAGCCAAAGCACTGCCTCGCATAGCTTTATTCATTAAATTAGAAAAGAAATCCATTATTCCAGCTTCTTTAACAAAATAAGAATAATTATTTAAAGCCGTTTTCTTTGTCCATCTACTTTTTAAACTTTTAAGATGCTCTTTTGTATTATCATCTAAATCTTTAAATAAAATTTCTCTATGAACATTATCAAAATTTATTTTAAAAATTAAAAGAACTCTTGTCAAATCAAATACTTTTTTATGAAATCTACCTAAATCAGCAACAGCTTTAATATACTCACGCGAAGCTACATTCGATTTTGCATTTTTTAAAACTTCTTCTAAACTAATAGGATCTTCTGGAGCATCCGCCTTCCCATGCTTCTCTCCCAATGCAATCGCCCTTGCATCGTCATCAGCTTTATTCATTCTTTCAACAATTTCAGCAAAATCACCAGATAGCTTTTCTGTAGCAAGTCCACCAAGGTAATCTCCCCAATTAGTGGTAAGAAACTTTTTAATATTACCTTTTCTCTTTTGGGCAATTTTTTCCATAAGAAACCCTTCATCTATAAAATCTTTAAAACAATACAAAATTATTCATAATTGAAGGATCTTAACTTTTCTTTTAAGACGGCATTGGTCCAGAAGGTAAAGGCGGACTTTCAGGTCCCGGCGGCGCTCCAGGCAATGAAGGCATCCCTCCTGGCATCCCTCCAGGCATTCCCATATCTAATGGACTTCCACCTCCCATTTGACCAGGTACAGGAGACTCTCCTCCAGGTATAGATCCACCAGGAGAAGATGTTTGAGGAATCTCATCTTCATCATTTAATCCTCTTATTGCATTAAGATCCATCGTTTGAAGTGAAGCTGTTTCTTTCATAAGAATATTATTTGCAATCGCTTCTTTTCTCATTTTTCTCATCTCATCTTCAAACTCTAATCCCATAGAACGATATAATGTATGCAAAGATACCCTTTTCTGATCCCCTGTCCCTTGCGTCAAAGTAACTAATGTATTAATATAATCTCCAGCATCAAAAATAGACATGTGATTCCAATCTATTTCTGGTACTATCAACTGCTTCTCTCCCCCAGAATAATCATAAAATCCTTGAATTTTAGAAATAGGAGCAAAAATCTTTCTCTTTAACCATACTCCTAACATATTCCGAAATTGCATGTAACGCTGCCTCAATACATCTAATGCAATACCACCATTATTATATGTTATATCTCCACCACCATCCATAATAACAGAAGGTACCTGTAATCCAATATAAATTTCTTTTACTAATTGTGTGATATCTCCACTTGTATCGTAAATACCCTGCCCCGCACCAATTCTTTGAATATCTACTCCTGCATGCGTAAATATCTTGAAATCTCGATCATATTGCGCTTCTTCAAAAATATTCCTCCAAGCCTCAATATCTGCAAAAGTAGGATGTAATCCCTCGGGACTATCAGTACCAATCTTGACAATAGTCAAAGGATTAATCATATTATTAGCCTGCGCATACTTTGATTCGCGAAGTTTGTCAAATAACATTAACTGTCTAAAAATACACACCGGCAACCCTGTCCCTCTTATCTCATAAGGACTAATTCTTCTTGCTAAATGTGATACGTGAAAATTATCCAAAGGAATGTTCTCTCCACGCTTAACAGAATCTACAATATGCAAATTTAATTGCTTCCTCTGCTCAATATCAGTTGGCTTATTCGAAAATATAATTTTTTTTAAATTTTCATCCGGACGTAACATAATGATTGGCTCGTTCGCTACCACCGTACGCTTAACTAACATATAATCAGGATTTTGAATTAATAATCTACTCCACTTCCCTCTACTCTCATCCAATTCAGCATATACAAACGCCTCCCCCAATAACCAATACTCCTGAGCTATTTGTACACAAATATTCATCAAATCAATCTCTTCAATCATATCATTAAAGAATTTTTCAATATCCTTATTCGGACACTTAATGTTTAATTTGCTGATCGGATATGTACTGTGCAAACTAATCGCATTATGCACAAATGGATTTAATGCATAAAAACTACGACACCATGCGTTAATAGTTGCTCTGTCTCTTGGTAAATTTAAATTGCTATCTAACCATAATGGAGAATATACTTCTGGAACTTGCTTTACCGTATTTCCACCTAATCCACCATGATACCCACCACCACTCACTACCTGAGAAAATTTCTTCATCCCACCAACAGAAGAAGCAACATTTGAATTAAATGTTAATTCTGTCTCCTTATTCCCAGAACTAGATCCATCACGAAATAATCCCTGCTCTACCTCATGCGCCAAAGCATCCTTACGTACATGCGAGACACCATTAGCCATCAATGCACTTACCTGCGGTATTGCCGATCTATTATTTAAATATTGCTCAGAATTTGATGGTCCAACCCACTTTTTTAATAATTTATTGATAGGCATTATTTTTTTTCCTCTGTATTTCTATATCAATGCCTTTTTATAATTACAATTATAACACAATATTTGAAAATTATCAATAGGATAATTCTGCCTTTTAAGCCAAATATAAATATTGGGACCTATTATTTTTCTGTGCGCCGCACCTAAGTTATCAATATGATCAATTGTCAAATACTCTTCATTATCAACCAAACAATGGAAACATTTTCCACCATATCTTGTATATGCTTCTTTCTTAAGATCAATTTGCAAATTCTTCTTTAAAATATTTTTACAAATATTACAAATACGAAATTTTAAATTATCAGAAGAACCACAATATTTACATAAATTATTAAATATATTATTTTCTTTTAATTCAATTTTTTTCATTGAATGAGCACAATTACAGTTGTAACAAAGTATACGAATATTATTAGGCTTATTCTTAAATACCCATTTATAAAATCCTGTACCACTATCAGTCTTTAATACTTCTTTTCTATGCTTTCTACCATTTCCATCTATATGATCTAAAGAAATTACATCTTTATCATCAGATAAACAATTTTCACACCTTCCACCATAATAATCAAATACTTCTTTTTTTAAATTTTTATATGATTTTTTATAATTTAATAAATAATTTTCTTTATTATTTTTATATCTTTTTCTATTAGATAAATTTTCACAAATCTTACATATATACTTACATCTATTTTGTCTCGATATAGACCAATTTTGATTGTTTAACTCAATATTACAATTAGAACAATTCATCAAAATCTTCTTGAAATATTTCCAGTCATCACCAATGGCTTGTTCACTAAACCAAATGACTTCTGCTGCAATAATGGATTGTTATTTGTAAATCCCTTCGTTATCAAAAACTTATACGCCAAGTACGCATTCAACAATGCCATGAAGCCGTCATTAGGAGTACTCCCCTTTACATAATTTAATGTGTGCTCTCCAAATTTAGAAATTGATGGCGATATTTCCATACTAGCACAATGCTCTATCAACCATGCCACCTTCTCATATGATCCAAGAGGAAATTTTACATTCCCCTTCTTCATTAAATTAAATAATTCTGCAATATAATAATTTCTTTCAAAATTTATTTCTTTAGGATAAGCATCACTCCTAAACTTAATATGATCATTCAACTTCCCAGCTGCTCGAGAAACTAAATATCGATCCCCGTAAATTTCATGCATCACTTTGCTAAAATCTTCCGAAAATCCAATATCTCCTACAGCTAAATTAACACTATATTGCCTCATTAATTGATCAATAATTCCTTTCTTACTCTCCATATCATTTCTTTTAAATTTAGTAGCAAATTCAATAGAAAATAATTCCGGACCCTTAATTAATAATACCACCGCCGTACTATAAGATTGACCAACATTCTTAACTTTTTCTGGATTCGCTAATTGCTCTATATCTGATCTAGCCCCGTAATCTACTCCAAGAACTACAATCTGATCCTTCGATGCCTCAATCATTGCTCTAAAAGGTCTGTTTTCTCCACAAATTTCTCTAATCTCCTCTGGAGTAATAGGTGATGAATCTCCTTGATAAAACTCTCCCATAACTTCATTTTGATAGGTACGCTCAGTATTAACAGGATGTCTCCCCGGCATTTCACCATCTATTGTTTCTCTAGTAAATGTAGGCATGTAAAGCTGATTAATATGAAAACCAATCATTTGACAATCTGGATCATTAGCGTCTCGTGTAGCTACCCATTTTCCTCTTTCAGTAGCTTCTAGTTTATTTTGCTCAAAACCACATCTAGGACATTTTATAATAAATCCATGAATCCAAATTTTTTTCCAATCATCTGATTCTGGAGTGTATAAAGGAAAATATTCATGACATTTTTCACAATTTAAATGAAAATATTGTTGAGATGAAGTCTGCCACATTTTATAAAAATCTGATCCCTTTTTTCTAGGTGTACCAAAAAATACTCTAACACCTTTACCAGGTTCACCATATTTTGCAGTGGTTAATATTTTTAATGAATTTCCAATAGCTGCCCCAGTAGTTTTCTGAACTTCATCATAAAAAATAACATCAGCAGTACGCCCCATAACTCTATCACCATCTAAACCTATGGATTCAATCCATAAATGATTACCTCCTTTAAATTGCTTAAAGTGTAAAGAATCATTAGTGTCACTACTTTGATCTAGTAATGATTGCATTATAGATTTAGGTTTATTTTTATTACCATCATTAATTGGTATCGATGAATTTATCATTGCATTAAGTTTGGTTTTAGAATAAGCAGCAGCAAGTTCTAATTGAGGAAAAGAATGCATTACTCTAATTGGAAATCTATCTCCATTACCAAATATACCAGAGCCCATAAAGTACATTTCTAGTGCACAAGCCATCGTTGAACCTGAAATTTGCCTCGCCTTAACCATTACAACTGGTTTTGCATTTGGTTCTAATGCTTTAATGCCTATGTGCCTATAAATGTCAACAAAAGGTCTATATCCATTTCCATTTAACCTAAAAGGTTTTCCATCTATTGTAAGATATTTTTCAGTCCAATACACTGGGTCTATGTTTAATAGTTGGTCTTTTAATTTTAAAAATAAATCTTCTGTGTCACTTTTCATAACTTTCCTGTACTTTATATTTAAAAATATTAGTCTGTATTGACAAAGTAAAATAAGTAGTTATAATATGAATATTATGAAAAAATGCAGACGTTGTTTACAAGAGTTAAATGAAAAAAATTCTTCTCCATCCTTTTTAAAACGTAAATTTAAAATTTGTAGAGAATGTAATAGATTAGATAATAAAAATAGAGTAATTTTACGTAGAAAGGGTGTTATTGAAAAATTAGGAAATAAATGCCAATGCTGTGGCATTGATAATTTTGACTTTCTTTCTATTGACCATATAGATGGTGGGGGCATCAAAGATAGAAATTCTTTTAAAGGCTGGTCAAGATATATTAGATATTTATTCTTTTTGTCAGAAGAAGAATTAAATTTAAAATATAGATGTTTATGTTTTAATTGTAACTGTGGCTTTGGATTTTGGGATAGATGTCCCCACGTTTTTAAACCTGTCACTGAAGAACAATTAAAGTTATTGCCAATAAGTAATCGTGGAGTTAAGAAAACATATCTTTCTAAAGAAGATCATAAAAAAAGAGAAGATGTTTTAGAATTTATAGCTAAATTAAAAAATAAATTAGAAATGATTGTAGCATATGGCGGAAAATGTGTTTCTTGCAATGAAGATCATCCATTATTTTTAACATTAGATCACATGAATAATAATGGAAATTTAGAAAAAATGAAAAAAGGTAATGGATTTTATAAATTTTTAAGGCGTCAAGGTTATCCAGGTAAAGGAACTCAACTGCAATTATTATGTCATAATTGTAATCAAGGAAAAGAATATGCTGCACGAAGATTAGGTAAGGTAGAAAAGGCTACTTTACCAGAGATCTACATTAAGCAAGAATATAATATTTCTGAAGAAGAGGATAAGTATCTATGGGATCAGTCTCGAAGATTATATGTTCAGATTAAATTTTAACAGGATTTAGAGCAAAGAAGGCATCTGTATTTGATGGATCTGTATCTGTGACGTCCATATTTTCTCTTTTGCCTAGATTAAAATGGTTTTGTTCTTCCATACCATGTTTACTTTTTTCGGCTAAATTTAATTTGCTAATATATCTGATTAAATTTTCATCTTCCCAATCGCTGGCATCGGAGACATCATGTTGGTGAATAGATTTAATTTTATCAATTATGGCGGGGATAGGAAGATTTCCTCTAGTACTTTCTATATAATTTTTGCAAGTATTAGCAATTCTGGGTAATTTTTTAATTACGATTGGGATTAAATGCATTTCTTTAGAAGAGGCTGTTTTTTTATTTGTATTATTTTCATTTTCTGATTTTTTTGTTTTTTCTAAATAATCTTTCATACCGCTTCTATTCATCATATCGTCAACGGCGGCTTGGACGGAGGGATATTTTGATTTAGTATTCATGATGGAGTTCATTTGTTCAAAAATAGATTCATCTATTTTTTTAGATTGAACGGCACCTTTTTCTAAATTTTTTTGGAAATTTTTTAGCCAGGTATCATCTTGGTCAGAGTAGGTTGAAATTATTGGATTATATCTTTTTGCCATTGTAACCTTTTATTAAGCTTTATATTGAGCTGACCAGTCAAAATTATCATTATCTGCTATATCGATATCTTCATCTGGCATGTAGCCTCTATCTGAGCGGAGTGTAACTCCCATATCGAATAATAATTGTTGAACTTCTGCTTGTTCTCGTTCTGTTAAATTCCATTTTTTGACTTGTTTTGCATAAAGGTCTTCGATATCGTGTCCTGCTGAGACCATGCCATTGATGCAGATTCTGGCAATTCTGCTGATAAAGAGTGGGGCAACGATATAGATGCCTTTAACTCCGGTAATTTTTTGACCTTCTTTAATAATTTCGGATTGAAAATCTGCTTTTTTCTTACGACGATGTTTGGTAACTTTTTTAACTTTGTCTAATCTGGAATGTAATCTATTTAATCCGTCATCAATTTGGCTTCTAACTTCTTCGATTTTATTTGCATCTAATTCGCCATCTAGGTCTAGTCTCATAGCTTTGGAGATTTCGTTATCTAATTTTTCTAAATAAGAGATAGCTCTTTCTAATCCTGCGGAGTCATAGCCGGAATGTTTTGGAACATCATCAATTCTGCTTTTAATCCAGACAATAAAACCTTCTGATCCTTTTGATTCCCAGTCCCATTTATCATTTTTAGATTTTCTAGCTTCATTTTCGTCTTCATCTTTTTCATCAGATTCATCAACGACTTCTAATTCTGGTTCTTCTTTAGGATCTTGTGTACCGGAGGGAGCTCCAGGAAGTTCTGTTAATTCAATAATTATTTCTTGTGGAGCATCATCAGTTATTTCGAGATGCTCATGATGAGGCATAGAAACTTCCAATGGAGAAACGGGCATTTCTTGCAATGGTGTTTCAGGGTCTACTACTATTAATTGAGCTAATGTTTCTAATGACATTTGATACCTCGAAAGATTTATTTATATGCTTCTATATGCGTGTGAAATACTTAATTTTGTTAAACAAAAGATATTTTATCGTAGAGGGTATTTCCGGAGTCTGTAATTCCATATTGTGAATTTGGATTATTGGGTTGTGTTAATTCTTCTTCTTCTTGGATACCATCTATTAGTGGCATATTTTGACTTAGATCATATATTTTAATTAATTCTTCTAAATTTTTAGGTTTTTTCTTTGGTTCAGTAAATTCTCCATCATAATCTTCGCCAAAGTTTAATTGTGTAGGATCTTTTCCTTCAAAGTCATTTTCTGGCAATTCTTGTTCTTCTCTAAATCCGATAGAGTTAGCGATAGGAGATTCTGAGTCACTAAGTATAGATCCAGAATTAATTTGTTCATCGGTAGTAAAATCGATAGCTATTTTTGTTAATTTGGCTAATAAAGCGGCTCGTGCTTTCATTTTAGATTTTCTTTTTTGAAAATTTTCTGTTGAATCTTCAATATATGAATCATCAGGAGTGTACTTATTTTTCATTTGTTTTCGTTTAGCTGATAAGAAATCTGCAATGCTTGTATAATTATTTATATGTGACCAGCCTGAACCTGGACCTAAAGGGTTATCAACGCCTTCTGTTTGATATAAATCATAATTTCTGTAGAATGGTTCTACAAAGCGTGGTTGAAGAATAATGCTAGGATCAGTTTTATATTTTTTTTTATGAGGGGTAGGTTCATTAACTCCGCCGCCTCCTTGAAAATAAGCATTTTTAGATGGCATTTATATTCCTTTTATAAAAAGGCTGCATACTTTCTGTAATTGGAACATATTTCCATAAATTCATTTTAGTTAAATTAAAACTAGCTCGATCAGGATCTTTATCAAAAGCTGCATTTAATTTTTCTACTAAAGATTTTTGTGTTGAAATTTTTACTGTTTCTGGATGAGATTTTACAAAATTGATAATAGAATCATCAATATCAAAATTTAATTTTGAAGATAGATAAATAGATCGGATTACTCTGTTCCTATTAGATATTAATGTAATATTAGGTTCTAAACAAGTTTTAATTTTTCTTTCTTTAATATCATTAAAACCTTTGTTAGTAGGATCTGTAATATATTTTAAATCAAGAGATAGGAGCAAAGCATTGCATGTAAAATCTCTGCTAAACATTTCTTTTTGCAAAGAAGAGGGATTTTTTATTCCTTTTTTATTTAGGATTGCGTCAATATTGGGAATATTAAAATTAGAAGAAAAATCTATTTTTAAATTTCCGGCAAAAATGGTACTATGACCATCTTCCATAGTTTTTCTGGTTATATTATATTTTTTTTTTAATTCTTGTGCAAATTCTTGTGATAAATAATCAATTGTATTATCGCCGGTAGTAATATCTAAATCAGAAATATTTTCTAATTTATTTAAATATTTATCTCTAGGTGTGCCTCCGCATATCATAGGTTTTGATGAGCCTATTTTCAAAGATATATTGTCTAGAGTATTTAATAATTCTGATAATTTCATTTTTTAAATTGGTGGAGCGGTTTGTGTTGGAGGCTGTGTTAAATCTTCTTGTAAATTAATTTTAGGAGTTTCCTTTGAAACATTTTGTGTTAATTCTCTATTTTCTTGTTCTTTTCTTAATTTCTTTCGAAGTTTTTCTTTATCTTCTTCTTCTTGTAGATTTTTCTTAATAGCGGCTACTTCAGGAGAGGGGGGGACGTTACCAATTAAATCAATAGATTTTCCTTCGATACCGCCTTGTAGTCTTGCTAACATTTCATCTAAACGAGTAGAAATATAATTATTAGATTCAAGAGCTTTATTAATTGCTTCTGACAATGAAGGAAAATAAGCAGCTAAACCTTTGCTATCTAACATCATATCAATAAAAGCAAGTTGTCTAGGTAATTCTCTAGTTTTATAGATTTTTGAAACATTTTCTAATTTAGAAACAATATCATTAATACTTACATTTGCAAAAGCAGAATCGATAATATGATCAAAGTCTCTATCTTCTTTAGAGGAGGGTTCTCCTAAATCTTTTTCTTCTACTTCTAATTTTGGTTCTTTTGTTTGAGGTGTGATATCTTGAGCAACAACAGATAAAGAATCTTCTACTTCTAGGGAATCTTCATTTGAATTAGAATCTGCGACTCCTATATTTCCTGTTTCCATGTTTTTTAAAAATTCTGCTACTCCAGCAGAAAATTCTTGAGGGGCACTTTCAGGAGGATTTTGTGGCATTCCAGGACCGACAGAAGGTAAACCTCCGGGAGCTCCAGATGAAACTGCTGGTGCAGCAGGAGGTTCGGGAGAAATAGGAGTATCTTTAGTAGTACCAGTATTTGGAGGAGGTGGATTATTAGCTTGAGCTACAGAGATCAATAATTGAGAAGCTTTTTTAAAGCCAGATTTATTTAAAATATTAGCTTCTCGAATAATCATATCTTCATATAATCTAGTAGAAGTACTTTTTTTATTTACCATATGAAGTTTCTTTTTTAATTGATAAATAGTTTCAAGTAAAGATTCTAGTTCTTTATCAGCAAAAATTTGTCCTTCATGTGTTCTGAGTAACTTTTCAGCAGAATCTAATCTTCCTACAATTTTATTTCTTTGTTTTTCAATAATACGTTTTTTTTCAGCTAAAGGAATTTCTTCTGCAATATGATCGCGAACCTGATCAATATCGTTACCAGTTACATGACTTTCTTCTTTTTGAGGATCAGGTTTAACTTGTAGAAAATATCCTGGGGCACCATTTTCATACCATAGTTGTGCAAATTTATATTTCAAATGAGCTCCCTCTTCATAATACTTAAGCCAATTAAGAAAATGATAAACTTCCATAATTTTCCAGCCATGT
>Ga0116227_10015486_pt1 | contig 11276 bp, 2 predicted proteins | sample S1TSphgellanicum_FD_89693 | JGI IMG/M metagenome (GOLD analysis project Ga0116227, IMG submission 89693) | Host-associated microbial communities from peat moss isolated from Minnesota, USA - S1T2_Fb - Sphagnum magellanicum MG | ecosystem: Host-associated > Plants > Peat moss > Unclassified... | reverse complement strand
TTTCCAACTTCATTTTCAATCCCTTTACATTTGCCAAATTTATCCACAAGAGATGTGTTCCTTTGTACATGGTCAATGGCAAGGTCCAACTATTGGTGGGTGCCAAAACTTTGACACTTGGCACTTCAGCCCACAATTCCATCTCAAGGCTATTAGTCCACATGCTTGTGTTCCTATTCATGCGTTTGTCACCCTTACTTAGGTATTTTCTCTTTCCTTTTTTCATGTCATCAATTTTGTAAAGCTTGTGGACAATGTATTCCATGACATTATTTCTTCAAAACTATATTCAATCATATTGAGTGTTATTAAAAAGTGTGGGGTACATTGGTACAAGGTGTGCATTTCTCTTCATGGTGTAGGGCCACCTTTGGCAATTATCAATTTGTTGGGGAAGTTTCACTTTTTTTTATTGGCATGCACATTATTAAAACCGAAGGTAAAAGATTAGCTAAAAATATTTATGCATGAAGCAGTATCAAGGATAGACTACATTAATTCAAGGGAAATGTTTTGTGAAATGATGCTTGAGGTTAATCCAATGGGGTACACAATTTTTTGATTACATGGGGTCCAAATCAAGAGGCCCAATTTTTTTTCACTTTTCACAAAAACTTCGATCACTGTTCACAAAAACTTTGATCATTGTGGAACCCCTCTAGCACAAATGCTACCAGATGAACACCTTTGTATCTTGTTGGATGTCACTGTAAATTGGTGTGAAGTTTGCATAATGGTAACATTATTGGAGTTTTATCATTGCCATCTTTTTTGCAACAATAAAGTTGTTAACAAAGAGGTACGGTCAATCACCACATTATAGCCTTTGTTTTAAATTGTTGATTGTACAAAATTCAAGAGTTAAGGGTTTTTGTTCTTTCACATAATTCTTAGGGCATACTATGTTTTTTTATTTTGTTTTTTTTCAAAGCATCTAAATATTTGCTACCTAGGTGAAAAAAATTGCAGAAGTGTTTACATCTTTATATTTTTGTAGTTTGAATACATAGTTGGTGTCTTGCTTGCCAAAACATTTCGCATCATGGGGTTGTTTATATTTTTAGTAGTGTTAAACTTTTTTTTCATCTTGGCGTAATGCCCCTTTGTCGATTCATCCTATTGGCACCCTTATAGCCTAATATCTTTGAAGATTGGTTTTACAAGTTCAAAGTAGAAGTTTTATATCCATCCATTACAAGAAAATGTGGCTTTTTTGAAGGCCAATTTTACCAAAGTTTCCACATTGACCTAAAGGTATGTGCATTTTGACTAAAGGTTTTGGGCATTAAAAACATGTGTTACATTTGACCAATACATTTGACCAAGTGTCAAGCTGAAGATCTAATCAAAATGGACAAATGCCCATCAAAACGGCCATGGCTTAATTAAATTGGCCATATTGAATGCATACAATTTAGCCAGATTAACGATCTTGATTTAACCCTTAATCAAATTAACTATTATGATTTAACACTTAGTCAAATGAACCCTACTCATTTGATAATTTAACTTATTTATTAAACTTAGGCTACGTACTTAACTCAACATAACTAGTAGGTTAAGCTAGGCCTAGATTACCTATTTAGCCTAGCATAATTAATAAGCTAATAGGCTATTTGTTAAGTAATAACCTAATTAATAGCCTAGCTAGTTAGCCTAACCTAAACCTATTTAGTGGGTTACCTAGAACGTAGCCTAGGACTATTAAGTAGCCTATAACTAGGTAATGTAAGCTTTTTAAGTAGATATCCTAGGTGACCTAGGCTTATTACGTAGACTTATTAACCATGTAGGTAACCTACTAGCCTAGGCCTATTAGTTGTAAGGTAGTTTAACCTACGCTATTGAAGTCTACTTGGTAGCTATGTATAGAACATAAGCCATTTAGACCAAAAACAACATTAGTAACACCATATTAATATATTTAAATGATTAATATATTATTAGTAACTAATATTTCCATTTCAATTAAATCTAGAACATGAAATTTAATTTTCACATACTGAAAATATTAATCTTTTCAAAATCCTTGATATGTAAGGTTTTTTTTCATGTTTTTGATGTAATTAAATTGTCAATCATACAGAATATAATTTAGCCAAATTTGGTATAAATATGACATGAACTTGAAGTGTCCAAAACCCCTTTATAATTTTTGTTATAACTACAATTCCATAGAGAAATTTGGTGGTTAGATTAAATTTTGAACACATAATTTTAGATATTTAAAGAAAAAAATGCAAGTTGTCGAATTTATCCAAACAAAGGATGCCATGATGTTCCTCAATGTTCTACTAAACACCATTATTGTTTTTGATATCCTATCTATACCCCACCCCTTCAAATTGATGTAAAAATCTTTTAAAAACCTTTATAGCACTTCCCGATAGACTTTCCCAATGTTCTTCTCAATGGCCCCTAATGCCTTTCATGATTTGACTTGAACAATAATAATTTGAACCCTAATGCCCCTAATGTTCCTTGATCTATTTTTTGACACTTGAGTGGTCCTTGATGTCATATCTAGTGCCCTTAGTGCCCCTTGGCACCTCATGTTGCCCAAAAATGAAAATAAAAATCTTATCCAATGTCCTAACATCCTTGGCATTTTGATGTGCCGTTTGAAGGCCCTTGTTGTTCGTTATTAATAATTTGTCATTTCTTGTTCGTTTTCATGTCTTTTTGTTATTGTGATGTCATCTTTTGTCATCAAATTGATTTTGTTCAAGTATGTCTTTGTCATTGACCTAACTTTTAGGTCATTCTCAAACTAAACATTCCATTAATTCGGATTTTTACCAAGGACACTTGGATTAAGTGTTTGGTAGGTTGACATCCCATCATGGGATGTCATTTTGGGACATCAACTAAACAACCCTCCTTTTGAACAATCATAACGAGTTATAAGTTTAAGAAGTTTTGAAAATTTTGGACTTGTATAGTTTGAAAACAAAAAAATTAATTAAAATTAAGTTCAATTATTTTAATTATTTTTCAACATGTGCATTCAATTCAATTTTATATAAAATATGGGTAAATATACAAAACTTCATGACTAAAAATTCAACTTTATCAACTTCCTCAATGTTGGTGATACAAATTACATAATGTAAGGATGATGTGAACACATTTTACAAAATCATTAATTAATTTAAATTATTAAAATAAAAATACATTTATAAATATTTATAAATATTTTAAAATTTCCTTTAAAAAAATCCACTAATAAAATAAAATTTAAATTTATAATGTAATTTCATATTTATTTATTTGTAATTTTGATTTTGAATAAAACCCAAAAACTATACCACTATTGTGGCCTAATCCACTTTCCATTCGCGTTTTGGATTTTCGATAAACTTTTAGTGACAAAAATCACTTAAAATTCAATATATCTTACATCTAAGGTCCAAAAATTATAAATCCCATTAAATCTTGTTCATTGATATCTTTCCAAAAACACCAAAATCACAACCCAATTCATTTCAAAATTATAGCTAATTTTTTAATTTAATTTTTAGTGAAAAATCACTCAATAATGAATAACTTTTACACCATAAATCCAAACATTATGAAACCAAGGTGGTGACCCTAGTTTGTCCATTGTAAACTTTGAAATATGGGTGAAAATCCTCTAAGGTGTACTACAGGATGAAAAGGGCTTAGTCCTTACTTCAATCCTTTTTAACCCTATATTTTGATCCCCATAAAAAATAATGAGCCAAAAGTGTTCGAAAACTTTAGAATGATTACATTTTAGACCATTACAATTCTAGATTCTATCATAATCATCCATAAATGTGTCTTTACATGGTAAAAAATGACTAGGTAAAAAAAACAAAAAAAAATGACACTATGAAAAGATTTTGGTACACCTTAAAAAATTTGGACCCATACACATAATCAATTGGGGTACTTGTTTTGTATTTGCAAATGAAGAAATTATTGGTCTACAAAAATTAATCATACTTCCTTTAAATTATAATTTGAAACACTAATACATGGGTGCATGTGTGTGCAAAGGAATACAACTTAAACTTTGTTTCACATGTACTTATAGCTTGATTATTTACAATCTATCATAATACTCATCTTAAATTTATTCTAATTTTATTTATATAAGGAAGGCACATTTCAAGGTATTCCATGAATAACTATTGGATATTATAGGTTCATTTTATCATTTATTTCAAAAACCTATGAGTATCATCCCCATTATTCACCACAATTCATTAACATATATGCCTTTTCATGTGCCTTTTCATGTCAATGTAAGAATAAGGTAGTTAAGCTAAATTGCAACATGTTTATAATTCATTTTCCTCATTTTGGTTGATAATATATTTTTTAGGTCAAATCAATCTCTTCATGTTAATGTTATTCAATGTATTTGAATGTATTTTGTAAATTGGATTACATTGATTATTAACAATATTTCATGCTCACAATAAATAATAAAAATGACTCATGAATCAATTTAATTTACATTCATGTTCACGAGATTGTATTTGTGAAAAACAATTGACCTTAATCTAATTTGCTAACAATCTTTGCTACAATCTTTTATTTGAATAAATTCAATTCCTTGTTGTGCACACATTGCAAACTCAATGGATTCATCTAAATCATGTATGAGTCATGAACATCACCTAAAGTTGCAACGAGATGAATGCGTAAACAACATGCAAATGAATCTTTTATCAAATAAGAAAGTTGACTGGTTAAGCAAAATGATTATGCACATAAGAAATATGCAAAAGAATTTGTTATAATTTGAAAACAAACACTTGAACAATCAAAAAAATATATGCAAAACCAACATGACATAAAAATTGAAAACAATTTTTTTTGAAGATTAGACCTATTAGTTTATCTCGAATCATTGGATGTTGAAATTGTTACTAATCCTGTTGAATCACCTTGCCTTCATTAGATATATGATATGGATAAATTGTATTTAACAACAGGAATGGATGAATCAATGTGTTGTTTGTGACAATCTTGTTCCCATATCATCCTTGCATAAATACTTCCCATAAGAATTACCTTTAGAGCCCATGAGGCAAAAATTAGAACCTCCTTTAGACCTCCCAACAACTCTTTTGAATCATTATGCATTTCAACCCACATGCAAGATTCTTGAAGGTATGTTATTATCAATTGGGGGAATTTCATCACATTTGCCTTTATTGCCAAACTTTCCACAACTTTCAACTCTCTGTACAACATGTATTGTATCATTTCCAAACGCTTCATGTAATGGGCCACCCCAATTTGCCATTGCCAATGGGCTATATTGGGGAATCCTTTTAAAGAAATTTCATTCATTGACCATGACAAAATTGGCTATGACAACATTGGTTCAAAATAGTGCATAGCTATCTGTGTGAAATTTGGACAAAATCATACAATTTGTTCCCATAATTGGGTGAAAGCACACTACGAGGGGGCCAAAAATATTGTCATAATGTATTGTTTTCCAAGGGTGTCCATGTTTGAACTTCAACCATGGTAATATTGGAGCATATTTTTGCATAATGGGTGAAAGCACGCTACGCCTCCCAAAAATTGTCACAAACGCAAAAATTATGCATTTGAGTTTTTTTGGTACATATGGACATCACATCTTGAAGTGTGTTTGTTCATTTTAAGTATATTGCATTAGCTTTAGACTTAAACTAATCTATTTGTAAAAAAACTTAACCAAACATTTACAAACTTGAACATATGAAATATATTTGAAGCGAAATAATATTTGTCACAAAAAAATGCAAATATACTTAAAAACTAAGGTTACAAGTGGAGATTTGTAGTGAATGTTTTTGTGATGAATAATATTGATATACATCAACTAAATCTAGGACCATTTAAAGGTTTTTTTTTTTGGTTGGAAATTAATTTAAAATTATTATTTTTCACTATTTGAGCAATAAAGGTAAAATAATTTGTTTTATTTTTTAAAAAACCACTACCAGATGAAAAAAGATGAAATTTTACAAGTGGGAATGGTTTTATTTTTCCATTTCAGTTTCATTTTATAATTTTTTTGAAGGTTGAAATGAAAGTCCCCCATTTTTTGATTCAAATGAATCTAAAATGTACATTGTAAATATTTTAAATATGTTATATATACATATATTTCTAATTCTTTTGATTTGGACAGTTGGATTGAAAATGATTGATTGAAAATTTTTTAGTTGGAAATTTATTACGTTTTTATTATTTTCAGTTGCCAAAGTCACAATCACGCACCTTCGTCAAGTTCTTTCCATCGAAGTGGGCTTGGCTTCATTTTGAGCAACACTGTTAGGCTACACCACCAATAATTAATTCTTTCCTTGTGGCATCTGAAGAAAATTGTGAAACCTTGGAGAACAATGGTGTGTCATTTAGTTTTATTGAGTGACTATGTGTTTTTGAGCCTACTTGAATGAAGGTTACAATTGCTAGGGAGACCATGTGCATTGGAGTTTTTCAGGGCAATCATGCGCACTAGAACTCAAGACAAAATGTGCGATCACATGCATTTGAGTGTGCCAAAGTGGTTATGTGCATTGATTTTCTTTCCCCTTGTTGGCATTTTTTGGCATGTCATTGATGTCTTTGTGCTTGTAGAGTTTGGTAAATCTAAGTTCAAGTTGGGTGCTATACAAAAACTTTTTTAGATCATCTTTGGATTTGTCTTTTGTCACTTGTAAGGAATTAAATTATAACTACAATTGCATGAAATAACATTCTAGGCGTTGTGTTAAGCATTCAAACAAATGAACTGGTGAACAACATTGTGACAACTATCCCAAAATAACAACATATCTTGATGCCTATGCTGTCTTATTCAACCATAAGATGTAGCTAAAAGGGAAAGAAATTCAATGCACATAGCCACACTGGCACATAACCATAACATATAAAGTTGTTCTTTGTAGGTGATTTCTTATGCTCTAATGATCTCAAGATTTCAAAATTTTATATTTAGTGTCAATTGCACAATATTTCACTCCCAAGTTATGACCTTTGATGTTCTTATAGTTATTGTATCTGGCATGAATGTTTAAGTTGTTTTGTGATCTTTTCTTTGACAAACATTTGAGGGTTTGGTTTAGATGTCATAGAAGAAATATTTGAATGAGATCTTTTTGTGCCAAATAGAACATCTGATGTCATTGATCAAATTAATGTATTGTTGGACTGGGTGATTCGAAAATCTAGACCCTAAATTGGATCGCTCAAAGCATCAAGTTGACGCACCAAATCGCTTAAATTGTCAAAAATATGGACCATCGCCTAAGTGTTGCATCAATGGACCATTGTCCATTATTGTGTAGTCCTATACCACATTATCATTCAAAATAATTTTGGCTTACCTAAGTGGAAAGTCCTTGCTGAAGGTTAGAATCCTTGGTTGTAAAAACTTTTCCAATCTACTTTGGTGCAAATAGACAGTCAAGTTTGGTGTTCATCCAAGTACGACAATTTTTTTATATAACATGTCTTACCTTTGTAGCTTGTTTGAAATATATTGTGTCGATTGTTCTTCTAGAACCAAGAACTAAAAAGTCTTGAAAGGAATGTTGGATTTTTTTATTTAATCAACCTATTCTATTTTCACAAGTTGAGGTTCAAGATAATTGAAATTTACTAACTTGAAATTCTAATTGATTACCTTTTTGTACGTAGTTTTACACCAACAATAGAAGCTCATGAGTATGCAATGGGGAACTTTTCTGCAATTTTGCTGAATGATATAGTTATAAACAACATCTGGACCCAAATATGTAAATCTATTTCATGGGAGGATCGAATGCTTTTATTTTTTATGTTGTGTTGCACTAACAAAGCATGGAAAAACTTGGTTGATGGTAGTGAGGAGTGGGCCCATTGTCGATTCTGCCTTCTTGAACTTTGGTCCCAAGAATGTTGGAGTTACATAAATTATTGAAGAAACAAAAGTGTAAACCTAAAAGTCATAGCAATTGAGATGACAATAATGGAAAAGTTTCATTCAAAACATCGTGAATTTGAATTGAAAGTAAGCGCCTAGGCTATGTGCATAACATTGTTTTTTGGATTGAGTTTGAATAAATGTTTGTTTCTAATAATTTAATTTAATAAAATGAAAGGATTTTGTAAACCATGAACCTTCTTATAGATAGTTCTTTTTTTCTTTTTGTTTATTTATCTTGTGGGTGATTTTCCTTATGAGAACAGAAATGGCCGAATTCTATAGTTGTCTTCTAATTAGCTCTAATACTTTCCTATATTTTGAAATAACCCCTTGGCATATGCACAACAATCTTGGAACCAACAAGTGCACTCAAAGCTCAACACATCAAGAGGGGAAGCAATCATAGAATAATGCCATGTAGCTACATCCCTTTATCTTGCACTGCTACAAGCTACAATTTGTGTTATGTGGCATTGTGTGTTTATAAGAACTCCAGTGCAATTCCACTTTAGTGATCAATTTTGCCTCTTTCAAGTTCAATACAAGAACTGCATTTGAAGCTTAGTTGCATGCACTATACCCAACATTCTACCTTCAAAAGCTTGAATTATGATACATAGCCATTGATCCCCACAAAGCTTTTATTGCTCATGTTTTGCAACAACAAGTTTGGATCAAAATCTACATGCAAACTATTATAGCAAAGTTTTCTACTAAAATCAAATTCAAGGTGGGTTTTTTTGGCCTTTAGTTTTTAATCATTGCAAGTCCTATCTTTTGGTTTGATTTCTAATTTTTCTTGTTAAATCTTTTGGGATTTTTTAATATGCATTAGTAGAAATCAACCAAAATGTAACTACTTCATTTGTAACTACATGTGACTTGTAGTCGTTTCTGACTAAGTTTGGGAGTATTTACAACTATAAGATCAAATTTCAACTATTTTGGTCACTTTTACAACTATGATGCAACTATTGAAAATTTCATCCTATTGGTTGGATGACTTTTAGGTTTATTTTCAACCATGAATATAGTGATATGTCCCATTAGTCGCAATAGTCACCAAATTAGTCACATCCTAAAGGTATTCTATCGTGACATAGTATGTATTAAAATTATATTTACGATATATTACATATATCATAAATATAAATTTGTGTGTACATTAAATATGTGTATGTATGGATATTGTTCATATAATGATCTAAAAATTAATTTTTGAATTCTGAAATTTATTATCCAAATCTGAAAATTAATATTTTAGTTATGAAATGTATATATATTTGAATTTCAAAATTTATATTTGAATTTAAGAAACATTTATGTGAATTTGAATTTTCTATTTGCATTCTAAATTTTAAAAAAAATTAAAAATCATTATTTTCATCTAAAAATTGTTATTCCAATTCTAAAACATTTCATTTGAATCTGAAGTTTTAAATATGAATTCTTAAAATTGTTAGTTATATTCAAAAATATAATTCAAATTATGAAAATTATATTTAAACATTTAAAGTGATGTTTCAATTTTGAAAATTGCTGTTGGAATTCATTATATATATATAATTTTAAAATAATTGAATATAAAACTTGTTATTTTAATTTTTTGTTTAATTATTTGAATTTGAAATTTGCTATTTCAATTCCTTAAAATATTATTTGACTTTTAAAATTATTTATTTAAATTCAAAAAGATTATTTGATCAAAAATTTGAAAATTGAATTCTTAATTATTGTTTTCGATTCTAACAATTAATATTTCAATTAAAATTTTTAAAATTAAAATTTTAAAAAATATTTTGATTTGAAACTGGAAAATTTAATTGCAAAATATTAGTTTGGAGTCTGAGAATTAATATTTCAATTCAGAAAATTATTAATTGAGTTTAAAACTGGACATTTCAATTTTGAATCTGAAATTGACATTTCAATTCTGAAATTTTTAATTGAAATTCAAAGACTTATTTCATCTAAAAAATGATATTTGAATTCTGAATTGTTTTTTTGGAATCAAAAATTAATATATCAATTCCAAAATTTATTGATTGAGTTTTAAGGCTTTTTCTACTAGTGTTCTCCATAATGAATCAATTTTATAAATAATTATAAATGATTATAGTTATTATTTATAAGTTACACGAAATAATTTTTTTCTTAAAATTGTTTTTTACATTATATATTTTGTATTTTTACAGTAAAAGAAACTAATTACTGTATTTAATGTTACATTATTTTAAAATCATTGTAATTATTTCAGAGAAGAATTGATCATAGTATAGGCATAATTATTTTTTAATTGAACATAATTATTCACAACCTGTAATTTATAACTTTAAATATGAATTAAAATTTTGGAAAAATAATAATGTACTTAAAATCATTATTGTAATGATTATAATTTCAAGAATTATGATAAAGTAATTGAAGTTTGTATTTTAAATTTTTTTGTAATTACTTATTTATGATAAAAAATTTTACAATTATAAATGTAATTATATAGTAATTAATATAACTGTTTTAATTTTTTTTTTAAAAAAATCGTGTTGGAATGTTTTTTAATAACAAATTTTCATTCATTATTTATAATTTATAAATAAATTTTAAATAAATATTTTTAAAAATAAATTAAATTAATTAATTAATCATATTATCTATAAATCGACTAGATATAAAAAAGTAATAAAATAATTTAGTTATTTATTTATCTTTGAGTTATGTATTAGCAACCTGTGACAAATTAGATAGCTAGATAATTAAATATTTATAAGTTATTATTTATTTAAGTAGTTGATAATGAATACTTAATATTTTTAATGTTTAGTTTATATTTTAAATATATGTTAAATTTTATCATTAGTAATTAAATGATTATCTAATTATTTAGTGAGCCATTTATTTGAATTGTTTATAAAATCTAAAAACTAAAAACAAAAGGCATGGGGAAGGTTTTGAAGTTGGAATTTAGTTTGTGAAGAAGCTGCAATTTCAAAACTTGTTCCATGTTATCTATTTTTCCATTCCTATTTTGAACACAATATAAACAAAAGGTGTGGTCATTAACTTTCACATTAAAAAATTTGTGCACATGGGATGAGCTAATGAAAAGTCTTAACGCAAAACAAAAAGAAAAGTTATGCACAATTTGAAACTATCAACTTCCCCAACCTACTTATCTACCTAGCTAGGTAAGTACATAGTATTGTAACCAAAAAATGGAGGGACACCAGAGAGACGCAGAACAATCATGGCAGCCGGCAACCTTTCTCCTCCCTCGCGTGCTCTGACTGATCAAGCACAATGGCACCTTACGGCCAGAACACAACAGGACAGA
>Ga0116227_10015484_pt1 | contig 11277 bp, 10 predicted proteins | sample S1TSphgellanicum_FD_89693 | JGI IMG/M metagenome (GOLD analysis project Ga0116227, IMG submission 89693) | Host-associated microbial communities from peat moss isolated from Minnesota, USA - S1T2_Fb - Sphagnum magellanicum MG | ecosystem: Host-associated > Plants > Peat moss > Unclassified... | reverse complement strand
GAGCCCCCTAAGGTCGTAAGCGTGCGGCGGAGATTAGCAACCGCCGCGCGAGAGTTCGGCGAATCGCCCGCCACGAACAAGATCAGCGTTGCCGTTGCGCCGGTCTCGAGAGGCGCGTTCATCGTTCGTCCAAAGTTCCACCGTCGAGTGCTCCGCGCGAGGCATCAACCTCGCTTCTGTCCTGGAGCGCCAACGCATCGAGCGATGCGGTTTCCTCGATTCCCTCGAGCATTTGCTCGTCTATTTCGAGCAGTTCTCGCTCGGCGTCGCGCAACTTCGCGAGCGCCGAACTCCGACGACCATCGAGTTCCCGGAGCAGTGTCTTGGTGCTCACTTCGTGTGCCTGCATTTCGCGTTTCTGTTCTTGCTCGCGTTCCAGGCGCGCGGTACCGAGCAAGAAATCGCCTTGGATCTGGTAAACGTCCTGCAGTGTGATTCCCGAACTCGATAGGATCATTTCACGCAGCTGATTCGAGTGCGCGGTGCCCCGAGATTTGACGATCGTCAGCGTGCGATTCCGTTCACCGCCACGAACCGCAAAGCTGAGGTGCACCCAAGTGTCGGCAATCGCGGATACCTGGCTGGCCGTGCTTTCGGCCTCACCGAGGCTCGAGTTGGCGACCGCCGTGAAAATCGCGGCAATCCCGCGCCGTTTGACTAGCCATGTCAGGCGTTCGACGACGAGTTGGGCAACGGCCGTTCCGCCGGCCTTATCAAAGGCCGAAACGGGATCGATGACGACGAGCGTGGGGCGATGCGAATCAAAGGCACGCTCGATCATGAGAAAATGCTCGTCGGCGATCACCGAGCCGGCGTTGAGCGAGAGCGTTTGCAATTGACCCGAGCGGACGTAACTTTCGATTTCGACGCCGACGGAACGAACGTTGGCGATCAGCTGCGTTGCCGGCTCGTCAAGCGCGACGAGCAGACATTTTTCGCCGCGTTCCAGCCCGGCCGCCAGAAACGAGGCGCCGATCGTCGATTTCGCGGTGCCCGGCAAACCGGAAATTAGGGTCGCCGAACAGCGGAGCAGCCCGCCTTCGAGCATCACGTCGAGTTGTCGAACGCCGATGGAGACCCGCTCGAGAGAGAGCGGCGGCTCCGCTTTAACCGCTGGATAAAAAGAGACGTCAATTCCGCGGGAGGTGATGACGAAGGGATGCTCGCCCGCGGCGAATCCTGCGTGACGGATTTTGACGATCCGCAAGATGCGTCGCACGAGCCCCAGATTCACGCGATACCCGAGGCGGATTACCGCGTCGGCCGCGTATTCGATCGCGTCGAATTTGCTGGGCAAGTCATCGTTTCCGAGTCCCGGCTTCAGACAGATCAGCGAGGTCACACCGGCGCCGTCGGTCAACTCGACGAGGCGCCGGAATTCTTGCCCGGTAACGGCACCGTCTTTGCTCAGCGTGAACAGCGCATCCAGACCGTCAAAGACGATGCGGCGAATACCCAGACGCCGGAAGTCGTCGCCGACGATCGCAACGAGGCCGCCGATGTCGAATGCGCCGCCGTTTAGTGCGTCGATGATCGGCCGCCCATCAAAAATGTGTAACAGTTTATGAGCCGGCGCGTCGATCGGCAGGCCGAGACCGACGGCGACGGCGCGCAGCAAGTCGGGCGACTCCTCGAATGAGATGAACATGCCGGGCTCTTCGAAACGCAGGATGCCCTCTACGAGGAATTGCAGCGCGAGCATCGTCTTGCCGCTACCCGGGGTGCCCACGATCAGGGCGCACTTGCCTTGCGGAAGACCCCCGTGGAGGACCCCGTCAAAGCCGGAGATACCGGTTGCAACTCGAACCGCGTCTGTTGTCTCGATCATTGATTCAAGATCGGTCCGGGAGCGCAAGCGTTTCGATATTAATCTAAACACCCTCGCCAGCGTGAAGCGACAAACCGTTGATCAGCGTGAGAGAGTCTGCCGGTTTCGATACCCGGCTTCCAACTGCACTAAACTTTCCAATTGTCGAAAGCGGCGACGCTAGCTACCTGGCAATACCTTGCACGACCGCCGGCCGAGTGGCTTTGGCATCTGCCAGAGCGACGCAGGTTTGCGTTGGCGAATTCGATTCGGCTGCATAGATATCGCATCCTATCCCTAATGGCCACAGCATTTGCGGCTAAGTAGCGCGCGAGCGTCATTCCAGGTACACGGACTTGCGGGCGTGGCGTCATCGAACGCGGCTTTCCGCTGGGGACTCCGCGGAAGGAAACGTACGCTTAGGTACGACGGGCGCATTAGTGTGTACGAGTCGAACCTGTGCACCAACGAGCATTGCGGGGCACGGTATTGCGACGCGCGCGGATCCTCGTCCCTGTAGGACGACGGTCTTTCGCGGCTCTACCGAATAATCGAGGGTGCCTTCGGCGACGAGTGCGTTCGTTTGATCTGGCAGCCGACGAACCGCTCGCGCGCGAACGCGAGCGCAAGTCGAACGAGAAATTCACTCCGAACAAGCAAGGCCTGAGTTCTTAAAACGTCCGGCTATCGCACTAGACCACTGGTAACGCATTCACGAGCATCGTAATCTGCCTGGCTCGAGGAACCGACACTGTATCAGTGCAGTCGCTCCTTGATGGCCAGGGTAGGAAAAGAGTTTACAGCGATCGTTCGCCGTTTCGCCTGAAGCAGGACCACATCGCGTCGGTTGTGGCGCTCCTACTCGTAGTAGGTGCGACGGCGATTTGGCGGCCGAAAGCCATCACGAACCTCGCGTAAGCGGGTCGATCTCGTTGGTCAGCATCAGATCCGCGGCAACGAACATGTGGGGGTATTAGCGGGCTCGTCGTCGCCCTCGGTCACCGAGAGGATCGCCACCTTCGCCCGCTCACCTGTAAAGGCACGAAGAACCGCTAACGCCCCAACCCGTGCTTCGCTTAGGCTGCTAGTCGCCCATCACTTTGACGACGACGCGCTTGCGCCGGCAGCCGTCGAACTCGCCGTAGTGGACTCGTTCCCAAGGTCCCAGATCGAGTTCGCGCTTCGTAATCGGAAGCAACACCTGCTGGCCGAGCAGCATGCGCTTGAGGTGAGCGTCAGCGTTATCTTCGCCCGTTCGGTGATGTAAGTACTCCGGCTTCGCCGGCGCCAGCGCTTCGAGCCACGTCATGATATCGGACCATAGCCCCGGCTCATGATCGTTCACGAATACGCTCGCCGTAATGTGCATCGCGCTCACCAGCACCATGCCCTCGACAACGTTCGCGGCATCGACGATGCGCGCGACCTCGTCCGTGATGTCGCGGATCTCGTAACGCTGCGCCGTCTCAATGATTAGGTATTCCGTGTGATATCGCATGTATTCACGATTCGACGGCGACCGGACAAAATCGCTGGGACGCGAAAAGCCGACCCCGCCGAAACCGTGACCGGGCCTTAGGCCTCAGGGGCGCTCGAGCGGCGGGTCGATGCCGAGTTTTTCCGCGGTGCGTTTCAGGCTTTCGACCACGACGGGGTCGAGCCCGATACCCTCGCGCAGATGTTCCGCCGTGCGCAGCGCTTCGGGTTCGCCCGCGGTGTAGACGCGGTCGAACCCGGGTGCCGGCGCGCTCGCGCGCATCTGCTGTAGGAGGCTCGCCAGGTCGCGCTTGAAGTCGGCCGGGTCGCGGAACGCGTCGATGCGGATCGCGCCGAAGAAATGGCTGGTTATCGAGGGATTGAGCGTCTCGAAGCGGGACGGCATCTCGGAGACGAGCGTGCCGCCACCCAAAGTCGCGCACAGGATCTGCGCGAGTAACCCGAGTCCGAAGCCCTTGTGGCCGCCGTTGTCGCTCCCGAATCCGCCGAGCGGCAGCAGCGCGCCGCCGAGTCCGGCGTCCGGATCGGTCGACGGGCGGCCGTTCGCGTCGATCGCCCAGCCGGGCAGCAACGGTTTGCCGAGCCGCTTCGCGATCTCCAGCTTGCCGAGCGCGACCGTGGTCGTCGCCATGTCCAGCACGAACGAATCGCCATCGGCCGCGGGCAGCGCGTAGGCGAAGGGATTCGTGCCCAGCATCAGTTCTCGTCCGTCAGAGGGCGCGGCGAGCCGCCCCGCGTTGGTCGATGCGATGCCGATGCAGTCGGCCTCGAGGGCCAGCATCGCGTAATAACCGGCGATGCCGAAATGATTCGACCGGCACACGGTCGCGAAGGCTGCGCCCGTTTCGCGCGCTTTCTCGATCGTGCGGCGCATCGTTCGTACCGAAACGGGATGGCCCAGCCCGTTGTTCGCATCGACCGAGAGGGTAGTCGGCGTCTCGCGCAGGACGCGCGCGTCTCCGCGCGGATCGATGACGCCGTCGCGAATGCGGTCGACGTAGTAGCGTTCTAAACGCGCGACGCCGTGCGACTCGATGCCGCGCACGTCGGATGCCACGAGAACCGTTGCGGCCAAGGCCGCGTCCTCGCCGCGCACTCCCGTCGACGCGAGCGCGTGGGTTACGAATGCGGTCAACTCCGCGACGTCATAGCGCTTGCGCGACACAATGCCTCCCCCAGGTAGCCGTACGCCTTCGACCCCTGCGCCCGAATTTGCTGTCGGCACGAAGGAGTCGCCCGCGCGAGAGGAAAGTCGGCGGCGTGAGCTTAGGGACCGTTGGGATCGTGGGCGTCGGACGCATGGGCGCCAACATCGCGCGGCGTTTGCACGAAGTCGGTTTCGAGATCACGGCGATCAACGACGTCGACGCCGGCGTGGCCGCCACGGTCGCGAAGGAGTTCGATGCTCGCGCGTGTTCGCGACTCGCGGACGTAACGCGCGCCGCCGACACGGTCATCACGGTCGTGAGCGACGACGCGGCCATGCGGCACATCTTCGATGAAAGCGGCGATTCGCTGCTCGAAGGCGCGCGTGGCAAGACGTTCGTTAATTGCGCGACCGTGTCGCCGAGCGTTCACATCGACGTGGAAAGGCTAGCCGAAGCACGAGGCGCATCCAGCGTCGAGGCGTGCATGGCGAGTTCGATCACGCAAGCACGCGAGGGTACGCTGTACTTGATGGTAGCGGGCCGCAAGGACGCGGTCGAGCGCGTACGCCCGATGCTCGAGAAGATGAGCGCGGCGTTGCGCTACGTGGGACCCAGCGGCAGCGCGGCCCAGGTAAAAGCGCTGGTCAATATGGTGATGAACAGCAACACCGCGGCGCTGGCCGAAGGGCTGGGCTTGGGAGCCGCGCTCGGACTCGATCTCTCGATGTTGCGGGCCGTGTTCTCTCAGACCGGCGCCGCTTCGCGCGTGCTCGAAACTGACGGCGCGGATATGGAGGCGCGGGAGCACGAGGTGTACTTCTCGGCCGCGCATGCGGCCAAGGATTCGGGCATCGCGCTCGCCCTGGCGCGTGAAGCTGGGCTGACCCTGCCCGTCGCGGCGGCGGCCGAGGCCCAGTTCGAGCGCATGGTCGAACTCGGGCTCGGCGAACTCGACAAATCGGGCGTTGCCGAATTGACCTTCCCGGGCCGCGCTGGAACCTAGCCGGGCGAAACGGGGCCGGCCGGCGCGTTGCCCGCGAGTCGGCGCCGGGGACAAGCCGAGCGAGGGCGGGCCGAAGCGGCTGAAACCCCCGCGCCTTGGAATCGTTTTCAGTTCGCGATGGCGTTACTCTTCGAACCTCTGACCCTACGCGGGGCGACCTTCCGCAACCGTATCGCGGTCTCGCCCATGTGCGAGTATTCGAGCGTCGACGGCTTCGCCGCCGACTGGCATCTCGTCCACTTGGGAAGCCGGGCCGTCGGCGGGGCGGGGCTCGTCTTGACCGAAGCCGCCGGGGTAACGGCGGACGGCCGGATTTCGCCGGGCGACCTCGGCATCTACCGTGACGAGCACGTCGCGAAGCTGCGCGAGATCGTCGACTTCATCCACGCGCACGGCGCCATCGCGGGTATCCAGCTCGCCCACGCGGGCCGGAAGGCCAGCACCGCGCGACCCTGGGAGGGCGGGAAGCGGATCGCGCCGCACGACGGCGGTTGGGAGCCGATCGCGCCGAGCGCCATCGCGTTCGACCCGGCCGACCCCGCACCGCGCGCGATGTCGGGCGAGGATCTGGAGGAGCTGGTCCGCGCGTTCGTTGCCGCGACGCATCGCGCCGTCGATGCCGGGTTCCGGGTCGTGGAGCTCCACGCAGCCCACGGCTATCTGCTGCACGAATTTCTCTCACCGCTGTCGAATCGGCGCACCGATCGGTACGGCGGTTCGTTCGAGAATCGCACGCGCTTGGTGCGCGAAGTCGCCGCCGCCGTGCGCGCCGCACTGCCCCCATCGCATGCGCTCTTCGTGCGCATTTCCGCCAGCGACTGGATCGAGGGCGGCTGGTCGATCGATGAATCCGTCGCGTTGGCGCGCGACCTCAAGGCGCTTGGCGTCGACCTGATCGACGCCTCGTCGGGTGGCCTCGCGCCGCAGCAACAGATCGCGCTCCGTCCCGGCTACCAGGTGCCTTTCGCCGAGCGTATCCGCGCCGAAGCCGGCATCCCGACCGGCGCCGTCGGCTTGATCACGGAACCCGAACAAGCCGAATCGATCCTGCAAGACGGTTCGGCCGACATCGTGCTGCTGGCGCGTGAACTGCTGCGCGATCCCTACTGGCCGCTGCACGCCGCCACGGCACTGGGTGCCGACGTCGCGTGGCCGGTGCAATACCAGCGCGCCAAACCAACTCCGGCCAAGGCGACCGCACGTTAGTTACGCCGGCGCGGGGCCGAATCCGAGGCAGACGCCGACCGTGAACGATCCGCTCCCGATGCTGCAGATCCGGTTGCGATAACCAGCGCCGCGAACCGATCTATGCCGCGCGGAACCTCACCTCCGGGTAAACCGCTGCGAAGAACCGATGAGGCGCCCGCAAACCCTCATTCGGCGATATTGACCTGTGCTGCCTCAAGAAAACGCGGAGAGGCCGGTGAGGGCTTGCCCTAAGATCAACGTGTGCACTTCGCTGGTGCCTTCATATGTCAGCACGGATTCCAGGTTATTCATGTGGCGGATGACCGGGTATTCCAAGGTGACCCCGCTCGCGCCCAGGATCGTGCGCGCCTCGCGACAGATCGCCAGAGCCTCGCGCACGTTATTGAGTTTTCCGATGCTGATCTGCTGCGGCGACACCTCACCCGCATCTTTGAGGCGCCCGAGTTTGCTCGCCAGCAGCTGGCCCTTCTGCAGTTCGAGCATCATGTTGACCAGCTTTTCCTGCGTTAGCTGAAATCCGGCGATCGGCTTGCCGAATTGTTCGCGGGTCTTCGCGTACGCGAGCGCCGATTCGTAGCAGGCTCGCGCCGCGCCGAGCGCGCCCCAAACGATGCCGTACCGCGCTTCGCTCAGGCACGAGAGCGGCCCGCGAAGCCCGGAGACGCCGGGGAGCATCGCGTCCGCGGGCAAGCGGCACTCTTCCATTACCAGCTCCGACGTCACCGACGCGCGTAGCGAGATCTTGCGCTCGATATTGTTGGCGCGGAAACCTTTTGTATCGGTCGGGACGACGAAGCCCCGGATTTCGCCGCTGCGGGCACCGTTTTGCGGGTCGGTGCGCGCCCACACGACCGCGACGTCCGCGATGCCGCCGTTGGTTATCCAAGCCTTGGATCCGCTGAGCACGTAGTCGCCGCCGTCGCGCCGCGCGGTCGTTCGCATGCCCCCCGGATCGCTACCGGCGTCCCACTCGGTCAAGCCAAAACAGCCGATCGCCTCGCCGCGCGCCATACGCGGCAGCCACGTCGACTTCTGCTCCTGCGATCCGTACGCGTGAATCGGGAACATCGCGAGCGAGCCCTGCACCGAGACGAAGCTGCGCAGGCCGGAGTCCCCGGCTTCGAGCTCCCGGCAGGCGACACCGTACGCGGTCGCCGAGGCGCCCGCGCAGCCGTACCCGTCGAGGTGCATGCCGAGCAACCCGAGCTCGCCGATCTCCAATGCCAAGTCCTTGGGAAACGTCCCGCGCTCGAACCACTCCGCGATTTCCGGCAGGATCCGCTTGCCGACGAAGTCGCGCACGGTGTCCCGGACCAGCCGTTCGTCGGAAGTCAGATCGCCGTCGAGCCCGAGCGGGTCGAACGGATCGAAGGTCTTAGGAGGCGCCAGCGTGCTCATGCTTCCCTCTTTCGCTCGCAACAGCCCGTTTCATCGTGGCGGTGGGGTCGGCTGTCAACTGACGTGCCGCGCGCCGGCGGCGTAGAGCCCGGTCGACTGCGGGCGGGGCCCGGCGGATTATCGTGCGTTCCGGTGGTTTGGACCGTATCTCAGACTGGCTCGAAACCGAATTCGCGAAAGTGGCGATCGAAAGCAAACGCCCGGCCGAGACCGTGTTGGCGCATGAACGTGAAGCTCGCGCAATCGACCAGGCTGACGGCGCGTCGCGAAAGCGAAACGACTTGTTCGAAGGCGGCGAGGTGCAACACCGCATCAACGTAATGCACGGTGATGAATGGGTCGATCAGTGTGCGCAGCGCGGATACGGCCGCCATCCCGAGGCGCGCCTGAGTTAACGCGACCGCTTCGACCACGACGTAGTTCGTCGTTACAAGCGAAGCCGACTCATCGGCAAGCCTCTGCCAGGCTTCCGCCGCGGACGACGAATTCGCGTCGGAGCGATCGAGAAGCGCGTAAAGTGCCGACGTGTCGCAGTAAACGGCTGCGGTCAAACGGCACCGCCCTCACCTCGAAACGCTTCGGCGAGATAAACGTCGTGACGCTCGCTAACGTCACTAAGGCCGGAGTCGAAGGCACCGATGGCGCGGCGTGCGCGCTCGAGTGCCGCCGCGCGATCTCCGGCATCGGGTTCCAAAATACGGTCGATTCCGGACCTGATCAGCGCTGAGATCGACGAGCCACGAAGGCGCGCCATCTCCCGGAGCGCCTTCTCTTGACTATTCGTCAGCTGAACTTGAATCCGGTGCATGCCATCATTGTATCGTTGATACCATCACGACGTCAACGTAGCGGCGTGACCGGATGCCGACGCTATTTCAAGCCTTCGAACGGTTGATCGCGAACGGCGCGAAGGCTTGATCGACCGGCATGAGCTGAATCGAATTGACGTTCACGTGCGGCGGCCGGGTCGCGACCCAGTGGATGGCGTCGGCGACGTCGTCGGCTGAGAGCGGCGTCGTCCCGTGATACACCGCATCGGCCTTCGCCTGGTCGCCCCCGAAACGCACCTTCGAGAACTCCGTGCCGCCGGAAAGGCCGGGCTGGATGTCGGTCACCCGCACCTTCGTTCCGAGCAGATCGGCCCGCAAATTAAGCGAAAATTGATAGACGAAGGCCTTGGTGGCGCCGTAGACGTTCCCGCCGGGATAGGGAAATTCTCCGGCGACCGAACCGAGGTTGACAATGTGACCGCGATTTCGCGCGACCATGCCGGGCAGGACGGCGCGCGTAACGTACATCAGACCCTTCACGTTGGTGTCGATCATCGCGTCCCAGTCGTCGAGCTTCGCCTGCTGCGCGGGCTCGAGCCCGGCGGCGAGACCCGCGTTATTGACCAGCAGGTCGATGTCGGCAAACTCGGCCGGCAGGGTCTCTAACGCGTGCGCGACGGCGGCGCGGTCGCGCACGTCGAGCACCAGCGGATGAACCCGCTCGCCGAATTCCGCCCGCAGGGCGTCCAGCAAGGGAAGTCGCCGCCCCGAGGCGATCACCAGCTCCCCGTCGCGCGCGAAGCGCCGCGCCGTCGCGGCGCCAAATCCGGTCGTTGCTCCCGTTACCAACACGATCATCGGACTCAAGGACGCCCCCGCGAGTCTCCGAGTTTCGCAGCGGCCCGCCGACTTCAACACCGGCCCGCCGACGCCGACGTCGCCACGCGCCGCCGGCTTCGCCTGAGCGCCGCCGCTTCGCCAGGACCCGGCTCCCGGCGGCAGGGCCTACGGCAGCCGCGGGCGCAGGGTCCGCGAGGGGAAGGAGGGCGAGCCGTGTCTCGACCGGTGGACGCTCGCATCCGCGCCGCGCTACTGGCGGCCATCGTCGATCACGTGTTGGACGCGGGGCTGGCCGACCTCTCACTGCGACCGCTCGGCAGCGCCGTTGGCGCGAGCCCGCGCACTTTGCTCTACCATTTTGGTACGAAGGAACGACTGATCGGCGCCGTTTTCGAAGAGGCGAATCGGCGTCAAGCCCGCTTGCTCGAAGCCTGGATCGAACGCAGCGCCGAGCACGATGCGCGCACGCTCATGCTGCGAGCGTGGCAATGGTTGACGGCGCCGCGGCACGACCGCTTGCTCCGGCTGCTCTTCGAAGCCTATGGGCTGGCGATCCAAGACCGCAGGCGCTATGCCGGCTTCTTGCGGAGCGCCGCGGGCGTGTGGATCGACCCGTTCGCCTCGACTCTTGAACGGCGCGGCTTTTCAGGCGAGCGTGCGGGCACGCTCGCCACCTTACTGGTGGCCGTTACCCGCGGTTTGCTCTTGGACGTCCTGGCAACGGGAGAGCGCGCGCGGGTCGAGCGCGCGTTCCGATCGTTCGTCAACGCGATCGAGTTGCCCGAAGCGGAGCGGCAACCGGCTAGCGCTTGAGCACGCGCTCCAGTTTGTCGAAGAGAGCTTCCATCGTGCGCGCATTGACATCCTCGAGGCGGCGCCAAAATAAGCGGCCCTCGGTATCGGAGAGCGTCGCTTCGATTCGATGCGCGAGGCGCGTGCGCTTCGCGTCGGCTTCCAGATAGAAGCCGTGCGTGCCATCGAACCCTTCGTTACGGAAACGCCAGACGATCCGCTCTTCGGGTACGACTTCGTCGAGGACGGAGTGTACGCCGCTGTGCCACTCTTCGGTCTTGCCGGGCTCGAGCGGCCCGGCGCTGCGCATGAACGGTTGCGACGCGAATGGCCAGATCGCATCCGCCGACGTCCCCATTTCGGCGAGAAGTTGGTAAATGCGGCGGCGCGTACCGCCAAAGCTTCGCTGGTGAACGACACTCAGGGGAATTGGCATACCGTCAGTTTCTCGGACGGCCGCCATTCTCATCCGCTGAGTCGCCGCCCCCTAACGGCGGGCATACGAAGCATCCCAAACCATTCAACTAATTACATAGTTATCGGTTTCACGCAAGCGAGCGGTTGCGGCCGAGACGAAAGAAAAGAGCGGCGCTCGCGCGCCGCTCACTCGTTAAACGGACCGGAAACCCACGTCCGATCAGGCTTTGAGTTCGATGTCCACGCCGGCCGGCAGATCGAGGTGCATCAGCGCGTCCATCGTCTTGGGCGAAGCCTGCAGGATATCGATCAAGCGCTTGTGGGTCCGCATCTCGAAGTGCTCGCGCGACTTCTTGTCGACGTGCGGCGAACGGTTGACGCAGAACCGGTTGATCT
>Ga0116227_10015483_pt1 | contig 11277 bp, 10 predicted proteins | sample S1TSphgellanicum_FD_89693 | JGI IMG/M metagenome (GOLD analysis project Ga0116227, IMG submission 89693) | Host-associated microbial communities from peat moss isolated from Minnesota, USA - S1T2_Fb - Sphagnum magellanicum MG | ecosystem: Host-associated > Plants > Peat moss > Unclassified... | reverse complement strand
CGCACGCTGTCGCGCCAGGCGCTGGCGGCGGTGATCGAGCCGCGTGTCGAAGAACTGTTTTCGCTCGTGCAGCAGGTGGTGCGCGAGTCGGGTTACGAGGAACTGCTGAGCTCCGGCGTGGTGTTGACCGGTGGTGCGTCGATGATGATCGGCATGGTCGAACTGGGTGAGGACATTTTCCTGAAGCCGGTGCGGATTGGCGTGCCGGAATACGCGGGCGGTCTGGCCGACGTGGTGCGCAATCCGCGCTACTCGACCGCGATGGGCCTGCTGGTGGAAGGACGTTCGCAACGGATGCGCGGCCGCAAGGTGGCGGTGCAATCCGGCTCGATGGGCCAGGTGTTCACGCGCATGAAGGACTGGTTCCTGGGCAATTTCTAAAGCATTCGCTGTACGAACAGTTTTCAAAACACGCGCTGGTGCCGGCGGCTGGCGCGCGACAGGAGGTTGCCCGATCTCCTGCCGAATAACGGCCGAGTGGCTGCAATTTTTTATCTTGACGGAGGCAACATGGAATTCCAGATGCTGGAAACCGAAACCAACGGCACCATTATCAAGGTGGTCGGAGTCGGTGGCGCTGGCGGCAATGCCGTTCAGCACATGATCAACCGCGGCGTGCAAGGCGTCGACTTCATCGTGATGAACACGGACGCGCAGGCTCTGTCGCGTTCGCGTGCCACCGCGGTGATCCAGCTCGGCAACACCGGTCTCGGCGCCGGCGCCAAGCCGGAAATGGGCCGCGCCGCAGCAGAAGAAGCACGTGAGCGCATCGCAGACGCACTGCGTGGCGCGCACATGGTGTTCATCACCGCAGGCATGGGTGGCGGCACGGGCACGGGGGCTGCTCCGGTCGTGGCGCAGATCGCCAAGGAAATGGGTATCTTGACTGTTGGCGTGGTCAGCAAGCCGTTCGAATTCGAAGGCGGCAAGCGCATGCGTGTAGCAGAAGCCGGTTCGCAGCAACTGGAGGATCACGTCGACTCGCTGATCGTCGTTCTGAACGACAAGCTGTTCGAGGTGATGGGCGATGACGCCGAGATGGACAAGTGCTTCCAGTGCGCAGACGACGTTCTGAACAACGCAGTTGCCGGTATCGCGGAAATCATCAACGTCGACGGTCTGGTGAACGTCGACTTCGAAGACGTGAAGACGGTGATGGGCGAGCAGGGCAAGGCGATGATGGGCACGGCGACGGTCGCCGGCGTCGATCGCGCCCGTCTGGCTGCCGAGCAGGCTGTGGCTAGCCCGCTGCTGGAAGGCGTGGACCTGTCGGGTGCACGCGGCGTGCTGGTGAACATCACCTCGAGCCGTTCGCTGCGTCTGTCGGAAACGCGCGAAGTGATGAACACCATCAAGAGCTACGCTGCAGAAGACGCTACCGTGATTTTCGGCGCGGTATACGATGATGCAATGGGCGACGCGCTGCGCGTGACGGTCGTGGCAACGGGTCTGGGCCGTGCGGCGAAGAAGCAGCAATCGGCTCCGATGACGCTGCTGCGCACCGGCACGGACAATCAGCCGATTGGTGCAATGCAACACGCGTACGCTCCGCAACACCACGCAAGCACGGCAGACTACGGCGCGCTGGATACGCCGGCAGTGTGGCGCACTTCGCGTGACACGGCGGCTTCGCACGTGCAGGCGCTGCAGGAAAAGGGCGTCGATACGTACGATATTCCGGCATTCCTGCGCAAGCAGGCGGACTGACGCGCACGAGCAGGCTTTCGCTGCGGCACGTGGATTGCGTGCCAGCAGGGAGTGCACGAGCGTGGCGGGTGGAACGGCAAAGCAGGCTGCGTTTTCTTGTGAGACGCGGCCAGGACAGGTGCCCTCTTCGGATTCGCGAAGCGGAAGGGGCGGCTGTCGCCGGCAGATGGCGCGACAAGTAGGGGCAGGTGCGCAACTGCATGATCCACTGCGACACGACCGCGTGCGGGCACGCTCCGCATCGATGTGAAGGACTGAGCATGATTAAGGTGGGTGAAAAGCTACCCGACGCAACCGTCTTTGAATTGATCGAAGACGAGCGTGCGGGCTGCACGATCGGGCCGAACAGCTTCGACGTGCGCGGACAGACTGCGGGCAAGCGCGTGGTGATCTTCGGATTGCCGGGCGCGTTCACCCCGACCTGTTCGGCCAAACATGTACCGGGTTATGTCGAACACGCCGAGCAGTTGCGCGCTGCCGGCATCGACGAGATCTGGTGCGTGTCCGTCAACGACGCGTTCGTGATGGGCGCGTGGGGACGCGATCAGCACACCTCGGGCAAGGTGCGCATGATGGCGGACGGTAGTGCGGCTTTCACGCGGGCGCTCGGTCTGGAGCAGGACCTGTCGGCGCGCGGCATGGGAATCCGTTCCCAGCGCTACGCGATGGTGGTCGACGACGGCGTGGTCAAGACGCTGCACGTTGAGGCACCCGGCAAGTTCGAAGTCAGCGATGCTGGGAGTATCCTCGCTACGTTGAGCTAGTTCTGGAGTGCTGAACGGCCCTTTTCCGGCGCGACGTTGTGCCGGGGCAACGGCCGCAAGGCATTCGTGTGACAAGCCGTAACGCGGGCTGATGTCCGGAAACGCCTCCGTTCCGGGCATCGGCCCGTCACGCTTTGCCGATTGGGTAATGTAGCGAAACAGATTGATACGCCCTTGGAAACGACGCATCCCAGGGTAATGGAGTATACTTCGCGCTATGGAATAAAAAGTCCCGATTGGGATTTTCAATCGAATAGAAGATCACCATGTTGAAGCAGCGCACTATCAAATCGATCGTCAAGACAGTCGGCATCGGCCTGCACTCCGGCCGCAAGGTCGAATTGACGCTCCGCCCGGCCGGCCCGAACACCGGAATCGTGTTCTCGCGCGTGGATTTGCCCACGCCGGTGGACATTCCTGCGTCCGCGATGGCGATTGGCGACACGCGCCTCGCTTCGGTCCTGCAGAAAGACGGTGCGCGCGTTTCGACGGTTGAGCATCTGATGTCCGCCTGCGCGGGCCTCGGCATCGACAACCTGTATGTCGACGTCACCGCGGAAGAGATTCCGATCATGGACGGCAGCGCAGCGTCGTTCGTGTTCCTGATCCAGTCGGCAGGCATTGAAGAGCAGGGCGCGGCGAAGAAGTTCATCAAGGTCACGAAGCCGGTCGAAGTCCGCGACGGCGACAAGTTCGCCCGCCTGGATCCGTTTTTTGGCTTCAAGCTGAAGTTCACCATCGATTTCCGCCACCCGGCCGTGGACAAAACCGGTCAGGCGCTGGAAGTGGATTTCGCGCATACCTCGTATGTGCGCGACATCGCCCGTGCCCGTACCTTCGGTTATGCCCACGAAGTGGAAATGCTGCGCGAAATGGGCCTGGCCCGTGGCGCGAGCATGGACAACGCAATCGCGCTGGACGAGTACCGCATCCTCAATAACGACGGCCTGCGCTACGACGACGAGTTCGTGAAGCACAAGATGCTGGATGCCATCGGCGACCTGTACGTGGTCGGGCATCCGTTGCTGGCGTCGTACACCGCCTACAAGTCGGGCCACGGCGTGAACAACGCGCTGCTGCGCGAACTGCTGGCGCACGAAGACGCGTATGAAATCGTCACCTTCAACGACACGCAGAAAGCCCCGCGTGGCTTTGCGTACGACACGCAGACGGCGTTTGCCTGATCCCGTTTGGGTATTTTCAGGCGCGCCCGGCGCGTAGTCGAAGCGGATGAAAAATAAGCGGCCCCTCGGGGCCGCTTATTTTTTGGGTTCGCGATTCCGTAGATGCCGGGCCGCCATCCTGGCGAGCGCCGCCTGCAAGGGCGAGGGCGCGAGCGATTCGCTCAGCGCGTGCAGCGCATCGGCCCCGACGGGCGTCATGCGGGCCTGCTTGATGGGCGGCGGTTCCTTCACCGCCTGCGGACGCACGCGGATGCGCAGCGCGTTCACCGCCCAGCCGCGTTGCTGCAGATCGGACAGCAATCGCGGCTCGAGGTGGCGCAAACGGGCCGCCAGCGCGTTGTGCGCGGCAAATAGTGCCAGGACGCCGTCCTTGATGAAGCCGGGCTCGACGCCCGAACCCAGATAATCCGGCAGCAACTGGCGCAGGTCCTTTTCGAGCGCGGCGATCTGCTCCACGCCGGCGCGCAGGGCGGCAAACGCATCGGTGCGCTTGAGCACCTCGGCGACCGGTTGCGGACGGCGCGTGTTGAACTGCTTCGGCGGCGGCCTTGAAAACGACGGGGAGCGGCTCATGTAGGATAGTGACGGCGTGAGCGCGCACAATGCGCACCCACGCCCGGATTGTACCGCGCGGGATAGGCTCGCGGCCGGCTCCAGTGGGGCCTGGGCCGGGGCTCTGCACGGTGTCCCTGCGTCGCGCCCTTGACACAGGCGCGCGCTGGGGCGCGTGCTAAAATGCCCGATTCGAATTCACTCTTGGACTAAGCCGCCGAGGCATTTCCGACCCCGGGCCAGCATGTGGGCAAACCGCATGCCGTGAACCGGCCGAAGCCGCGACGCAGACACCGATCCGATGACCACCGGTTTTCTACAAAAGATTTTTGGCAGCCGCAACCAGCGGCTAGTCAAGCAATATCAAAAGACCGTCACGGCGATCAATGCGCTCGAGCCGCAGATCGAGCAATTGACGGACGATCAACTGCGCGCCAAAACGGGTGAATTCCGCCAGCGCATCGCCAGCGGCGAGTCGCTCGACAAGCTGCTGCCGGAGGCTTTTGCGGTCTGCCGGGAAGCGAGCAAGCGCGTGCTGAAAATGCGCCACTTCGACGTCCAGTTGATCGGCGGGATGGTGCTGCATTACGGCAAGATCGGCGAAATGCGCACAGGTGAGGGCAAGACGCTCGTCGCCACGCTGCCGGTGTACCTGAATGCGCTGACCGGCCGCGGCGTGCACGTCGTGACGGTGAACGATTACCTTGCACAACGCGACGCCGAATGGATGGCGCGCCTGTACAACTTCCTCGGTCTGTCGGTGGGCATCAACCTGTCGCAGATGGACCATGGCATGAAGCAGCAGGCTTACGCCTCGGACATCACCTACGGCACCAACAACGAATTCGGCTTCGACTACCTGCGCGACAACATGGTCTACGAGACCGACGCGCGCGTGCAGCGCTCGCTGAATTTCGCGGTGGTCGACGAAGTGGACTCGATCCTGATCGACGAAGCCCGTACGCCGCTGATTATCTCCGGTCAGGCTGAAGACCACACTGACCTGTACGTGCGGATGAACGCGCTGCCGCCGCTGCTCGAGCGCCAGATTGGCGAAGAAAAGGCCGATGGCACGGGCGTCGAAAAGCCGGGCGACTACACGCTGGACGAAAAGGGTCGTCAAGTATTCCTGACGGAATCGGGCCACGAAAAGGCTGAGCGCCTGCTCGCCGAGTGGGGCCTGATCGGCGAGGGCGAGAGCCTGTACGCGCCGCAGAACATCACGCTGATGCACCACGTGTACGCCGCGCTGCGCGCCCACACGCTGTTCTACAAAGACCAGCATTACGTGGTGCAGAACAACGAAGTGGTGATCGTCGACGAATTCACGGGCCGTCTGATGTCGGGCCGCCGCTGGTCGGACGGTCTGCACCAGGCCGTCGAAGCGAAGGAACACGTCAAGATCCAGAGCGAAAACCAGACGCTCGCTTCGATCACGTTCCAGAACTACTTCCGCATGTACGCCAAGCTGTCCGGCATGACCGGTACGGCGGATACGGAAGCGTACGAATTCAACGAGATCTACGGGCTGGAAACGGTCGTGATCCCGACCAATCGTCCGCCCAAGCGGATCGACAAGCAGGATCAGATCTACAAGACGGCGAAGGAACGTTACGACGCCGTCATCCGCGATATCCGCGACTGTCACGAGCGTGGCCAGCCGGTGCTGGTGGGTACCACTTCGATCGAAAACTCCGAACTGCTGTCGCATCTGCTGAAGCAGGCCGGCTTGCCGCATGAAGTGCTGAACGCCAAGCAGCACGCGCGCGAAGCCGAGATCGTGGCGGAAGCGGGTCGTCCGCAACGCGTGACGATCGCCACCAACATGGCCGGTCGCGGTACCGACATCGTGCTGGGCGGCAACGCCGAGAAGCAGGCGACCTTCATCGAACTCGACGAGGCCATCCCCGCCGACGAGAAACAGCGCCGCATCCAGAAGCTGCACGACGAATGGCAGGAACTGCACGACAAGGTGAAGGCCGCGGGCGGTCTGCACATCATCGGCACCGAACGTCACGAATCGCGCCGGATCGACAATCAGCTGCGCGGCCGCGCCGGCCGTCAGGGTGACCCGGGTTCGTCGCGCTTCTACCTGTCGCTGGAAGATCCGCTGCTGCGCATTTTTGCCGGCGACCGGGTGCGCTCCATCATGGACCGCCTGAAGATGCCGGAAGGCGAGGCGATCGAAGCGGGCATCGTCACGCGCTCGATCGAATCGGCACAGCGCAAGGTCGAGGCACGCAACTTCGATATTCGTAAGCAATTGCTCGAATACGACGATGTGTCGAACGATCAGCGCAAGGTGATTTACCAGCAGCGCAATGAATTGCTCGAGGCGAACGACATCACCGAAACCATCGGCGCCATGCGTCATGGTGTGATTACCGACATCGTCCATCAGTTCGTACCGGCCGGCAGCATCGAAGAGCAATGGTCCGTGCCCGAGCTGGAAGAAGTGCTGCGCAACGAATGGCAGCTCGATCTCGCCATTCAGGAAATGATCAACGAGTCGTCGTCGATCAGTGTGGATGAAATCCTCGAAGCGGTGATTGCCGCTGCGGACGAAGCGTACGAGGCAAAGGTCGAACTGGTGGGTCGCGAGAACTTCAGCGGCTTCGAGCGTTCAATCATGCTGCAGACGCTGGACCGCGCGTGGCGCGAACATCTGGCCGCGCTCGATCACCTGCGCCAGGGTATCCATCTGCGCGGCTATGCGCAGAAGAATCCGAAGCAGGAATACAAGCGCGAAGCCTTCGAACTGTTTGCGGCCATGCTCGACGCGGTGAAGCTCGACGTCACGCGTGTGGTGATGAACGTGCAGGTGGAATCGCCGGCGCAGCTGGAACAGGTGGCGGAAGATCTCGAAGAGCAGGGTACTAGCCAGCTGGAACATGTCGAGTTCCGCCATGCCGAATTCGCCGAGGCCGCCGCGCCGGTTGCCGCTGAGGCGGCTACGGCCGCGATGATCGGTGACGCCATGAGCCACAGCACGCATGCCTCCGCCGAGCCGCTGGGCGACAGCGTGCCGAAGGTGGGCCGTAACGACCCTTGCCCGTGCGGCAGCGGCAAGAAGTACAAGCAGTGCCACGGCAAGATTGCGTGAGACTGAAAAGGCGGCGCGCGTAAAGCGCGCCGCGTTGTTTTACCCAGCGCTTTGCTGGTAATTCCACGGTGGTGAAGCTCCTGCCGCACCACCCTTTTATGATTTTCCGATGCCGGCTTCATGCCGGCATTTTCAACTTGGACAACAGGTCGCGACCATGGCTGTCAATTTCCCTTCCATCGATGCCGCCCAACTTCACCCCGTCGCCGGCGTTACGCTAGGCTGGGCCGAGGCGAACATCCGTAAACCGAACCGCAAGGACGTGCTCGTCATTTCCGTCGAAGAAGGTGCGACGGTCGGCGGCGTGTTCACGTCGAACCGTTTTTGCGCGGCGCCGGTCATCGTCTGCCGCGAGCATCTCGAACATGTGCGCGAAAGCGGTAAAGGGATTCGCGCGCTGGTGGTGAACACGGGGAATGCGAATGCGGGCACCGGCGAGCCGGGCCTCGTGATCGCTCGTGAAACCTGCGTCGAACTGGCGCGTCTGGCCGGTATTGCACCGGAGCAGGTGCTGCCGTTCTCGACCGGCGTGATTCTCGAACCGCTGCCGCTCGACCGCCTGAAGGCCGGCCTGCCGGCCGCGCTGGCGAACCGCCAGGCCGCACACTGGTATGACGCCGCGCAGGCGATCATGACCACGGACACGCTGCCCAAGGCGGCCTCGCGTCAGGTGAGCATCGACGGTCATACGGTGACGCTGACCGGCATCAGCAAAGGCGCGGGCATGATCAAGCCGAACATGGCGACCATGCTCGGCTTCCTCGCGTTCGACGCCGCGGTGGCGCAGCCGGTACTCGACGCGCTGGTCAAGCACGTGGCGAACCGTTCGTTCAATTGCATCACCATCGACGGCGATACGTCGACCAACGACTCGTTCATCCTGATCGCGTCGGGCAAGTCCAGTCTGCCGGCGATTACGTCCACCGATTCGCCCGCCTACGCGGCGTTGCGCGATGCGGTGACCGAGGTCGCGCAGACGCTCGCCCAGTTGATCGTGCGTGACGGCGAGGGCGCCACCAAGTTCATGACGGTGCAGGTGGAAGGCGGTTCGAATGTGGCGGAATGCCGCCAGATCGCTTACGCGATCGGCCATTCGCCGCTGGTGAAGACGGCCTTCTACGCATCGGACCCGAACCTGGGCCGCATTCTCGCGGCGATCGGCTACGCGGGCGTGACCGACCTCGACGTCGGCAAGATCGACCTGTATCTCGACGACGTGCTGGTGGCGAAGGCGGGCGGCCGCAATCCCGAATACCGCGAGGAAGACGGCCAGCGTGTGATGAAAAAGGCGGAGATTCTGATCCGCGTCGTGCTGGGCCGTGGCGATGCGCAGGCCACGATCTGGACCTGCGACCTGTCGCACGACTACGTGAGCATCAACGCCGACTATCGCTCGTGATCCAGTCTGTCACCTGGCGGGTACGCTCGCTGGTGACTCGCACCTCAACCGCTTTGATTCTTCGTCATGGATAAACTCGAACAGTTTTTGACTCGTGCCGAGGCCTTGCTTGGCCGCCTGGAAGCCGTGCTTCCGCCTGCAACGCCTGAGGTCGACTGGTCGGCGGCGGTCGCCTTCCGCTGGCGCAAGCGCCAGGGCCGCGGCTACCTGCAGCCGGTGCCGGCCATCTCGGACATCACGCTCGACGACCTGCAGAATATCGACCGCCAGAAAGGCCTGATCGAGCAGAACACGCGTCAGTTCGTGCACAAGCAGCCGGCCAACAACGTGCTGTTGACGGGTGCGCGCGGCACCGGCAAGTCGTCGCTGATCAAGGCCTGCCTGAATGCGTACGCCAAAGACGGGCTACGGCTGATCGAAGTGGACAAGGACGACCTGCACGATCTCGGCGATATCGTCGACCTGATCTCGCAGCGTCCGGAACGCTTCGTCGTGTTCTGCGACGACCTGTCGTTCGAAGAGGGCGAGTCGGGCTACAAGGCGTTGAAGGTGGCGCTCGACGGTTCGGTGGCCGCGCAATCCGACAATGTGGTGATCTACGCCACGTCGAACCGGCGCCATCTGTTGCCTGAGTACATGAGCGACAACGAGACCTACAAGCACACGTCCGATGGCGAGATTCATCCGGGCGAAGTGGTGGAAGAGAAGATCTCGCTGTCCGAGCGTTTCGGCTTGTGGGTCAGCTTCTATCCGTTCAAGCAGGACGACTATCTGACGATTGTCGGGCACTGGCTGCAGCATTTCGGCTGCGATGCCGCCGAGGTCGAGGCGGCGCGTGGCGACGCGCTGGTGTGGGCGCTCGAACGCGGTTCGCGCTCGGGACGCGTGGCGTGGCAGTTCGCCCGTGACCGCTCCGGCCGGAAGTCGCAGGCATGACGGCTTCCACGACCCCTGCCAACCCCGCCGTGAACCCCGACGGGCGCCCGGTCACGGAAGTGGCCGTCGGCGTGCTGGTGCAGCCGGATGGACGCTATCTTCTGGCCCAGCGGCCGGCCGGCAAGCCCTATGAAGGGTACTGGGAATTTCCGGGCGGCAAGCTGGAGCCCGGTGAGTCGGTCGAGGCGGCGCTGGCCCGCGAACTGCACGAGGAACTGGGCATCGAGGTAGAGGCGAGCCACCGCTGGCATACGCTGGAGCACGATTACCCGCATGCCTACGTGCGGCTTTACTTCTGCAAGGTGACGCAGTGGACCGGCGAGCCGCACGGCCGCGAAGGCCAGGCATTTGTCTGGCAATCGCTGCCGGCCGAGGTGTCGCCTTTATTGCCGGCGACCATTCCGGTGCTTGAATGGCTTGCCGCCGAATAGCGGTGGCAGGGCGGTAAGATCGACGCGGCCGTACGCCGGCCGCACGTTTTACCGCGCCGGCCAGCCCGCGCCTAATGCGGGTTGTAATCGCCGCTCGGCTCGTCGTCCGAGGGCGGTTCTTCGTCGGTGCTGCCGATCTTGTACTTCTCAGCGGCCCAGGCGCCGAGGTCGATCTGCTTGCAGCGCTCGGAACAGAAGGGGCGGAAGCGGCTCTCCGGTGTCCAGCGGACATCCTTGCCGCAGGTGGGGCATTTAACGACAGTGATCATTCGCTCAGGCAGTCAATCGCAAACGGGACAAGTTTCTAATATAGGGGCATTTTCGCTGCTTGAAAGGCGCTGCCCCGCGACGGCGCAATCTGCGCTACAGACTGCAAAGCGTGAGTTGAAACGGCACGTCCACGTCGACCGCACGCGGCCGCAGATCGCCGTCCTGCACGGTGAACCGCACCCACAGCATGTACTTGTTGGCGCTGGCCTCGGGAATTACCCGCAATTCCGGCGACACACGCACCTGCATCAACTGATACGAGCGGCCCGATAGCATCTGCTGGTAGCTGCCCTGCATTGCCATGACCTTCGAGGCCTGCCCGGACTCGCGCGCGAGGCGCAGGACGATGGTGGCGGCGTCGCGCAGCGGCAAGAGCGGCGTCACCCACTTCGCGATGTCCTGACGGCGCTGGTCCGGATGTGTCTGTTGCCAGGCGTAGTACGACGGCAGGTCGAACTTGCAGGTGCCGCCCGGGATGATGGCGCGGCTGCGGATGCTGGCGAGCCACTCGTTGTCCGCCAGATGCTGGCCGGTCTTGCCCTGCATCTGCGAGAGCCCCGAGAGGGTTTGTTCGATCTCGCCCAGCACGGCCTCTAACGCGTTCTGCTCGATGCCCGGGTTGCCGCGGAACGGCGCAAGCGTTTGCCGCTGCCGCTCCAGTTCCTTCATCAGATCCGACTTCAGATCCGCGCGACCGGCGACTTCAGAGATTTCGAACAGCGTTGTCAGCGCGACATGGTGTTCCCTGGCATCTTCCTGAGTCAGAAAGAACGTGAAGCGCTCGAAGAGGTCTTCGAGGCGCAGCAGCGTCCGGATTCGCTCGTTGAAGGGATACTCGTAAAGGATCAAGCGGGCTCGCCTCGGGCGTGGTCGGTGACGGGAATGCAGAACATTCTAATGCCGTGAGACTACCCTAGCAATCACACACTTT
>Ga0116227_10015482_pt1 | contig 11278 bp, 7 predicted proteins | sample S1TSphgellanicum_FD_89693 | JGI IMG/M metagenome (GOLD analysis project Ga0116227, IMG submission 89693) | Host-associated microbial communities from peat moss isolated from Minnesota, USA - S1T2_Fb - Sphagnum magellanicum MG | ecosystem: Host-associated > Plants > Peat moss > Unclassified... | reverse complement strand
TCGTCGCCGGCCTCCTGCTCGGGCCCTCGGCAGTCGGGCACTTCTTCCCGGAGGCGTCGCTGGCTTTATTTGGAAATCACGCCTCGACGCCCATCACCATGATCAGTCAGATCGGGCTGATCCTGCTGATGTTCCAGATCGGCATGGATTTCGAGTTCGGGCATCTGGGCACGCCGCGCAACCGGCGTGCCGCCATCTTCGTCACCATATTCTCGGTGAGCATACCGCTTGGGCTGGGGATAATGCTCGGACATTGGTCCGCAGCCACACTGGCGCCTGCCATCGATCCTGTGCGCTTCAGCTTGTTTCTGGGGTTGGGCATGGCGATCACCGCGGTGCCCATCTTGGGCCGAATTCTTCGCCAATACGGATTGACGCACACCGAGGTCGGCGTGGTGGCAATTTCGGCCGCCGCCCTCAACGATGTGATCGGCTGGCTGCTGCTCTCGGCGGTGTCGGCATACGCCGCTTCGCGATTGTCCGGCGCGCACTTTGCGTTGCAACTGGGGGGACTGGTTCTGCTGGTGGCGCTGCTATGGTTCGTGTTGCGTCCGCTTGTTGCACACCTGCTGTTGCGCTATCCGGTGCGGAGCGGCATGGTGAACTTGAACCTCATGGCCATCGTGATCTGTCTGGTCTTCTTGTTGGGTATCTGTACGTATCAACTCGGGATTTTCGCCATCTTCGGCGGCTTCGCCGGCGGCGTGCTGTTCCACCGTAACAAGGAATTCGTCGAGGCCTGGCGCGGTCAGGTCGGCGGCTTCGTGCTGGTGTTCTTTCTGCCCGTGTTCTTCACCTACACCGGATTGCGCACCAATATACTGGGATTGTCCAGCGGCGCGGACTGGCAGTGGCTGGCCATCATTCTGGTTGCCTCGGTTGTGAGCAAGATCGTGCCGGTGTACTTCGTGGGCCGCGCCTGCGGCTTCAACCGCAATGAGTCCTCGATCCTCGGCACTTTGATGAACACGCGCGCGCTCATGGAACTGATCGTGCTCAACATTGGATTCGATCTTGGCCTCATTCCGCAAAACGTGTTCACCATGTTGGTGATCATGGCCATTGTCACGACGCTGATGGCGGGCCCCATGCTGAAGCGCTTGCTGATGGGCACCGGGCACGTCGTGCCGGTCGGGACGGAAGCCTAGCCGCAGCTTACCGTCCCGGCGGTGTCTCCTTGAGCTGCCACGCCTGATCGATCAAGTAGGCGTGGATCGCCTCCACGTCCGTCGGCGTGACCACATCATCGAAACGGCCCATGCCTTTCGCGGCATAGGCTCCGCCCAACACGATGGCGTTGAAGATCTGATGCGTGGCCGGCTGTATCTGCCTCAAGTCCGGCAAATTTCCACGCCCCATGACATGGCAGCGGGAGCAGTAGCGGTGGTACAGCACCTCCCCGGCTGCAATTTGTTGCGCGTCGGTCGGACGCGGCGGCGGCTCGGGGAGGGGCGGGTCGGTGCGCAGCGGCGGCAGCGGCGGTACCGAACCGCCGATCTTCAAGGCGATGATGCGGCCGGCATTGCCGAAGCGATAGGCGGCCGAATCCGGGTCGAGCGGTGCGCCGAGAATGACGCCACCGCCGCCATAGCCCGCAACGATGGCGATGTACTGCGTGCCGTTGATCCGGTAGGTGATGGGCGCCGCCATCATCGAGCTGCCCATGGCGATCTGGGCGAGCCGTTTCCCGGTGTCGGAAGAGTAGGCGTTGAAGTTACCGTTGGCGTCGCCTTGGAAAACGAGACCGCCGGCCGTCGCCAGCACACCTCCGTCCCAGCTCGTGGCCGTCGGCGTTTCCCACACCACGCGGTGCTGCGCGACGTTCCACGCACGTAGCACACCGCGCGAGCTGGTATCGGTCTTCAAGCCCCGGCTGAGCTGCTTGACGGAGGGCACATCGCCGTAGAGTGAGTGCAGCGCCTTGGGATCCCACAGCTCCGGCGGCAAGGCCGGCGTCGTGAACTGGCCTTCGACCAAACCGGCGGGAAGATCGATGGTTTCGATCAAGATATTGCCGGCCTCGATGGTGGGAATGAAAGTCACGCCGCGCAGCGGGTCGTACGCCATGGGGTGCCAGGTATGCGCGCCGGATTCGGACGGAAACACCAGCTTGGCACCGTGATCGTAGTCGGCACGCGGGTCGCTGATCGGTCGTTTGGTCTTGGGATCGATGCCCTGGGTCCAATTCACGAAGGCAAACTGATTCGCCGACAGAACCTCTCCCGAGGCCCGATCTAGTACGTAGTAGAAACCGTTCTTCGCCGCCTGCATGAGTACGTGGCGCGTGCGACCACCGATGTCCACGTCGGCCAGGATCATTTTTTGGGTACTGTCGAAGTCCCATCGATCGCCGGGGGTGGTCTGGTAATACCAGGCCATCGAGCCGTCCTCGGCGTGGATGGCGATGATGGATGCGGCATACAGCTCATCGCCGCCATGACGCCCCCCGATATGCGAATTATACGGGGCGGGGTTCGCGGTACCGATGTACACCAGTCGCAACTTGGGATCGTACGCCATGCCGTCCCAGACGGTGCCGCCGCCGCTGCCCGCATCCCAGCGATGGCGCGAGTCCCAGGTCTTGAGCGCGGCATCTAGGTACGGAGCCTCCTGCGGCCCCTCGGCGGGATTGTGGGGGACCGTGAAGAAGCGCCAGCGCAGCGCGCCCGTCGTCCGATCGTAGGCCGAGACATAGCCCCGCACGCCCGCGAAATCCGAGCCGCCGTTGCCCATGACGACGAGATCGCCCGCGAGCAATGGCGCGCCCGTCAAGGTATAGGGCTTGTGCTGCGCACGGCCGATCAGCGTGTCGACCTTCCAGACCTCCTGACCGGTGCGCGCATCGAGGGCACGCAGCCACCCGTCCAATGCGCCAACGAACAACCGACCGTCCTTGGCGACCAGGCCGCGGTTCACCGTATCGCAGCAGGCATAGCGTTGCCATGCGCCATCGATTGGCGGACTGTACTTCCACAGCTCCTTGCCGGTGGCCGCATCCACGGCATAGACGCGGCCGAAATCGCTGGTGGCATACATCACGCCATCGATCACCAGCGGCGTCGATTCCTGGCCGCGGCTCGTGCCCAGGCGGTAATCCCAGGCGAAGCCCAACCGGCCGACGTTGTCGGCGTTGATGTCATTGAGCGGGGAGTAATACGTACCGTTAGCGTCGCGGCCCGGACTCAGCCATTGGTCCGACTCTGGCGGCGCAGTTGCGGCGGAATACGCCGCCTGGTGATAAGCGCATAGGGCGAGCGCCCACGCCGCGGCTGCATTGCGGCTAATTCCCGATGCTTGCATTAATCTGCTCGGTGGCCATAACCTCATTCTGCTATCAATGCTAGCATCTGACCTATGGCAAAGCTATCATGCCGTATCTGGCGAAGGAGGCTTCAGTGGCGCAACTCATCGTACGGGACCTATCTGAAGATCTGGTCAAGGCGCTAAAGCAGCGGGCAGCGAGGCGTAATCGCAGCACGGAGCAGGAGCACCGCGAAATACTCCAAGCGGTGCTGCGGGGACCCAAGCGGCGGCCATTGGCGGACGTCCTTGCGGCGATTCCCAACGTCGGTGAAGACGGTGACTTCGCACGCGAGCAGCGCGACAGACGGGCTTGAAATGTACCTGCTGGACACGGACGTCATCAGCGAAATGCGCAAGGACGGCAAGGCGAACCCGGGCGTGCGAGCTTTCTTCGCTGACGCAAGCCGCAAGTCGGTTGACCTTTACTTGTCCGTAGTGACGATCGGAGAGCTGCGGCAGGGCGTGGAGCGCATCCGACACCGAGGAGATGACGCGCAGGCAAAACGCCTCGCGCGCTGGCTCAAACAGGTGACAACGATCTATGCTGAGTCGATATTGTCCTTCGACGAGGAGACGGCTCACGTCTGGGGACGGCTGCGGGTACCGAATCCTGAGAATCCGCTCGACAAGCAGATTGCGGCCACGGCACTCATTCATGACTTGACGGTCGTGACACGGAATACGGATCACTTCGCGCCGACCGGCGCGCGGCTGGTGAATCCATTCGCGTAGTAGCTGTGTTTCGGGACTCGCCCGCGTCAGGGTTCAGCCTATAAACGCCCCGCTCTCCTGCGATCCCTCGCCAGCCGCGCCGCCAGCGCCGCCACGCCCATCACCAGAACCGCCCACAGCACATGGCGCTTATCGAATGGCGAACCCGCTGCGGCGATGCGGCTTTCGCCGCCGAGTGCGCTGCGGCTCCCCAGACTCGCGGTCGAAATCAAGGTGCCGGCGGGAATGGCCGAGGGATCCATGGCCGCCGCGCCGACACTGCTGCTGCCGTAGGCCAATAAGTACGGTGGCGACCCATGCGCCACGAACTCGAGTTCACCCGGACTGAAGCTGCCCTCGAAGCGCAGCGGCACGCCGGCGCTGTTCTCTCCCGACAAGTGCACGCGCCAGTAGCGATCGCGGTCCATCGGCACCTCGATGGGCCCATTGAAGTCTTGGCCGTCCGCGCTCGCCCGCCGGTACACGCCGGCGCGGATGACCTCGCGCCACGGATCTTCCTCTTGCGCTCGCGATTTGAAATCCGCCAGATAGACGCTGTTCGTCTCCGGCAGGATGAGATTGACCCGCTCAAGCGGGAAGCTGGCGCCCAAGTCGAAATCATAGTCGCCCGGCGCGCGCGGATCGGCCTTCCCCGTGATGACCAGCGTCGACCAGTTGATGCGCGGCGGTCCCTGCGCCGCTTCGGCGCGTACCTCGTTGAGCTCGAACGAGGGTCCGACCCCAAGCCACGACAGTCGCCAGAACTTGGCTTGGGTGTCCGGCGTCTCGATGCGGTTTTCGATCAGCCGCTGCCCACCGGCGTGCAAGTTCGCGAGCGGCGCGGCGGACACGATCGTGCGCCAGGTCGACTGGTCATCGCTGCACTCGATGCGCATGCGGCCGGAGAAATCCGCGCTCGATTCGGGCCACGACAATTGCAGGGCGGCGATCGGCACTTCGACGCTGCGCGCATCGACGAGATATTGCGCCGCAGCGCGCAGCGGGGATAGCGGCAGGATTTGCCCGGGTGTTTCGGACCTAAGGCTGGACCCGCCCACATCCATATGCTTGATGACGTAGGGCACCGCCTCGCCCTGCGCGTTGAACACGCGTATGTCGCCCAATTCATGCACGCTGGCCTTGTACACGTCCACGGGCAGTTGCACGCGATACGCCGCCGCGACCTCAGTCGCCATGATGGGCATGCCGTAGGCAAAATCCTGCGGCGTCAGCGCTGGCGCGCCATTCGCCGGCGCCCCAGAGAAAACGGACACCGCCGCCATGGCGGCGCCGATCAGCGCGCCGGGCACTGTCAACACCACGCGCATGCCGGAATCCATGGCACATTGTACTCAATCGTCAAAAAACCAGTGCGCACTGCAAGAACGTGGCCAAGGAGCGGCCGTGATAATCTGCCTGGATGGCCGAAGATCCCGAAAGCATCGCGCGCGATGTCGCCGCCGTCGCCAACTTGAGCGCGGTGCCGAAATTGCTGGAAATTTTGTGCGCTGTCTCCGGCATGCGCTTCGCCGCGGTGGCGCGCGTCAGCGGTGAGAGTTGGACGGCGTGCGCGGTCAAGGACGGCATCCATTTTGGACTCGCGCCCGGCGGCCACCTCGACCTCCAATCGACGCTGTGCTTCGAATCGCGCGCCGCGCGAGCACCCATCATCATCGACCGCGCCAGCACCGATCCTCGTTATCGCGATCATCACACGCCGCGGACCTACGGGATTGAAAGCTACGTATCGATGCCGATCATCCTATCCGGCGACCGCTACTTCGGAAATCTCTGTGCCCTCGACCCGCTGCCGGCAAACGCTTCCGATCCACGCACCGTAGCGGTTTTTGCCGGATTCGCGCAGTTGATCGCCACGCAATTGGAGCTCGAATTGAATCGAGAGGAGGATAAGAACGCCTGGCGCGACGAACGCCAGGCAGGCGAATTGCGCGACCAATTTCTCGCCATCCTCGGCCATGACCTGCGCAATCCGCTGCAGGCGGTGTCGGCGACCGCCGCCTTGCTCGAGCGGCGCCTGTCGGATTCGGCACTGATCGGCATGGCTTCCCGTATCAGGGCGAATGTTCGCCGCATGTCCGCGTTGATCGACGATGTCTTGGATTTCGCCAGTGGCCGGCTGGGAGGCGGCATCGGCGTGGACATCAAGGATTGCGCGGACGTCGAGGCTTCCCTGGTGAGCGTGGTCGAGGAACTCCAGGACAGCAGTCCGCAGCGTGAGATCGTTCTCGATGCCAGCGTCACTCGCCCCGTCAGCTGCGATCTCGGCCGCGTACAGCAAGTGCTGTCGAACCTCGTCGGCAATGCCCTTGCGCATGGAGCGGCGGACTCGCCCGTCAAGGTTACCGTGCGCAACACCGACGCTGACCTGGTCTTGGACGTCTGGAATGCCGGCGAGCCGATTCCGGCCGAGAGCCTGGGTAAGATCTTTCAGCCCTTTTGGCGCCAATCGACCGCAGCGAATCGCAAGGGCCTGGGACTCGGTCTGCACATCTGCTCGCAGATCGTGGACGCCCACGGCGGCACCCTCACCGTGGCGTCGACGAAGAATGACGGCACGCGTTTCACCGTACACCTGCCGCTGCGCCCCGCCGAGCGCCACGCAACATAACTCGGCGCAGCCGGCATTTCCGCGCAAAACCTCTGGCATCGCGGCGCGCCTCGGGAGATGCTAGGCAGAAATGGAAGCCGGACAATGAGGTTCGGCTTAACTTACCGGGGATATTCAATGCTGTCGTTCGATGCCAGGTGCAGTGGCGCGGCGCTACTGGGCGTGGCGCTGCTGGCGCTCGCGGCGCCGGCTGCCGCGGAATATCGCACCTATCAGGGCCAGATACAGATGCAGCCGATTGCCGATCGGGGCTGCGCGTCGACCTCTCCCGAGGGCACCTACAACATCATGATTTACGGCCGCGACGATGGGCCGATGCGCATCGATGGTTACATCGTGAGCGACAAGCTGGTGCACGGCCACATTCTCGGCAACAACATCAACCAGCTGGCGGTCATGTTTCCAGGCGACACCAAGCCGGTCCATTGGATGCGTCTGCGGCCGGCCGGCGTGGGCCAGTTCGTGGGAGAGCTGCAGACACAGACGATCGTCTCGGTGATGGCGCTGTGCACAGCCTCGAACGCGCAAATCAGGTTCACGGTGGTCAACAATCCATCAGCGCGCGCGGCGTACGAGCAGGCGGCCCGGCAGTTTCAGACCGATACTCAAGCCGTGCAGGCGTTTGGCCAGGCGGGTCACGGCGCGATCAAGGAAGCCCTTCCCGTCCTGACCTCGATGCTGGCGGCGTCCAGAAGTGTTTACGGGCCGAGTCATCCGCAATTGGTGGCCTATGAATGGCTCGCCGGGCAACTGAACGAGGCCGTGGGCAGCTATCCTGAGGCGCTGCCTCTGTTTCGCGACGCGATCGCCAACTGCGACAAATACTGGGGCACCGACAGCGCCTGCAGCGGACTCATGCTCACGTACTTGAGCGGTGCGCTGTTGCGTACCGGCGATATGGCCGGGGCCGAGAGTGCCGCGCGCCGTGCGTTGAACATTTGCGACAAATTCTTTGGGACCGGCGCGCCGGTATCCGGCAGCGCGCTCAATGTCCTGGGCGGCGTACTCATTCTATCGGCTCGCTACGGCGAGGCTGAGACGGTATTGAAGTTGGCCCTGACGGCGAACAAAGCGAACAACACCAACTTCGGCGTCACGCTGGTGAATTTGGGCACGCTCTACAGATTCATGGGCCAGTACCAGAAATCCGAGGCACTGATGCGTCAGGGGCTGGAGTTCGACCAGAAGACCCTTGGCCCCAATAACTTGGTCACCATTTCCGACACCGTCGTGCTGGCGCAGGTGGTCCGTGTGTCCGGACGACCCGCGGAAGCGGAACCGCTGGCACGCCAGGCGCTGGCCGCGGCCCGTACAACGCTGGGCGCAGAGCGTCAAGACAACCCGGCGTTGCTGACCTCGCTGATGGCCCTGGCGGAAGCGTTGCGCGAGCTGGGCCGTTATTCGGAAGCGGAGCCGCTGTACCGCGAGGCGCTAGCCAACTCCGCGAAGTATCTCGGTCCCAACAGCGCCGATGCCGCCACCGTCGAGTTTCTCTATTCCCGATTGCTGCGGGCCACGGGCCGCGAAGTCGAGGCCAACAAATTGTTGTTGCACGCCCATCGTGTTTTTGAGGTCACCAACAATCAAGTCGCGGCTTGGCGGGTGCCGAACGAATTGATGCTGCTGCACGCCTCGGGGAAGCTCGCGAACCCCACGGTCGCGATTTTCTATGGCAAGGAGGCCGTAAACGACCTGCAAACGGTGCGCAGCAGCATGTCCAAGTTTACCGGCGAGACGCAGGCGTCTTTCGTGAGCGCCACCGAGATCAGTTCCGTATACCGCAGCCTCGCGGATTTGCTGGTATCCCAGGGCCGGTTATCGGAAGCGCAGGAAGTGCTGGCGATGCTCAAGGAACAGGAGCTCTATGATTTTACCGAGCACGAGACCGACAAGGCCCCGCCCCCCGCCACCATTGCCACGTTGAATTCCACGGAGAAACAGCTGGCCGCCATCACCAGCAAGGACGTCAGCATCGGACAGGAGTACGCCGCGCTCTCGGCCAAGTACGCCAAGCAGCACAGCCTGAATGCCGCTGACCAGGCGCGCTTCGATGCCCTCGGCAAGCAGCTGGAGGCCGCGCAAAAAGCCTTCGACGCGCAAGCCGAGGCCATCGCCAGTGCAGCCAAGGACCCCGATCTGCACAAGCGGCTGTTGCACGAGATCGATGACAACAGCCGCGCCTTTCTCGGTACCCTGAAGAAGATGGGTCACGGCGCCGTGGTGCTGCAGTACTACATCATGGATGACAACGTCAAAATCTTGATGACCACGCCGGACATCGCCATCGCGCGGGAATCGAAGATCGCGCGTGCCGACTTGAACGCGCAGATTTTGAATTTCCGCAAGACGCTCGGCAATCCTTCTCAAGATCCCACGCCTCAGGCGCAGGCACTGTACAAAATACTGATTGCGCCGGTCGCGGATGATTTGCATCAGGCCGGCGCCAAGACGCTGATGCTCTCCCTCGACGATACCCTGCGCTACGTGCCGTTCGCAGCGCTGCATGACGGCAAGAACTACTTGGTCGAGAATTTCTCGGTGGTCGTGGTGTCCGTAGCGGAAAGAGATAAGATCTCCGATACGCCGGTGGCGAACTGGACGGTCTGGGGCCTGGGAGTCACCAAGGGCGGGGACGGTTACGACGAATTGCCGAACGTGGGCCTCGAGCTCAACAGCATCACGGGCCAGCGCGGCATCCTCTCCGGCCAGGTGCTGTTGGACAAGTCCTTCACCGAGAGCGCATTGCGCGCCGGCATCGCTCAGGCCTATCCCATCATCCACATTGCCAGCCATTTTCAGTTCACGCCGGGCAGCATGGAGGATTCGTTCCTGCTGTTGGGCGATGGCAGCCATATGTCGCTCGCGGACATCAAGACCAAGCTGAACTTCAACGGTGTGGAAATGTTGACCTTGTCCGCTTGCCAGACCGCGGTGGGCGACGATAGCTCCTCACATCACGGGGTGGAGGTGGAAGGCCTCGGCGCCATCGCGCAGCAATCGGGCGCGAAGTCCGTGCTCGCGACGCTATGGCCGGTGGCGGACGGCAGCACTGCACTACTGATGAGCACCTTGTACAAGGAACACAAGGACGTGCACCTCGACAAGGCGGATTCGCTGCGCCAGGCACAGTTGGTGTTGCTGAAGGGTTCGGCGAAGGCTGACCCCAATGCCAAGAGCGTACGCGGCTTGGGCCGCGTCAGCGTCGCGCAGGGTCCGGCCACATTTACACCCGACCCGGCCAGGCCGTACGCGCATCCCTACTACTGGGCACCGTTCATCTTGATGGGGAATTGGCTGTAGCGCGGCGCCATCAAACGAGGCGGAACCGCGCCAACGCCTCGTAGTGCGGCCGTGCCTGCTCTTCCAGTCGGGCAAGATGAGCGGGCAGTTGCACAGCTTGCTTTGGCGCCGGCGCCGAGAACCTGGTGGAACTTTCCACGGCGTGATACCACGCGGGCGCCCAGACGCCGTCGGTCGCGCGCCGGCCGGCCGGCCATTGCAGCATGGCCGGCGTGTAGGCAATCCCCAGTGCCGCGCATAACAGGCTCAAGGTGCGTGCGGGATCCTTCAGGATGTCGGCCGCATCCACCACGGGTGGCGGGAAGCCTAACCGGTCCGCCTCGATCTCGAACAGTTCGCGCTGCTGCACGAAGCCAATGTCGAGCAACGTCACATCGACGCGCTTTTCGGCATAGGAGGCGAGTACCGCCGCCGGATCGCGAATCAGATACGCATTGCGTAACTGCGCCATCCACGTGCGGTCGAAGCCCTCGATCATGTGCAAAGTCATGTGCTTCTGGTACCAAATCGGTTTGCCGCCGGGAACGGCCCCGGTCAGCATCCCGGCGACTTCGCGGTCATCGAGCGATTGCGAGGCAATGACCTCCTCGCGCATCGGGTGGTGGATACCGGTGCGATGCAAATAGGCGGCGTAGAACGGCTCGTCGGTTACTGCGCTGTCGCCGCGCGCTTCGAAGGAGCGCATCATCGCCGTGGAGATATTGCGCGGCCCTGACCACATCGCAATGCGGATGGGAGGCGCCGTCACGTGGCCGCCTGCGCATCCTTCAGCAATTCATACAGCCGGCGGAGTTGCTGCGTCACCGGTCCCGGCAACGACGCCGTTAGCCGCTGCCCGTCGATCTCGCGCACCGGCGTCAGCCCGCCGAAAGTACCGGTGACGAAGGCCTCATCGGCAGCCAATGCGTCATCCAATGCAAAGTTACCCTGGCGGAGCGGAATGTCGTGCTCCTGGCACAGCCGGATCACGTTGCCGCGCGTCACACCGTTGAAGCAATACTCGCCGCTCGAGGTCATGACCTCGCCGTTCCTGACCCAGAAGAAGTTCGTTGCATTGCAACTGGAAACGTAGCCATGCGGATCGAGCATCAAGGCTTCGTCCGCCCCGGCATCGATCGCCTCCAGCAGCGCCATGATGAGATTCAAGCGGCTGTGGGAGTTCAAGCGCATGTCGAACATGTACTTGGGCGAGCAGCGAATCGAGGCGGTACGCAGGCTCAGGCCGCGCGTCGCCAAGCCGGGATCCGGCTGCTTGTATTCCGCTACCATCGCGATGGTCGGCGGACCCACGGCATTGCGAGGATCCTGGTTCGGTGCCGACTTCCGACCGCGAGT
>Ga0116227_10015480_pt1 | contig 11278 bp, 6 predicted proteins | sample S1TSphgellanicum_FD_89693 | JGI IMG/M metagenome (GOLD analysis project Ga0116227, IMG submission 89693) | Host-associated microbial communities from peat moss isolated from Minnesota, USA - S1T2_Fb - Sphagnum magellanicum MG | ecosystem: Host-associated > Plants > Peat moss > Unclassified... | reverse complement strand
GTTACCTGGCCAGTTGCTGGGAAGGTCCATTGTCCATCCTCCCCAATCTTACAGCTTGCAGGGTATGTACTAAGTCGGTCTTGAATATCCTTACTGGTGGATAAAAATAAGAAATGAAGACAGCATCCTTGCAAGTGCTAGGATGCGAATACTGGGGTACAGAAGTAGTGTTGTGCCCAGTGCATGCAATTAGTACAAAGCTTGCTACAACTGGGGGGGCAGGGGAAGATGCTAAGCCTTAAGGCACCACATAAATGGTTTTCATTTATCAAACATAACTGCTACATTTCTAAGCCCCTGGAACATGTTTTGATACTTTATTGAAAAAAGAAAGAAAATCCACTGGTCAAAATATTCAAACGGACCTTGTTGGAACATTTAACACACCTAAATGCAATTTCAATGCAACCCTTGGTGGCTTGACTAATGACTCAAATAAGATGATTGCTTCAGAGATCACTATCCCCAAATAATATTTGTATGCATCTAACTGGTTTCAACAAGTCAAAAGTTATCACATCCCAAAATGAAACACTCATATCTCATTCACTATTTCCTCCCATGACTTGAGCACTAAGGATGTATGACATACAATTGTAATTCGAACGTTACGATCTGCCTTAAACATTACTAGAAGTATATTCTAAAAAATGCAGTAGATTGATAGTACATGTATGTTGCCTTTAACTTGAATAGATGAAAACAAGCACAAAATCCATTGGCACGAAAAATTATGCGAACTGATCTATTAACAGAAAGTGCCCAATGAGAAAGCAAAAGTGAAAGCATTCTTGGTGCAACTTGTTAATACAGAATAAAGATTCTCAAATGTTTTGGGATCGGACCACAGAACGACACAATTTAGGTGTGGTACTAGACCAAAATAAAATAAAACAATCAAATTAAAAAAAGCTTGAACTTCCCAATATGGGCAAAATTATTGACAAAGTTCAAGTTAATAAGAAGGGCTATTAGTCTAGGCCAAAAATAGTGGCAGCCAATTTTAGGAATACAATTTCTATGCAACCAATGAGAAGCCACATTGTGAAGTGAAGGGGCCTCCCTTCTTTTCTTGTGGGTGAGGGGAGCAGGCTTTTTTATTTTCAAGTTGTGTTTGATGTGGAGAGTGGACAGTCCATTGTTCACTTTCCAATTCGACAATAGACAATGGACTTTCCACGCAAGCTTTTTTTTTTTTTTCTTGGAGGTGGGTCACAGCGAAGAGTTCCCAAGTTCTTGACATGTTTCCCAAAGAGTTCCCAATAGCACCCCACTTTTATCCCATATGCTATGGCAAAATTTGTTCTCACTTCACCTATGTACCTGGGCCAAAGGGCAGGAGCTCTATACTTCAAAATAGAACCTTCTATTTTGGGGAATCTCCATAGCTTCATTTATTTTTAGTGATGGGCCAATCAGACTTGGGAGGCACCTCACCTAATTAGTATGAGAGGTGAATAGGCACCCAAAATGGGGGCTATGGATTAAGTGAATAATTCTATAGCTTTTGTAGGGCTTTGCTAACATGCCTTCCTCTCTATTGGATTAGACAAAGGTGAACTAAAGGTGGCATGGGGTTGGAATATTAATGTGAGTGAGGATGCTTTGGCATGGCCCAGCAATTAATTGTAATTGCTTTGGTGGAAATTTGAAAGAAAATCAAACATGGGTAAAATATTACCTAGTTTGCAATGAAGTCCCTCCACCACGTTCATGTCTCTATGGACATAATTGGTCTCTGGTTTTCCATCCAGGTCATGCTTTTCAGGAAGTTTGCCAGCCAGGGTTAACCAGCAACCACACTGGTACCTTCACCTTCTTGAGTGTGAGGCCTCTTAGAGGCTATATTCAACCTGGGAAATGATAAATTTGGACTTAGAGACCCTGATTTAGGGTACGGGTGGAATATTTATAATGATTAGAAGCAACATTAAAAAATAAAAGATTTTTACCATGGTACCAGTGTGGGTGCTGTTTCACCCAAGCTGATGTTTTGCCTTTCAGAGAAATGAATTCACACCTCAACTTGTTTGGGGGCTCTGTATATCAAAGCCTGTTTTCCAATTTGGTGATGTAGATCAACCACTAACGATCTGTATGAAGATTTAGCCAAATTTGGTTATAAAGAGACAGCCATGAAAGTAAAAACATATAAGCATTGTTCTGTATCATTGGCTGCCTAGTGAAATCTGGCAAAAAAATTCTGGCGATTGGAAAATCTTTCAATTTTAATTTCGCCAGAAAAAGAAACACTGACTTGTGTTCCGTAGCCAGAAGCCACAATGTCCTAAAATCATGCTGGGTTCATAATAGCTTGGCACCAATTGTTAGGAGCTAGTAGCATAATCATCATCGTTATCATAAGCGTCTCTCTAAGGACCAGATGCACTCCAATCAACAGAAAGCGTCTGCAACAAAACTGCCTTATATAAAAATCAGTCTAACTTAATTTCTCTTCTGGGACGAGAATGAGGAGTTCCAGTGCCCCAGATAAAATCATCTACATGTGTAATCCAAATTCATTTCTAATTCCTCTATAAACACAGAATCACCGCTAGTTCCAGGAAATGGACACTGGGGGTCCAGAAGTCGTATGTACTAGTCTGTCGTCTGTACTAGGAATTAAAAAAGATTTCCAACAACTTGGAAAGTAGCTAGCCCGCTAGTTGCTGGGAGTTCTCAGGTTCCTGTGTGTGTGCGCTGAGTCGGTCTTTCACATCTTTACCCATGGGCACAGCAGAGAAATGAAGAGAACATCCCCGCAAGTTCTAGGAACCAAATAACTGGGGTCCAGAAGCAGTGTTGAGCTTGGTGCAAGGAATTTAACCCTTGCTACAACTGGGGGGGGAAGATGTTAGCTCGTCCGATGCTGCTGGGAAGGTGTCCATAGTTCATCCCTTCAAGTTCTTACAGCTTCAAATGAATTCAGTTGGTCTTTAGGTATTTATTACTAATGACCACATATGAGAGACATCCCACTGCAACTATCTGCATTCTCAAATTCCAGATTTTGAGCTTCTGTTAGCTTGTGCTTCAAAGATTTTTTTGTTTTCTCTTGGGGTCATAGAGCTTTGTGTTTTACTCTTCAAGACTATTGTCTTGTGGTTTCTAACTAAATGCTCTTTTTTTTCATTGTTTAGAAGTTACTAGTTCTCTTCACTCCTAGAAGTTTTTTGGAAATTTGTTTCTTCTCCTTTCTCTTTTCCACTCTCTATTTTATTAAATCTCATGGTATTGATCTCTTGTCATCTAGTTTTAAAAGATTTATTTGATTGTGTGGATTCCCCTTCATTGGTTAACAAGCATCTATAGTTTGGTAGTGCAATAGAGTAATCAAAAAAGTGTGATGCCTTGAACCTTAGGTACAATACATAAGGTAAACAATTAGGTGTTTCTGCAATTCAATTTATTAGTTCTATTCTTATGTTCTCCACCACCAATATACATACATGGCTTCTTTTTTTTGTCTTTCAAACTTTCTTTTTTGTGGTAGAAAATGGGATTTATCATCATTCTCTATCAAGAAGGGGACTCAATAAACACCTATATGTTTCCATTCATGCTTTTACTTTTGTAGAGTAAGCAACAAGATGCAACCAAGCTATGGTGATGTCTTTAACTTGGTCAAACATAAGGCTAAATGTGGTGTGGCCATGGTTGAAAATGAGGCAATTACAAACATTCAAGTAATATGTAATGCTTAAACTAATGACAGGTTGAGTTCACTTGATTTGAAATCTTCTACTAGAGGGGGAATTTTCAAATTAGATGTCCATATGAGTGATCCCCAAGTAGATGTGAACATGGGTCATAATCTTCATTCGGCTACTGAAGAGGGCCATCTCCAAGTGGTGAATGAGCTTTCCAAATCGGTAGATGTGAATGCGAATCATACCCTTCGTTGGGCTGTTCAAATGGGCCATCATGAAGGGGTGAAAATGCTTCTCCAAAATGGCCGAATAGATGTGAATGCAAATCATCCCCTTTGTTGGGCTGCGCAAAAAGGCCATCTTGAAGTGGTAAAAGAGCTTCTCAGAAATGGCCGAATAGATGTGAATGCCGGTCATCCCCTTCGTTGGGCTGCTCAAATGGGTCATCTCCAAGTGGTGAAAGAACTTCTCAAAAATGGCCAAATAGATGTGAATGCGGGTTATCCCTTTTGTCAGGCTGTTGAATACGGCCATCCCCAAGTGGTGAAGGAACTTTTAGCAAATGACGAGGTAGATGTGAATGCAGGTCAACCCCTTAATATTGCTATTAGAAAGGGCCATCTCCAAATGGTGAAAAAGCTTCTCACAAACGATTGAATAGATGTGAATGTTTGTCATCCGCTTCGTTGGGCTGCTGAAAAGGGCCATCTTGAAGTGATGAAAAAGCTTCTCAAAAATGGCCAAATAGATGTGAATGCGGATCATCCCCTTCGTGGGGCTGCTGAAAAAGGCCATCTCCAAGTGGTGAAAGAGCTTCTCAAAAATGGCCGAATAGATGTGAATGCGGATCATCCCCTTTGTCGGGCTGCTGAAAAAGGCCATCTCCAAGTGGTGAAAGAGCTTCTCAAAAATGCCGAATAGATGTGAATGCGGATCATCCCCTTCGTCGGGCTGCTGAAAAAGGCCATCTCCAAGTGGTGAAAAAGCTTCTCAAAAATGGCCGAATAGATGTGAATGCGGATCATCCCCTTCGTCGAGCGCTGAAAAGGGCCATCTCCAAGTGGTGAAAGAGCTTCTCAAAAATGGCCGAATAGATGTGAATGCGGATCATCCCCTTCGTTGGGCTGCTCAAGGGGGCCATTTCAAAGTGGTGAAAAAACTTCTCAGAAATGACCAGGTAGATGCAAATGCGGGTCATCCCCTTTGTATTGCTGCTAAAGGGGACCATCTAGAAGTGGTGAAAGTGCTTCTCACAAATGGCCAAATAGATGTGAATGTGGATCATCCCCTTCGTTGGGCTGCTCAAATGGGCCATTTGGAAGTGGTGAAAGAACTTCTCACAAATGGCCGAATAGATGTGAATGCAGATCATCCCCTTCGTTGGGCTGCTCAAATGGGCCATTTGGAAGTGGTGAAAGAACTTCTCACAAATGGCCAAATAGATGTGAATGTGGATCATCCCCTTCGTTGGGCTGCTCAAATGGGCCATCTAAAAGTGGTGAAAGAGCTTTTCAGAAATGACCAAATAGATGTGAATGCCGGTCATCCCCTTTTGTGGGCTACTAAAAGGGGCCATCTAGAAGTGGTGAAAGAATTTCTCACAAATGCCCAAGTAGATGTGAATGCGGGTCATCCTCTTCGTTGGGCTGCTCTAATGGGCGATCTCCAAGTGGTGAAGGAGCTTCTAACAAATGATCAAGTAGATGTGGATGCGGGTCATCCCCTTCGTTGGGCTGCTGAAGAAGGCCATTTTGAAGTGGTCAAAGAGCTTCTCCGAAATGGCCAAATTGATGTGAATGCAGGTCATCCCCTTCGTTGGGCTGCTCAAATGGGCCATTTCCAAGTGGTGAAGGAGCTTCTAACAAATGACCAGGTAGATGTGAATGCGAGTCATCCCCTTCGTTGGGCTGCTGAAGAGGGCCATCTTGAAGTGGTGAAAATGCTTCTCCAAAATGGCCGAATAGATGTGAATGCAAATCATCCCCTTTGTTGGGCTACTCAAAAAGGCCATCTTGAAGTGGTGAAAGAGCTTCTAAGAAATGGTGGAATAAATGTGAATGCGAATCATCCCTTTTGTTGGGCTGCTAAAGAGGGCCATCTTGAAGTGCTGAAAGAGTTTTTCAGAGATGGCCGAATAGATGTGAATGAAGGTCATCCCCTTTCATGGGTTGCTAAAGGGGGCCATCTCGAAGTGGTGAAAGAGTTTTTCACAAATGACCAAGTAGATGTGAATGCGGGTCATCCCCTTCGTTGGGCTGCTCAAGGGGGCCATCTCAAAATGGTGAAAAAATTTCTCACAAATGACCAGGTAGATGCAAATGCGGGTCATCCCCTTCGTTGGGCTGCCACAAGGGGCCATCTTAAAGTGGTGAAAGAGCTTGTCAAAAATGACCAAGTAGATGTGAATGCGGGTCACACCCTTTTTTGGGCTATTGAAGGGGGTCATCTTGAAGTGGTGAAAGAACTTCTCATAAATGACCAAGTAGATGTGAATGCCAATGATCCCCTTCGTTGGGCTGCTCAAAGAGGTCATCTGCAAATGGTGAAAAAGTTTCTCACAAATGACCAAATAGATGTGAATGCAGGTCATCCCCTTTGTTGGGCTGCCAAAGGAGGTCATCTCAAAGTGGTGAAAGAACTTGCAAATGACCAGGTAGATGTGAATGCAGGTGATCCCTTTCGTTTAGCTCCTGAATGGAGCCATCTAGAAGTGGTGAAAAAACTTCTTACAAATGATAAAATACATGTGAATGGAGATTATTGTCACAAGTTTTTTGTTCATTGGGCTATTGAACATGGGCATGAAAAAGTGGTGGAAGAGCTTTTAACAAATGATGGAGCAAACATGGATTGGAATGATCCTTCTTGGTGGGTTACTAAAGGGGTCCATGTGGAGATAGTGAAAGAACTTTTCACATGTGATAAAGTTGAATTTTATAAAAAGATGCATGCACATAACTTTGCTAATGTGGAATCAAGTGCCATAAGTCCCATCCACCAAACATCTGAAGACTTGAAAAGATTTGCATCCTCTCATTGCTACCAGGTAAACATTCATCATTTAATTTTTAATACAACTTTTAATTTTGTGGTATCTTACATTTGTAAGTGATGATGACAACATTATTAATGAAGATGACATTTCATGAACATTTAATTAGTATTTAATGGATTAGGTTGACAATTTAAATATCTTAAGCTCCATTTGGACCTAGTGTTAAAATTTTGATGTTAATTTAACTTAACACCAAGTTCAATAACACATGGCTTCCACAATACACCGTTCCTCTTAATACCAAACATTATCTTACCCGAGTGAAAGCATGGTAAAGTATACACAAAAAATAGTGTAAGCAACAAAATATAAGGGTTTTTGAATAAAAAGATCAACAATTACATGATTTTATAGGGATAATAATATTATTTTTGGGTACATTATTTTTAAATTCTTGTTTGCATGAACTTCAAAAGCTAAACTATTATAATCATGTTTTTTTAAAATACTTGCAATAACTTAAATTGGACCTAAAATTTGTGATAGTTTGAAAAAGAAAGCTCAAATACTTGAAAATAGGTGAAATGTTTTTACAAATATTTGATTTTTTTTCAAGCACATCAATGTTGATGTGGTGAGCATTCTAATATTTTTTTTTTGATTAATGGAGTTTTTTTTCATAATTAAAATCATCCTCAACCCTTTGAAAAATGATGTTATTTATTGGGGGTACTTTTGGGGTGCTTTTTGAAGTCCAAATGATGACACAAATTGTTTTGAGAAGCTAAAAGGAAGATAAAGATGCCCATGAAGAAAAATAAAAGTTCCTTTTGTTTTGAAAGTTTAGAAGAAGGTTAGAAATTCTTAAAACTGTTTTTTTCTTGTTTTCAAATAGAGAACAAGGTAACAAGTATGTACAAAATATTTTGCTTGCACCGACCCACCATTAATGTCATCATTTACCCTTAGGGTCATTTATGTCATATTTTATAGGCACAATTTGCTCAGATGTGGATTGCAGTTCTCACTAGTCTTCCGGTGCACAAAAATTCACCACTTTCACCAAGGTTTTTGCAGTTGTGGCTTTAGGAGTTGATGTATGTATGTTCATTTTTGAAATTTTGTTGAATGCATGCATCAAAGGTTGTGGAGGGCTTGCATGGCAATAGGTTTGAGGATAAAGAACGGTTTGTTGGAAGAGCATATAAGAGTCTAAGAGGGATCCAGAAGTCAATTTTTACATTCAAAATTTGGATGTACATTTGATAATGAGAAATTGAGGGTTGCAGATTTTGTGACCATCACACATGCAAAGTGAGTTGGATCTAATTTTTGGTTGGTCAAAGCTTCTGGGTTTTGGTGTCTGCTAATCTTTCTGTTTGCTGTGATGTTGGATAATTATCATGTGTATTTCAGTTGTTTTTTTAATGTGATGACGTCTTTGTGATTTAACTTTTGGAGGAATGTGACGTATTTACAGTTCCAGATGATTTTGTTTCAATTGCAGGTGATGAAAGACCCTGAGGCACAGAACATGGGATCTGGGTTTGTTGGACCCCTTGGATTCCCAAACAAATGGGATTGCCAGTCATCCTCCCAAGACAAGGGTTTCCAGTCAACCTACCAAAAAGAGGGTTCAGTGAACCTAGAACCTGACACATCAGAAGGAAAAAACAGGTAAGTTTCATTACATGTTCCCATTGCATCATTTCACCTGACTGATTCCCTCTTGGAGCATTTGATGAAGTATTCATTTTGACTGTACAATCTTATTTTATTTTCACCAATTTTTGAAAATCCAAAAGCTATTAGCAATTTGAGTTTTTTTCCTTAACATTCATACCTAACAGATTACAATCGATGCAGGAACAATGAGATCCATCAATTTTCGCAACCTGGTGAAGGTCTTGGCACCTATCTTGATCAAGTTGGCCATTTTGTGGTCACTGAAAATGGCAATTTTGAAGAGGAGAATTTGCAGAAGTCTTTGCAGCATATGCTGATTGGTCTACAGAGGCATGGTGAAGCAGCTGCTACAAACCTTCATCAGTTTCATGCAGAATGCATGGGTGACTCTATTTTTGCTGCTGCAAGAGAAGTTGTGCAAGGTGTCGAATTTCTCTTTTCAGATGCACAATGCATGAGCAGGGTGGTAGGAGTGGGACTGGAAAGGGCCAAGGTATTGGTCACAAGGGGATATGAGGTGGGAGTCATGCAGTTATGTGAGATTGATTGGAAAATATCCTGGGAGAAGGTGTTCAGCCAAGTCAGAGATTCTGAAAGTTCTGAACTTGTTGCTATCAAGATGCCAAAGCTCCAAGGAGATCATGTCAAAAGCACGAGTTTGCCAGCAGAAGACATTTCAAGAAAATTTGGAGTCAGCTTGAAAGATTTTCCTGAAACTCATGTCATAACACTAAACTGTGAAGAGGAACAAAGTGGTCAGTTTTTTCCTCTTGTATGGAAGGTAGTGGATGAGTACAGAAATTTGAAGTGTGGAAGCACTTGTGCCACTACCAAACAAACTTCTGGAACTGGATCAACCAAATCTCCAAACACTTCATCAAGTGGATCAATTCAGCAATCAACAAGTGGCGGAGAACCAAATTTTTCACAATCCCCATCCTTAACAAGGCAAGAAGAAAAGATGGATGATGATGAAGATGATGACAAGAGCCTGCCACCTGAGGATCCTCTGCCCCCTGATCCTTCAAGTGCACCAAATGATATGAGAAATAGAAGACTCAAAGTGTCTATATTTCCAGGAGCTGGAGGTGCATTTCATGATCCTGATACAAAACAGCGGGTTCAGCAGACACCATTCCGACAAGTAGCAACTATCATGCCAGTGATTGAGATTGAATTCTTACAAGAGGGTATTGACAAGAAATTTATAACTGTCACAACTAAGACACAGTGCAATCTTGGTACTGATGGTGGACCAAAATGGCGTGGTGTAAATTTCTTTTCATGGTACCAAAACAATATCAAGATTTCTTTCAAAGGCAATGACCGGCAAACCCAACTACTGTCTTCATCTGCAAGTGCTCAAGATGACAGCTTGATTGAAACAAAATTGACAATCAACAAGGCTCTGATGGCATCTACGTCATCTTCCCAAGAAGAGTCACGTGGTGCTGGTGGTCAAATTCGTATTGCAGGTTCTGGAGTTCAAGGCCAAATTGATATCAAAGCTACGGAAACCCAGGGAGGAAACCTTACAATTGCAAACACCCAAGAGATTGGGGGTATCAAGCAAATTCAAGGTTTCATCGTACACCCTCGTTGTCGAGAAAATGATTTAGTCTTCAACTTCTGCTTGCCAAGTAGGTTGATGCCCGAGTCCAGTACTCAAAGTGGCATTGACCTGCAAAGTCTTTCACAATGTGATGATACTTTTGAGCCAAAAGTCACTGGCAAGTGGATTGTCTGGAGCGAAGATCAACATGCTTGTTATGTATTTAAAGTGAGAAGGTACTTGTATAGATTGCCTTTATCTGAGCTGCATCAAGATGAGATAAAATGCCTTATGCAGGACTACAAGCTCCTAATGTTTGTCAATCTTGCAATGACACACTTGGATCAATACAACACAAATGACATTGTTAGACTTACTGAGCGAAATCCAAAGTTGCCATATGTGATAAAGGTGACTCCTGGGGGCTAGTAGTCCATGCAAAAGGCAGACATCATCTCACCAATGCTTTATGTACTAGAGACTAAGCCCTTGGGGTGCCATTTTGCCTCCTAATGAGTCACCAGGGGAAGGCCAGCAGGTATGCCAAACCCTAGGGATGAACTGAGGCAGCATGCACGTCCCTAACATAATGGTCTATAGGTAGGTTATAAAGTAGCAAATGATGATTGTTATGCAACATAGTTCGGTACACAAAATATCAAATTCGGCAGTGGCAGCAGATTCTGCCCTGTAAGACAACCTGTTGGTTTGGTTTGTGTTGACACATCAATCATGTTATGTAAGAACTTGGACTGACATTCTAGGTCAATGTGCCTTGGAGGGTAATACTTGCCACCCAGATGGACAGGGACCTTCCCACCAAAAGGACACCGATTGGTATTGATTTATAACCTGTGCTTCATGTCAAGGTATGTGCACGTGTTTATAAGATGGATGATGTGTTGATTTATTCAGAATGAAGAGACTTTGCATCTATGTAGGATTTGGGAGACAATCTTTACTTCAACTGGGAACCAATTTGTGGCTGACAGCTGGAGACCTAGCCATACTCTCTAAGGTGCTTCTTTTCTCACTTTTGTTTTTGCATTGAAATTTCCTGACCATGTTACAGTTTTCATCACCTGATCTTTCATGACCTTGTTTGAACCTACCATTGAGTGCAGAGCCATTATACAATGAGTCCCTTCTTGTCTCCATGCAGTAGGATCTTTGGTAGTAGCATCCGAAATTTTATACATAAGAATTTGGATATTGTAGGTCAATGTGACTTGAAGTGTTATACTTGCTGCAAGATGGCCAGGGAACTTTTCGAAGGTATGAGAGATGGTAAAACCCTATCACTGGTCCTATTTGGGGAAGATGATTTCATCATCATATTTGGCATCAGCAGTAAAATTACAGAGATTGTGCATTTGTTCTCAATACATATCATGT
>Ga0116227_10015478_pt1 | contig 11279 bp, 9 predicted proteins | sample S1TSphgellanicum_FD_89693 | JGI IMG/M metagenome (GOLD analysis project Ga0116227, IMG submission 89693) | Host-associated microbial communities from peat moss isolated from Minnesota, USA - S1T2_Fb - Sphagnum magellanicum MG | ecosystem: Host-associated > Plants > Peat moss > Unclassified... | reverse complement strand
CCAGCCTGTCCCCTAGCACGTAGGCCCCTCTCTTCTGCCCAGCTGCTCAACCGTGCCTCAAGAATCATGGCAAACACCTTAGCCAATACAGGACCCACTGTGATTCCCCTGTAGTTTTCAAATCCCATCGGGGACCAAGAAGAGTCCAAATTGGGAAAACCCAGGGTGGGATCCCCAAATTCAGCACATCAACTTCTTTTTTTCTCCACTCATGGGCTGCCCAACCCTAGCCTATATTATGGGGGTTAGGTATATGGACTAGGGGGCTGAGGTGCTGTTGGCTATGGCTATTCATTATTTAATTTTGATATTGACTTTTTTATGGCTATTGGTTATGGGTATTGGCTATTGCTGATGGCAATTATTTATGGTTATTTAATATTTGATTTTGCTACTAATTATTGTTATGGCTATTGGTTATTGTTGATGGCTATTGATTATTGTCAGTGGCTATTGATTTTTTCTAGCTATTGGTTATTTTGAGGTTCAATTTTTAGAGTTAGGGTTTTCAAAGGTTAAATATTAGGGTTTACATTTTGTGTTTTTATAATTTTTTTAATATTAGTTTGGATTTTTTAGGGTTCACTTTTAAGGTTTAGTTGAATTTTTTTAGGGTTTGGTTGTAGGGCTTTAATTTGGGCTTGTTAGGGGTTGAATTTAGGGTTTCAGTTTGGTCTTTTGTGGGTTTACATGGTAAGGTTTGGTTTTAGGGTTCAAGGTTGGACTTTTTAGAATTGAATTGTAGGGTTTGGTTTAGGGTTAAATTTTTTAGGGTTGAATTTTAGGGTTTGGTTTAGGGTTTAAAGTTTTGTGGGTTCACATGGTAAGGTTTGGTTCTAAGGTTTAAGGTTGGGTTTTTTAGGGTATGAATTTAAGGTTTAGGTTTGAAGTTTAGGGTTTAAGGTTGATTTTTGTGGGTTATGATTAAGGTGTAGGTTTTTGGACTTAAGGCTTAAGTTTTCAAATCTCAATTTTAGGGTTTCAGGTCTGGTTTTGGAGTTAGGGTTAGCACTTTCAAGTCTGAATTTTAGGGTTTAGGTTTCAAGGGTTGATGTTAGGGTTTTCAGGTCTGAAATTTAAGGTGTAGGTTTTTAGGGTTAGGGTTTTCAGATCTGAATTTTAGAATTTTGGGTTTGGTTTTGGAATTAAGGTTAGCACTTTTAGGTATGAATTCTAGGGTTTATGTTTAAAGGTTGATGCTAAGGTTTTCAAATCTGAAATTTAGGGTTTATTATTGATTTTTGCAAGTTATGATTAGGGTGTAGGTTTTTGGGGTTAGGGTTAAGGTTTTCAATTCTGATGTTTTATTTTGCATCACAATAGGTGAGGTTCCAATTGTATCAGGTAGGCCGTCAAAGTTGACACCTGAAAAAAGTCTTTTGAACTTCATTCTTTACTTGAAGCATGACAATGTCACTATGTATGTCACCTATGGTGGAATTGGTCAAAATTTGCATTGTATGATGATGCAATATTCATTGCATCATGCATCAACTATGCACTTGAAAATGAGATCTAATGGCCCACACCTAAGGAAAGACTTAGTTTGGGTGTGCATTTACAGGAAATATCAAGGTGTATTAAGTTTATTAATGGCATTTTTGATTGAAATTCACAAGCCCAGGCAAAATGAAGCACATGGCACATAGTTTAATGGGCAGAAAAATATATATGCAATGAACAACATTGTCATTCTAGGCCATCATGGGTTGTTCATCTACATAGACATTGATTATCCTGGCTCATATCACAATGTGACCATCTTGTGATACTCTAATGTTTACAAGAATTAAAGTGAATATTTCACCCATGGTGATGACTATTTTGAGTACCTATTGGGAGATCCAGGTTATATGGGTGAGGAGATGTTTATTATGTGAAGAATAGGGTGACAAGAGCTAGCACTATATGTTAACCATGTTGCAAGGTGACCTTACAACAAAATGCAGGCAAGTTTTAGGGTGCAAGTTAAATGGGGCATAGGTGGGTTGGAAAGAAAACGGAGGTGCCTCATGAAGAGGTTTGATTCAACCAAACCAAAATATGCACATTTGTTCCGAGTTGCAACTCTCCTAACTAACTTCCTACACATGAGGCGCATGGACCTCACATATGAGGTTGTTGGTGATTTAATTATTAACCCAGCTGAACATGGTTGGGTTGGGGATTTTTAGCTACATGTGCAAAAGAGCTTTAACCCTTGATTTTAATTCTTCTTCAATGATAACACCTAATTTTTAAATTGCTTTCATATTACAAATCTTCATCTTATTCAACTTCTCATTGTTGATCTCCACCTTGCTAACTAGGAAGGCATCTTGAATCTGGGAAGTTGTTGAAAAGCAAGACACCACTTTTGCCATGCTTTTGGACTGGCTTTGCAACATTTCTAATTTTATGATTGATTTTTCACCATCACTTCTAGATGGTGTAGAGTCCAAAGATGGATTGGTATATGATGTAGGGGTTATAAGTTCAGACCAACTACAACATGGGGTTTTAGGTATAGGTATAAATGCCCCATCAATTAGACTTTGACATCTTTTTAAGACATTCCTTGTTGGATGCCCATTTGTGGCCTTCAAACGCTTTAGCACTTGATCACATTGCAATGTTGCTTTCTCTGAACCTTTTGATTTGAAATTCTTGTTTTTAATTCCTTCAAAATGTACTTGAGGGTTTCTTCAGCAAGGTATGAATCAAGATAAGTGGTTTGATAATTAATGTAAATTTGCTTCCACACAACAATAAGAATAAGTTGAGTAACCTGCTTCTTACCCAAGCTATAGTTTGCAAAATGTAAGTTGTAAGAAGTTGCCATGGTGTTGAATTGGATAGAGTCAACAAGTTGCCTTGGTATCTTTTCCTTCGAACAAAGGGCTTTAGATCTATGCAATGCCATAAATTTAGATACTTTTGTTTTTAATTCATCTGGTTCTAAGGTTGTACTTGCCCAAAATTCCATCATCCCTAGAAACATGCACAAATAAAGAATGAACCACTCACACTCAAATCTACATATATAACAATCATTGGACATAACCTTAATTAATTAATGTTGCCACCAAAAGAGTTATTGGAAAGTAATGACCAAATTTCAAACCAATTAATTTCAAGTCAAAACTTGAAATCATTAGAACTAAAAATGGGTAATTAAGGTTTTAAGGATATGTATACCCTTACACGTGCAATCCAAGAGATGTTATAAGCTTGAAAGTTTCAGATCTAGGAAAACAAGTTTTAGGTGTGTTTGAATACCATATTCATCAAAGGCAACATATTATTAAAGTCTATGCTTAAACTATAGACCATAAACACATCATCAAGGGCAATATATTATTAAGGTTTATGCCTGAGCTACAGACCATAAACACATGTTATTACTTCAAAAAGAAACCCCTAGCCTCCAAATTAAGCTTCAATTAGGTCATGCTGCAGGGCCTATTCAAAATCACGCACATGTAATCTATCAAAAAACTTAGTCATTATGGTTGGACATGGACAATGTAGGTGTCAAGGGTACATAAATACCTAGGCACATGCAATCCAATGAACTTTAGGGTTTGCAAGTATCAAAGTTTGCAAAACTAGCTACCTCCAAATTGTTGCGTACCAGTTTGATGAATTTCATAAGTTTAGGTGATGATGAAGCTCGTACAAGTGTCGACATAAGGTGCAAGGTAATTCATGACAAGAAATTAACAAAACTTTTGTGGCAAGGACTAAAATAGTCCCCTACTTCTCCTACTTTCATTTATAACAACCATGTATAATTATCTACCCTTGCATGCACATTCCCTTTTATTGTTCCTGATTTTTCCATCCACAACACAAGTATGATGACTCTACTACTTTCATCAACATGGTTAGACAATGACCTTAATCTAATTCCTCCATTGTGTTTTATCACCAAAGGATCTTCCACGGTATGTGTGGTCTGTGTTGATCACCTCTTCTTAATGAACTTTATATCCTCCCCTGTTGTTTATCTCAATCAATCAAGTTCAATCTCATGTCCAAGCTTCCATCTCCCCACTTTCAAAATCCATATTATTATTATTTTTTGCCTTAAATCCTTTCATTAGAAAAGTAGACAAGTTATTCACAAAAGAACATACTTCTAACAGATAATGACAATAGTGACACGTAGGTTGAGAGATCTTCAACATCAATAATGTAGTGACTATCTCTACCATAACACCTTCATTGAATTCTTCTTCAACTCCCCACAATGGGCAACAAAATCTTCTTGTCACACCATGAACCAACAAGGCATTAAAATTCTACCACAATTCTAAAACCTTAGGAAGGTGTACCAATTGACCTATATGTTGGCTAAGATTGATGTAAATCCCACCATTCTTAAAGCAAAGATCTTGTAATCTATTAGCAAAATGCAAGTGCACTTCATGCCTTGCCACATCTTGTTCAACACCTTTTGGTACACCATACAAGGAATGCACATATTCTGCAAGACGTCCCCACAAATAGAATGCATATAACTAAAAAAAGGTTTATTTTATGTGCCATTTTATGGCCTCATGCATTGGCGTCATTAGAATCACACTAAAGAATGCATGCAAGACTAAAAGTTCAAATCCATAAGGACAAAAGAAACACCAAACCCTAAGAAATTGAAATCCATTCCCAAGGACACAAGACCCTAATGTATCGAACTAAAATGCATTATAAGACCAGAAGTTGAAATCCATAAGGACAAAAAAAACACCAAACCCAAACAAGCTAAAATCCATTTCCAAGGACACAAAACCTTAATGTATGGAAATAAAGTGCATACATGACTGGGAAGCTCAAATCCACATGGACAAAAAATGCACTTCATGTCTTGCCACATCTTGTTCAGCCACTTCTCATTCAGCACCTTCTGGTATACCATACAAAGAGTACACATAACCTGGAAAACCTCCCCACAAACAAAATGCATGCAACATAAAAAGGGGTTTATTGAATTTATGTGTCATTTTATGGCCTCATGCATTAGTGACATTATAAACACACTAGAGAGTGCATGCATGACCAAAAATTCAAGCCCCAAACCTCGAGAAGCTAAAATCCATTCCCAAGGACACAAAGCCCTAATTTGGAACTGGAGTGCATGTAGGACCAAAAGCTCAAATCCACAGGGACAAAAAAACACCAAACCACAAGAAGAAAAAATCCAATCCCAAGGACACAAAACCCTAATGTTGGACCTAGAGTGCATGTAGGACCAAAAGTTCAAATCCACAAAGACAAAAAAAACACCAAACCACAAGAAGCAAAAATCTAGTCCCAAAAACACAAAACCCTAACATATGGAACATGAATGCATGCAAGACCATAAGCTAAAATCCACAATAAAGACAAAAAAAACACCAAAACATGAGAAGTTGAAAATCCATTCATAGGGACACAAAATTCATGTGTGGAAAAAAAACTAGCTAAAATACTTAGGACATGGATTCTGCTTGCTTGCTTCTTGTTTGCAACGATCGGTTTCTTCTTCTGCCAAAGCTCTTGAATGGATTACTAGCAACTATGGTTGTACTTCCCTATACAAAAGATGGTGATGCCACCCAGGGTACAAAGTTTTTCCTCCTGTACACCAAAAACAACAATCCCAACAATAAATGGCCATGAGTTCCAAACCCATGAGCTAATAGTTTGCAAAGCAAAAAAAAAATAGTTACATGTATGATAAAATCAAAGAAAGGAAAAAGGGGAGAGGAAAAATGGACTACCTTAAGAAACCCAAAGCTAATGCAAGCCCCAATGATCAAGGTGTGAACATTAATGTAAACATGTGAGGTAAGCAAACAAAGACGATGAGGGTGCAGGCATAGAAGAAAGGGGCTAAAATGTGGGCTTCTTTAGGCAATGCATGGGCAAAAAACTCAACATGAAACTAAATTTGTGCCAAGTCTTATTCGAAATCTAAGTTTCATGCCTCGTTGCACCTGTGTGTAATTTTTTGGTAATTGTATTTGAAGTTATGTCATGTAAATAGGCCAAACATGGGCTTCATGGGCCGTATTTGCCCAACCTTACAAATAAGTTTATTATTTTGTTTTTTTGTTGTAGGGGAGGTTTCTGTACAAATGGGATCTCCCAAAGGTGTGAAGCCAAGGGTGTTCCCAAAACTCAAGAGAATGCACAAGTACGAGAACCTCCCCTTACATAAGCAACTCTCTTTTGATTTCTTGGCTTCTTTCCTATTTCATAAAAAAGAAATATTTCCATGGGAACATGGGAACATATAAAATTGGGGAACTCCCCCAGCACAACACCCTAAGGTTCTTCTACTGGGGGAAATACCTCAAAATACACAAAGAAATAAAAAGTTAGTTGTTTACGTTCATATTCAAAAACAAAATGAGTTGTAACTTTCATGCTCTTCAACTATCTATAACATGTTATTGTAATGGAACAAGCTTGCAACTGCTTATTATGTTGTGGGTGCATTGTCCATCTTGCCATAACAAGCTTGCCAAAGGTAATTTACTCGACAAAATGGGCATCTACTTGCTTGTTTCATAACACATTTCCATGAGGTTCCCACAATTTTCACAATGTTCCCACAATCATTTCATGGTGTGTCATGATCACTCATCAAAGATATCATCATGATTCAATGCCATTCACAACTACCTATCCATTATGCTAGGTTAACATTTTTAGTAACACATCTCATGTTTTTTCACTCATGTGATTCACTTTTGAATTAAAAAATGGAAAATTTATTAGCATCTTCACCTTACAATGGTAAACATCATTTTTACATTAAAATAAGTTGGTGTTTAATGTTCAATGTCCTCACCCACAAATATCAAATAAATCATTTTAAACAACAAAAGATCATTTATACCTTTACATCTAAACCGATAACTATCGCTAATTAAATTAAATTCACATTAGGAAAATTTGTTTAAAGGTGTTAAAATGACTATGACAATTTGACTCTTTTTTTATCAAACAATAGTAAGATTTGCGTTATCATGTTGCAAGATTTAACAAAAAGGGGTTTTATTACTATGGGCTGGTGATGCTCTAAGAATATCCTCACCCATATTGGGTATTAGGACTTGTATTGCATCAATATTTTTCACATCTATTATTATTTATTTACATATTTTAAGCCCCACCCATAAATTGGAAAGTGGGATTGTAAAAAGTTAAGGATCATTAATAATAAAATAGGTGAACCAATAGGATAATATAACCATTCTATAGCAATGAGAATTTGTCATGAGGACCAATTAAACAATCTAGCCAATCCACAACAAAATTTAAACTAGAAATGACTTTTACTAGCCACCACATCCAATGCAAATATGTTATATTCAAACCATTTTTTATTGTTCTACATTCAAATGCACTATAATTATAACATGTGGGTGGGGATGCTTTTAAAACATTGCTAACCACATTAGTAAATTGGCTTTTATAGTATTTTTTGGGTGGATGAAGATTTATAAAAAAAAACATTATGAATATTCTTTCGACTGATAAAAAATGCACATGTTCATAATGTCTTACAAGAGTTCCCATTGAAGGAAATGATTATTTTTCAACAATAAATGATTTTTTTCATTGGTTGACTATAATGGTTAGCCCATGAGGTGAGAGTTAAACAAATCTCTCATTTTGTGTAGTCCATATTTTTAGTTTCATGGGTGGGGATGCAAGAAAAACTAAATAATGCACATTGGATGTGGTAAATACTAGTAAAAGGTTGATAATTGGGGATGTTTTTAGGCCTTTAAAAAAACTTTTGTCAACATAAACATTATAAATGTGATTTTCATTTTTTTAAATTTCCTCTTGATTTTTGAACATATGTAAAAAAAGGACAACAAGGTATGATTTTTCCACAATTTTTTTTGTTTATTGACAAATATCCCTTGCACAAATTGAAGGTACCAATGTTGGGCCAATATTTAATATAATAGTGGGTATTTGTTGAGTTTTGGTCGGGTATATGTATAGAATTTAAAATTTCAAAACCCCACTCCTCACTGTTATTCAATTATTTATATATTTTTATATCAACCTTGTTTTTGAATTCAAATGTAATAAGAAACAAATTTATGTATAACCATGATATAAATGAAGGAAATTAAGAGTGGGTATTTGATTAAAACTTTGATTCACACCCACCATTTATACCCAATGGGTAATAACAACAAATTAGGGTTTACTTTTAGGTTTACATTTCACACATGTTTTGCATTTCAAGCTTAAAATAACAAAGCTTCAAACATTGAAAACACTTTTTGGAAAAGATTATATATGTATTTTTTATTTTTCTCATTTTACCATTTTCATTGTTTTTTTTAAATGCAACATAATTTAATAGTATCATTAGTGTCTTCATGAATGCTCACGAATGTTTGTCAATGTAATTCATAAGGAATCGAACTACTTGTGACTTTTGTAAGAATGTGAAGAAGGAAAATTTTCTCCTTCTTTTCTGATTTTAAACTGTTGTTGTAGGTGTTTGCATTGCCATTTTATTTGTCCTTATTGTCTAAACCTTTGCACAAGTGCTGGTTTCTTGTTTTTGTGCTACAAATGCACCTTTGTTTATGCAACTAAAAGAAAAAAAACTTTATTCACATCTCAAGTGTTTTTTGTTTCTATGAACATTGTCAACCAATTTTCTTTTACCTGTATCTTTTTTTTACACTACAAACCTAAGTGCTTCATTCTCAAGTTCAAAACACAAAGCTCTATATGCACCTTTGCTATGGCCTTGCACATATCAACTCTTTGTGTGGATGGTTTATTAGAAGGCAACTTTCTTGTTTTGTTTATTTTCATGGTTGGTTGCGAAGTGCAAGGCAATGCATATTTGCGTGCTTTTCGTTGGTTGTGAATACTTGTTGGTTAATAAGAGATGGCTTTTTCAACTCAAGTGAACTTGGGGGATGTTCAATTTACTTCAATCTTATTTCATTAACCTTCATAGTTTGTGCTGGCAATAATATCATCAAAAACTTGCAAGGGGTTTATGGAAATGGAAAACCATGTCTTTCTGAGGTTAGAAGCATGCTTAAATTCAAGCGTACAAGAGTTGAAGAAATAGGGCTTTGCTTGGAAGCTTCACAATTGTAGCTTAATGACATGGGCATTCTTCAAAATAAATAACAACCAACCCATAGATCTAAATGCCAACCAAATCATGATATGCATAATCTACAACAATTGCATGTGCAACCTTAAAATCTTGACCTTGTGTATTAAATGTCACAAAGGTTTGATAGCATAACACAAAGCAAATGGCATTATTGCCATGAAAAAACATGTGAAGATTACACATAAATCATTTGGTTCCAAAGATAACATACATGCTTGCTTGAGGGTGGTCTTCCCATTAAGGAAGGTGTTTGTTGAAGAAGTTTTACTTGCATTAATGCAAGACATTGGTTGAATATGCATTTTCCATTAGTCATTTGTGTGACAATTACATGTATGTTTGATCTTTAAAACTTGAAGGGAACACATGATATGTTTGTTGTGGTTGTAAACTTCATTTCAAAAAATTGAAAGTTACAACATATAACAATTCTTAGGTTTCATATCAATAGGTTAACCACATACCATACAAATTTCGAAAAAGTTATCAACTAGTTAATAATATAATATTTACATTATCATCTGATATAACACTATTGATAACTTGCTACATCGTCACGCCACATTTGCTATTGCCATAAAACCATGTTTATATGAACAATGATTGAAAATTATTAAGTTATCATGTGAGTTATTAACAAGTGTGAATTGACCTTTATTACATGTAAAACCCATATACAAAGATAATAAAATTTCATAAAATAAAAAAACTAGGGGAACAATTATATAATAGAGATTAAACATGTATATCCATTGATGGGGGGGGGGGAAATGAAATGAAAATTTAAAAAAGAATAAAACAAAGAGGAAAAAAATCAAAACATTTGTTAAGGTTTTCAACGAAAACACAATTTTTAGCATTTTTTTTGGTTTTCAGGGTTTTGGAAGTGGCGTGATTCTCTCTCTCACAGTCTTTGGTGGCCTTGCCTAGCAAGGCAAGGATATTGTGTTTAGATTCATTATAGAGTATATTAGCTTAAGGGACTTTTATAGGCCCCTAGGTAATAATAGGTCTATTTTTATATGAGGATTTTTGAAAGATGATATTTTGGCTTCTGTTGAAACTGGAGATTAGGTTATAGAGTTATAATATATCTTGAAGGATTTTGGTTTGTTTTTAGAGGATATTTTGAAGATTATATAATTTTGGCATGGTGAAATATTTGAGTTTCCATAATTGTTCTTCTTTTGCCTTCAGATACTTTTTAATGTAAATGGCAAGGCCACAGTGTGTTACACCCCTTGTTTATTTTTACTTTGGATTTTGTTTTAGGGTGTTGGTATTTTAGGGCTCCGGTAGTGTTGGTTTAGCTTAAGGGCTTCGTATTTGTAGGGTTTTGGTAGTGTCTGGACATGGCGAGAGCGAAGAGCAATCCTCGGAGGTCCAGGAGAGGACGAGGAGGAGCTTCTTCCCCTTCTTCTCTTCACTCTGGTGTTACTTTGGCTGCTGCTGGTACTGCTCACGAACTCCGCTTTTCTTCTCATTCCTTTTTTTGGGGGAAATGATAACAGAGCTCCGGTTGTTTCGAAAATCTTGGTGGCAAGGTGTGCACTCGCGCTGTGTTTCTCTCGTCGAAGTGCAGAGACTAGGAACAGAAGAGCACCTAGAAAACCTCACCGTTGGGAGCCGGGGACCAGAGCTTTGAAGGAAATTGGACATTATCAGAAAACCTGCGAACCTCTTATTCCTAGGCTTCCTTTTGCACGCTTGGTATGCATACTCCTTGGTTTTTCCTTTTTTTTTCCTTCGTATTGGATTTTTGCTCAAACGTTCAGACGTTCCATTGGCGATTTCTTCACACATGTCCAGTATTTTGAGAAGTTCCCCTGGCAACAGGATGCTCATAAACCCTGAATCCATGATATTCAGGACCGAATTCTCATGGTTTGGCAATTGCAGCAGAAACTCAGTTCGCAGGCTGGTGCTTGGCACTGTCCTTTACCCACTGTAGGGAGCTGATGAAGTCAGTGGGGAAGATGTGATAGTTAAGTCACTATCATACATGCTACTGTTGATGGTGCCTGAACAGGTGTGAGACTGGCACTTTCGTTCATACCGCTGTGTGTTTTTCGTGTTTTGTTTTGTTTCTCCCCTTGACTGGTTCTTTCTGTGGCTTCCTGAAGAAGTGTTAACCTTGCTGTCT
>Ga0116227_10015477_pt1 | contig 11280 bp, 7 predicted proteins | sample S1TSphgellanicum_FD_89693 | JGI IMG/M metagenome (GOLD analysis project Ga0116227, IMG submission 89693) | Host-associated microbial communities from peat moss isolated from Minnesota, USA - S1T2_Fb - Sphagnum magellanicum MG | ecosystem: Host-associated > Plants > Peat moss > Unclassified... | reverse complement strand
TAATTTTTTTTAATGATGATTTAGTATATAATTAAAAAAAATAAAAAAAAGGAAAAAAAAAGTGATAAAAGAAAAGTGGGGGGGGGGGGGGAGGAGGGGTGTGTAACACACATCCCATGAAAATATTTGTAAAAATAATTTAACATTGTTGATGAAAATGTTTTTAGAAAATAAAACTTATTTTGGTCCCAATATCATATTTTCCCCTATTATCACAAGTTCAATATCCATCATTATTAAATGACATTCAAGTTTGAGATGTCAATTGGAAAACAAATGGAAATGGATATAAATAATTTTGATTTTTTTTAATCATGGATTTATTGCATCCCATGATTTATTTATATAATCCAAGTCATAAATGAAATTCATCCATGCAAAAATGACATTCATCCATATGAAATTAGGGTGCAAGTACGTAGATAGGAGCCAATGGGATTACTTTACAAAAGGATTGTGAGTCTTTTTTAGTCATTTTTCACTTTTTCATATGAAAGAATTTTTGAATGAAATATTTTGCAACTTGTTATTCAAAATACATATAGTTGCCCCAATACATCACATTTTTTGTGTTAATCGTTGTTGAATAAATATGAATTTTTCAAAGTGTGTAAATTTTGCTAGATTTTGCATTTCATCTTGAAAACTTATCATAATTTTGAATCATATCAAAATATGGTAACTATTTTATGATTTTTAAAAAAAGATCATAAGCTACAACTTTTTTTTGTATGTCATGCACATTAAACCCCCTTTACATGTGGTAAAAGATTTTAAAAAAATTAAAAAATTGAAAAATACTTTGAATTTTAAAAAAATTTAAATTTCATATCTTTTAAATTGTGAGTGCTTTTTGAACTTGGGTAGTAGGTTGCTATCATCTAAATTTTCTTACCATCAAAATTATGTTATTACAATAATCCTTTACCTAGTCCTTTGTAAAATTAACCACATTTAACGCAACATCTATTCAAGTTCAAACCTCCTTTTTTAAAACCAAAACCCAAAATTTTATTAATGAATTTTTAATTTGAATTCCTTAACTTTCATATTAATCATTTAACACAATTTGGAATGATTAACATAACTTTAAACTGTAAAAGAAAAACATATGTAAAAAAGTTCATAGTTTTTATCACTATTCGACATGGTTTTTGGCTCCTATCTCTATACTTGCACCCATTATTCATTTATGGACATATTCATGCATGTAGGTGGATTAAAATCATATTTAGCTTTAAGCTCCAAGTTTAGGCTTATGCTCATGCACAAGCCATCCTCCCTAGTTTGGGGGTCCATATTGGGTTTCCTTTATTTTGGTCCCTTATTTGGGCCCTTTACAAATAACATAATTTAGAGGATGAAATAAAAAAAAGGTCATTTGAGTGGGGCCCAATTGGACTCCACTTTATAGATAATTTTAGTGTGGTTGAAAAAAATAGATCAAGATGTAGAGAATTACTTATGGATATAGATATGTCATGTTATATAGCTAATCAAATTCCTCTACATGTTAAGTATGACAAGTGGAGAACTTCTCTAATGTATAATGGAGAATATCCACAAATGAAATTGCCCATTAATAAGTTCATGAGTAGTGTTAAAAAATAACTATCAAATTTGCACATAGTCTTGTTTTTGGGCCATTTTACCACTTATGAAATAGTGTGTGCAAAAAGTATCAAGAAAAGGTTGATGATAATTGATTTTGAAAGTCAATTTTGCAAGAAAGGTATGTAATGTGCACGCTACACACAACAAACATTCATAAATATATGATTATTAATTTCATCCATAAGATAACTTTTCCTTTTCCATGTTGCCCACTTTACAAATATAATGATTTTCATTCATGCAATTCATTTTCATCTACATGGTAAATTTCACAAACATAGGTCTCAAGAAAATGGCTTAGTACAAGAAATGCAAAACAATTCAACAAGCACACATCTTAGACATGTAGAAAACTTTTGCCTATGGATGAATAACTAATTTCATTCAATGTTGCCCATTAAGATTGAGGAGTAGGGTTATATATATATACACAGACAAAAAAATGATTTTTTTGGGGAATTTTTTTTCCTTACTATGAATTCTACTATTATATTTTATTTTTGGAAAATTTTGCCATAAAAACCTTGTTAAGTAATTGAAGAGGAGTCTAGGATGGGAGTACCCCTTTTCACATTTAGCAATATAAAAAAAGTAATGTGTTCTAGCGATTTTAGCCTTCCTTTGTTTCCAAATTTTGATGCAATATGGCCAAAAGGGCAACAAGACAAATGTGGGATTATATGACACACTTATTTAATACAAGTTTGGAAATACTTAGATCTAGAACTCTACTTCTAACACTTAGATTTGAATACTCGCACAACATTGGTTGGAACACTAATGTTTGTATAAAATATTGGTGAAACTTAGTGGTTGGACCTTTCCACTTTACGTGGGATACATATCATGTGTTCAAATTCATTTACCATTTCCATCTTTATTCTAGATTACTTTCATTCAAGAAAGAAGAACAATCCATCTTGAACTATATTATTTTCTAGGAAATGCTTGTGTACCTTGAGGGAATGGATATGTTCCCAAGGGAACATGGTTTTCTTTTTGAGGAAATGAACTAGGAATTGGTTCTATTGCCCCCAAGAATGGCCTTTCTTCAAGTTAACTAAAGATAGAATTTGAAACATTAAAAGGTAAACCCCATTTTTTCAACTATGCTTTTAATTATTTTGCAATTGTCATTTTAGTTGAACAAAAAAATTTTAGTCACAAAATATTTTTTTCAACTCAAAGCTATTTTTTTCAACTATCAATGAATTTTTTTAACAATGTTGAGTTGAATTTCACACCTTTTTGAAAATGACATGTACATGTGTCATTTGTTGGGCCAATGTTAAAGTGCCAATATCTTAGTTGAAAATGGCACACCATTTTAATTGATGAAACATTTTCAACTTTTGGATGAACTTCATTTGCCTTCATTGGGTGCCATGGACTAGATTATGCTAGACTAGGTAGCTAGTCTAGATAGGTAGGCATTGTGAATTGGCATGTGTCACATGGGCATTGGCGGGCTCTCAAAAAACAAGATAAGCTGATGTGTGCCACATGTATGGTAGGGAATTTTTTAAATTATACATATTGAATACACGTGGCACAGTCTCAACATTCAATTTAAATATCATGTAGCCATTTTAAACTTTACACTTGTCAAAATATCATTATTTTTATTAACAAGATTGAAACAATTTGATAATGCCAAGTTCACAACATATTCAAGACCATGACAAATTATTTTTCTCCACATGGTGTTTAAGGATATGTTGATTGTGTCATGCATAGTTAGTCAAAATTTAACCAACAAAAAGTGAAATTACAATCACAATTTTAATACTACTAAAGCTAGAATATTAAAGGTTCCCCATACTATAATCATTCCAATTTTGAAGTAAACTTAAACTATAGAGTTCTTATGGAACCTTGCTAAAATTTATTTATTAAATTATTTAATTAATTTTCAAAGATTATAATCATTCTATAAGCAATAACTTTTGTTCCATTGGCTTAAGAATTGTGAAACAACCAATGTGTACATAGGCTTCTCATCAAGGGTTTTCTAGTTATACCATAAGTGGAATGGGGGGCTTGTAGTTTGCAAGGTCATAATGTGGTCACATCTAAATAAAAAAATGCCCATATTTATTATTATATAGATGCATGTGATGAATCATTTATTCATGGGCCTTGAAGCTTGAATGTTATAAAGTCTCTATATTTTTTACAAAATTTTGAATCATAACGCCCCCAAAATCTTCCCATAGTCTTTCCCACTTCATAGACTATGCATGTCCAAGTATTCCCACATTGGATGGATGATGAAAAATTGTACATCAGAGCTTTGTGACCAAAAAAGAAAGGAATGTGAATAATTTGGATCCTCTATCCTAATACCATCAATTGATCAACCCAATCCACAAACATATTCTTGCATCACTTCCAAATTAAGGTCAAACATGCATAAACACCCAACATATATTAACACAAACTACATTATGGATCCTTTAGTTTTGTGGATTGCCATGTTGGAATTAGATCATCACAACTTATTCCCTTTTGAGTTTCCAATATTTGTGTCCATTACATCCCCAACTTTTCTTGAACATTGTAAAAACTCAAAGCAACACATTTGAAAATCAATAATTAACCACATAAAAAAAATTTGAACTACATACGAATAAGACCCAACAATAGTTTAACATTTTATATGACATTATTACATTGTATGAATTTTATGAATAGATTGTTAGTGACCATAATATAATTGACTTTCAAAAGCCAATGATAGTCTTCAAATACAATGTGAGTATAGATTCAACATGATTAGTAGAGTGCCCACATTGATGAAGCATTGGAATATGATATGATTGCATTGATACAAAAAATGACAATGAATAAAAGGATACATGTCAAATTACATCTCAATATTTTGGTCGTGAATATCCTTCAAATGTAAAATTTCTTATGTTATGCTAAGGTGTATAAAGTCCAAAAGAAAGAAAAGCACTAAATTTTTAACCTTGCCATATGGCTTGTGTAATATAACGTCCTACATACAATGTAATTTTATTTTGACAATTTTTGGCCTTGGTATAGCTTGCACATGTGCCATAAAATATTACACTATAGTGTGCTTTCACCCTTAATCTTTGATGTTCTTGCTACAAGACCCACTTTCTCCCTCCTAACATAAACAACAAAACATGGTAGATGTTTAGACTTGTGACATTAGCCAACATCAAAATCAATAAGGAATTAAAACAACTTAACTTCTCCATGCTAACACACATTCAAAGAGACTCATAAATTTAAAAAATCCAATCCATGCAAGACTTTTAAAAGCTTTTAACAAGCTTGTCATTCAATTTTTGCCATCTTGAACATTTTCTTGTTTACTGAGGATTTGTCCTTCATTTGAAAAGTCCCACCACAAGCTCCATAAATGACCAAATAAACACCTCTTGCTCAAAAACCTTCTTAATAAATTTTTTAATGCATACCCCCACAAAACAACCCCAAAACACAACGGTCACCACAAATGCATGAAGTTGATCTTGCTATAAGTGGTTCAACTCTTTCTTAGGATTGGACCTCCATTTGCTTTCAAGTGAACTAAACAACACACAAAATCATAATGACTAGAGACACAAGACCTTGCTATTCTTCAGTTCTAGGTCCATCTCATCATCCTGCTTCATCCTCAAATTGTTTTCACACCTCATTCCATTCATCCTCATTTTACTCCACAACTTGAGGATGAAAATAGATGCGAAGTTTTGTCAGGGGCTTAGGTAGCAAGTTGAGAAATAGGACATTATGACAAAGAATCTTCTAAAGACAGTAAAACACTCTGTGTTTTCTGGCAGTGCAAACAGATGGTGCCTTATAAAGCGTAATAGGACCAGTCCACCTTCCTCATGAAATGGGAAGATAATATGAAATAAAAATCTGTAACATTCATCGTTCAATATTTTTGGTTACACACTGAAAACGAAATATAGAAATCTGGTGGTTTGTACTGATTTTTTTTTTGTTTTCCCTCACTTGTAACAATTAAAAACATCCAAAATCACTTCATTTTTGGAATTTTGAATTTCTCTTTTGGCAAAGTTTTCGCAAATTAAAAAAAAAAGGTTAATGAGTGACTAGCCACCTCAGGAACACAAAAGTCGCTTGAGAACCATTCCCACAAAAGTGACCCATTAATTAATAACAATTGATTTCCAGTCTCATGGAGTCACCACACTGACTCAGATAGGCAAACCCCCTCCGGACAATGATAGCAATTGGGGTGTGATGGCTTCTTTACTTTAGGATGGGGGAGCGTTTTTTTTCCCCTTCTTGTCTTTGGCGTCGCTTGCTGTCGCTACATTTTTGCCCAAAAAAAAAAGCCAGTGATTGGAAGTCTGGAACCAACCAACAAATGCCGTGCAACAATATGAAATCCCATACACCATATGGAAGTCACATATCATCAGTCAGTCACTGAAACCTATAGCATGTGCATTCTCCGATTTCCTTGGCATAATTTTAGATGCCATTTGTCTTGTCTTCTATAGTAGTCCTTCTGAAAGTGATGGGCATTATTATTTCGTTGATGCCCAAACTTTACAAGCAAATTATATAAGTAATCTACCTATCACATGTGCATCACTCCAAAGAATTCCCAAAAACTGGTCTAATTTGTGGATCCACTTTACCCCCAAAAGCAAACCCCTGTACAGAACTGGCCAAGAGTCCAGGGTTGGTGCAGTAGACCTGCCAAACTTTATTACAAGATTGCAAAAAAAGTGAAGGAAGGGGGAAAATAATCATGGTACGACCAAATCCCCCACCGCCCCCCTCGTTTCCTACAAGCCTCACCATCTACCGGTCAATGTCCACGGGCTCTGGATCCAACGCTCCAGATCTGTTCCACCGCTTCCAACAATGCAAGTTTGGGTGGTGTTTGTTGTACTCTTCTATGGTGGTCACAATGCCTCTTGCTGAGTCAAGGCAGAAAGAAAGCCATTGCCAACAGCAGCAGCAAGGCAGAAGCTCCTCGATAATGGTTTCTTCCAGCGAAGAAGCATAAGAGCCCCACAATGTCCCTATCCATCTCCACCCATCTCGCATTCTGTCTGAACTAACGTGAGCTATCCAAATTCTTAAACTCTCTAATGCTCTAAAAGCTCTTCCCTTCTGGCTTGTGTTCTCTACAAACCAATCTAGTGCTCTCCTTTCTTTCGGAGGGATGCAAGGACTCCTACTTCTCGATCTATCTTAATTTGCAGTGAAGCCCATACTTCTGATCAGTCCAGTGTCTTTGATTTCTGTCGCCTTTTTTTCAGTGTTGTAGTTGGTCTCTTTTTTCTTCTCTGGTTGGCTGCATCATGTGGATTACTGTGGTGCAACCCTTGTTGGCACAATGCTACAAAAGTTTGAGTATAACTAGCGGAACTCGGACTCATCATGTGTTTGGCAGTAGTACCGGGAAGTCCTTATTGATCATGCGGCAACCGGTCTACATCCCTCTTAAAGACTCTGAAGTGTTTGCCCTGCAACAGATTTCTTAACTTGGTCCTCGGTCGTAACAAATGTGATGATTATCCCGTTTCTACTGATTTACAGTCCGATTGAGTTTTGCATCGTACTACTAATATAAACGAGTATGACGTAGCTACGGATCTGCATGAATCACAGCAGTGCATTTCTCAAAAAAATTGTGCTGCCATGCCACTTGGTCATCAAACTCTCGGGCGCACAAAAGGGCGTTGTCGTCGTGATGAATGATCGCGATCGGTGTGCAAGGAAGGAGCTGTGCAGCTCGAGATCAACCGCAGCAGCCCATACCATGGGTTCTTTGTCGGAAGGATTTGAAGCTTCAGGGTGCGGGTTGCCTTCGCTGCTTCATGTCTGATCACATATAGATCTGCACATGCAATGTTTTCTAGTGTAAAAACACTTCAGACAAGGAGAAAAAGCTGTCCAATGGATCAACCATTCCAAGACTTATAAACACGGCTGTATATAAAATAAAATTAGATAGGCATAACCCATTTTCTGCATCACTGTGTCTCCAGCCATTATACCTCAGGGGAAAAAATACATGTCCGGGAAGGGAGATTCTTCTCTTCGTCAAAATCTTAGGCAAGGGAGATACCTTCTCTTAGTCAAGATCTTAGACTGTAGGCTCTCTAGAAGACAGCTCAATTCATGCAATGTGCAAAACTTCATTTTCATTTGTCTTGGAGCACCCTTTCCTCCATTGTTCATACAATACTCAAGTAGGTGAGGTGAAGTTTTACAAGGTACCGCTTGAATGCTGGCTTGATGTACTTTGCATTGCTGATCAGTTGCTGCCAAATTGTTTTTGGTATTGCATGGATTGCAAAGTAGACATTTATTATCATCTTATCAGATGTTGTGTTCATCCATTCTGAAGCTCTACTCCCAAATATTCATACACTTTTAAACATGAGACCCCATGGCTGTCAAAATCCAGATCAAAATATTTGTTATAATATATATCATGTATATGTAAATAATCTATAAATTTTTTAATCTAACCATTGGATAATTGAACTTTAAAGTTCAAAAAGTTATCATGCATATTTCAGAAAAAAAATTTGAATTTAGGATTGTCGTGACGTGTAGTGTCATGACGTATGGTGTCGTAAGGGTGTAAATCCATAATAAATTCTATTAAACGAAAAGACTAAAGCCAATCAAAGATATAAACTAATCAACCAAAAAGAGATGCATGCATATATATATATACAATGCACAAGAGGAGGCTGAGATGAAATTCTTATGTATTGAATTGCAAAGAAAGAAGAACATGTAATGTATGTAGACAATGGTCGTGTAATGGCTGCCATGAGCATCTAGAAATCTTATTTGATTATTTGAGCATGAGGAAACTCTCCTGACAAAGGAATTCTAGAAAAATTAAAAAGAGAAAGGAAAGGCTTGGCCTTTCATACAGTCACCAATAAACTGAAACCTTAAGTACCTAATAATGTACAATCACTTATGAACGTACATTTTCCCTAAAAACGTACATTAACCCTAAAAGGCATAATGGGCATGCTCGTAACTGGCCATCATGTATGAGACCATGTACGAGCATGACAATTGTCGTGACATGTAGTGTTGTGACGTACGATGTTGTAAAGGTGTAAATCCATAGTAAATTCTACTAAACAAAAAGACTGAAGCCAGTCAAAGGTATAAACTAATCAACCAAAAAGAGATGCATGCACACACACACATATATAATGCATAAAAGGAGGTTGAGATGAAATTCTCATGTATCCCCCCCCAAACCTGAACCAGGAAAAACATGGCATGGTTTGAGTAGGAATCAAGGTGTTATAAGAAAACATGATGAACAGTATTAATTGCCAGCAAGAACTTGATTGAGCTCCAACTTGAGGCAAAAGAGATGGTATCCACCATTACAGTTATCGCAAAGCAACATCTGATCAGCATCGTCTGTCCTCTAACATACTTGACATGGATAATCAAGTGGAGGAATCCAAGTTGATGTGATGATGGTAGGATTTATGTTCAGCAGGTGGCAGGGTGCACAAATTTTGGAATGATCCCAAATTGTGCATCCGTCAACTCCTTATAACTCTAACACACCTCACGACCTAATCGCCTTAATCCTCAAAATAATGCGATCGAAAAAAGTGTCTAAAGTATCATTGGGTTGTCGTTGGAGATACACAAAATCACCAACATCAAATTGTTTCACCTTAGGTTTGTAACTACCACCTCGTGTGTGTGCATACCGTAAGGTGTCTCGATGTTGTGCAATGGACATGTTTTCCATGGCCATGGGCATAACCCTCTTGAATAGAGCAGCCCTTTTCACAATGACCCTAGCCCAAGTGGCTAGGGAGTCCAAGTTCACAACCTGGTCCATTTGAGTAGCAATGGAAGAGGGTAAAATGGGATGTTTCCCAAAAAGTAAAAAATAAAGAAAGAAATGAGACAAAGAGGCATGTTTGGACATCCTGTAACCCATGGCAATGTAAGGGAGGGCTAGGTCCCAATCCTTTTTGTTCTTAGTGAGGTAAATCTTCCAAAATCTTTTCTTGCACGTTTTTACCATCCTTTTTACAAGGCCATCACCTTGGGGATGATCTCTTGAAGTCCAACGATGGTCAATGAGAGCATGGTCAAGTAGGTCTTGGAATTTTCCCCTGAATTCTAATCCTTGATTAGTAAGGCACTTAGCACAAGCCCTAAACCTATTTAGAACCTATTGTAAGAAAGCCTGGCTGGTGTTGTGTGATGATTTGTCCAATACTGCAACAAGCTCAACCCACTTTGAAAAATGCTCAATCATAATCATGATGTAAACATTACCCCTGGAGGCTTGTGGTAACTATTCAGTTAAATCACATGATCAACGATAGAACATGGCCTGAATAGGGAGTGGAGAAAGTGTGAACTGTCGAGAAGAGAAAGAAATTCTCACTCTATCACATTGTTCACACCTAGCAATGACATTTCGAACTTGAGCATACATACCTCTCCAATGGTAATGAGGAGCAAGAAGGTTATAAGTACACTTAACTCCAAAGTGTCCAAGCTCTAAATGTACCTTTTAAACAAGACCAGGCCATTCATGTGGTGGAGGAACCACTCTGTTGCCTTGTGGTAAACATCGGATGAGGTGATTATCCCTCCATGAATAACATTTGGACCGCTGTTGTATGCGATCCCGCTGACTTGATGTAACTTGGGGAGGGTATTCCCCATGCTAAAGAAACCTCAGAGTGTCCAAGTCTTCCCATATATCCACAATGGGATGCTCAACCAGGTTACATTGTAGTAGTGCAAGATAACTAGATGCATCAGATACATGTACTGCTAGAATCTGGTTAAAATCTTACTTGGCTTTTAAGAAATCTTCAGAGGTAATGAGCAGTCTCTACGACATGGTATCTGCATTCTGATGTGTAATACCAGGTTAGTGAACAACCTTGAACTCATATTCCTGAAGTATAAATGCCCAACGAGTTAACTTATCAATAAGCTTATCGTTGGTCATCAACCACTTGATAGGTTGGTGGTCGATATACAAAGTAAAATTGGTGCTATAAAGATAGGGCCTGAAATGTATGACAGCCCATACAATAACAAGGCACTCCCCCTCGTATGAAGAGTAGTTGTTCTCAGCCTTGTTGTTGCTTCAAGATGCATAAGCGATAACATATTCCTTGCCTTCCTCATCAAGTTGGCCAAGAATAGCTCTAATACCAAGAGCACTCTAGTCAGTGTGTAGAATGAAGACCTTGTTGAAATCAGGTCTTTTAAGAATGGGGAACTTTGAAAGCTTTTCCTTGAGTGTGTTGAAAGCTTCCTGAGCCTCATCAGTCCATGTCCAAGCAACATCTTTCTTTAACAAGCATAGAGAGGATGAATAATAGTACTGAAGTCTTAGACATAAATTCTGTAGTAATTACATAGTCCGATGAAGCTTCTCAATGTGTGAACATCAGTAGGATTAGGCATCTCCAAAATGGTTACTACTTTGGCCCAATGAGCCATAATACCATATGGCAAAATTTTGTGTCCAAAGTAAACTATTGAAGTGACAACAAACTCACACTTTTTTAAATGGATCTTCATATTGACTTCATGGAACCTCTTGAATAACTCCTCAAGATGAGCCAAATGCTGCAGGAATCCCTTGCTATGCACTAGGACGTCATCTAT